>Ga0207710_10001307_pt1 | contig 12599 bp, 7 predicted proteins | sample KBSS24metaG_FD_184400 | JGI IMG/M metagenome (GOLD analysis project Ga0207710, IMG submission 184400) | Switchgrass rhizosphere microbial communities from Kellogg Biological Station, Michigan, USA - KBS S2-4 metaG (SPAdes) (version 2) | ecosystem: Host-associated > Plants > Roots > Rhizosphere >...
ACCTTGCGAACCGCCCGTATTACCACTGTATGCAATGAACTGGCTTTTATATACCGGAAATTTTTCTTTTGGCATATCTAATTCAATGGCCCATGTTTCCTGCTCGTATTGTTGTTGCGTTACATATTCTTCTAAAGCCGGAAAGAAATCATTTAAATGACCATATAATGTGGAATACCCATTGGGATGGTTGATGATAATGTATCTACCAAAACTTTGCGAACGGATACCAATATGCGCTATATATCCATTTGCTGCGGCATATACAGGAAGATTTTCTTTTTGATTGGTACGAATATCAAGACCCATGTGCCAGTGATTGGGGCGCAGCTCACCAAAGTTTGCTGCGAGATCCATAGGTATGCCAAGCGGATTGCGAAAATAGTATTTTGGATAAGGAGATGATTGAGCAGAAAGAAATAATGATAAAAAAATCAACAACACCAGAAATAAAAGTCGTAACTGCATATCCAAAGTTACTCATAACAAAATATTACTATAAGGGTATGGCTGGTAGTTGCAGGAATCGTATCTTTTGCAAAATTTGTTTAGCATTGAGAAAACTGCTTTGGCTTCTGCCTTTATCTTTTATTTTGTGTGCATGCCCATTTGAATCATCGGTGCCACTTGAAACAGGTCCCATTGAACCTGTTGATACCACACTATTGGGTTATTGGTATGGCATCGTAAAAGATGGCAGTGACTTTTTTGGCATCGAGGCGTTGGACATTACCAAACAATCCGATTCTCTATATTCCATTATCCGTTATGGTAAAAATATTAAAGGTGACATGATAATGCCAGATACAGCTTATTTAACAGGTTATACTTCTTATATAGGTGAGCAGCAATTTATGAGTATTGCAAGCTCTATCGTTTCAGTAACAACAGTCGGCAAAAAGAAACCACCGGTAGTAAAAACAGAGAAAATCTATTACATAGCCCAATTTGAAAGAAGACATGATACCCTTACTGTAAAGGCGATCTCAGAAAATTTTCTGCCGATACATAAAATATTTAATAGCCCGCAAGAATTGAAACAAACCGTAGTTGATATGATGGGTCAGGGTAAAACTATTTTTGACGACCTGTATTCTCTTTCTTATCGAAAAATACCCAAACCAGCACACTTTTAAATCGCCTTAAAATACTGGAAAAAAAATTTTATCTCCTTCCCTCAAAACCCTTCCATTCCCTTACTTTTGCGCAATTTGTTTTTTCAGTTCTAACTCAATAAAAGAAATGCCCAAAGACGCTTCTATCACATCCGTCCTCATCATCGGTTCGGGTCCAATCATCATCGGCCAGGCTTGCGAATTCGATTATTCCGGAACCCAGGCTTCACGCAGCCTGAAAGAAGAAGGAATTAAAGTGATCCTTATCAATAGTAATCCTGCTACCATCATGACTGACCCTATGATGGCTGATAAAGTCTATTTACTACCGCTGAATGTTGAGAGTATTGAACAGATACTGGAAGAAAATAAGATCGATGCAGTGTTACCAACTATGGGTGGACAAACGGCATTGAATCTTTGTAAAGAAGCGGAAGACCTTGGCATCTGGCAGAAATACAATGTAAGATTGATTGGAGTTGATATTAAAGGAATTGACAAAGCCGAAGACCGTGAAAAATTCCGGCAATGGATGATACAGATTGGTGTACCGGTAGCGCAGGCAAAAACAGCGAACTCTTTTTTAGAAGGAAAAGAATTTGCACAACAAATAGGTTTTCCTTTAGTTATTCGTCCCTCATTTACATTAGGCGGCACTGGTGGAGGATTGGTATATGATAAAGACGAATTGGATGAAGCATTGAACCGGGGCTTACAGGCTTCACCTATACATGAAGTGTTGGTTGAAAAAGCTGTATTAGGTTGGAAAGAATTTGAATTGGAATTGTTGCGTGATTCAGCCGATAATGTTTGTATTATTTGCACGGTTGAAAACTTTGACCCGATGGGTGTTCATACCGGTGATTCAATCACTGTTGCTCCCTCAATGACATTAAGTGATACGGCCATGCAGCTGATGCGCAATACTGCGATCATGATGATGCGTGATCTTGGAAAATTTGCCGGTGGTTGTAACGTGCAGTTCGCATTAAATCCAACTACGGAAGAGATCATTGCTATCGAGATCAATCCAAGAGTAAGCCGGTCATCGGCTCTTGCATCCAAAGCAACTGGTTATCCTATCGCTAAGATCGCTGCCAAACTTGCGATTGGTTATACATTAGATGAATTAGAAAACCAGATCACTAAAACAACTTCAGCATACTTCGAACCAGCATTAGATTATGTAATTGTAAAAGTGCCAAGATGGAATTTTGATAAGTTCAAAGGCGCTAATGATACGTTGGGATTGCAAATGAAAAGTGTTGGCGAGGTAATGGCAATAGGAAGAAGCTTTACTGAAGCGATTCAAAAGGCTTGTCAGAGTTTAGAGAATAATGCAGTAGGATTAGGCTATTACGGAAAAAGCATGTTACATGCGGAAGAGATACTGGAACATATTAAAACTCCCAAATGGGATCGCATCTTCCGTATCAAAGATGCATTGATGATGGGAGTAAGTGTGAATACCATTGCAAAGGCTACGGGCATTGATCGCTGGTTCTTATACGAAATACAAAAGATCTGCAATATTGAAAAAGAGATTGCGAAATATGATCTTGATACGTTACCAATAGAATTATTAAAAGAAGCGAAGGTAAATGGCTTCAGCGATGAGCAGATCAGCCGCATCACCGAACACGGAGATGAAGAAGACGTATATCAAAAAAGAAAAGCGGCTGGTATAACAAGAGTATATAAAATGGTAGATACCTGCTCAGCCGAATTCGAAGCAAAAACGCCGTATTTCTATTCCACATTTGAAGAAGGTCATAGCAACGAAAGCAAAGTCTCGGATAAAAAGAAGATCATAGTCCTTGGTTCAGGCCCTAATCGTATCGGGCAGGGAATTGAGTTTGATTATTGCTGTGTGCATGGTTTGCTAGCTATTAAGGAATGTGGTTACGAATCGATCATGGTCAATTGTAATCCCGAAACAGTGAGTACTGATTTTGATATGGCCGATAAACTTTATTTCGAACCGGTTTACTGGGAACATCTTTGGGAAATAATCGATCATGAAAAACCCGAAGGAGTGATTGTTCAATTGGGTGGACAAACTGCATTGAAGCTTGCTGAAAAATTACATGCAAAAGGAATCAAGATTATCGGCACATCTTATGATAGCATGGATATAGCAGAGGATCGTGGCCGCTTCAGTGATCGCTTGAAAGATTTAGGAATTCCCTACCCTGCTTATGGAACTGCAATGGATGTAGATGAAGCCGTTGCTGTTGCCAATAAAGTTGGTTATCCTGTTCTTGTTCGTCCCTCTTATGTATTAGGCGGACAAAGAATGCGTATCGTTATCAATGATGAAGAAGTAGAAAAAGCTGTAGTGAGTTTGCTCAAGCATATTCCCGGTAACAAAATATTGGTCGATCATTTTTTGGATCGCTGCCAGGAAGCAGAGATAGATGCAATATTCGACGGTGAAGATTTTCATGTGATGGGTGTGATGGAACATATAGAACCTGCAGGCATTCATAGCGGCGATAGCAATGCGGTGCTTCCTGCATTCAATCTTACACCACTTGTTGTACATACAATGGAAGAATATGCAGAAAAAATTGCAAGGGAATTAAAAATAAAAGGCCTTATCAATATTCAGTTCGCTATCAAAGATGGTAAAGTATATGTGATAGAAGCTAATCCAAGAGCATCCCGCACTACGCCGTTCATTGCAAAGGCTTACCAGATCCCTTATCTCAATGTTGCAACAAAAGTGATGATAGGCGCCAACAAACTCAAAGATTTCAAGTTTGAAAAAAAATTGAAAGGTTTCGCTATCAAAGAGCCGGTTTTCAGTTTTGAAAAATTCCCCGGTGTAAGCCGTGAGCTTGGTCCTGAAATGAAATCAACCGGCGAAGCCATTCGCTTTATCAAAGATCTTCGTGATCCTTATTTCCGGCAATTGTATAAGGATAGGAGTATGTATTTGAGTAGATAAGTCAGAACTGAGATTAATAGGATTAAAAGATTTCTAGGATATTATTTTTCAAGCGTTCCGTTCATTGGGCATCGCCTGTTGTGTCACTCACTTCAGGGTTCCGTTTCCATGGCATCAATGAATAAAACTTGTTATTTACTTTGCAAAAGTCAGGTTATGTAATTTTGCGTCGAACTAATTTTAAAACCTTTTAAATGACTGCAGAAATAAGTATTCTTAATAAAACTGCTATTGTATTAGCTGGAGACAGTGCGGTTACAATAGGCGATGGGAAAAAAGTATATAACACCGCTAATAAAATCTTTAAATTAACAAATAACGGAACGGTCGGTATAATGATTTATAATCAAGCTAATTGGATGGGCATCCCGTTAGAAACAATAATTAAAACATATAACAGGCAAATTGATGAAATTAGTTATGCAACTATAGAAGAATATAAAGAGAGTTTTGTTACCTATATAAGAAATTCAATAACAAAATATATTACTGCTAAAAGTCAAGAAGAACTCATTACTGCTAAAAGCCATGAAAATATGGAGTCGTTTATAACTTTGGCAGCTGAGTTGCTTGAGGAAGAAATTGCTAATGGAGTTTTGCCCAAACCAATAAGTGAAGCCGCAGAATTAAGTGAAATTTCCAAAAGAATGATTCGTTTACTTAATGGAATTGTTGATGATAGAAAAAAATCGAAAAGGACCCTATTGGAATATAAAACTTATAGATTCAATGATTTTAAAACAAAATATAGCCGCACTATAAGAACCATTATTGATAATTTTAAAAAAGATAATAAGATTATACTACCACCTACTTTTACGACAAAATTTATTCACCTTTTATACTATGAAATAACTTATTCCATTAACGAATATGAAAATTATACAGGAATAGTTATTGCCGGTTTTGGAGACGACGAGATATTTCCTAAAATCATTGATTTTAAATTAGGAGAGTTTTTTGAAAACAAGTTGCGACTTGAAAATGGAAAAATAGGCGAAATTGATAATAATAAAGTAGCAATCATTCGTCCATATGCGCAAAGGGATATGGTTGATACTTTTTTTCAGGGAATAGCCCCTAATCTACTAAGCAGATTGTCTTATATTATTGATTTTGAATTTAAAAAATTGATTGAAGACATAGCAAAAAAATTCTCCTTAAAAGAAAAAAATTTGTCCCCTTTTTTTGAAAAAGCTCATCAATCAATTGGTAAAAAACTATATGATTTTAGAAATAGAAAACATGTTGACCCGATTGTAAGCACTGTAAGCTATTTGAATAAAGAAGGGTTAATTGAACTTGCTGAATCATTAGTAAATATTACCTCATTAAAGCGTAAAACTAGTTCTGATGTTGAAACTGTGGGCGGGCCTGTTGATATTGCTCTTATTACAAAAGGCGATGGGTTTAGATGGATAAAAAATAAGGCATTAAATTAAAAAGTTTTTATAGCCTCAGTCAAACCCAATTTAAGCTTTTGTGTTAGTAATATAAAAGGCTCCCAATTGGCAAACTGAAAAAAAATCTTACGCCGTTGTTAGCGTTTTGATTGAAGAAAATTTCAAGTATTGGATTTCACAGCAATACTTCAATCATAGTAAGTTTAATTAAAAACACATTTCCATGAAAGAATATATGCTCTACATCCGCAATGCTGGTGATGCGAAAGCTGCCCTGACAGCAGATGAACACTTAGCATTTATAAAACAATGTGAGGTTTATATCGGACGACTTAAAGCAGAGGACAAATTAATTGCTGCACAACCCATCGTTCGGGAGGGTTTTATTCTTTCAAAGAATGCAAGTGGCTGGACAACAACTGCAGTTGATCCAACCAAAGAAGTACAGGTGGGCTATTACCACATCAGGGCAAACGATATGGAAGAAGCAATTGCAATAGCTAAAGACAATCCTGAATTTGAGTTTGTCCCATCTGCAAGTATTGAGGTCAGGCCGATAAAAATGAAAGAAGAAGAAACGGGGTTTGTTTATCCAACAACAAACTGATTCACTTTAAATACTCTTCTGTACAGATTTTAAATCCCCGGTTGTCTTTATTAATACAGATCACTATGCTGAATTAAGTTGTTTTATTAATTTCCAGGAAATTATTTTTGCATGATGATAATCGGATAATATATGAATAAAGAAACCCAATCTATAATTCGCAACCTGCAAAGTGTACTCAGCGGAGAGCCTTGGTTTGGCAGGTCAGTATATAGCCTGTTGGATGAAATTGATACTGCAAAAGTTTATATAAAGCCTGATGAAAATTCTCATTCGTTAGCCGATTTGCTTTATCATATGCTTACCTGGGCAGCATTTACTTTGAAAAGCCTGGAAAAAGCTGGTGAGGATGAGATAAGGGCTATTGAACAACTGGATTGGAGAACGATTGATCCTGCTATTCATAGCTGGGAGAAAGGATTGAAGGAACTCAAATCAGTTCATGAAAAAATCATATCAGCGATAAAAGATAAAGATGATGAGTTTCTTTCAGAGAAAGTTGATTTTCGAAAATATACCGTTCGGTTTCTTCTTAATGGATTGATCCAGCATAATATTTATCACATCGGGCAGATAGCTTATTTAAAGAAATTACTGGGCTGATTATTTAATCATCATCTTTCTTATCAGCCCGCACTTTTAAAAATGCGGCTCTTTTTGGCGCAGGCATGGGCACATCATTCCCTTTTATTCCATACCACAATACCATATTAAATTCCATGTCCGGTATTGCATCTTCTTTGCTGAGATCAAATTTTTCTGAACGCCTTTGCCATTCATTTATCGCTATATTTTTTTCAGTGATATCAATTTTCGGGGAAACAGAAACAAATGGTGTAAGATTTAAGGAAGAGGAGAAACATCGCCACATCGGCTCGGCAGCAGCATCATATTGTGTCATTGGTGGAATACCGAGTATCAATTCCATAGTACGCAACATAGAAGTAGTAGAATACATGGTATGATCAACAAATCCCCGTTTTACAAACCCACCCGCAACATAAGCCGTAGTGCGATGAGCATCCACATGATCCGGCCCGTCCTGCGCATCATCTTCAACAATGAACACAGCGCTTTCTTTCCATATCGGACTTTTGCTTAAATATTCAACAAACAAACCAACAGCCCAATCATTATCGGCCACATGCGCAAAAGGTGTGGGTCGGCCCTTTTTCAAACCCTCCGTGTGATCATTTATAAAACGAATCGAATTGAATTGCGGTACGGCATTAACAGCCAGCAATGAATCAAACTCTCTTCTCCATTGATTGAATCTGGTTGTATCTCTTACTTTCTGATCCCAACTTGTAAAATAGGGACAGAAATGTTTTTCTAAAACCGGGAGGTTAGGCTTATAATCATCAGCAAACTCACCATAGGTTCTGTAGGTGATGCCATTCTTTTTACATTGATCCCATATAAAAATTTTATTGTTGGCGATAGCCCTTGTGCCTTCTGCATCGTAATCGCCTCCACGATCACTATAACTGGTCGGCCAGTGTTTTTCTAAATAATCTGTTGCATAAGCACCAAGACTCCAGTTATGCCCATCAGCGCTTACTTCTCCATCCACATAAAAATTATCAAGCAGCACAAATTCTTTTGCCAGCTTATGCTGATTGGGTGTATATTTTTCTCCAAACAAAACAAGTAAAGAATCTCCATTTCCTTCTTTCACATCACCAAGCACCTGGTCATAAGTTCTGTTTTCTTTAATAATATAAAAAACATGTTTGATGGGCGACTTATCTCCTATTTTCATTGGGATGGGGTTTCCGGTTTCCCCGCTGCTCATTGTTTCTTTGTCCTTATTATATGGAGTGTTGTGGTAAACTGCTTGCGAATAAATACCTAACTGCTTTTCTGTTGGTTCACTGATGATGCTCATTGTACCTATGAACAGATCACCGATGTAACTCTCCTTTGAACTTTTGGATCCATGCCAGAGTAATTCACCTTCCTGTTTTGTTGGGTTAGGGCCAAATGGATTAGCCACTGATGAAAACCCTTTACCATTACTTACAAATATTTTTTTTCCTGCAACTTTTACATTGGTGGGATACCAACCGACAGGAATAAATCCTTTGCTTTTGCTGAATCCCGGATGAGATATATCAAAAACTGCAAGACAATTATTATCAGCATTAGCGATGTATAAAGTTCTTTCATCTTCACTTAGCGCAACAGCATTAGAAGTGGAGCCGGCTGGGGCATTGGGAAAAAGAGCAGCATTAAGCGTTTCAATGACTTTTCTTTTTTTTACATCAATAACTGAGACCGAATTATCATTGGCATTCGCTACAAAAAGATAGCTTCCTTTTTTTGTGAGACAAAGTTCATTGGGATTATCTCCAACAGGAATTTCACTTGAGATACTTTCTTTACCAATATCAAATACCAGTACTTTATCACAACCCCAGCAACTGATATATAATTCTTTTTTATTGGGAGACAGTAAGCAACTGTATGCCTCAGCAGGCAGGCTATAATGTTTGGCTATATTTTTTGTTTTCAGATCAATAATATAAAGTGAATTGTTTTCCCGGGTCACCACATAGAGCTTCTGCTTCAGAGCATCAATATCGATACCGGATGGAGAAATTCTCTCGGGCCATTTTTTTCCAAGCACGATACTATCTTTCAAAACAAGTTTATTATTTATGATCGCATATTGCAATATCCTGTTATCATCGCCACCCGAAGCATATAAATTTTTTTCATTAGCTGTAAACCTTAGTCCATACCATGCCACAGGAATAACTACACTACTGATCACTTTTTCCTTTTTTACATCAATAAGCTGTATCGTCTGTATGCCATGTCCATTGTTTGTTACAGCCATGTATTTTTTTGAGGAAGACAAAGCGATATTCAAAGGCAAATCACCCAGGGAAAAACTTTTGCCTGCAGGTGTAAGACTCCAGCCATTCGAAAGCTTTACCCGTTTTGATTCTAATTGCTGAAGAGTTTGGGCTGTTGCAAAAAATGTAATGCAGAAAAGGATAAAACTAAACAACAATTTTCTCATGATCATTGATTAGAGATTAAAGATACAACCTGCCGATTGTTCAGGGACATGCAGAACATCCTTAACAATCAAATAAAATCACCAGAAAGTAGTATTGCTGACAATACTATCAGACACTAACTTTTCATAATGCCTGCTTATGGTTCATATTTCTGGAAAAAAAATCCGTTTATACGATTGCTGTTGCCCACGATGGCCGGTATTGCTGTTCAATGGAATTTCCAGGTGGACATTTCAGTTTGGCAAATACTGCTGATCGTTGAAATTACGTTAATCATTTCCTTCTTTTTTATTCCTTTTCTTAGTCGCTATCGGTTGTCCTTTTTTAATGGTCTGGTGATTTCATTATTGTTCTTTTCATTCGGGGCAATGCTTGTATGGCAAAAAGATATACGACACAATCATGGCTGGTTTGGAAATTTTTATAAAGAACCCGATGAAATACTAGTCACATTGAATGAGCCTCCAATAGAAAAAACAAAATCTATTAAATCAGACGCCGCTGTTTCTTACATCATCAAAAATGAAAAACAAATTCCAGTTGCAGGAAAGATCATTTTATACTTTCAAAAAGATCTGCCTGCCGGGCAAGCAGATTCTTCGATAGTAGATCAGCTTATATATGGGTCAAGGATCATTTTCAAAAAACCATTACAGGAAATAAAAAATGCAGGAAATCCCGGCGGATTTGATTACAAACGTTATTCCTTATTTCATGGCATTACCCACCAGGTTTACCTTAAACCGGATGAGTTCATTGTATTAAAAGATAAAGATGAAAGCTGGCTTGATAAATTTTTATATAAAACCCGGCAAAAGGTTTTAAACATTCTTCGTAAAAATATTAAAAGTGAAAAGGAACTTGGATTAGCAGAAGCATTATTGATAGGTTATAAAGATGACCTTGACCAAACACTGGTACAATCATACACCAACACCGGTGTTGTCCATATTATAGCCATATCGGGACTTCATTTAGGGTTGATCTATTGGTTACTGCTCCGTCTTTTTAAACCACTGAAAAAAAGAAAAAACTTAAGATGGTTAAGAGTTGTGCTCATCCTTGCCGGTCTTTGGTTATTCAGTTTGTTAGCAGGTGCGCAAGCTTCAGTACTTCGTTCTGCGGTAATGTTTACCTGCATCTTATTAGGAGAAAGTTTTTCCAGGAAAACTTCCATTTATAATACAATGGCAGTTTCGGCATTTATACTTCTTTGCATCAATCCCTACTGGCTTTGGGATGTCGGCTTTCAATTGTCTTATGCGGCAGTGTTAAGCATTATAATTTTTATGAAGCCAGTCTATAATTGGTTTTATTTCCCTAATAAGGCTATGGATTTTATGTGGAAGCTGACAGCTGTTACATTAGCTGCCCAGGTTTTAACAACACCGTTAAGCATTTATCATTTCCACCAGTTCCCGGTTTATTTTATACTTACTAATTTTCTTGCCGTGCCCTTATCAAGCCTGATCGTATTGGGAGAAATTTTGCTTTGTGTTGTATCATTCATTCCTGTTGTCGCCATACTCGTTGGTAAACTATTGTACTGGCTTATCTGGATTATGGACTCTTATATTGAGAGGATTGAATCAATGCCTTTCTCACTATGGGATGGGTTGCAGATAACTTTTTTGCAAATGGTATTTTTGATTGCATTTGCTACCGGTATAAGTTATTGGTTAATGGAAAAATCAAAGTCTGGGGTAAAGTTGGGAATTATTGCCTTGCTATGTTTTGTTGTATTACGTTCCTACTCTTTTTTTACAGTTAATGGGCAACAAAAGATTATTGTATATAATGTACCGCAAAGACGAGCTATTGATCTTATAAATGGAAGAAATTATTTTTTTATTGGGGATAGCGATCTGCTTGCAGATGATTTTATCCGGAACTTTCACTTAAAGCCATCGAGAATATTACATCGGATTGAACCTAAGCTTGATACTGAAAACTTGTATGTTGATAACAATTACATTACTTTTTATAATAAAAATATTTTATTACTGGATAGGTCGGTTTCCTTTTTAAAGGCGCCTGTAAAACCTGCTATTGATCTTTTGATCATTTCAAAAAATCCGAAGATCTTTATGAAAGATCTTGCTGACAAAATTGATATAAAACAAATTGTGTTTGACGGATCGAATCCAACACGGAAGTTAGCTTATTGGAAAAAAGATTGCGATTCACTTCATATTCCATATTATGATGTAACTGCCAAAGGCGCTTTTGTGATGAATCTCAATTAAGTTATTTTTGCGGCGCAACTCTAACATAGATGCCATACCGAAAAGGTATGGCATACTTATTCAACTCAGTATATGGACAAAAATATCAAATCGGCGCTTATCTCAGTTTTTTATAAAGACGGCCTGGAACCAATAGTAAAATTGTTATCGGAGCTTGGTGTCACCATATATTCTACCGGTGGCACACAGGAATTCATTGAAAAGCTTGGAATAAAAGTTATTCCTGTAGAGTCATTGACAAGTTATCCTTCCATTTTAGGAGGTAGAGTAAAGACATTGCACCCTTCTGTGTTTGGCGGCATATTGGGTAAAAGAGATGACGCTATGCATGTTGCAGAAATGAAGCAATATAATATACCGGAGATCGACCTGGTCATAGTAGATCTTTATCCTTTTGAAGAAACAGTTGCTTCTACTACTGATGAAAAAGCTATCATAGAAAAAATTGATATCGGCGGACCTTCCATGATCCGTGGGGCAGCAAAAAATCATAAAGATGTAGCAGTCGTTGCTAATAAAAGAGATTATTCATTGCTGGAAAATATTTTGAAAGAACAAAAAGGAGAAACGACTCTTGAACAAAGAAGACAATTTGCCATTAAAGCATTTGACGTTTGCACGGCTTATGATACCGCTATTTCAAATTATTTTCACCTGCTATCCGTAGCTACACCATTTAATAAAGAAGAAAAAACAATGCGCTATGGTGAGAACCCGCATCAAAAAGCTGTTTTCTTTGGAAATCTAAATGAATTATTTGATCAATTAAATGGCAAAGAACTTTCTTATAACAACATTGTTGATATAGATGCTGCCATTCAGCTTATAAACGAATTCAGGGATACAACATTCGCTATTATTAAACATACCAATGTTTGTGGTGTGGCTCAACGACACACAGTGAAAGAGAGTTGGGATGCCGCCCTTGCGGGTGATCCCGAAAGTGCATTTGGCGGCGTACTGGTTTGTAATAATGTCATTGATAAAAACACGGCAGAAGCTATCAATGAGATCTTCTTTGAAGTATTAATAGCTCCTGCTTTTGATGAAGATGCTTTGAACATATTAAAATCAAAAAAGAACAGAATTTTATTAAAGTACAAGACACAAGGCACAAAGGGTAAGGCAGACATGTATAGGTCATTATTAAATGGGGTATTAATACAGGGAACTGATGAAGGCAATTATGCTGAATGGAAAGAAGCAGGTGGAAGAGAAACAACAGCGGCCGAGAAAGAAGACCTCATTT
>Ga0207710_10001311_pt1 | contig 12566 bp, 7 predicted proteins | sample KBSS24metaG_FD_184400 | JGI IMG/M metagenome (GOLD analysis project Ga0207710, IMG submission 184400) | Switchgrass rhizosphere microbial communities from Kellogg Biological Station, Michigan, USA - KBS S2-4 metaG (SPAdes) (version 2) | ecosystem: Host-associated > Plants > Roots > Rhizosphere >...
GCGCGGGCAAGGCCAGCGCAGCCATGATGACGAAGGGGGGGAGCCTCGACATGCTCGTGTGCCCGCGGAGGATAGCCGATTCTTCGAGCCGGCGCGGGGGGCGTGTTGCTACGCTGGTCGCCGTGAGCGCGCTCCTACCCGGGTCGAAGATCGCCGTCGTGCTCGCGGGCGCGGTAGCCAAGGGGGCGTTCGAGGCGGGCGCGCTCCGCGTCCTCGCGCGCCAGAACGTGCAGATCGCACGGATCGTCGCGGCGAGCTCCGGCGCGCTCAACGGCGTGATGATCGCGGCCGGCGTCCACGCGGGGGACGTCGCGGGCCACGCCGAGGTGCTCGTGGATCTGTGGCGCGATCACGCCGGGTGGAGAGACGCGTTCCACCTCGCGCTGCAGGGCGTCCTCCACCTCCAGGGGGTCTCCGATCAGAGCCGGTTGATCGAGCTGACGCGAAGCCACGTCCGCGCCATGCCGCGGAAGGCCGACGTCCACCTCGACGTGATCGTCGCGCCGCTCCGCGGCGGTCTCGGCTACATCGCCGCCGATCGGGCCACGACCTACGAGCAGCGGATCCCGTTCGACAACGCCGACTTCGAGTCGGACGCGCGGCTCGCCGGGGTCTTCCAGGCCGTGACCGCGTCCGCGTCGTTCCCCGGCCTGTTCGCGCCGGAGGACCTGCCCACGTACGGGCCGTCGGTCGACGGCGGCGTGGTGAACAACACGCCGATCAAGTACGCGATCGCCGACGGGATCGACGCCGTCGTGGTCATCGCGCCGACGCTGCGCCTCGCCGAGTCCGTGGAACACCCGCCGGGCGGCGTCGCCCTCGCCGCCCTGCTCGCGGAGATGCTCGTCAACGAGCGGCTCTATCGCGATCTCGGCGACGCACACGCGATGAACGAGCGCCTGGCCGCGCTCGACGCCCTCACCCCCGGGACGCTGTCCCAGGACGCGCTCGCCGCGGTGAAGGCGGCGCTCGGCTGGACGTCGCGCCGCAAGATCACCCTCGTCGAGATCAGGCCGGAGGCGCCGCTCGCCGGCGACTCGTTCCGCGGCTTCCTCGATCGCGACACGCGGATCGCCTACCTCGAGGCGGGTGAGGCCCGCGCTCGCGCCGTCCTCGGCGTCTGACGACCGCGGCGCGCCGCCCGAGCGGACCCGGGGCCCTCGGTCGGCGCCGCGACGTCGGTGCTCTCCGCCGGTCGCGCGGCGTCGCGCGCCGCGACCTCCGCGCGGCTTTGGGGTGAGGGCGCGAAGGAGTATGCTCGCCGCTCGGTGACTCGTTTCGCGCTTCGATGGGTGGGGCCCGCCGTGCTCTCGGCGCTCGCGACCGCGGCGAGCGCGTGCGAGTCGACGAGGCCGCCGGTGTTCGTCCACTCCGGCCGCGTCGGGCAGCGCTCCGAGCTCGAGATCGGCGACCCGGTCGAGTTCAAGCGGATCGCCGAGCCGGGCCAGGGCGGCCACCAGACCGGCTACCGCGTGCTCCGCACGGTGAACGAGTGGGACGTGTTCTTCGCCGATCACCCCGCGCGCCCGCGCTCCGGGTCGATCGACTTCGAGCACGCGATGGTGCTCGCGAGCTACGGCGACAAGGACGCCAAGAGCCTCCTCGTCACGAACGTGATCGCGACGCACGCCGCCGACCACGTCTACGTCACCGAGGTGCTGCGCGGCGAGGGGTGCCCCGACGAGGGCGCCGGGACGCCGTTCGACCTCGTCGCGGTGCCGCGCGTCGACAAGCCGGTCCACTTCCACGTCGACCTCACGCGCCTCGACGCGTGCGACCACGCGCCGCCCATCGCGCGCGCCGAGTGCCACGTCCTGCCGACGCCCGGCTGGTCCGAGACGCTCTCCGCGCCGCTCGGCGCGACCGTCGAGTGCGAGGCGAAGATCGAGACGGGGTCGCGCCCGGTGACCGACAAGGAGTGGGTGCTCGCCGAGCTGCCGAAGGGATCGGCGTCGAAGCTGACGTTCGGCTCGGAGCAGTGGCGGGCCACGTTCCAGGTCGACGCGATCGGCCAGTATCGCCTCGTGCTCGAGGTGACCGACGACGGGTCGAAGAAGAAGTCGTCGACCGCCACGATCCGCGTCACGGCCCCGACCGACGACACGTTCGTCGAGCTGATCTGGACGAACTTCACGGGCATCGACGATCCGGACACGTTCCCGCGCGTGGAGCTGCACGCCGCGGAGGCGCCCCCCGCGTCCGCGGCGCGCGGCTCGCAGTCGGCCGCCGCGATCGCCGCGACGAAGAAGGACTGCAGCCTCGAGTCTCCGGACAAGCCGTCGTGGTGCGAGGCGACCAAGATCGGGCCGAACACCCTCCTTCGAATGAGCTCGAAGGCCCCGTCGCGCTACACGATATCGGTAAAATACATCGATGACCGGTACGACAAGGCGCCGATCGTCTGCGCGCGCGTCTTCTCGAAGGGCGCGCTGACGAACGAGACGTGCGACGCGAAGGTGCGCACCCAGGGCACGGTGTGGAGCCTGGGCGTCCTGGACGAAGCGAGCGGCGGCTACGAGGTGAGCGACGCGCTCGACGGCGGCGCGCCTCCTTCGCCGAGCGCCGCCGCGCCCGCGCCGCGCGACGCGGGGCGCCCGACGCCGCCTCCTTCGCCGCGAAAGCCGCGCCCCCCGCCGCCGCCCACAGACGAGTTCACGCCGTAGCGCCTTGCGCATCGCGCGAGGGCCCGCGCGATCGGTCGCGGCCGTCTCGGTCGAGGGGAGCTCGGCGCCGTTCTTGGGCGCACGTCACCGCGGGCGGGCGCGCTTTGCCTTGCGGCCGACGAGCTCGGCCTGGAACGCGCTCGGGCACGCGTCGTTCACGACGCACGTCGCGCACTGCGGCTTGATGGCGAAGCAGACGCGGCGGCCGTGGAAGATGAGCACGTGGCTCACGCGGTCCCAGTCGGACCTCGGGATCGCCTTGCACAAGTCCTGCTCGATCTCGGCCGGCTCGGTGTGCTTCGTCCATTTCAGGCGCTGCGCGATCCGCTGCACGTGCGTGTCGACGACCACGCCCTCCGGCGCGCCGAACGCGACGCCGAGGACGACGTTCGCCGTCTTGCGGCCGACGCCCGGGAGCTCGACGAGATCGGCGAGGCGCTTCGGCACCTCGCCCCCGTGCTTCTCCACGAGGATGCGCGCCAGGCCGACCAGGTTCTTCGACTTCTGCCGGTACATCCCGATGCGGCTGATCAGCTCCTCGACCTCGGCCTGGTTCGCGGCGGCGAGCGCGCGCGCGTCGGGGAACGCGGCGAACAGGGCAGGGGTGACGCGGTTCACCGCGACGTCGGTGCTCTGCGCGGACAGCACGGTCGCGCAGAGCAGCTCGAACGCGTTCTTGTGATCCAGCTCGCAGTGCGCGTCGGCGTGGAACGCCGAGAGCCGCTGGTAGACGGCGATCAGCTCGTCGCGCGTGGGCGCCTTGCGCGATCGCCTCGCGCCGCGCGCTCCTTCGCCCGGCTCGGCGGCGGGCTCCCGGGCGCGCTTCGGCGGCGCGGAGCGCGCGCCGCCTCTCCTCGAAGACGGGGCGCGCACGTCAGTTCAGCGTGCTCTCGGGGGGCGCCGGGGCGGACGGCCCGTCGACGCCGTCGGTGGTGGCCGGGGGCTCGCCGCCGCCGTGGCCGTCGTCTTCGGCCGGGCTCTCGGCGAGGCGCTCGAGCGCGACGACGCGCTCGCCCTCCTCCACGTTCATGATCCGGACGCCCTGCGCGTTGCGCCCCGTCTCGCGGATCTCGTCGATCCGCGTGCGGAGCGTCTGCCCGCGATCGGTGATGAGCATCACCTCGTCGCCCGATTTGACGAGCTTCAGATCGACGACCGGGCCGTTGCGCTCGCTCGCGTCGATGAGGATGATCCCCTTGCCGCCGCGGTTCTGTTTCCGGAACTCTTCGATGTCGGTCCGCTTGCCGTAGCCCTGCTCGCACACCGCGAGGACGTGCACGCGTTCGCCGTCGGTGACGGTGAGGCCGACCACCGCGTCGTCGTCGGCGACGTCGATCGCCTTGACCCCCATCGTGGCGCGGCCGGTCGGGCGCACCTGCTGCTCGTCGAAGCGGATCGACATGCCGCTCCGCGTCGCGATGATGAACTCGCGCGTCCCGTCGGTGAGCGCGGCGGAGAGGAGCTGATCGTCCCCCTCGATCTTCACGCCGATGATGCCCTTCTCGCGGAAGTTCTCGTACTCGAGCAGCTCGGTCTTCTTGATCTGCCCCCGGCGCGTGAGCGTGACGAGGAACTTGCCGGCCTCGATCTTCGGCACGAAGGCGATCGCCGCCACCTTCTCGCCCGGCTCCATGCCGACGAAGTTGACGATCGCGCGCCCCTTCGCGGTGCGCACCGCCTGCGGGATCTCGAACACCTTCTTCACGTACGCCTTCCCCTTGTCGGAGAAGAAGAAGACGTACGCGTGCGTGGAGGCGACGAAGAGCTGGGTGACCCAGTCCTCGTCGCGCGCCTCCATGCCGATCTTGCCCTTGCCGCCGCGCTTCTGCGCCCGGTAGTCGCTGGTCGACGTGCGCTTGACGTAGCCGGCGTGCGAGATGGTGACGACCATCTCCTCTTCCTGGATGAGATCCTCCTGGTGGATCTCGGAGGCCGTCGCCACGATCTCGGTGCGCCGCTTGTCGGCGTACTTCTCGCGGATCTCCTCGAGCTCCATGACGATGACGTCGAAGAGGAGCTTCTCGTCGGCGAGGATCGCGCGGAGCCGCGCGATGGTGTTCGAGAGCTCGCCGTACTCGACGGCGAGCTTCTCGATCTCGAGGCCGGTGAGGCGGGAGAGGCGCATCTCGAGGATCGCCTTCGCCTGGCGCTCGGAGAGGAAGTACTCCTTCCGCTTCTTCGCCTCTTCGATCTCCGCCTCGGGGCGGCCGGCGCGGCGGACGTACTCCTCGAGCCCGGCCAGGGGGAGCTTCATCAACGCGGCGCGCGCCTCGTCGGTGTCGTGCGCGGCGCGGATCGTCTTGATCACCTTGTCGATGTCGGTGACCGCCATCCCCAGCCCCTCGTTGATCTCGCGCGCGGCCTCGGCCTGGCGGAGCTCGAAGCGGGTGCGGCGCGTGACGACGTCGCGCCGGTGCTCGACGAAGCACGCGAGCGTCTCGCGCAGGTTCAGCACGGCGGGGCGGCCGCCGACGATCGCGAGGTTGATCACGCCGAACGTCGATTGCAGATCGGTCATCCGATAGAGGTGGTTGATCACGATCTGCGGGAGGACGTCCTTCTTCAGCTCGACGACGAGGCGGATGCCGTCGCGGTCGCTCTCGTCGCGCACCTCGCTGATGCCTTCGAGCTTCTTCTCGCGAATCAGCTCGCCGATCTTGGCGTGCACGCGCGCCTTGTTCACCTGGTAGGGGATCTCGGTGACGACGATCTGCTCGCGGTCGCCCTTGCCCGCGACCTTCTCGATCTCGACGCGCGCGCGCATGACGATGCTGCCGCGCCCGGTGCGCTGCGCCTGCTCGATCCCGGCGCGCCCGTAGATGAGGCCGGCGGTCGGAAAGTCGGGCCCAGGCACGAAGCGCATCAGATCGTCGACGGTGGCGCCCGGGTTGCGGATCAAGTGCACCGTCGCGTCGAGCACCTCGCCCAGGTTGTGCGGCGGGACGTTCGTCGCCATGCCGACGGCGATGCCGCCGGACCCGTTGATCAGGAAGTTCGGGATGCGCGACGGGAGGACCGTCGGCTCCTCGAGGCGGTCGTCGAAGTTCGCCTGGAAGTCGACGCACTCCTTGTCGATGTCGGCGAGGAGATCCATCGCGATCCGCGACAGGCGCGCCTCGGTGTATCGGTACGCGGCCGCCGGATCGCCGTCGACCGAGCCGAAGTTCCCCTGGCCGTCGATGAGCGGGTAGCGCATCGAGAAGTCCTGCGCGAGGCGGACCATCGCGTCGTACACGCTGGCGTCGCCGTGCGGGTGGTACTTGCCGAGCACGTCCCCGACGATCGTCGCGCTCTTTCGGTGCGCGCCGCCGGGGCTCAAGTTCTGCTCGTACGCCGAGAAGAGGATGCGCCGGTGCACCGGCTTGAGCCCGTCGCGCACGTCGGGGATCGCGCGACCGATGATGACGCTCATCGCGTAATCGAGGTAGCTCGTGCGCATCTCGTCCTGGATCGAGACGGGCACCCTCTGCTGCATGTTCGTCGGCGGGGGCGTGGGGGGGGTCGGCGGGACTTCGTTGTTGGCCATGGCTTTTTTTCTGCAGCAAAACCGCTGCCGCTGAACGCCTGTCCTACTACGCCTTTCCCGCTGCGGCTACCCGATCCCCGCCCTCGCGCGCGCTTCGCGCGCCGCCGGATCGGCTCCGCTCGGACCGCCCGCGCGCGCGCGGTCGTCGCGCGTCACTGGCCGGCGTCGTCGGGGTCGCCGCCGTCCGGCGCCGCGTCGGACGAGGCGTCGCCCGGCGAGGATCCGTCGGGCCCAGCGTCGGGGGATCCGCACGCGAAGGGGACGCACTGGTGGCCGCGGCTGTTGTACGCGCAGTACGCGTTGGAGCCGCAGGTGCTGTCGTTGACGCAGAGCTGCGAGCAGAACCACGCGTCGTCGGCCGCGCCGAACTGCGCGGTGCAGAGCGAGCCGAGCGGGCATTGATCGAGGGTCTCGCAGTAGCCGCCGATGCCGCGCTCGTTGTTCGGCGTGCCGGGCTTCACGCAGTTCTTCGACGGATCGTGCCCGCTGCCGGCGTCGGCCGCGGGGATCGCCGCGGCGCAGTTGTCGGTCGACGGATCGGTGTCGGGCGTGCAGGGGCTCCGGTACGGTGACGCGCGGCTCGCGCCGAGCGTCACCGGGTGCGTGGTCACGTTCAGGCCGATCGACAGGGCGTCGCACGGGATCGACGGGTCGGTCCGGCCGTCGACGCGGATGTCCTCGAACGAGCAGGCGTACGCCTTGATTTGCGGATAGAGCGCGTTGTCTTTGCACACGTCGTTGCGCGCGATGAACGACGTGAACTCGGGGAGCCGCGTGAAGAACTCTTTGGTCGCGAGCTTGCCGGCGACGGTGGCGGCGACGAACCCGCGGTCCGGATCGCGCTCCGCGGTGAAGATCGCCGTCGCCAGGCGGAACGCCGTGCTCCCCAGGCGGATGGTCGCGCCGTGATCGAAGCGCGCGACCAGCGTCCCGTCGTGCACGTACGCGTGCGGGTCGACGTCGAGCGCGCGCGGCAGGCCGTCGAGCCCCAGCAGCGTCGTGCCGTCCTCGATCGACACCGCGTAGCTCGACCAGTCGGGGGCCGCGGCGTCGCCCGACGGCACCGCCGCGAGGAACCACTCGACCGTGACCGCCTCGTCCTCGGTGAGGTTGTCGTAGTCGGAGATCCGGACGACGACGAGCGGCGGCGCCTTGCCGCTCTGGATGTTCGACGTGAGCTGCGCGCTCGTCAGAAACTGCGCGTTGAAGAACCGCTTCTGCGCGCCGATCAGGTTGCCCACGCCGTTGTCGCGGCCGTCGACGCCGTCGGTGTCGTCGGCCGCGAGCCAGGTGGTCTTCTGGCAGCTCGGCCCCTGGCTCCGGTTCGTGCAGAGGCCGTCCTGGTCGTACCCCATCGACGCGTGGCCGCCGCTCTCCCCGACGTCCACCGTGTACGCGGCGAGGGTGATCGACGGCGCGCCAGCGCTCCCGCCATAGCGCCCGGGGGCGGGCGGCGGCGGAGGCGCGACGTGCGTGCATGATACACGTTGAACGTCGAAGGTCGCGCCGATGAGCCCCTCGCACCCGCCGATCGCGCAGGCGCTCGCGACCGCGAAGGCCGCGGAGGCGAGGGTGGCCGACGCGCGGATCAGCGCGCGCCTCGTCGCGCGGCGCGCGGCGCTCGTCGGCTCGCCCGCCGTCACTCGAACGTGCCCCCGACCATGGCCGCGCCCCCGCCGCGCGGGTCGACGCGCGGCGCGAGCCACGCCTCGATCCGGTGCTCGCCGCCGCGGCTCGTGAGCACGAGGACCGCGCCGGCCGCCAGCGCGACGCCGCCCGCGATGAACGCGACGGTGCTGACGGTGGCGAACGTCCGCCCCGATTTCGCCGCGTCCGCGCCGGCGTCGTTGCACACGGTCTTCGGGTAGCAGTTGCCGTCGAGATCGCCCTTCTTCGCGACGGCGAGGAGCCCAGTGACGCCGCCCGCCGCGAGCGCCGCGAGGCCGACGCCGCCGAGGACGTAACCCACGGTCCTCCGCGTCCCGCCCGGCGAAGGGGCGGCCAAGGGGCGCCGGTCGCCGGGCGGATCGGGGAGCTTCGCGCCGGCGTCGATCGGCTGCTCCGCCGACTCGCCCTCGCGGAGCGACACGGTGTAGCGGCGCTCCTCGTACCCGGGCGCGGTGACGACGATCGCGTGCTCGCCGGGCTCGACGGGGAGGGCGATCCCGAGGGCGCCCGGACCGACCTCGGCGCCGTCGCGCGTCACCGTCGCCGAAGCCTTCGTCTTCGCGAGCCGGAGGGTGAGCCGCGGTACGAGCTTCTCGATCGCCGCGGCGCGCTCGCGCGCGAGCGGGAGCCGGGGGTCGTCCGGCGGCAGCTGCTCGAGCGCCTCCTTCCATCGGCTCCACGCCGCGGCGGGGTGGTGCACGTGCTCCTCGCAGTCGGCGAGGTTCATCAGCGTGCCGGGCGCCGGGTCGAGGCGATCGCTCTCCGCGAACTTCGGGCACGCGGCCGCGTAGTCGCCGCGCAGCACCGCCTCGCGCCCCGCGACGAAGAGCGCCTCGGCGGCCGCCGGATCGCGCTGCGGCGCCGCGCCCCACGCCGGCGCGGCCGAGGCGAACGCGACGAGGGGCAGGCCGAACCGGAGCCCGAGGCGAGCCTTCGAGCGCGCCTTCACCGGCGGCGACCGAAGAGATCCACCGGCGGCGGCGCGGGCGCGCTCGACGACGGCGCGGCGCTCGGCTCGGCGGCGCGCGCGCTCGGGGAGAGCATCACGGACGGCGCCCCGGCGCGCGGCGCGGCCGTGCGCGCTCGCGGCGTGGCCGCCGGCGGCCGGTCGGCCGTCTTGCCCGCCGGCTTGTCCGTCGAGCCCGGCTCGGCGGCGCGCACCGTCGTGACCGTCGGCGCGGGCGAGACCTCCGCGCCTTCGGGCGCGCTCGACGTGGGCGGCGCGGACAGCGTGGACGACGCGGGCGCGGGCGACGCCGCCGGCGCCGCGACCGCGAGCGCCGAGGCCGACCCGGCGCGATCCGACGAAAAGGGAGGCGGCGCGTCGAGGCGGCGGACGACGGCGGTCGCGCCGACGCCGGCGAGCACGGCGATCGACGCGTACACCGCGGCGCGCCGCCGCGACGGCCGCGGCGCCATCGACGGCGTGATCGCGCCCGCGCTCCCCTTCGGCACCGCGGCGCCGTCGGTCGTCATGGCGCGCTCGACGAGGCGCCCCGGCGGCGAGCTATCGAGCACGGTCGCGTCGGCGAAGCTCTCGACCGGGAGCCGCGGCGTCGACGGGAGGATCTCGAGGCGCGCGGCGGCGGCCAGCCTCCGCCCGGTGAGCGCATGGAACGCGTCGCGCACCGCGGCCTGCATCTCGGCGGCGCTCTGGTATCGATCGCCCTGCTCGAACTTCAGCGAGCGATCGATCACCTCCGCGACCACGGGCGGGACGAGCGGCGACACGCTCGCGATCAGCGGCGCGGGCTTCGTCATGCCCGCGAGGAGCTGCTCGTTCACGGTGCGGCCCGCGTGGACCTCCTTGCCCGTGACGAGCGTGAAGAGCGTCGCGCCCACGGCCCACAGATCGGTCCGCGCGTCGACCTCCTCCCACAGGCCGCGCGCCTGCTCGGGCGCCATGAACCCGGGCGTCCCCATCGCGTGCATCGTGGTCGCGCTGTTCGGCGCGTTGCCGCTCGTCAGCTCGCGGAGCCGCGCGATGCCGAAGTCGAGCACCTTGATCATCCCCTCGCGGGTCAAAAAGAGGTTCGCGGGCTTCAGGTCGCGGTGGACGATCCCCTTGTCGTGCGCGGCGCGGAGGACGTCGAGGATCTGGTCGGCCACCGAGGCGGCGTCGGCGTACCCCATCGTCTTTTGCTCGTACTTCACGTCGAGCGTCTGCCCGTCGAGGAGCTCCATCACCAGGAAGACGGTGCCGTCGGGCGCCTCGTCGTCGTCGAGCACGGCGACCGCGCCCGGGTGGCCCACTTTGTTCGCCACGTAGCCTTCGCGAAGAAAACGGCTCTTCACGCGGCTGCTGAGGGCGACCTCGGGGTGGAGGATCTTGATCGCGCCGCGCAGCCCGTTGCGGTGCGTAGCGGCGTACACCACGGCCATACCGCCGACCCCGAGGAGCGCGTCGAGCCGCCACTTGCCGTCGACCAGCTTGCCGATGCGGCCGTTTGCCCGCTCGATCAGCTCGTCTCTCGGATCGCCCATCGCCCAGCTCGTCGATTATCGATGACGCGGATCGCTGCGTCAACGGCTCCGGTGTACGTACTCACCTTCCCATCGCCGTTTCGCCTACTTCTTCCGCGGGCGGGGGAGCGCGTACTCTTCGAGGCGCGTCACGAGGGTGCGTCGCGAGATGCCGAGGAGCTTCGCCGCCTTCGTCTGGTTGCCGGCGCACTGCTCGAGCGCCGCGATGATGCGCCGTCGCTCGTCGCCGTCCGTGTCGAGCCCGTCGTCGACGAGCCGCGCGTGCGGCAGCGCCACGGTGTGCTCGTCGTCGAGATCCGGCGGGCGCGGGCGGACGCTCCCGAGGGGCACGATCGGCCCCATCTGCGCCGACGGGATATGCTCGAGGTGAATGGCGTCGTGGCAGAGGAGGACGGCGCGCTCCATCACGTTCCGTAGCTCGCGGATGTTCCCCGGCCAGCGGTAGCGGCGGAGGAGCTCGAGCACCGGCGGCGCGATCGGCGGCGTCGGGCGGCGCGACTGCTCCGCGGCCTGCGCGACGAACATCCGCGCGAGCGGCTCGATCTCGTCGACCCGGTCGCGCAAAGGCGGGATCGTGAGCGAGATGCCGTTGATGCGGAAAAAGAGATCGCTCCGGAACCGACCCGCGGCGATCTCGACGTGGAGGTCGCGGTTCGTGGCGAAGATGAAGCGCACGTCGATCGGCCGGGTCTTCAGCGCGCCGACGCGCATCACCTCGCGCTGCTCGAGGACGCGGAGGAGCTTCGCCTGGAGGCCGAGCGGCATCTCGCCGACCTCGTCGAGGAACACCGTGCCGCCGCCCGCCGCCTCGAGGAGGCCCTGCTTCGTCTGCGTCGCGCCGGTGAACGCGCCCTTCTCGTACCCGAAGAGCTCGCTCTCGAGGAGCTGCTCGGAGAAGGCCGCGCAGTTGAGCGCGAGCATCGGCCCGGAGCGGCGCGGCGATCGCTCGTGAATGGTGCGCGCCATCACCTCTTTGCCGACGCCGGTCTCCCCGAGGATGAGCACGTTGATCGCGCCCGCCGCGACCTTCTCGATCATCGGCGCGAGCGTCTTCATCACGCCGCGATCGAGCTTCGCCGGCGGCTCGTCCGTGACGCGGGGGCGGAGCACCTCGGCCTGGCGCTCGAGCGACTCGCGGTTGTGGCCGTCGCGCGGGTAGCACGCGACGCCCACCACGAACGGCGCGAGGAGCTTCTTCAGCCGCGCCGAGAGCTGCGCGCCGAGCGCGTCGGCCGTCTCGGGGCTGGTGGAGGGGAGGAGCACCTCGAACGCGCCGTCGCGCGACGAGACGACGTCGGTCGGACGCAAAAGCTCACGGAGCGTCCGCTCGAGGCGCTCGAGCTGCACCGCGTCGCGCGAGATGTCGCCCCGCGCGGTGGTGGCGACGCCCGGGTCGACGAGCGTTCGCATGTCGTATTTCACCTGCACGATCGCGAAGCTCGAGCGCGTCGACTCGGCGCGGCGGCGCTCGTCCTCGACGCGCTCTTCGAACGTGCTCTGGCTCCATAGACGGATCGGCGGCGCGTCGGCCGGCGTGGTCTGCAAGATGAGCACGGTCGAGCCGAGCGTGATCATGTCGCCGATGTCGACGGATGTGTATACGTTCGGCTCGAGGCGTCGATTGCCGACGAGCGTGCCGTTCCTGCTGCCGAGATCGACGAGCTCGAAGCGCTGCCGGATGCGCAGCTTGGCGTGCACGCGCGACACCTTGCCGTCGTCGACGTGGATGTCGCAGTTCGGAGATCGCCCGAGCGAGATCTCCCCTTTTTTGGGGAGCGGCCGCGTGAAGACGCCGGTCTTGCTCATGACGAGGAGCGACTCTGCACGCGGGGGCGTCGTCCCCTCGGCGGTGGAGAACGTCTGCATCTCCGTAAGGAGCTGATCTTCCTCGTCGTCCTCGTCCGCTACACCCGTCACGCCACCGCCTTTGTCCCGGACTTCCGCCAGGATGCTACCGCGAGAACAGAATCCAGAGCAACGGCCGTAAGGCGGACGCCGACACCGAAGAGGGGCCCCGCGCGGGGGCCGACCGGGATCATCGGCGTCGTCATCCATCGACGCACTTCCGTCGCGCGTGCGACACGTCCTATAACGAAGTCGTGCCCCTCACGCCGGGCGATTCACTCGATCGGTACCGTGTCGTCTCGCACCTGGGGACGGGTGCGATGTCCGATGTCTACGAGGCGATCGATCAACGTCTCCATCGGCGCGTGGCGCTCAAGGTG
>Ga0207710_10001312_pt1 | contig 12562 bp, 7 predicted proteins | sample KBSS24metaG_FD_184400 | JGI IMG/M metagenome (GOLD analysis project Ga0207710, IMG submission 184400) | Switchgrass rhizosphere microbial communities from Kellogg Biological Station, Michigan, USA - KBS S2-4 metaG (SPAdes) (version 2) | ecosystem: Host-associated > Plants > Roots > Rhizosphere >...
TTTCAGAGCAGCCCGTCCGGAATTAGCTTTTATGATTGTGTAATTATCTTTTTCCAGGATAGCTTCAATAGAAAATAAGTTATCTTCCCTGTCATCTACAACAAGGATCTTTATGTCGGATTTACGAAGGCTATTGTTATTTTCTAATTCCATTTGTTCGGGTCTCAAGGGTTCAAAAGGTCTAAGAGATTTAAATGTTTGCTCTCAACTTTATGAAATCTTTTAAATTTTAAACTTCTTAAACTATTTGTACAACCACACTCTCATCAATGAAAGCAGCTGGTCAATCTTTACTGGTTTAGTAATATAATCTGAAGCTCCTGCTTCAATACATTTTTCTCTATCACCTTTCATTGCCTTTGCTGTTACAGCAATAATCGGCAAACTTGTATTCTTATGTTCTCTCCTGATTTTTTGCGTCGTTTCATATCCATCCATTTCCGGCATCATTATATCCATCAGTACAATGTCTATGTCCGTAGAATCCTGGAGTATATTCATTGCTTCATGACCGCTTTCCGCTGTAATTGTCCTGATGTTATACCTTTCAAACGCTGTAGTAAGAGCAAATAAATTACGAACGTCATCATCTACCACCAAAACTCTCTTATTTGTCAGTATATCACTCTTTGATCGAAGGTTTTCTATTAATCTTCTCTTTTCCGGCATCAGATCACGATGATCAATATGCAGCAACATCACCGTTTCTTCCAATAAAAGATCGAGTGAATTTACATCTTTCAATAAAATCTTATTTGCGTATTGCTTCAATTGCGTTCTTTCTTTTGAAGAAAAGTCCCTGGCGGAATAGATCAATACCGGTGTTATCTGCATTTTCTTTATATGACTTATTTCTGTAACTAATTCCAATCCGCCAATATCAGGAAGCATATAATCAACGATAATGCAATCGTATTCTTTTTCTTTTATTTGTTCCAGAGCTTTACGGCCAGAAGTAACTATTTCAATATTGATCAGGTCGCTATTATCCAGGATCTTGGCTACCTGTGATGAATCCAGCTCATTGTCTTCAACGATCAGCAGGTTGCGTTGCTTACGTTCATAATATTTAATAATATCGCCAAAAAGATGGTTGAGTGTTTCTGTCTTCAATGGTTTTAAGTGGAAACTTCTTGCGCCCCGTTGCATTGCCAGTAAACGATTTTCTTCACCAGAGATAAGGTGAACAGGTATATGCCTGAAGTTGATATCATTTTTAAACAGATCAAGTATTCGCCATCCGCTTGCATCCGGAAGTTTTACGTCGAGTGTAACAGCGATAGGGTTGTATTTATTTACCATGTCAAATACATCAGCAAAACTGCCCGCTATCACTATTTTCAGATCCATTTCATGTGCTCTTTCTATCATGATCTTTCCAAAGCGTATATCATCTTCGATCACCAATACAACTTTATCTCCGCTTAAAATATTATTCCTGTCATCACCCGCATCATTGATAATTTCATTCAATGCATCGAGGTCTTTTGTTTCACTTACTTTAATAGTTGGAACGGACTGAAGCATTATATCATCACCTCCTTTAGCCAATGTGTACTCGCTGGCCTTAAGATTACTTTGCTTTTCTCTTTTTGCAACAGCCGGGTCATAATCAATAGGAAGGAATAGAGTGAACGAGCTGCCATGCCCAACTTCACTTGTTAGTTCAATTGAACCACCCAACAGATCGGCAAGACCGCGGCTTATAGAAAGCCCCAAACCTGTACCGCCATATTTTCGGCTCGTTGATCCTTCAGCCTGCTGGAATGCTTCAAAGATGATATTCTGCTTATCTTTTGAAATACCGATACCTGTATCTTTTATTTCGAATGCAACAACATTTTGTGCATTTTCGAGGTTAGGATTATGTTGTTTCCAGTTATGATTGGCTTTATAAATCCTTAGTTTAACTTCTCCTTTTTCAGTAAACTTAAATGCATTGGAAAGAAGATTCTTTAATATCTGGTTGAGTCGCTGAGCATCTGTTTCAAGACTGGGCGGAAGTTTTTCATCCAATTCAATATTAAATCCAAGGTTCTTATTATCCGAAACGTGTTTGAAAGTCGTTTCAACAAATGCTGTGATTTCATTGAAATGCAACTTGACGAAGTCAGTAGAAATATAACCGGATTCAATTTTTGAAAGGTCGAGAATATCATTGATCAATTGAATAAGATCATCGCCGCAGCTATGAATTGTTTTTGCATAGCTGATCTGTTTTTCATTCAGGTTTCCATCAATATTCTCATAAAGTTGCTGGGCGAGGATCAGCAATGAATTCAATGGAGTTCTTAATTCATGAGACATATTTGCAAGGAACTCAGATTTATATTTTGAAGTAAGCTGTAACTGTTCAGCTTTTTCTTCCAGTGATAATCTCGCTTCTTCCACCTCTTTATTCTTCGCTTCCACTTCTTCCTTTTGTTTTACCAATAAATGTGCTTTGTCCTGTAACTCTTCGTTGGTTCTTCTTAACTCATCCGTTAATGATTGAGATTGCACAAGCAAACTTTCTGTTCTTGTGTTTGCTTCAATTGTATTTAATACGATACCGATACTTTCTGTTAACTGGCTTAAGAAGTCAAGGTGCGTTTCACTGAATGTATCAAAAGAAGCCAGCTCAATAACAGCTTTGATTTCTTTTTCAAACAATACCGGCAAAACGATAAGATTTACAGGCGATGCTTTGCCAAGACCTGAGCCGATCTTGATATAATTCTTCGGAACATTTGTCAATAATATTCTTTCCTTTTCCAAAGCGCATTGACCGACCAATCCTTGTCCCAATGCAAACTCCTTAGATGTTTTTACTTCATCTCCAAATGCATAAGCTGCGAACAGTTTTAATTTTTGGTTCTTGAAATTTTCATCCTGTTCAAGGATATAGAACATGCCTTTTTGTGCATTCACAACTTGAGCTAACTCAGAAAGAATACGACGAGTAACTGTATTCAAATCTTTTTGACCCTGCAACATTTGAGTAAACTTCGCAAGGTTTGATTTCAACCAGTCCTGTTCCTGGTTACGCAATGTTGTTTGTTTCAGGTTAGCGATCATCTGGTTGATGGTATCTTTCAATTCTTCCACTTCACCTTTTGCTTCTACACGTATCATCTGTGTAAGGTCACCTTTTGTAACAGCCGATGCCACATCAGCGATATTACGAACTTGTGTTGTTAAGTTTTCTGCTAACTGGTTTACATTCTCTGTAAGATTTTTCCAAATACCTGATGCGCCGGGCACGGATGCTTGTCCTCCTAATCTTCCTTCAACACCCACTTCACGGGCAACGTTTGTTACCTGGTCAGCAAATACAGCAAGCGTATCAATCATTTCATTGATCGTATCGATCAACTGTGCTACCTCACCACGGGATACGATTGAAAGTTTTTGTTTCAAATTACCAGTTGCAACGGATGTAACCACTTTGGCAATACCACGTACCTGGTTGGTAAGATTTGATGCCATCATATTCACTGAGTCAGTCAAATCTTTCCATGTACCGGCCACACCTTGTACTTCAGCCTGGCCACCGAGCTTACCTTCAGTACCAACTTCACGGGCAACACGGGTTACTTCAAATGCAAATGAGTTCAGCTGATCCACCATTGTATTGATGGTATTTTTCAAATCGAAGATTTCTCCTTTTACATCGATGGTTACTTTCTTTGTTAAGTCACCAGATGCAACCGCTTTTGTTACTTCAGCAATATTTCTTACCTGTGATGTAAGATTACCTGTCATTTGATTTACCGAGTCAGTAAGATCTTTCCATGTACCGGCAACGCCAGGTACAAATGCCTGGCCTCCTAATTTACCATCCGTACCAACTTCACGGGCAACACGAGTTACTTCGGATGCAAATGCACGAAGCTGATCCACCATCGTGTTTAATGTTTCTTTCAATTGCAATATCTCACCTCTTACATCCACGGTAATTTTTCTTGACATATCACCGTTTGCAACGGCAATGGCAACGTCGGCAATGTTTCTTACCTGTGCGGTGAGATTACCCGCCATCTGATTTACTGAATCGGTTAGGTCTTTCCATGTACCACCAACTCCGGGAACGTTTGCTTGTCCTCCCAATTTTCCTTCCGTACCAACTTCACGGGCAACACGGGTTACTTCGGATGCAAAAGCACGAAGCTGTTCCACCATTGTATTGATCGTATTCTTTAATTCAAGAATCTCACCTTTCACATCCACTTCGATCTTTCTTGATAAGTCGCCATTAGCAACAGCCGTTGTTACTTCCGCAATATTTCTTACTTGTGATGTAAGGTTAGAGGCCATCTTATTCACGGAATCTGTCAAATCTTTCCAAAGACCTTCCACACCGGGCACATCAGCTTGTCCGCCCAGCTTACCTTCTGAACCTACTTCACGGGCAACACGGAATACTTCTGAGCCAAATGAATTTAATTGATCCACCATTGTGTTGATCGTGTTCTTCAATTCCAAAATTTCACCTTTCACATCCACTGTGATCTTTCTTGATAAATCACCTTTCGCAACAGCTGTTGTTACGTCTGCAATATTTCTTACCTGCGATGTAAGATTCGAACCCATCTGATTTACGGAATCTGTTAAGTCTTTCCATGTACCACCAACTCCCTGCACTTTTGCCTGTCCACCCAACTTACCTTCGGTACCTACTTCCAATGCAACACGGGTAACTTCTGATGCAAATGAATTCAACTGGTCAACCATCGTATTGATGGTATTTTTTAATTCCAAAATTTCACCGGCAACATTTACTGTAATTTTTTTAGAAAGGTCACCATTTGCAACAGCTGTTGTTACATCAGCGATGTTTCTTACCTGTGCCGTAAGATTGGATGCCATTTGATTCACTGACTCTGTTAAGTCTTTCCATGTACCACCAACATCCTGCACCCTGGCCTGTCCACCCAGTTTACCTTCGGTACCTACTTCCAATGCAACACGGGTAACTTCCGATGCAAATGAATTCAACTGGTCAACCATTGTATTGATCGTATTCTTCAACTCCAAAATTTCACCTTTCACATCCACTGTGATCTTTCTTGATAAGTCACCAGTTGCAACAGCTGTTGTAACTTCTGCGATATTTCTTACCTGTGCAGTGAGGTTACCGGCCATTTGATTTACTGAATCAGTTAAATCTTTCCATACACCACCAATTCCTTTTACCGTTGCCTGTCCACCCAGTTTTCCTTCACTACCCACTTCACGGGCAACACGGGTAACCTCAACAGAAAATGAATTCAGCTGGTCAACCATTGTATTGATCGTATTCTTTAATTCAAGAATTTCACCTTTCACATCCACCGTGATCTTTCTTGATAAATCACCTCTTGCAACAGCTGTTGTTACTTCAGCAATATTTCTTACCTGGCCTGTTAAGTTAGATGCCATCTGATTTACGGAATCAGTTAAGTCTTTCCATGTACCCCCAATACCTTTTACTTCAGCTTGTCCACCGAGCTTTCCATCTGTACCAACTTCACGGGCAACACGGGTAACCTCAGATGAAAATGAATTCAATTGGTCAACAAGATTATTGATCGTATTTTTTAATTCGAGAATTTCACCCTGTACATCCACTGTAATTTTTTTACGCAAGTCACCTCTTGCGACAGCTGTTGTTACTTCAGCAATGTTTCTTACCTGTGCAGTAAGATTACCGGCCATTTGATTTACGGAATCAGTAAGATCTTTCCATACACCCGCAACACCTTTCACTTTTGCTTGTCCACCCAACTTACCTTCAGAACCCACTTCACGGGCAACACGGGTAACTTCCATAGAAAACAAATTCAATTGCTTCACCATGTCATTTACTTCTGCGGCAATTTTTGCAAACTCACCTTGCAATACGTGTTCGCCGATTTTCAATGGCATTTCCTGTGATAGATTTCCTTTAGCAACAGAACTGATCACATTTGCAATTTCAATAGTAGGATAAACAAGATCCGATATAAGACTATTGATAGAATCTGCAGCAGTACGCCATGATCCTCTTGCGAAGGCAGGTAAAGTAACCCTGTGATTCAGGTGTCCCTGCTTACCGATCGTATTCCTGGCAAGCAGTAATTCTTCCATTAAGATTGCATTTAGAGAAATAATGTCGTTTACTGCATCACATATTTTTCCATTTATTCCGAGTAGGTCAACAGGCATGCGAACACTGAAGTCCCCTTGCCTTACTGCATTTAAAACTTGTAAAAGCTGACGGTTATCAAGCTCTTCCTGAAGATGTAGATTTCCATTTCCATTAAAATGTTTTTGCTCCTTGCCATTGATTTTGGAGGTGCCGTTTGTTTTTCCTTTTTTTTGATGCTTACCATTACCATTTGATTTTTTTATAGCAGGATTGCCGGAAAGATCTTCAATGGCAATATCAGTGGTTAGATTAACCGGGATAGAGGGTTTTGAAGCTTGTTTTGGCATTTTTTTCATTGTTATTTATTGAAAAATAAAAAGTATTGGGGCTATAGTTGTGGAAAAAAATTTGAATCGGGCTTGTTGATTATGCAATCGGGGAAATTCCTATCTTGTACCTAATAATCAGGTTTTTGAATAAAAAATTGTGCCACAAAAAAACGAACCAATGGCCAGTTCTGATACTAAATTTATTTTACTTGGTGAAGATGATATAGATGACCAGGAATTATTAAAAGAAGTATTTGCTTCTATTGATGGTTCATACCGGCTATTATTTGCAAATACAGGCGAGCAGGTTTTATCAGCATTGGGAAAACTTAGTGATAATCAGTTGCCATGCCTTATTGTTCTTGATTATAATATGCCTGGCGCCAATGGAGCTGAGGTTTTAAAAGAATTGAAGAAACAATCCCGCTATGAAAACATTCCCTGTATAATTTGGAGTACTTCAGGTTCTGATACCTTTAAAACCCTTTGTCTTAAACTTGGGGCTGTGGATTATTTGATCAAGCCATCCCGCATCAAAGAAATGGCTGATATTGTTCGTTATATGCTTTCAGTTTGTCTTGTATCAAAATAAAAAGCATCAGGCGAATACTTCATTCAATGCGGTTAAAGAAATTGGTTTTTCCCAAACAATTATATTCGGATAGGAAGTAATAAAATCGGCTTTCTGACGGTATGCACTGACGAGATAAATCCTAATCTGAGGATTTTTTTCTACAATCTCGTCCACACATTTCCACCCTTGTCCATCGGGCAGGTTATTGTCGAGAAACAGGATGTCGGGTTGAATTTGTTGTAACAGATCAAGGCCTTCATTTAATGTATATGCAAGTGCAACTTCATAGTTTTTATCATCAAAATACCTTTTCATGATGACCCCGTAATCGACCTCATCATCAATAATCAATATCTTTTTTTTGATCACGGAGTAATTTTTCCCGGGTGAAAAATCGAAGCTACTAAGCCCTAAATTGTATTGAAGCAAGATAGGAAATGTTTTCATTTTCCTGTTTGCTGGTTGTACCTTTTATGAAAATTGTTTTTATAAAAATCATTAGCACCATTTTTGAGAGACAGGATAAATGATTTACAATAAAGTGACGGTGAGAATCGGAATAATACGAACTGATAATATTTTCAACACCTGTAATCAGACTTATTTGAATCGGCGCTTTGATTGTAATGAGTAAAATCGTTCCCAAATCGGCTATAGCAAATGGCTCATCTTACCACCTCTAACTTACAAAGCATGTGGGAAAATAAAATTGAACAAGTAAAACCATTTTTTAATCCAAATGAAAAAGGTTTTACCGATTTCATCGATATAGCAATACACGATCTCGATGCTCCGCTTAGAAAACTATCATTGCTTATAGAACGCTTAACTGCAGGTTACGAAAACATTACCGATAATGCAGAGAATACGGAGTTGATCAAAAAGATCAATTCATGTATTACAGATATGCGGGCATTGATAAACGAGCTGTCTGAATTAAACGAAGCAGGACCAGAAATACAATACGATCACGTCAACATTTCTGAATTAATGAAGGAAATCCTGGAAGAATTGCAGCCGGAGATAACAGAAAAAAAAGTCACCGTTCAATCATCGGCCTTGCCGGTTTTACAGGGAAGTAGAGAGCAGTTAAAAAAACTATTGAAGCATATTATTGATAATGCTATAAGATTTAATTCAGGAAATGAATCACCTCAAATAAAGGTCAATTCTTCAAAACTTGGTGAGGAAGAAAAGCAGTTCCGCCAGCTGGAAATAACTAAAGAATATTACAAAATAGAGGTAACTGACAATGGAATTGGAATCAAAGAAGGATATGAACAAAAGATCTTTGAGCCATTCGTACGTTTAAACTCAAAGCCAGCATTTGCCGGCAGTGGGCTTGGTCTTGCTATATGTAAAAAAATCATTGAAAATCACGGAGGAGAGATTTATGCGGAAAGTTTAGAAAATTCCGGAACTCAAATAACTTTGATCCTGCCAGAAATCGCCAACTAACATGCCTAATAATTCTATAATCAGGATTGCCATTGTAGATGATGATGAATATGATTATTCTCTTATCAGAGATTATATCAAAAGAATTGACGGCAATCCCGCCTCCGGCCAGGCAAGTAAATTTATTGTTGATTGGTGCGACGATTATGATAAAGCAATAGAAAAGATAAAGGCAAAGGAATACGATCTCTATTTTGTTGATTACAGGCTTGGGTATCGTACAGGTCTTGAGCTTTTGCAGGAAACTTCCAGGTTTGGGTGCGATGAACCCATTGTTTTACTTACCGGTAAGGGAAATAAATCTATCGATATCCAGGCAATGGAAAGTGGCGCTACTGATTACCTGGTTAAATCTGATTTGAATACGGAAAAATTGGAACGATGCATTCGTTACTCACTTGACAGAGCCTCATCCTTAAAAGAATTAAAAGCACGGGAAAACAAGTATCGCAATCTTTTTGAAAATTCGAAAGATGCCGTTTTTATTGCAGATATGAATTTGGCATTTAGAGAAATGAACCGAGCTTCATTGGATCTTTTTGGACTCACTTCCGAAAAACTAACAGGAACAACCTTATATGATTTTATTAAAAACAATGATCAGAAAAAAAAGATCCAGGATCTGTTAGCAAGCGGAAATATAATAGCCGACCAGGAAATAGAAGTTGAAACGATAGAAAAAGAAATAAAATCCTGTCTTCTTTCCGTTGCTTTTCATGAACATGCAAATGGTCACTCCATTTTGCATTGCATTATACATGACATTACGAATATTAAAAAAACAGAGCTGGCCAATTTGCAGGCACAAAAATTAGCAGCCAATGAAAGATTTGTAAGGATATTGGCGCATGAGATCAGAAATCCTTTGAATAACATAAGTCTTTCTATTGAGCATCTTCAAATGCTGAACGAAGAATCTGAAAAATCTGATTTTCTTGGCATCATACAAAGAAACTCATTACGCATCAACCAGATCATAACGGAGCTGCTTGATCTTACAAGGCCTCTGGAACTCGAATTTGCAAAACATTCACTGCAGGAAATAATGGATGAAAGCCTCGCCATAGCAACTGATCGGATCAATCTTCAAAAAATTACAGTTGAAAAAAATTATGCTGATCAACCTTTTGAAATAGCTGCTAATAAATCACGGCTGACCATTGCCTTTTCAAACATATTAATAAATGCCGTTGAAGCTATGAAAATGAATGAAGGCAAATTATCTATTTCAATAGCTTCAGATAAAGAGGCGTATACCGTTTCGATAAAAGATAATGGCTGTGGTATTCCTCCTGAATACCTGTCTAAATTGTTTGAGCCATTTTTCACTTTGAAGAAAAAAGGAGTCGGACTTGGATTAGCCGCAACTTACTCCATCATTCAGTCGCATAAAGGAACGATACAAGTAGAAAGCATCTTAAATAAAGGAACCAGCTTTATCATTAGTTTTAGCAAACTGAATAAAGATTAATCGACAAATCATTCTTTGTGAATGATTTTTTTATTTTCAAAAATGAAATGTTCTTTTATAAAAGAAATTAATACCTGTTCTATTCTAATGAGGCATTGCCATCAATGTATTTAAGGTTGTATTTAAATTGAGATAAACGCCAACCTTTTTCTGTATTTACTGCTTTCAAATCATAACTGCCAACAAACGTCCTGCAGGTCGGTGTACATAAATAACTTGTTTGCCAGTTCTGTTAATTCGATCTTATCAGCTATTGTCTGTGTTGTCATAGAAAAATTTTGCGTAAACTTAAGACAATGATAAAAAAAATAAGAGGTCAGAATAAATCCAGCCTCTTATTTAACCTTAAAGCTCCCGCACTTATTTTATTATGTATCCAAATAGTCCATCTTCTTCGTCCTCAGGACCGGCAGCAAAATAAAGTCTATTAGGATCAATGGTAGATGTAGAAGGGGGAAACATGATTGCCCACAAGCCATCAATCACAAGTGGAGCGCCATGTGTACGAAGTTCTTTTAGAAATACTCCATCCAGACTATAAGCATTTATATGACCATCGCCAAAGTTTCCAATAAGTATTGCAGGTTGTGCATCTTCATCATCGCCGAAAAAGCTTGCAGGTGCTTTAGCTATGCCCCATGGCGCATTCAATTGACCTCTTGATGTAAAACGTTTGTCCAACATTCCATTTGTATTATAAACATCAACATAACCGAGGCCAGGCCCTTTTTCTTCCTCATGCTCTTCAGGATCTACTTTTGCATACATCACATATAGTTTGCCCCCAATATTTTGAATATTAAAAGGAGCATATCCTGCAGGAATAGCGGGATCCCAAAAAGGTTTTGTTGAAACAGATTTCCAATCTTTATCAAATACATCAATACGTCCCATGCTAAAATTAGCAGCATAAATAAAATTTGCTCCGCCATCAGCTCCAAGTGTTATACCTGTATATACAGCATGTGATGAAGAAGAATCTATCATTTTAATAGCAGCAGTACCGCCGTTCCATCCCGAGATAACTCCATCAAGACCGGCAAAAATAAAGGCCGCTTTATTTCCATTAAGTAATTTAAAATCCGAAGTTGTAGAATTAAAGAATTGACCCGAAGGAGCACCGCCTGTTGTGGCTCCCGGTGAAGGAATTGCTACAGGAGATATTCCCTGGATAACACCTTCCCGGTTATAAACTGTGCTTACTCCATTATCTGCAGCACTTACCCAAGCTGTACCACCCGAGCTAAAAGCAATTCCCCAGCCATTAATAAGATTAGGGTCAACAACGGCCGCACCGTATTCATCATTATTGGCTACAAGATTAACCTGCGTAAAATCTTTAAATGATTTAGATGCTTTTGCTACCTGTGGTTCACTTTTAATTTCATGGATATTTTTTTGGCAGGACGGAAGAATAATAATTGCTATCAGGCCTGATAGTATCAAAGAAGGTGGAAACAACTTTAAGGTGGTTTTCTGAAAAACCTTTTTCATAACAATTCATTTTAAAAGTGAGTAGATAAATAAAACAATCGCAGGAAGCTTAAGACCGGTTGCTTGTACCTATAATTTTCATAATAAAATTTTATTATGCAGCCTCATATGAGATTAAATTAACTTTATCAAAATTGAAGATTATGAAATGGATAACCCGTGAACGGCCAAAAATCGACAGAATCGCATGTCCGTGGTTGATCACACGGTTTATTGATGCTGAAGCAGAATTCTTTTTTGTTCCATTTCTAGACGTAAAAACAAAAGCCCGGGAACTTAATGCGATTCCTTTTGATATTCCTGACGTTGAATACACCCATTATAATGATCGCTGTACCTTTGATTACTTTGTTGAAAAACATAAGATCGCTGATCCCGCTATACAGGTAATAGCAGCAATAGTAAGAGGCGCTGATATTGACCGGCATGAAGTCGCATCTCAATCATCGGGATTATGGGCTATATCGGCAGGCCTTGCTCATAATTATAAAGACGATCATGAATTACTGGAAAAAGGAATGTTGATCTATGATGGACTTTACAGTTGGGCTAAATATCATCGCAATGAAAAGCATACGCAAAACCCCTCTGAGCATTTATTCATAGATATTTTTGAAAGGTTTTTAAAACAAAAGCGTTCAAAAAAAACTCCATCCTGGGTAAAAGAATTAAAAGAGATCATACAGGACCAGGTTGATACCAATATAACTTTAAAGCAACTTTCAAAAGACCTTGATATTAATCCTGCCTATTTATCCCGTGAGTTTTCTAAATATTTCAACGATCTTTCTTTTGGAGACTATATAAGAAAGCTCAGGATCGAAAAAGCTATCGATTATCTAAATACTTCCAATTACTTTCTTACTAAAATTGCTTACCTAACTGGTTTTTCAGATCAAAGTCATTTTACAAGAATCTTTAAAAAACACACTGGTCAGAATCCATCCGCTTATAGAAAAAAAATACTGAAAAAGTAGTCTCTGTACAAATAGTTATTTTCATTCTATTCCATCCTGTATCACTTCAATAACGTTGTGTTGCTGATCATGGAATCAACTGATACTTTATTACTAAAACGAAATGATGTAGCTGAACTTCTCAGCATTGAAGAATGTATTATAGCTGTTGAAAATGTTTTTACCTCATAT
>Ga0207710_10001313_pt1 | contig 12557 bp, 14 predicted proteins | sample KBSS24metaG_FD_184400 | JGI IMG/M metagenome (GOLD analysis project Ga0207710, IMG submission 184400) | Switchgrass rhizosphere microbial communities from Kellogg Biological Station, Michigan, USA - KBS S2-4 metaG (SPAdes) (version 2) | ecosystem: Host-associated > Plants > Roots > Rhizosphere...
CTATAGGCAAGACAAGCCAATGCATCCTCAAGCGATTCTTTATTTCTTGCGTGACGCTATTTGGTAAAAAGTTCTTCAATGTGTTCATTTTTCCTTCCCTTTTCTCAATGAATTCCCTGCTTGTTGCAGTCGGGGTGATAAAAAATTGCGGTCCGTGGCTGGACAGAGACGCGCTCGACTTTCGTGCAGAAACCCGGGCGGCTAACCCTTTCAATTTGTCAATTATCTCGTCCGCGATGACGATGTGAATATCGACTCGCAAGGGCGCCACGGAACTAACGCCCTGCTCGTCAATTTACCTTCCCCTTGATCGAATATTTCCGCCGAAAGTGTGGGCAATACTTCGCCTTCGGCGGAAATGTCCCGTCTTAATTCGACGAGAGTGCTACCGGTTCGCCGTAAATGAAATCGTCCATCATAACTGCGTCCGATTTTGCGGTATCGTCAGCTCCAGGAACTGCACCGGTCGTTATACGAACCCGCGCGATGCGAGCGTCATCAAGGACAATGCCGATAAATGACAAATTGCCGTCACCAGGTGACGCGGAGGCGTAGCTGCTGAAAAGAAGCTGGCCGTCGGCCGCGAAATACTCGATTAGAGTCGAGGCATGACGGTTTCCTCTCTTTTCACCTGGTCCGCTTCCGTCGGGCTGATCAACGTCCGTAAGCACTACGCCGAATGCTTTCGTTGCCGCTGGCGTGGCGCCTGCTGTACCTGGGATAAAGAAAACTGTATCGGTAATGTTGCTGCCGATCGGTGAGAACAGGCGAGACGGACTAAATGCCTTGAAAATATTGGCATAGCTAGGGTTTCCAAATACGTCCGCGAGTCCGCTGGGAGGCGCCTGCACGAAGCCCGTACCCGGCGTTATCGACCGGTTTCCACGCCCATCAAGAAACTGATCGAAAGGCGTGCCGCCCAGGGACGTTGCAGTATTATTCGGGTTGCCGCCATCCCAATTGATCTCTCGGCGACCCGTCGTAAGCAACCCCGCAGCATTGCTCGCAACACCATTATTTACGCCGCCAATCGCCGCGCGAAATTGATCTACCGTACTCTGAATCGAAGCCACATTCGGGCCAGCAGCCTGAAAGACTTTCGCCGCGATCGGATTCGCTTTATTGTCCCCACCGTCATTTGACATGTCGCCGTCCACCGTCTGGCCAAAGCCAACGAAGGTCAACACCAGTAACGCCATTGATGCAAAAAATAATTGCATTTTCATGATGATTTAAACTACTCCTTGTTATTTACTTACTATTTGATCATTCGCCACGGAATCCTCAAGAATACGGGCGAATTGTTTTGAAAATTGGGAAGCCAAGTGAAAGATAAGCATCCTTCGTATAACTGACTTCGCCGACTCAAACTTCATATTTATGCCTTGCCTTGTTTAAGAATTCTTTTTATTTTTCTTTCAGAGACTCCCTGATCACTGGCTATTTGGAGCAGACATGATGGGGATGTCACCGTTAGCACCCCATTGAGTAAGCTGTGGTTGGCCCGTCGAACTGTTGATCACATAATGGATCCCGTCGCTCGGTCTGAATACAGCGATGTCTGTCTTCCCATCCTTGTCGAAATCACCCGATAACGGTTTGTCACCGGGGATTCCCCAGCCGGTGACGTTCACCTGTGCATCGGAGCTTCTGAGGGTAAACCATTGTCCGGTCGTCGGACGGAAAACGGTAAAGTCACTGCGTCTGTCACCGTCATAGTCGCCGTCGACGGGTACATCACCCTGCTCGCCCCAACTGACGACGGTTACCGTGTTTGTCCCACTATTCAATAAAAACCAACTGCCGGTACTCGGCCGAAAAACGGAGATGTCCGCCGTCCCGTCGCCGTCGTAATCACCGGCGTGGTATTCGACGGCTCGCGGCTCACCGTAAATGAAATCATCCATCACCGTGACGTCGGCACCATTTACTCCATCAGTATTCTGGGCTGAAAGAGGATCCTTTCCGCTCTGAATTACCACGCGTGCTATGCGCTCTCCGTCAAGAAACGAAAACCCGATAAATGACAATCCGTTATTTGCCTCAGGAGCAAGTGCAGTGTCGATCAATAATCCGTCTGGGCCATAGAATTGAATCGTCGCGTTGTGAAGGTCGTCGTTGTCGACGTCCGCGAATACGACGCCGAAACCGCTTACGGTCGCGGGTATTTTCGTGCCTGGAACAAAAAAGGTTACCTCCATCTCCGTTGAATTTTTCATCATGAAAAGACGCTCGGGGCTGAATGCCTGAAACGTAGTAGGGTACGTCGGGTTGATGCCGCCAAACCGAAGCGGTGTACTCGTCGCATTTCCCGTCTTTGCACTCACAAGAAAGAAAGGGGCCAGGCTTCCCGGTTCGATCGCATTGAAAACCACTCCGCGGGGGCTGTTGGTGTTGAAAAAGTTGGGCTTAAAGATATTCGGGTCGGCAAAATTATCGGGTACGCCATCCCAGTTTATCTCGCGTCGGCCTGAGGTAAATGTTTGCGCAGTGTTGGGATTCAGTGCTCCAAGGTCCGCCCGAAACTGGTCGACGGCGAACTGGATCGCCGCGGGATTGGCACCGGAGCCACGACGCACGAGCGAAACCGCGTTACTAACTGATGTAAATACGAGCAGCCCGACACCGGTAAATAAAAAATTGCGGAACATGAATGATAATTTGCCCACGAAAAACTACTCCTTGATCTATTCCTTATGCGTCACACGACATGAATCGGTTACAAATGTTCAAGCATTGCTGCCGTTTAATAACGAATTGACACATACAAGCCTCTTCGTCTCATTCGGGTGATAAAAATGCAGGTTTTCGCACCCGATCCTGAGTCCCTGCATCTGCATGATCTTTGCAAGCTCGATCACATCCATGTTTTCGATAAACTCCGATTGTGCGTGACATATTTCGCACCACTGCAAGACCGCGCTTCGAAAGCGCGTGGTGATCTTCACGCGGTCCACTGCAACAGTAACGGTCCTCTTATGCTTCATAAACTTCAATGCACGTATTGATCTGGTTTTTTCCTTCAAGTAAACCGCACGGCTTCAAAATGAGAAATCTCCTATAGTTACGTGCCAGTTTTGCTCGTTCCAGTGAGTTTAGGCATATCTTGATTTCTCCTTTACGATCGTGGATCCGATGGATTATGCCCAGGTCGGCCAGCCTCGCGAATTCCGCCCAATTTGCTCTATATCTCTCGCCGGTCTCGCGCGGCGTGAGAAGGCGAACATAGGATTTGCACGCAAGACAAAACGCTCTGTTCGCGGACCGCAGTCCCGGTTCGATCTCCCTTTCATCGATTTCGTTACAATTCCTTCGTGTTTGCATATCATTTGCGATAAAATCGCATCTAATCCCTATTGATTACCGGCCTGACGAAGTAAGTATTTACCGGAGGCGTGAGTTTAATCTTTAGAAAATCCTGATAGTTTTCTGAAAGATTTCTGAGAGAATTCTGAGGGTGATGAGGATTTCGTCGAGAAAGTTATACAGGTTCGGCCGTTATTCGGTCGATGTTGGTGAGCGCTTGTTGTTCGACGGTACCGACGTTATTTCACTGACCCCAAAAGTTTTTGACACCTTACTTTTTTTGATCGAGAATGTCGGCCACGTACTCTCCAAAGAAGAGATCATGGAAAAGGTTTGGTCCGATAGTTTCGTAGAAGAAAACAATCTCGCTCAAAATATTTCAATTCTGAGGCGTTCCCTGGGCGAACGGATCGGCGGCATCAAATTTATCGAGACCGTACCAAAGCGTGGATATCGCTTTATCGCGCCTGTCGAACTTATTGCGGCCAGCGAGAGTGACTTTGTTACCGTCGAGCGTATTCACACCACACTTTCCTTTGAGGAAGAAATAGAAACCAGCATCGGTGCCGATTCAGGATTTACACCCTCATCTCCGGTTTTGGCATCATCACTGGCTACGCTGTCATTAGGTGAATTCCGGCCGGAAACACGCTATGTTCAAAACGGCGACGTCAACATTGCCTACCAGGTCGTTGGTGATGGACCTATTGACATTGTTTTCGTGATGGGTTGGGTTTCTCATCTTGAATACTTCTGGAAGCATCATCTATTTGCCTCGTTCTTAAATCGTCTTGCGTCCTTTTCACGGTTAATACTTTTCGACAAACGCGGAACCGGGCTGTCCGACCGCGTGCCGATAAATGAATTACCCACGCTCGAACAGCGCATGGAGGACGTGCACGCGGTGATGGACGCCGTCGGCTCTGAACAGGCCGCGCTTATCGGTGTTTCGGAAGGGGGACCGATGTGCTCGCTTTTTGCTGCCACATATCCCGAGAGGACATCTGCTTTAGTCATGATCGGGACTTACGCGAAGCGCATTCGCGACGACGACTATCCATGGGCGCCGACCGCAGAACAGCATGAAGCCTTTTTTGAAGCGATGCAGCGCGATTGGGGCAAGGCCGTCGGTATTGAGGAACGTGCTCCATCGATGGCCCATGACGAGGAATTTTGCGATTGGTGGGCAACCTATCTCAGAATGGGGGCCAGTCCGGGCGCAGCGGTAGCGTTGACAAAAATGAATGCTGAGATCGACGTTCGCAATGTTCTTCCTTCGATTCGCGTGCCGTCGCTCGTTATTCATCGGTCCGGCGATCTTTGTCTGAAAGTAGAGGGAGGGCGCTTTGTCGCATCAAAGATCCCCGGCTGCAAGTACGTTGAACTCCCCGGCATCGATCATCTTCCTTTTGTTGGCGAGCAGGAGGAAATTCTTGAAGAGATCGAAAAATTTGTTTCCAACGTACGTTTTGCTCGTGAGTACACCCGCATTTTGGCAACCGTGCTGAGCATCAGGATAGTCGATGCACAGGGTGAGGTTGAGCGTCATGGGGCGAAGGGCTGGGAAAGGCTATTTGGCGTTTCGCGCGAATATGTTCGCCGACACATCGAGCTTTTTAAAGGCAAACAGATCTCATATGATCTGGAAGGCGTACTAGCCACATTTGACGGCCCGGCGCGAGCGATCCGATGCGCTTGTGCGATCACCGAATCGGCCGGTCGGGTGGGCATACACGTAAAAACGGGTCTTCACACCGGCGAGTGCGATGTGCTTGGCAACGCGTACAGCGGCTTTGCGGTCGAGCTTGCCAAAAAGATCGCCGGCGAATCAGGCGACGGCAACATTTTGGTTTCGCGCACCGTAAAAGACCTGGTTGCCGGCTCTGGCCTTTCGTTTGCTGATTTTGGTGTTCACACCTTTGACGGCATCGATAACGAGTGGCGGCTTTTCAAAGTAGATCACCATTTAGCTTCACAATAGCTTCACAATAAATGAAAAAACTCAGCGTTCTGTTTTTGCTCTTCGTCGTATTTCCGGCTTTCGTTCTTGCGCAGACACTCGACGAAAAACTCAGGGAGATCGACGCCTATGCCGAACAGGTGATGACCGATTGGAAGGGTCCGGGGATGGCGATCGCGATCGTCAAGGACGACAAGGTCGTGTTTCAAAAAGGCTATGGAGTTCGCGAACTTGGAAAGCAGGACAAGGTTGACGAAAACACTCTTTTCGCCATTGCGTCGAACACCAAGGCATTTACGACCGCTAGTCTGGCGGTACTTGTCGATGAAGGCAAACTCAATTGGAACGACAAGGTTTCGAAGTACCTGCCCGATTTTCAGATGTACGATCCGTGGGTGACGAGCGAACTGACGATCCGCGATATCGTCTCGCATCGCGTCGGGCTCGACACATTCAGCGGCGACCTGCTGTGGTATGACACGACGTATTCGACCGATGAGATTCTCCGAAGAGTACGCTATCTAAAGCCGGTGTCGAGCTTTCGCAGCCGCTACGGTTATCAGAATTTGATGTTCATTGCGGCCGGCCGCGTGGTGGAGAAAGTATCGGGCAAGCCGTGGGCAGACTTTGTAAGCGAACGCATTCTTAAGCCTTTGGGAATGAACCGTACGACCACGAGCGTCCGCGATATGAAAGACAATTTCGCGATGCCGCACAATGAGTCTGGCGGCGCTCTTCGGCCCCTTCCTCCGGGATATCTTAACGACGCCATAGGAGCCGTCAGATTGAATTCGTCCGTCGCCGACCTTTCGAAATGGATACGCCTTCAGCTCGGACGCGGAACATTCGAAGGAAAAAAGATATTCAGTGAGGAGCAAAGCTGGCAGATGTGGCAGCCAAACACGATGCAGCCGATCTCCGAGGCGGCTTCGAAGAACAATCCGACGCGCCATTTTCTCGCGTATGGGATGGGTTGGGGGATGTACGATTATTACGGGCGTAAGATAATTAATCACAGCGGCGGGCTCGACGGAATGCTTTCGTACACCGTCCTCATTCCAGAAGAGAACCTTGGCTTCGTCGTGCTTACCAACAACGAATCGCTATCCTTTCTGATAATGATGAACAAGATCCGCGATATGTTCGTCGACGCACCGAAACGTGACTGGAACGCGGAAGCAAAGAAACAGACCGCTGCGAACAAGGCTGCGGAGGCGGAGGAACGACGAAAAGTGGACGCCGCTCGCGTCCCGAATACCAAGCCAACGCTTTCACTGGCCAGTTATGCGGGAACGTACACCAGCCAAATGTACGGCGACATTATCGTGGCCGAGGAAAATGGGAAACTTGTCTTACGGCTCGGGCCGGCGCCGAACTTCGTTGCCGATCTGGAACATTGGCATTACGATACGTTTCAGATCCATTGGCGCCCGAGTGTTCATTACAATTTTCCGCGCGGATTCGTGACCTTTACGATCGACAAAAGCGGTAAAACCGAAATGCTCAAGATCGACCAGCCGAATAGCGATTTCTGGTTCTATGAGCTCGATCTGAAGCGGTCGAAATAGTCGGATCGTGGGTCGAAATCACGAGAAATAAGACAGAAACGTTAATTTAGTAAGCCAGAAACGATAAGAAATAGAATATTTCTTACCTGAAAGGTAGTCGAAAAAAAAGCGGTTCACGGTGAAGGAGCCAGCCCCCTGGCACGGAAATCGACATCGAAGTCCGCAAACTGAACGATTGCTCGATAACTTTCAAACTCGACAAAATAGGCCCGCTATGACAGAATTCTTGTTCTATTCATGATCCTATCAAGACGTTTTGAGGAGAACTTAAATTTTTGATGTCAGAAGAAGCAGTACAGGCCGCCGAAGCGACCGAACAAAAACCGGTTGAAGAAGCAAAAGCGGTTGAATCGGCCCCGGTCGAAGAAACGCCGGTCGACCCACAAGATGTTTCGTACCAAGCCGTCGAAAAGGAAGGAACGGTAACGGCGATCTGGGAGATGCAGGGGCAAAAGCACCTGCGGACGATCGACCCCCGTTCAAACGAGGGTAAACAGATCCTTGCCCTTTTCGAGACCGCGGCCTAAAGGCGGTTTGGCCACGAATTTACACGAACATTCACGAATTTATTTCGCGGATGTTCGTGTTTTCATTTTTGAGGGATCAAATGCAGGATCGGATGGTCAGAAATTTTCGGCTTCCAGCCGGCAAGATCTGATGCCTGGACAACACCGAGTCCCGCAGATGTCAGAAAGACCGCATCGGCCTTGTAGACCTTGTCGTAAAGTTCCTCGACCTCCTCGCATTCCAGATTTTCAAGGATGAACTCACGAGTCGTGCCCGGCAGACAACCCGTCCGGACGCTTGGGGTAAAAAGCTGTCCGCCGCTTGCCCAAAATACATTTGCCATGCAGGCGCCGACCACCTCACCGCCCTCGTTAAGGCGTATCGCTTCATCAAAACCAGTCTCTCGTGCGTCTTCGTAAGCGATGATATTGTCAAGATAATTGCAGGACTTTATCGCAGCGAGTTTTGAAAACGACGAGACCCGGTTAAATGACATCTTAATGCGAAAATTGTGCGGCACCGGCTTTCGATTCGCAGTCGTTATCAGTAGGCAGGCTTTTCTGTCGCTTTCAAAAGGCCAGAAGGCGCTCGCGGATTCGTCAAAAAATGTTATCCGCGCGCGGCCGTCGGTGACATTATTCTTCTCGATAAGTTCCTTTAAGGCACTCTCTGTCGATCCCTCAGAAAACCCGGAAAGATCTATTTTCAGCGTCATGGCATTTTCGGACAGCCGCCGCCAATGTTTTTCCCACAGGAAAGGGAGCCCATTATAGATCGCAATTGTCGTGAAAATACCTTTACCGTAAAGGGCAGCTGACGATAGGGCTAAGATGGATGACTTAACAGGCGGAAGGATCTCACGATTGAAAAAGACAAGTTCATCCATCCAAATTGTTGACCTACTGTGGCGCCAATGTCCTTTTGAGAGGCGTCAGGCTATTGTAGCCCGACGCTCATTTGCGAGCGATTGAAGATGGTCAAGGCCAATTCCCTTCGTCTTTGTGACTCTCCATCCGCCTTTATTCTCAAACAGCGCGTACCAGGTGTCGACCTTTCCGTTTTGCGAGGTATACACCATTAAGCAGCCTTTTTGATTGGGTATCGTGTTGGACGAATACCATAACAAGAGACCGTCTTTTTGTAGTCCTTGACCAGATGGTGCTCTGTTTCGGTACTTCGCCTGTAACCGTGAGCGGCTTTTTTCGATTCGTTTGTTTCCGGTATCTTTCACTCGAACAAATCTCGAAGACAGAACCCGCTTTGGATTGAAAGGCGGAATGGTAATCTCCTTCATCCAAATACAATCCAAGGCTTCCTCGGGTCCGGAATCCAGAAGGCCCCTCATCGGGAAGTGCACTATGCTTTTTCCAGAATAATTCAACCATTTTTGATCGAACCAATTCCTAATCTTTACAAAAACGACCTCACCAATATCTAGGTCGTCGACCATTGACTCCAAGATCGAGTTCACCTGTTGAATAAACTCGACCGCGTCACCTTCCTGAGTTTTAATTTTGCTTGATCGTCGGGCCATAAATTGATTCTAGGCAGATACGATTTTCTTTCCTTCGTCTTCGAGTCCCTCGATCCTCCCTTTCTTATCACGACAAAATTCGACAACTAGTTCGCTGAAAACTTCGCTCTTTTCTTCCGGGGGGACGTGGCCGCAATTGGGCAGAACCACCAAACGCGAATTCAGGATGGAATTGTGAAGTGAGACACCGTCGCGGATCGGTACGACGTGATCCTGTTCGCCCCAGACGATCAGAGTCGGTTGACTGATAAGATTTGCATCGCGTTCGATACGGTCGGCGTGCCAATTGCGTGATGAAGCCAGAACAGAATGATGCGCGTCGGCGGCACTCAGCGGACGCACGATCGAATCGACTCGCTCCTCGGTGATCAGATCATGATTTGTCGGTGCGAGCGTGCTAAACATACGCTTTCTGGCAAATGATCTTGAATCGAGGACAAAAGGCGTGAGAGCTTCGCCAACACCGGGAAACGCAGCCAGCCGCATCAGCGGATGATTTTTCGGACCGTCGTTACAGACGGCGTCTACGAGCACAAGTTTTTCTACACGCTCCCGATAATCGAGCGCCAGCGTCGCTGCGACCGCTCCACCATACGAACTGCCGACGACAACTGCACGGCCGATGCCGATACGATTCATAAAGCGCGACACCATTCGCGCCTGAGCCTCGATCGAGTATTCAAACCAGCGCGGTTTTTCCGAATAGCCGAATCCGATCAGATCAATGGCGATCACATTGAACCCGGCATCCGCGAGCAACGGCGCGGTAGTTTTCCATACGTATGTCGAAGCCGTAAAACCGTGGATGAGAAGAACGATGGGGTTTGCGTCGTCGCCGAATTGCTGGAAATGGACGCGGGCACCGTCGACATTGGTGAAATGCGAATTTTCGTGATGTGCGACCCGTTCGGCAACATCGTCCCATCGAACGGTTTTTGCACGCGTCAGCATCTTGACCACAACGGCCGCACCGATCGCCCCGCCAAATGCGATCGCCAGATTTCGTTTCTTCATAAAGATCTACCTTTCGCCCATTTTATACCAAAACGATTTTGGGCTGTACGGTATTTTCTGCCTCATTGTAAAAACCTATCGCTATCAGATCTCCCGTCTCGTCCTGCATCCTCATCGCTTCGCCGTCGCGAAATTGTTCACCGCTGATTCGGGTCGAAAGGCCGCTTTTTGTTTTCGCGATACGCTCAGCCGGCAGCGTTAATAACGGTAAATGCGACACCGCTACGTTCATCGGTAAAAGAGCAGAATGCGGATCGTCACGGCTCTGCAGGTCATCAAGAGTCAGGCATTGCAGGATATCGAATATTCCGGCTCGCGTTCGTCGCAATTGCGTTAAATGAGCAAATGCTCCTGCGTTGCGGCCAATATCTTCGGCAAGCGTTCGGATGTAAGTGCCTGCCGAGCATGCAACTCTGATCCGGAGTGTGGAATCCGGGTTATGGAGTTCGCGGTTGTTGATAACTTCAAGTTCATTGATCGTCACTCTCACCGATCTGCGTTCGACCTCGACGCCCTGCCGGGCAAATTCATACAACTTCTTACCACCGACCTTCTTTGCTGAATACATTGGCGGCAGTTGTTCGATGTCGCCTCGAAAATGAGAGAAAACCTCGTCCCAACGCGTATTCGCTAACAGTTGATCGAGTTCTGCGTTCGGGATCCCTGACTCCGCACTCCGCATTCCGGTACAGTCACCCGTGTCCGTTTCGAATCCGAATTGTATGACCGCCTCGTACTCCTTTTCATCCTTATCTAAGAATTGGGCGAGCCGCGTCGCCGTACCAACCAGGATCACCATTACGCCGGTTGCAAACGGATCGAGCGTTCCGGTATGACCGACCCGCTTCGTTTTCAGGATGCGGCGAACACGCGCCACGACATCGTGCGATGTAATGCCGGCAGGTTTGTCTATTACCAGGATTCCGTCCACGGGTTCAATACTAAATTATTAATTTGTAAATACTAACCCCGTTGTTGCGAACCGCAGTTTAAAATTAAAAATGTAGAATTAATGTTCAATGTGGCAAAAGCGATCGGAAATAACGCCTGAAAGCGAACGGATAATAAAAGATCCAGCTCGTGCGCGTGAGCGGACAATGAATCGGGCGGTGAAACTGCTTGCCGCAAAACCTCGTTCAGCGGCAGAGCTTCGGGAACGTCTTTTGGAAAAATCCTGGACAAATACAGAGATCGTCGACGGGGTTATCGAAAAGCTCAAGGAATATAAGTACATAGACGATCGACAATTTGCCGGTGATCTCGCACTTTCAAAGCTTCGGCAGAAACCTCAAGGGAAACGGCGCCTGCAGCAAAGCCTCTCACAAAAAAAGCTGGATAAGGAAATTGTCGAAGCCGCGCTCAGATCAGCCTTTGAAAAGATGCCGGAAACGGAGCTGATCGATTCTGCGATAGCAAAACGCATCCGGCTCAAGGGCAATCCCAAGACGCGCGAGGAAACAAAAAAGTTCTATGATCACCTGCTTCGACAAGGTTTCTCGTTTGATCTGATCATGGAAAAAATGTCCGCGATCGCAAAGCAAACTTTCGAAGAAGACTAACTCGCCGATCTCCGCAAAGAAAAAAATCTGAATCCGAATTTCTCCAAAGGCCGAAATCTCTCACATAAGGGAATTTGATCCTTTAATAAAACTTAAGAAACCACAGGAGAAATCATGAAGAAATTAACTTTTACTCTGTTAGCTTTTGCAATGTCGATAGGTTTTGCGGCCAGTCAGGCGTCGGCTCAGATGTCGGGCGACGGAAACCCGATGGTCGGTGGAGCGGCAATGTACAAGGCCAAAAACATCGTCGAGAACGCCGTTAACTCGAAGGACCACACAACTTTGGTTGCCGCGGTCAAAGCAGCAGGTTTGGTCGAAACGCTGCAGAGCGCCGGCCCATTTACGGTTTTTGCTCCGGTGAACAGTGCCTTCGACGCTCTCCCGGCCGGAACCGTCGATACCTTGCTTAAGCCGGAGAACAAGGGAATGCTGACCAGGATCCTTACTTATCACGTCATTTCCGGCAACTTCAGCTCGAAGGATATTGCAAAAGCAATAAAGAACGGCAAGGGAAAGGCCGAATTCACAACTGTTGCCGGCGGAAAGCTTTGGGCAATGATGGATGGCGCTACGCTCGTGTTGACAGACGAAAAGGACGGACGATCTCGCGTAACGATCGCCGACGTCAGGCAGTCAAATGGCGTGATTCATGTCGTCGATGCGGTCCTTCTTCCTAACTAAATTGACACGCTTTGGAATATCTTGAGAGTTAGCCGGCATATACGATTTACGGCTGACTCTATTTTTTTGATAAATTAGAAAAGTGCACTTCTATACCGGCGACGCATCTAACGGTCTGTTTGTCGGTTCGATTACGGAGAAAGTATGAAATACGGAATTATTGCTATCGTAAGCATGATCGCGATTATGGCAGGGGGAGCGGCCTTGATCGGCTGTGCAAGCGCAACCGGATTGGACCGCGGAGCAAACACTCCCGAGGTTGCGGCAAACAAGGTGCCTCAAAAGGTTGTTGCGGATAACCTACCCACTTATGAAGACAAAGAATTTGACGGCGAGTTGATAACCAAGCCGGAGGAACAATGGAAAAAGATCCTAACGCCGGCTCAATATTACATCCTTCGTCAGGAAGGGACAGAGGAGCCTTA
>Ga0207710_10001314_pt1 | contig 12553 bp, 10 predicted proteins | sample KBSS24metaG_FD_184400 | JGI IMG/M metagenome (GOLD analysis project Ga0207710, IMG submission 184400) | Switchgrass rhizosphere microbial communities from Kellogg Biological Station, Michigan, USA - KBS S2-4 metaG (SPAdes) (version 2) | ecosystem: Host-associated > Plants > Roots > Rhizosphere...
GCTCACCGGTCCGGAACGGCTCCCGCACAAAACGATGATCAGCCAGCAGGTCCCGCGCCGCCTGATGACGATGCACGACCCAGCAGTCCCCCCCGAACGGCATCGTGACCCTCGTCATCGGCCGATCGGCGATCACCCGCCCATACTGCTCGACCGCCTCCCGCGCCGACCGAGGACCAAACGGATAACTCGCGTCCGCGACCACCGCGGCCCCGCCAGCCGCACCGACATCGGACATCATCTTCTCCTGTCTACTCAGGACGCCCGCGCCACCGGGACGGCGACGACCTGAGGCCGCGCGTCGGGCGTGACGGCCATGACCTCGCCTGAAAGCTCCGCCACCGTCTCGACCGTCAACTCGGGATCATGGAAGCCGGCCGTGTTCACGATCGCCATCCGGCTCACGAAACCGCCAGCCACGTCGAAGGTCTCACCAGTCACCGAACACGTCGGAGACCTCGACCGCCTCCGGGTAATGTAACCGAGTACATGCCATCTATCAAGTATTTCGGTCGGCACCTCATCCTAGCGGCAAGATCGACTAACATCTAGTAGTACTGGAGCCACGGCACATCTCTCCATGCCGCCGTGCGGCGCCCACCTCTGCTACCCCCCGCTCGGCACTCACCGGGGGCTCGACCCGGCGAATTTACGTTCCCGGATACAAGAGTCTGGCCGCAGCCGGGGCCCCGACTCGGCGCTTGTCACGGCCAGCACCGATAGATGATCAATGCCCCTGGACGAGGCATCCTCCACCGGCCGCCCTCAGCGCGCCCGTGGCCACGCCTGGGCGCTCCGGGTAGCTCACGGCCTGGCTACTGCCCGCATGAGCACATCGCTCGTATACGACACCTGGCGCCGTCCGTCAGGACCGGGTCCCGATGACCAGGACATCAGAAGATCATCGCCTGGGGCCTCGGGGTGACCCCGAAGGAAGCGGTTCGTACAATGACAGACATGGTGGGCCTCGCGGGGCCCGAAGCAGCTGCCAGCGACTCGAATGTGGACCGATCGTCAGGTGAGGATGACGCGGTCGGGGCTCGTGTAAAGGTTCATGGTGTCGCCGCGAACGAAGCCGGCGAGGGTCATGCCCGATTCCTCGGCGAGGTCGACGGCGAGGGTGGAGGGGGCGGAGACGGCAGCGAGCATGGGGATGCCGGCCATCATCGCCTTCTGGACCAGTTCGAAGGACGCCCGACCGCTGACGACCAGGATCTGTCCGGTCAGGGGTATCCGGCCGGCGCGGGCGGCGGCGCCGATCACCTTGTCGACGGCGTTGTGGCGGCCGACGTCCTCCCGGACCACCCCGGGCACGCCGTCCGGGCCGGAAAAGTGCGGCTCCAGGCGGACGATCAGGGACTTGGACGTCGGGGTGTTGCTGCGCCTGGCGGTGGAGTCCAGGGGGACAAGGACGTTCGTCTCCGGGAAGTAGGCGGCGGCGCAGCCCCGGGCGGTGGGGAAGGCCACGACCCGAAAGTTCTCCGCACGGCGGTCCGCGCCGTCCGTCCAGACGCTGATCAGGTCGACATGGCTGCCGTCGGCGATGCCGAGGGCGGCGAGGTCGTCGGGGTGGACGAACAGGACGCGGCGGCCGCCCCGCACCCCGCGGTAGCGGTCGTCGAGGCCGTAGATGGTGGTGTTGTACTGGTCGTGTGAGCGCATGGTCTGCAGGATCAGGTGCCCCGCCGGCACGCGCAGGATCTCGCCGTCGTTCACGGTGAAGGCCGCGCGGCCGCTCTGGGTGTGGAAGGTGCGGCTGTCGCGCGGGGGATGCGGCAGTGCGAAACCGCCCGGCTCGGCCAGCCGGTTCTCGAAGTCCGCGAATCCGGGCACGACCCGCGCGATGTGCTCGCGCACCCGCCGATAGTCATCGGCGAGCCCCGCCCAGTCCACCGCCGGGGCCTCCGCGGACGACGTCCCCTCCGCGGCCTCCGTTATTCCATCGGCAACGGCCGTCGTCCCCGCAGTCATCCGGGCCGCGCGGGCGGACAGGGTGGCCTCGGCCATGCCGCAGACGATCGCGACCTCGGAGCGCGTAGGTCGGGGCCGGCGGGCGGGAGGGCGCCACGGGAGGCGTGGACCATGCCCATCGAGTCCTCGACCGTCACCTGCTGCGGGCCGGCGGCCTGGACGTCGATCTCGGTGCGACCGAGCGTCGGCAGGATGAGCGCCGTCTGCCCGGTCACGGCGTGCGAGCGGTTGAGGGTGGTCGAGACCTGCACGGTCAGCCGGCAGGTCCGCATCGCCGCCTCGGTGACGGCCGAGTCGGGGGTGGCGGCGACGAAGTTCCCGCCCATCCCCACGAACACCTTCACCTGGCCGTCGCGCATCGCCCGGATCGTGTCGACGACGTCGTGGCCGTGCGCGCGCGGCGGGGCGAAGCGGAACTCGGCGCCGAGCGCGTCGAGGAACTCCGCCGGCGGCTTCTCCCAGATGCCCATCGTGCGGTCGCCCTGCACGTTGGAATGGCCGCGCACCGGGCAGACGCCGGCGCCGGGGCGGCCGATGTTGCCGCGCAGCAGCAGGACGTTGACGACCTCCTGGATCGTCGCGACGGAGGTGGCGTGCTGGGTAAGGCCCATCGCCCAGCAGATGATGACCCGCTCGGCGCTGAGCAGCCGCTGTGCCAGCTCGTCGATCTCGGCCGTGTCCAGTCCGGTGGCCTCGGCGATCTCGGCGTCGGTCAGGTTCTCGCGGACGTGCCTGGCGTACTCGTCGAAGCCGGTGGTGTGCGCCTCGATGAACGCGTGGTCGAGGACCGTTCCGGGGGCGGCGTCCTCGGCGTCCAGCAGGCGGCGGCCGAGAGCCTGGAACAGTGCCAGGTCGCCGGCGATGCGGATCTGCAGGAACTGGTCGGCGAGCGCGGTGCCGGGGCCGACGACCCCCCGGGCGTGCTGCGGGTTGCGGAAGCGCAGCAGCGCGGGCTCGGGCAGCGGGTTGACGGCGACGATGGTCCCGCCGTTGCACTTGACCTTCTCCAGCGCGCTGAGCATCCGCGGATGGTTCGTCCCCGGGTTCTGGCCGACGACGAGCACCAGGTCGGCCTCGTGGATGTCGGCGAGGGTCACCGAGCCCTTGCCGATGCCGATCGTCGTCGACAGCGCGGCGCCGGACGACTGGTGGCACATGTTCGAGCAGTCGGGCAGGTTGTTCGTCCCGAACATGCGCACGAACAGCTGGTAGACGAACGCGGCCTCGTTGCTGGTGCGCCCGGAGGTGTAGAAGGCGGCCTCGTCGGGGTGCTGCAGCGCGGCCAGTTCGGTGGCGACGATCCGGAACGCCTCGTCCCAGCTGACCGGGACGTAGTGGTCGGCGCCCGGGGGCAGGTACATCGGCTCGGTGATCCGCCCGCGGCTGCCCAGCCAGTTCCCCGAGCGGCCGGCGAGGTCGGTGACCGAGCGCTCGGCGAAGAACCCGGGCGTCACCCGGGAGCGGGTGGCCTCCTCGGCGACGGCCTTCGCGCCGTTCTCACAGAACTCGGTCGCGGAGCGCTCCCCGGGCGGTGGCTCCGGCCAGGCGCAGCCCGGGCAGTCGAAACCGTGCGCCTGGTTGACCAGACGCAGCGTGCGCGGCGTCCGCCGCGGTCCCATCCGCTCCAGCGTGCTCCATCGCGTGGCGGACGGCCGGTAACCCCGCCGCCGAGCGGGGCGGCGTCACGACCCGCAGCCCCGCGTCCTCGTCCCGCTCGTCCGTCGCGCCCATGACCTCCACCTTCCTCGCGAAGCAGCCCGGACACCAGCCAGGACGCCGGAGTCGGCACCGGCGTGGCGCGGCCCGGTCGGCCCGCGTCGAGCCACCCGGAACGCCGGACGCGTTCACCGGATGGTCCCGTGGACGCCACGTCCCGGACCGCTCACCGTCCGCCCACGGGACCAGCATCAGGCGCCATGGACGCGAACATCGGGAACGGGAACTCGGCGGCCGGACCGTCCCGCCGCACCCTGCTTCGCACCGCGGCGATCGCCGGTGGGGTGACGCTGGCGGGCGGCTCCGCGCTCGGCGGCGGGCCCACCCTGTGGCGCCAGCCCGCGTTCGCCGGCACAGGGGCGGGAACCATCCCCGAGCAGCTGCACCTGTCGTGGGGCGCGGATCCCGCGACGGCGGTGACGGTGTCGTGGGTGTCGCCGCAGGCCGTGCGCCGCCCGCGGGTGCGCCTCGGCACGGCGACCGGTGGCCTCGGCCAGCTCGTCGACGCCGAGGAGCGCACCCACGTGGACGGCCTGAACGGCCAGCGCGTCTTCACGTACCACGCGTCACTGCACGGGCTACGGCCCGGCACGGCGTACGTCTACCAGGTCGACACCGCGGGCGGCACCGGGCCGGGAACGCCGGCCGGAACGAGCGGCAGTGGCGGCGGCAGTGGCAGTGGCAGTGGCGGCGCCGGGCCGGCGGCGGGTGGAACGTTCACGACCGCGCGCCGGGGCCGCTTCTCGTTCCGTTTCACCAGCTACGGTGACCTGGCCACCGACAAAGCGTGGACGATCTCCTCGCCGAACGCGCATTACGCGGTCGACGCCGTCGAACGGTTCGCCCCGCTGTTCCACCTGCTCAACGGCGACCTCTGCTACGCCAACCTGACGTTCGCCCAGCAGCCGGCGGTGTGGCGTGACTTCGGCATCAACGTGGCCCGCTCGGCGGCGAACCGGCCGTGGATGCCGGCGCTGGGCAACCACGAGATCGAGTTCGGCAACGGCCCACACGGCTACGAGTCCTACCTGACCCGGTTCAGCCTGCCGTCCAACGGCATCCCTGGGCTCGTCGGGAACTTCTACAGCTACCGGGTCGGCTCGGCGCTGTTCATCTCCCTGGACGCCGACGACGTCATCTACCAGGACGGCGGCGCGTTCGCGGGCACCGATGTCGTCCCCCCGAACGGCTCCGCGACGATCCCTGGCGGTCACAGCCTGTACAACCGGCTCTACACCGGGGCGCTCGCCGCCGGCCCGAACGGCACGCTCGCACCCGGCGGCAACCGGCAGACCCGCTGGCTGGAGCGCACCCTGGCCGCCGCCCGCGCCGACCGTTCGATCGACTGGATCATCGTCCAGATGCACCAGTGCCCGCTGTCGAGCTCGGCGACCGGCAACGGCTCGGATCTCGGCATCCGCCAGGCCTGGCTGCCACTGTTCGACCGCTACCAGGTCGACCTCGTGGTCTCCGGCCACGACCACGACTACGAGCGAACGTTCCCGGTCCGCGGCTTCGACCGCGACCACGGCACCGAGATCACCGGCGGCGCCGGCGTCGACACCCTGCGCCCGCGCCCCGTCGTCACCGACCCGACCGCCGACACCTTCGACACCGACGCCGGCACCGTCTACCTGGTCCTCGGCGGCGGCGGCACCTCCGGCCCCACCGACAGCTACGGCACCACTCCGGCTGGCGCCCGCCAGGGCCGCGTCATCACCAGGCGGACGATCATCAGCCGCGACGCGTCGAGCGGCGCCTACACCAAGTCGAGCGCCGACGCCGTGGAGGACGCCGTCTGGTCCGCCCGTCCCGACACCTCCGGCCACCCCTACGGCATCGCCGTCTTCGACCTCGACCCCGGCACCCGCCCCGGTGGCCCGACCACCATCACCGTCGGCTACCACCACGCGCCGCGCGTCGCGGCCGGCGACCCTGCCCCGACCTACTCCCTGCTGGAACGCTTCACTTTGCGACGCCGCCGCTCCGACTGACGTCTCAGGGGCCACTCTCCCTCTCCGACCGACATCTCCGGCTGCTCTCCCTCTCCGGCTGCTCTCCCTCTCCGGCTGCTCTCCCTCTCCGGCTGCTCTCCCTCTCCGGCTGCTCTCCCTCTCCGGCTGACGTCTCCGGCTCCGGCCCGACGTCTCCGGCTGGCGCCGCGTGCCCGGCCGCGGCGTTAGGCTCGACGGGTGGAGCTCGCCGACGGTCTCGCCGGCGAGGTCGGGCCAATCCCTCAATCGTGATGATCAGGACGAGCCCGACAGATGCCGCCGACCGCCTTCCCCGGTAACGGAAACGCATCGATAATCCGCCCCTGCGTACCCTGCACGACAATTTCCTCCCTTCCGAGGGCATGCGATTTATCGTTGCCCTCAATCGACGACGCAGGCGGCGCGCCCGGCCACGTTCTCATCACCGACCAGGCAGGATGGACATCAGGAAACAGTTAGGCACGCGCGGTTGTCGTACTGAAACCATTCTTCAACGGTTTCGTGACAAACGTGGTCTGCCACACACGGCGGGCCTTCTGAGCGCCGTCCGGGGTAAATGCCTGGGCGGCGCCGAACGGGGGAAGAACAGTGGCCACTGCAGACCAGGGACCGGCGCGGACCGTGGGCCACGGCGGAACCACGGGGAACAGCGAAACCGCGGAAGGCGCGCAGGCCGCCGCGCGTGGGGGGCTACCAAGTCGGCGCGCGGCGGTCGGCCTCGTGGCGGGTGCCACGGGCGCCGCCCTGACCGGCCTGATGGCTGCCACCCCCGCCATCGCCCTGGCCGCACCGGCGACCACGGCACCCGGCACACCGTCCGCCCTCGGCCAGGCGGGCGATGGGATGGGCAACGGGCGCATCGACGTCCATCATCACGCGATGCCCGCGCCGGTGCGGGCCTGGCTCGTCGAGCATGGGCAGTTGCCGCCGGTCGGTGGGCCGCCGTTCGCGAACTGGTCGCTGCCCGCCGCCCTCGACACCCTGCGGCGCGCCGGCATCGGGACGGCACTGCTGTCCGCGGCCATCCCGAGCGAGTTCACGCCGACCCCGCCGCTCGCCGCGGAACTTGCCAGGATCGCGAACGACTCCCTCGCCGACCTCGTTCGTCAGTACCCGACCCGGTTCGGGCTGCTGGCCAGCATTCCCCGGGCCACTCCCGACATCGCCGTCGCGGAGATCCGCCGGGCCTACGACACTCTGCACGCAGACGGTGTCCTGTTGATGGCGCACGACGGCGGCACCTATCTCGGCGATCCATCACTCGCGCCGATGATGGCGGAACTGAACGCGCGCGCCGCGGTCGTCCTGGTCCATCCCTACGCGCTGCCCGGCGCCACCGCGGTGAGCATCCCGGCGTTCGTCGCGGACTTTCTCGCCGACACCACCCGCGCCGCCATCCAGCTTGTCGTCAGCGGCACACTCGACCGTTATCCGCGGGTCCGCTGGATTCTCGCCCACGGCGGCGGCTACTTCCCCTATCAGGCCTCCCGGCTCGTCCTCGGCCGCGGCCTCGGGTACGGCGCCGACCCGAAGACCGTGGCCGCGGCGCTGCGCCGGTTCTACGTGGACACGGCCGCGCCCATGTCGCCGTACAGCACGCCGACGCTGCTCGCGACGATCGGCGCCGGACGGATCCTGTACGGCTCCGACTACAACGCGGTCCCGGCCGATTCCGCGCTCGCCGCCCGCGACGCCTTTCTTGCCGACCCCGCGCTGCGGCCGGCGGACCGCCTCCGCATCGGCCGCGACAACGCCCTCACGCTGTTCCCGACCCTCGCCGCCCGCCTGCACGCCGGCCGCCGCTGACTGATCCGCATACGGGTTGTGATCATGCTGGTGTGGGTCGAGGTGCTCATGGTCGAGTCGTTCGGGGTGGCCGGTGGAGCCGGTGGAGCCGGTGGAGCCGCGATGGCCTGGGGTGGCCGGCCGGGCCGGTGGGTTGCTGCCGGTGATGGTTGTGGTGGTGGGTGCGTGGGAAGCGGCGGACTTGTCAGCTTCACCCTGCTGGGTGTCCGATTCGTCCCCAGCAAGTTGACAGCGGCGGCCCCAGCGCCGCACGGACCCTTCACCCGCCCGCATGGACCGTGACGGCAGGCCCGCGGCCGTCTGAACTGCGATGATCTGGTCCAGGGGCGCCGATCCGCCCCTGGCCGACCGCGCTGTCCCGCCGCTGTCCCCGCCGGACGGGAGCGGGATCACATCCGCACCTGCCATCCAAGCCCCGGCGTCACGTCTGGCGCACACCCAGAATGCCGCCACGCAAAACAGCGACGGGGGTCGGCACCTGGCCATCTGTCGCGGCGGTCATCGGCGCGGCCTCCGGCATCGGGCAGGCCATCGCCATCGCGCTCGCCGAGGCGGGCGCCGTCGTCGAGTGCGGCGACATCGACAGCGCCGGGCTCGAGGAAACCGTCGCGGCGATCGTCTCCGCAGGTGGCACGGCGAAGGCCGCCACCGTCGACGTGCGCGTCTCCGCCGACGTCGACGGCATGCTCACCCGGGTGCGCGACGAGCGCGGTCAGCTCGGCATCGCCGTCGGCACCCCCGGCATCAACGTCCGCAAGCCGCTGGTCGACTACACCGACGAGGAGTACACCGCCGTCACCGACGTCAACCTGCGCGGCAGCTTCCACGTGTACGTCAACGGCGAGGTCATGTACGTCGACGGCGGCTGGGTCGACCTCGACCCACCGTTCGCCGACGAGGCCGCCATCACCGCCCGCTAACGGAAACCGGTCCGCTGGCGGAAACCGGTCCGCTGGCGGAAACCCGTCCGCCAGCGGAAAACGGTCGCGCCGCGGGAACACGGAACTACCAGGAACTGGGGGAATCTTGATGGACATCGCGGTGGTCGGCGCGACGTGAGTGGTGGGCGCGAGTGCCTGGCGCTGCTCGACGCGGGGTTCGTGCCGGACGTCGGCCGGGTCGCGCCGGTCGCCTCGGCGGGGTCGGCCTGCCGTGACCTCGGCGCGGAGCAGGGCCTGTCCCTCAAGGTCGAGCCGGTCGTCGCACTGGAGGACTTCGACCCGGCGGGGATCGACGTCGCCGTGTTCAGCGCCGGCGCCCCGATCAGCACCCGGTGGGCGCCGGTCGTCGCCGCGGCCGGTGCGCTCGTCGTCGACAACAGCTCCGCGTTCCGGATGGAGGACGACGTCCCGCTCGTCGTCCCCGAGGTGAACCCACACGCACTGCGCGTGCGCCCCCCGCGCGGGATCGTCGCCAACCCCGAACTGCTCGACGATCCAGCTCGTCCGGGCGTTGCACCCGCTGCGCGCCGTCGGCGAGATCGAGCGGGTCATCGTCTCGAGCTACCAGTCGGCGTCCGGCGGTGGCCTGCGAGGCCTGGCCGAACTCGCCGACACCACCCGCGGCCTGCTCGACGGCGCCGACCCCGCCGACCCGACCCGCGGGAAGTTCGGCCCACCGCTCGCCTTCAACGTCGTGCCCGAGATCGGCATGCGGGACGCGGACGGCCACTCGCACGAGGAACGAAAGCTCCGCCGCGAGCCCCGCAAGATCATGGAACTGCCGGCCCTTCGGGTGGCGGCGACCGCGGTGCGGGTCCCGGTCGTCAACGGGCGCTCGGCAACGCACCACAAACATCCCCAACTACCATGGCCCATGCGACTACACGTCGCACACACCTTCACGCTGCCCGCACTCGCCACCTAATGCGCGCCCGGGATCAGGATCACCGAACCTGCGGGTCGCGATGCCCTGGACGCGGAACGGGTCGGTGGCGTCGACGAACGTCCGGCCCGCCCTGCCCGCACCCGTTCCACCAGCCAGCGGTCGGTCTGCGAGGGATCCATCGGGATCGCTGGATAGCCCCGCAACGTGACGCAGTCCGCACCGAGGTTCGCGCGGGTCGACACCGCCCACAGCACGTCCTCGGCCGAACGCACGTCGACGTCGCCGTCCACAAAGAAGATCGTCTCTAACGAACGGATGAGCCCCGAACACCGACGCGGCGATCTCGGCCGGGGCTCGGTCAGCGTCCACCGAGGTCTTACGCAGGCTCACCGCGAGCGGCCGGCCGGCGAGCGCACCCGCGAGCGCGAGCTTGGCGGCCGGTGTCGGCGGCGGTGACCTGGAAGGTCGGCAGTCTGCCAGGTCGACATCGACGGACCGTGCCCGCCGGGCGCGGCGTATCCGTTCCCGCGCGCGGCCCAGCATCGCCGCGACCGCTGCTGGGCTGGCCCGGTCCCGGTAGCCGGACAGCCAGCCGCGGACGCGGTCCTCGTCGCCGTAGAGACCCAGCACCACCGGCGCGAAAGGGCTGCGGGCGGTGTGCTCCCGGGCGGCGCCGTAGACGAGGACATGCTCGGCGCGCGCCGCGCTCACCGGTACATCATCTGGTAAATCGAACACATGTCCCGAATTTCGGGCGAGGTCGGATGCATCGGCCCGACTCGTGACCGCGATCGTCGGCGTGGTGGTCGCGTTGACGTTCCTGTTCGGCTACGTTCGGCTACGGGAACAGGTTCGCGCTCGGGCTACCTGCCTCTCGATCCGGTTCACCGGCATCCTGTACCTCGTCCGGCCCGGCCGAGCGCGATCGACCTGCCCCTTGTCTCCATCAGGCCGACGGGTCTGGAGGGCCGCTGCGGTGCCTCAGGCCGACATAATCGCCGTGTGGCGGACGAACCTCTGGAGATCGCCATCGGCCGGCGGGACTCTGACCACGTCCTGATCCAGGTCGTCGGGCCTATGTACCCCGAGGCTGACGACTTCTGGGACGGCAACTGGCTGACCAGCCCCATCACGGCTCGTCTGCCCGGCTTCACCGTCGACCTGGACGCCGCGCTCCGCACCGACGAGCTGCAGTCGTTTCGGCAGGAGCTGGAGCGGTTCCACCGGACGATGAGCGGGCGTGCCGAGCTCGTCTCCCTGGAGGAATGGATCACTCTTCAGGTCGTCCGCGAGCCGAACGGCCACCTCGACGTGGGCGGCAAGCTGAGCGAGGACTCGCCAGCTCGCAACACCCTGCGGTTTTCGCTACCCGGTCTCGATCAGACCGATCTTCCGGGCCTGATCGACGCGCTCCTGGCGGTCGAAGGGCGCTTTCCCGTCGTGGGCGAGCGCCCGGGCCCCTGGGGGTGGCGGGACGCGCTGGCCGTCCGGTCCGCGCGGGCGAACCCAGCCCGGTGGGCATCGTACGCTGCCTGGGCGTGGACGGCGGTCCGCCCCGGCTGGCCGGGGACAGCGGCCGCGGACGTCAGGCCGCCGTGGCGGCGAGGCATTCCTGGACGATGCGGACGACGTCGTCGATGGAACGCAGGGGTGAAGACGTCCTCGTCGTCGATCTCGATGCCGTAGGCGCGTTCCACCCGGGAGATCATGACCAGGACCGGCTCTGCCGCCACCGCCCGCCTCGGCTGGCTTTCTCGGCTCCGGTTGGCCCCACAGGCGACGCGAGCCCGCGGAAAATGCCGTTGCCGTGCCGGAACTGCGGTACGTCGTTCAGCTCGCGTCCCTGTGGATCTCGGTGATGGGCCGCGTGTCGGTCGTATCCTGGCCAGGTGAGTACCCTGCGGGACGAGTTGCACAGTCTGATCGACCGCCTGCCCGAGTCGCAGGTGGCGCCGATCCTGGCTCTCGTGCGCGAGAGCGCGCCCGCCGCGGGTGGAGGCGACGAGTGGCCATTGCCGGATTTCGTCGGTGCGTTGGCCAGCGGCAAGGGCGACCTCGCCGCCCGTTCAGCTGAGATCCTACGTGCGGAACTCGGAGACGACCCCGAGTGATCGTCTGGGACACCGGGCCGCTGATCGCAGCCGCCGACAGCGACGACGAGCACCACGCCCGCAGCGTCGCACTCATGCGGCGTACGCCCCAGCCGCTCCTCGTGCCCTATCCGGTCCTGACCGAAGTCTGCTTCATGCTCGAACGCGAGAAGGGCACCCGTGCCGAAGCCGCGTTCCTGCGCTCCATCAGCACAGGACAGATCAGCCTGATCCCGCTTGCTCGCCAGGACCTCGACCGCATGGTCGAGCTGGTCCGAGAAGTACAGCGACTTCCCACTCGGCGCCGTCGACGCCTCCGTGTTCGCAATCGCCGAACGGCTCGACGCGGACGCCATCGCCACCCTCGACCGCCGGCACTTCTCCGTCGTCCGCCTCACGAAGCCGATCGCGCTGCTGCCATGACCTTGTTGACACACCGGCCAGCCCTGACATCCAGCATCAACCCGTCGATGTTCGGTGGATCCTCCCGCGGCACTTCAGCGACCTCGCCGATCTGCTGGGCGCCCAGCGCCGGCATAACCGGCTGACTGGTCTTCGCGGCCCGATCAATCCTCCACATTCTCGCCGCAGGCAGCAGGCTTCGATCGCCCGCTGATCGGCGAGTTGGAGATAGAAGGTGATAGTGGACTCCCTGGCGCACGTGTTGTGGATCGGCGGACCGCCTGGCGCTGGCAAGACGGCCGTCGCCCAGCGGTTGACCCGGCGTCACGGCCTGCGGTGCTATCGCTCCGATGCCCATAGCTGGGAGCATCGTGAGCGGGCCGCCCGGGCCGGGGCGCCGGCAGCACTCCGTTGGGAATCGATGACCCGCCAAGAGCGCCGAGCCCTTTCGGTCGAGGACCGGCTGGTGCTGGCGCTGCAACGCGAGCGTGGCCCGATGACCCTCGACGACCTACGGGCACTGCCCACCAGCCCGCTGATCGTGGCCGAAGGCACCCAGATCACTCCCAGGATGCTGCCGCCAGGAGCTCCGGCCAGCTGGCCGGAGCACCGACACCGGTGAAGCCCGGCCACCTGCCGGGGCAGGAGGTGCCGCCCGAGGGGCGGTGAAGGACGTCAGCGCTGACCGCCAGCCGAGCGAGCGTCGACCGCCACGTGGAGACGGGCGTTGACCGCCACGTGGAGACG
>Ga0207710_10001315_pt1 | contig 12550 bp, 10 predicted proteins | sample KBSS24metaG_FD_184400 | JGI IMG/M metagenome (GOLD analysis project Ga0207710, IMG submission 184400) | Switchgrass rhizosphere microbial communities from Kellogg Biological Station, Michigan, USA - KBS S2-4 metaG (SPAdes) (version 2) | ecosystem: Host-associated > Plants > Roots > Rhizosphere...
CTTGCGAGTTTTACGCGAACTTTATCGTTCACGTTTTGACTCTCAAAGGTCTTGAAACGGACACGCTCTATCTAGTTTTCAAACATCGATTCCAAATTGTATTTGGATTGCCTACCAGACGACTTAAACTCGCTGCAAGCAAACGGGGATATTAACTAACGACCTCGACTCTGTCAAGCGACCAAGCTATCTATTCTCGATTTATTCGGAGAATAAAAAGCGCCGCAATTTCCTCGCAATCTTTCGAGGAAAAGCGACACTAAAGGTCGTCACGAATTCCCTGTTCTCAAACCCCTTGATGTCCTCTCGTTAGAGGAATGGGCATTATAGGGATAAAATCCTACTTGTCAACACCTTCTGACGCTCGCGGTTAAAAATTTTTGCTTGCGTGCGGCCCCACGTTTTTCAGAGGCCGGAGTTAGATGCCTCTTAGGCTGTCGGGTTGTCTAGTTTTGAGTAATAAGTTCCGCTCTGACAGCCCCTGCAAATCGCGTCTCCGTTTGCATCGATAACTTCCCTGCCGTCATTAACACCTTCGTCGCAAATCGCGCACGTCACACGCGAGCGAGGATTACCCGGCAGGTCGAACTCGCTCAATTCAAGACTCACCAACTCTGTCTTGAACAACTCATCATCCGTCGCTTCAGAGTACGCGCGAAACTGGCGCGTACGTTTGTCAGCAATATCCGAATAACGTTCATCAGCGAGTGTGCGCGAGCTCTCGAGTGCGACGATCCGCACGCCGCGATTCGTTTCAGTATTCAAAAACGTCGCTGCTACTTTGCCGTAATCGACATACTTCAAGCTTCGCTTTCCAAGCCGCACGCCTGTTACAGCGCTGACTGCATCAGCCATGCAGCGATCGATCTCGACCCAAACGATCAGCTTCTTTTTATCGGCGCCGCGCGGATCATTGATATCAAGCATTCGACAGCCAAGCAGCGCCATGCGCGTGCCGAGCAGTTGTCCCGCACACATGTGCCCGTGCAGCCGCTCGCATTCCTTTAAGAGAGTGTCGATTGATTCCATTTTAGATAACCGATGAGAGAGAACATGCTCGAGGGGGTGAAGAGGGGAATCGATTCAACTGCGAGGGGTTGCAAGTCAGCGGGCTCATCGGAAACGTAAATAGCGCTTGCTTTAGTGATGAGACGCTTCGCGGAGCTTTTGATCTTCGGATTACCAGCCTGCCGGACCATCACGAAGTGATCTGTATTCACAAACTCTGTGAAGCTGTTGCCTTCGACGAACACGCCCGGTGATTTCACTTTTGCGAGGGCGAGCTTGATGCCTTCTTCTACCTGATTATCAGTGCAGATCAGCCAGTGGACGTTGGAGGCGCCGGCGTCCCAGTAACGGCCGGTGTCTTTGCCGAACGTGTACGTATCCTCACGGCCTGAGCGGACGATTGGTTCTTCCGCTAAGAGGTGACTAACGCAACAGGCTTTGGGATCTTTGCCGCAAGATCGGTAGTGACCGCGCGTTGTTTTGATTGCTTCCCAGCCGGGGAATGCTTTGAGTAGTTCGCAGAGGAGAGTTGTCTTGCCGACGTTGGAAGTGAATCCGCCGATACCGATGATGATTGGTTGGGCCATGATTCCAAGTCTTTTACAGGATTAACAAAATGAATCAAGATTTACATGTAAATCCTGAAAAATCTTGTAAATCCTGTCTGAAACTACCGCCGTCGCTTACCCTGCGGGGCGATGTTCGGAGCGTTCACCTTCAACACGCCGCGCGCATCCTTGTAGAGGCTGTAACGCACTTCCTTCACTGGTCCACCTTCCTCTTCCTGCAAGCGGATGGTGAAGCTCTTGCTCTCACCCTGTCCCTCTACTTTTGCAGGTAAATAACCTTTCAGATCCGGGCTGCGATACGCGGTGTAGTGCTCCTGGTTACGCTTGTCATAACCAAGCACGTAGATGCGATCGAAGTCAGGCTCATCAATTCCGTGCGGCTGATTCGAGCTGCTCTTCTCGAGAATCAACCAGCTACCCGGCTTATCTTCTTTCCCCGCATCCTTCGTCGTCTTTTCCCTGTCACCACCATCGAGACGCTGCCAACCGACAAACTCGCGGCCGGTGCGATAAAAGATGATGTCGCTCGGCACAGAAAGCCCGACTTGCTTGCCGTAAATCCAACCGGCAGGCGCCGGCGACGCGTCAGCAGGAAGTCTGACTTTGTACCAGAGCTCGTTGGTTTCGTCCTGTTCCTTATCTTCGTCTTCCTGCTGCGATGCGCGCCCACCGCCTCCCTGCGCGGCGCTGCCGGCCTTCGGCGCCACGTCGGTCTCAATCGCTTCGGAAGACTTTGGCTTCGGCACACGCTTCCAGCCGATGATGTCGAAACTCGATCCACTATCGAGTCGCATCATGATGTTTTCATTACCACTGCGATCGGGAGACAGCCGCAGGTTGGAGCTCGCACGAAGCTGGCCCGTCGCCTGAGCCGTAATATCTTTATCCTCCGCGGCTAATTTCTCTGACTCCTTGAGCACGTCGTCAGGCATGACGTTGCGCGCTTCGATCCAACCTTCGGTCGTATCAGTGTCACGAGCCCTGACGCGGAGCCATCGCTCTTTTCGTGAGTTGTCACTCGGGTCAGTGACGTCAGTGGATTCGAGGATGTCGACCGCGTCTCCACGATTCACTTGCAACAGATCCGCCGCGACCACGGCAGTCGAGCTGCGAATCTGTGCGCGCCGCGCGACGACAACGCCGCTGCTGCTCTTGTTCGCAAGGGTCGAACAACCAACCGACAATAAAAGCAGGGCGAAAACAAAAAGGGTCTTGCTAAATTTCATTCGTGTTCCTTCGAGCCTGATCAATCCTGGTAGCCGAGCGACCGAAGCAACTGCTTCTGATCCTGATTCAGATCGCCGGCGACTCGTAGCTGCGAACCTTTACCAGTGAAAAGAACCGACATTCCATACGCAGGGAGAACCTTGTTCAGATCCACTTCCGTGCTGTTTTCAACGTATACCTTTAGGAAAGAGCGCGACACGGGGGTTGAACCCAGCACGCTGATTATAGCGTCATTTCCGTCTGCGCCGTCAGTCAAGCGGCCGCTAAAGATATCTCGATAGCTGTCGGCGAGGGTTCGCTGGCCTCCAGTTTCCTTCCTAATCATTAAATCGTATAGAAACGCCACGAGCATCCCCTTCACATACACCTGCGAACCAGTGCTCGCCCAACGACGCTCGGATTCCTCAATGAGAGACAGCGTGTCCGGGTGAGCCCGGTACTGATCGTAAACCCGGCCCAACGTAGCCAGATATTCTTTGAAGTCGATCACGCGGAGATCGAGAGCCGTGCGCAGAGCGGTGTACAAAGTGAAGCCTTCGAAGAACCAGTCGTAGTCGCCTTCCAACTTCAGAGAGTTTGGCACCCAAAGGTGCAGAACCTCATGTGTGAAGATGACTGTGAGCTGCGACTTCCAGAGCTTGAAACCGCCGTCCGGATTCATCAGCAAGACGACCGTGGAACCTCTTGTTTCCGCTTTCCAATCTGTTTTGTGATCGTTGATTGGAAGAGGCGCAATGATGATTGTTGACTTGTCGCGTAGACGAAACCCGGTCAGCGCCAGGTATCTTTCCATCACTTTTGTCGCGCGTTCCAACGCATCGCGGTCTTTGAATCGCCACTTCCCGCTCAGCAGGACGTCCAGCGGCATTCCGTCGACAGTGGTCGAGCTCTTCCGCAGCGCCTTACCGATTAAGAAAACTGCTTTCTCAGGTTCTACGACCTCATACTGACCATGCACATCGCGTGGAAATGCCGCTTCCACCATCCAATCGTCTGGCAGAACAAACGCCGCGGAAAGGCTTTGAACCTCGAGTGGAAGGAGGTCAGCAAGCATCAGAACACCACGATCACCGGTCAACCAAGTGAAATGAGAGACATCCGCGAGTGTGGGTGGTGGAAGCTTGACTGTGTAACTGATCCTGCTCGACTTGCGCTCGGATCGATACTCGCCCGCAGCAGCCTTCCGCACATCCGCATCGGCAGCATGGAAGTCTTCGATCCGGTCCGCAATGCCGAGAACTCCTGCGTACGCATTTCGGAAGGACCACGAGCTGATCGGCGCCGGCAGCTCCGCGTCGACTTTGATTCGATCAGGATTACTAATCGAAATGGTCACGCGACTCTGGGCCGTAACACAATGAGCGCTCAACAATATCAGCAAAAATATGAAAAGACGCATTTCTGGAGGAGATTTCACCACGGAAGTCGTGTACAATCCTGCGGTCTTTGGACTCTAACACAGTGACCAGCATGTTAACGAAAGCAATTCAGAACCACGGCGCCACGCTTAAACGCGGCCTCGGTCTGTTGCTGGTCCTCTTCATCTTTTACGGTACCACTGTCGAGGCGGCTCACTGCCACGGACTCACAGCAGCCCCTCAGTCAAACAGTGCCACATCGCTAACAAACCCCGACTCGGGTGCGAGCAGCACTGCGCGCGCGAAGCCCGGATGCAACGACTGTCTGATCTGTCAACTGCATCAGAACTTCTCGGCGACCCTTATCTCCGTAAAACTCAACACCGCACCATTAGTTCGTGTCACCCACGCGCTAAGGTTCGACCCCGTTTCAACTCGCTCGATAGCCCATAGCCAGAAATCAGGTCGAGCGCCACCTCAAGCCAACTAGAACCGCCCATTTCGGACTGCGCAGCCAGCTCTCCAGCAGGAGAAAACTGGTGGCCATGTCGCATTCACTTACAGGCAATTCCAGGAGGCTTGATGCAATGTTATTCAGAAATCTGTTCCAGACCGCAATTATTTGCGGTGCACTTATCTTACTTGGTCCAACTGCCTTCGCGCAGGCCAGAATCGGCAGCATTCAGGGCACCGTGAAAGATCCGACCGACGCCCTCGTTCCAAATGCGACGATCATCGTCACGCAACCCGTAACCGGCTACCGCCAAACAACCCAAACCGACGCACAGGGCTCGTTCAAGCTCGTTAACCTGCCTTTCAATACGTACAAGGTCCGCGCCGAAGCCAACGGCTTTCAACCCGCGGAGCAATCGATCGACCTCGAAAGCACGATTCCGCTCAACGTCGAGCTCTCTCTGACGCTCGGGCAAACGACCGCCGACGTCACCATAACGACAGGTGGCGAAGCGATGCTCGAGCCGGATCGCACCTCCTCTGACACCGATATAAATCAAACGATTCTCGAGCGTCCACTCGGCGCCGCTCCGTCTCGCGCGATCGAATCCATCGTCGCTTCCACACCCGGCTTTGTTACCGACGACAACGGCCGCATGCATCCACGCGGCTCCGAATCGCAGGTGCAATACGTGATCGACGGCGTTCCGGTGACAGACAATATGTCGGCCATCTTTTCGACGAGCCTCGACGCCCGCACGCTGCGCACTGTCGAAGTGCTCACAGGCGGTATTCCAGCCGAGTTTGGCGACAAGCTCGCAGGCGTGATCAACGTCAACACTCGCTCCGGATTGGAAGGACCGACACAGGGTGGAGTTTCATTCTCCGGCGGCAGTTTCTCGACCGGCGAGGCCGCGGCCGACTTCGCCACGCACACGAAGAAACTCGGTTTTCTGATGAACCTCTCAGCCAGCACGTCGCAGCGATATCTCGATCCACCCACGCTCGACAACTTTCACAACTTCGGCCGTACGGGCAAAGCGTTCTTCCGGCTCGATTACCAGTTTGACCAAAATAACAGTCTAAAAGGCGTCTTCAATTTCGGCGGCTCGAATTTTCAGGTGCCGAACAGATTTGCCCAGGAAGCTGCAGGACAGGACCAGCGACAGCGCCTCCGCGATAATTCGCAGAACATCAGTTTCCAGCACATCTTTTCACCCAACTCTGTCGCACAGTTCTCGTTCTTCCACCGCCAAAGCAATGCCAAACTGATCAGCAATCCGCTCTCGACACCGGTAGTTGCGAACCAGGATCGCACGCTTCAGAACTACGGCGGCATCGGCTCACTCGCGCTCACGCGTGGCAGTCACAACCTCAAGTTTGGCGGGCAGTTCACGATCACGCCTGTCGACGAACACTTCACTTTTTACCCGACCGCAGCGTTTCCTGATCTCGAAGATGATGCCGGGAATGTGTTTCCGAATCCGGTAAACAATTTCAACGCGGCGAATCCGTTCGTCTTCAACCAGTCGAAAACCGGCCGGACGCTGAGCGCCTACGTGCAGGATCGCTTCACTGCTTTCAAGAACCTTACGTTGGATCTCGGTGTGCGATATGACAACTACAAATTGCTGATCAGCGAACAGGCTGTCAGCCCGCGACTCGCTGTCGCTTATTACATCCCAAAGACGAAGACGACGCTGAGAGCTTCTTACAATCGACTCTTTCAGCCGCCACCGGCCGAGAACCTTTTGCTCGCGAGCTCAAACGAAGCAGCCGCGCTGTCGCCAATCGCGGTCTTGCAGGGTGTCACGACAGTGAACCCGATTCTGCCGGACAAACAGCACGCTTTCGAAGCCGGCGCGCAACAGTTGCTCTCGAAGTTCTTTCGACTGAACCTGACCGTTTACCAGAAGCGCATAAAAAACTTTTCCGACAAGGACCAGTTCTTCGAGACCGGCGTTATCTTTCCGATTGCGATCTCGTCAGGACGCGTTACAGGCGAAGAAGTGCGGCTGGAGTCGACCGAGATTCACGGCTTCCATACCTTCGTCTCGTATGCGAATGCACGGGCTTTTGGTGTGACGCCGATCACAGGCGGGCTGTTCTTGGGTGAAGATCCGCAGGACCTGTTTCTGAACGGCTTGAAGTTCGCAAACGACCACGACCAGCGCAACGAAGCGCAATTTCAGGTCAGTTACAACCATCGCCCGTCGGGGCTGTACGCGAGTTTCAATGGACGCTACGATTCCGGCGTGCCCGCCGATGTCGACCCCGGAACGACGCTCGCGGACTTCGTCGCCCGAGGCTTCGACCCGCGTTTATACAATGAGATCGATTTCCAACGCGGGCGCGTGAAGCCGCGAATGGTGCTGGATTTCTCGGTCGGCGCCGACCTGATGCAGAAGGAACGAGTGTCGATGAACGTCCAGTTTGACGTGCAAAACGTGACGAATGAGCTGTTTCTCTATAATTTTGAATCGGTTTTCAGCGGGACGCACGTCGGGTATCCGAGGCTCTTCAGTGGCCGGCTGAGTTTGAGATTTAAGTAGTTTGGGTTCTCTGCGTCCTCAGCGTTCTCTGCGTTAAAATGGCAGTCCAAACGCAGAGGTCGCAGAGATACGCAGAGGACCGCAGAGAATTTCCCTGAACTGCCTCGCGAATATGGTCGTATGCTAAAATGCGCTTTGCTTCGCCCAGAACCCCGAGGATTCAGCCGTGAGCCTGGTCAAGATTATCGTCATCACGATTATCGTCATTCTCAGCATTCTGCTCTTCGGCCGTTTTTTCGTTTAGCCGAACGGCTCCTGCTGCGTTTCGCGATTCTACTCCCGCTTCTCGCCTGTTTTTTCATCGCGCCTAACTTTGCCCTGGCACAACAGACCGATGACGACGACGTCATTCGTGTTAACACCGATTTACTGCTCTTTCCCGTCCGTATTCGCGACAAAAAAGGTCTCGCGGTCGCAGGTCTGACCGATCAGGACCTGTCACTAAAAGACCCGGACCAGGTGACGACGGGTTTGTACTTCACGCCCGGCGCTGATCGCGTGGCGTTGCTCTTCGCGCTCGATCAGTCAGGCAGTCTGCGGCAAATCATCGCGCAGCAACGGGAAGCCGCGCTCGCCCTATTCTCCCGCTTTGGCGAACGCTCGAGCGTCGCGATTCTCCGTTTCTCTGACAGGGCCACACTCATCTCTCCATTCACAAGAGATCTCGACGCAACGCGTGCAGCTTTCCGGTTCAACGCGGCGGCGAACCAACAAACCGCGATCTTCGACGCCGCGGCAAAGGCAGTAACCGCATTTGACGATTTGCCGCCGGTTCGCACCGAGCGTCGCATCATCGTCCTGATCAGCGATGGTTTAGACACGCGCAGCCGCACGAGCGCTGATTACGTTATTAATGCCGCACTGGAAAGGCGCGTGTCGTTTTACGTGATTCATCTGCCGCTCTTCGAGCCACGCGACGGACGACTCCAGGTGCGCAGCCCGAGCAAAGGCTTCAAAGACCTCGCAGAGAAGACTGGCGGCAAGTATTTTCTCGTCGGCGACGCTAAGTCAGCACTCATGCCGAGAGAGAACGATCTGACGCCGATCTTTCAGGCCATTGAAGAGGATTTGAAAAGCCAGTACCTTTTGGGTTTCTATATATCCGAATCGTCGCGCGACAATCGCAAGCATGTTTTCTCAGTGAGTATGAAGCCGCAGGGTGTCGAATACTCAGTGGGAGGCAAAGGCTATTCGCGCACACAAAAATTCATGATTAATCTGCCACCGGGAGCAAAGAATTAACTTCGTTCATGACTGAAAACCTTCGACCTATTCGACGCGCACTGATCAGCGTCTCTGACAAAACCGGCATTTTAGACTTCGCTCGCGAGCTCACGCGCTTCAACGTAGAAATCATCAGCACGGGGCGCACCGCAAAAACTTTGCGCGACGCAGGTATCACAGTGCGCGACATTTCAGACATCACCGGCTTTCCGGAAATGATGGATGGCCGCGTCAAGACGCTGCACCCGCACGTGCACGGCGGACTGCTTGCGATTCGCGACAACGCGGACCACGTCGCCGCACTTGAGCAACACGGAATCCAACCGATCGATCTTGTAGTCGTAAATCTCTACCCGTTTGCAGAAACGATCAAACGCGAAGGCGTGACACACGAAGAAGCAATCGAACAAATCGACATCGGTGGTCCGGCAATGATTCGCTCGGCGGCGAAGAACGCGCGTGATGTCGCGGTTGTTGTCTCGTCTGATCAATACGGACGCTTAATTGACGAGTTGAACCAGAACAACGGCGCACTATCACTCGCGTCCAGAAACACGCTCGCTCAAAAAGCATTCGAGCACACCGCGCAGTACGACATCATGGTCAGCTCATATCTCGCCGGTTCCAGCGATGCATTGCCGGATCGCCTGAGCTGGACCATGAAAAAGATCGCTGACTTGCGTTACGGTGAAAACCCGCACCAGAAAGCCGCCCTTTACCAAACTTCAACAACTGGCGGCATCGCGAACGCTGCCGTCCTCGCTGGCAAAGAGATGTCGTTCAACAACTACGTCGATGCCGAAGCAGCATGGCAACTCGTCTGCGACTTTGAACAGACTGCGTGCGCCATCATTAAGCACACAAATCCAGCCGGCGCCGGCCTCGGACAAACTGCTGCCGAGGCGTACAAAAAAGCTCTGGCCACGGATCCGGTTTCGGCGTTCGGCGGGATCGTAGCGTTCAACTGCACGGTCGACGTCCCGGCAGCGGAGGAAGTGACGAAGATCTTCACCGAGGTCGTGATCGCGCCTGGCTACGACTCGGCGGCGCTCGAAGTCCTGCGTGCAAAGAAAAACTTGCGCGTGATTAAAATGAGCGACGTGGAACAACCAGCCGGAGCTGAGTTGAAGCAGATCGGCGGCGGCATGCTCGTGCAAACCCGGGACGATCATAAACTCAATCCCGCGGAGCTGAATGTTGTCACGACGCGCAAACCGACTGACGAGGAGATGAGCGCGCTGCTGTTCGCCTGGATCGTTTGCAAGCACACGAAGTCAAACGCGATCGTTTACGCGCGCGCGGATCAGACGGTCGGCGTCGGCGCGGGACAGATGTCGCGCGTGGATTCAGTGAAGATTGGGGCGATGCGAGCGCAGTTGCCGGTGGCAGGTTCGGTGCTCGCGTCAGATGCGTTCTTTCCGTTTCGCGACGGAATCGACGAGGCTGCAAAACACGGAATCACAGCCGTGATCCAACCCGGTGGCTCAGTCCGCGACGAAGAAGTGATCGCCGCTGCGAACGAGCATGGCCTGGCAATGGTTTTCACCGGCATACGCCACTTTAAACATTGATGGAATATAACAAGCCCCTCTTCCTGACTTGTTACATTGCAGCAGCTTGAGTTCTTGCATCGGTTGTACTTGTCTCAAAGCACCACGATGCCCGATACTCCACACTAATTCGCCTCGGAAGTGAGCATTAAGTATGGCTGACAATCAGGACATGATTAACAATATCCCCTCGATCCGCTGCCGTTACTGCGGTCAGCGCAACCAAATTCGCACGGACGGCGGCGAAGCACGCTGCGGCCGTTGCCGTTTGCCTCTCTCCGATGATCCGCCACACAAGAAATTTGCGCATCTCGACAAGGACCAGTACATCCATCCCGCCGATCGCCGCGCGCTCGCAGCGTTGCGCGCGATCCCCGGAATCGACACGGCCCTGAAGAAACTGCTGGCCATCACGGGCGAGTCAGCCATCCGCGTCATCTTCACTGCGAGCGCAGTGAAAGTCACGCCGACGCAGTGCCCGGATCTTTACGCCAAACTCCAGATCGCCTGCACAACTCTCGGCGTCGATATGCCCGATCTCTTCGTGCAGCAAAACCCGATCGTCAACGCCTTCACGGGCGGCGTCGAGCGCCCCGTCATCGTTCTTTATTCACAACTGATCGAGCGTCTGAGCGACGACGAAGTGCTTGCAGTCGTGGCTCACGAAGTGGGCCACATTCATGCCGAGCACGTGCTTTACCTGACCGCTGCGCGTCTGATTGAGTTTCTCGCGAAGAGCGCGGTGCTCGCATCACCACTGACGTTCATCGTTAAGGAACTGCTCACGATGAGCATGCGCGCAGCCCTGCTCGCGTGGGCCAGGCGCGCCGAGCTGTCCTGCGATCGCGCCGCACTGCTCGTCACCCAGGATGCGAACGTCATCGGCCGCACGATGATGAAACTCAGCGGCGGCACGTTTGCCTCGCGAGTTGATTATGATCAGTTCCTCGGACAAGCACGCGACTTTCAGAAGAACTACGATGAGAAAGCGCTGGATCGTTTCTGGGCTGACGTGATCAATTCGGGCCTGAGTCACCCGTTTCCGGTGTGGCGCGTCTCGGAGATCCTGCAATGGGTTGAAAGCGGAGAGTACAAAGCTCTGATGACGGCGCCCGAAAGCGCGGCCGCGTAGAAAACAAGATGCTCAACAATAAAAACGGAATCATTTTTGGAGTCGCAAACAAGCGCTCCATCGCCTGGGCCACTGCCCTGTCGCTTCACGAGGCAGGTGCTAAGCTCGCTTTCACTTACCAGGGCGAGCGCCTCAAAGAAAACGTCGAGAGCCTGACGAGTGAAGCGATGCCCGGCTCGTTGCTGCTCTCATGCGACGTCACCAATCAGGAAGAAGTCGATCGAGCGTTTCAACAGGCCGGCGAGCAGTTTGGCCGGCTCGACTTCCTGATCCACAGCATCGCTTTCGCACCACGCGAGGCACTCGGTGGCGAATACCTGAACACGTCTCGCGAAGCTTTTCTGACCGCACTCGAAATCAGCGCCTACTCGCTGCCACAACTCGCGCGCGCCGCCGCGCCGTTGATGATTGAAGGCGGCAGCATCGTCTCGATGTCGTATTACGGCGCTGAAAAAGTCGTCGCGGGTTACAACGTGATGGGTGTCGCAAAGGCAGCACTCGAAGCCAGCACGCGCTATCTCGCAAAGGATCTCGGACCACGAAACATTCGCGTCAACGCGATCAGCGCTGGCCCCATCCAAACGCTCTCCGCTCGCGGCGTGTCCGACTTCAGCACGATGCTGAAACATCACGCGGAACGCGCGCCGCTCGGTCGCAATGTCGACCCGCGCGAAGTCGGAAACACCGCCGTCTTCCTTTGCAGCTCGATGTCTTCAGGTATCACCGGCGAAGTCATCTACGTCGATTGCGGCTACAACATCATGGGCATCTGATGGAAAAGAAACATAAGCGTAGTAGCGGGCGGGCGGCTCCGGGATCGACACAGGACGAGCAACTACTCGAGAGTCCGCGCGCGGACGAGTTTACGCACACAGATCCGTGGCGCGTCTTCCGCATCATGGGCGAGTTTGTCGAAGGCTTCGACGAGCTGGCCACGCTGAGTCGCGGCATCGCCATCTTCGGCTCCGCGCGCACACAGCCCGACGATCCCGACTACAAAGCCGCGCAGGAAACCGCCGCTCTCCTCGCCGCGCAGGGTTTCGCAGTGATCACCGGTGGTGGTCCGGGAATCATGGAAGCCGCGAATCGTGGCGCGTTCGACGCGGGTGGACTCTCTATCGGCTGCAACATCGAGCTCCCGTTCGAACAGAAGCCAAACGCTTACCAGACGCTAAGTCTCACGTTCAAATACTTCTTCGTGCGCAAGATGATGTTTGTTAAGTACAGTCTCGCCTTCGTGATCTTTCCCGGCGGGTTCGGCACCCTTGACGAGCTCTTCGAAGCGCTCACACTAATCCAGACGAGGAAGATTCGAAACTTTCCGATCGTGCTGTTTGGGAGTCAATACTGGAGTGGACTGCTGGACTGGCTGCGCGCGGTGGTGTTACCGGACGGGAAGATCTCCGAGCACGACCTGGACATCTTTCATATCACTGACTCGCCCGCTGAAGTGGTTGAGATTGTAACGCGAAGCCAG
>Ga0207710_10001316_pt1 | contig 12544 bp, 8 predicted proteins | sample KBSS24metaG_FD_184400 | JGI IMG/M metagenome (GOLD analysis project Ga0207710, IMG submission 184400) | Switchgrass rhizosphere microbial communities from Kellogg Biological Station, Michigan, USA - KBS S2-4 metaG (SPAdes) (version 2) | ecosystem: Host-associated > Plants > Roots > Rhizosphere >...
CGAAGACACGTGATCGAGATCCACGAGGTGGATGCTCAAGAGAAGATCATCGTCGCGTCCGCGTACCACGGGCCCCTCCCCGAGGGGTGACGTCGCTTGCTCTCTGGTTCGAGCCGTGCATACATGTGCTGAGGGGGCGCAGCATTCCTCGGAGGACATATGGACATCGCGATTCGCCGCTCGGAACAGAGCAAGCCCCGCCCCTCGGTCTCGGAGATGGGCTGGGGGAAGTACTTCACGGATCACATGTTCCTCATGGATTTCGACGCCGATCGCGGCTGGCACGACGCGCGGATCACTCCGTACGAGCCGTTCGCGCTCGACCCCGCCGCGTCGGTCCTGCACTACGCGCAGGGGCTGTTCGAAGGGCTCAAAGCCATTCGCCAGCAGGACGGGAAGATCTGCCTCTTCCGGCCCGATCGTCATTGCCAGCGAATGACGCATAGCGCCAATCGCATGTGCATGCCGGTGGTGCCCCCGGAGGCGATGATCGAGGGCATCCGCGAGCTCGTCAAAATCGACCAGGACTGGGTGCCGTCGGCGCCCAATACCGCCCTCTACATCCGCCCTACGTTGATTGGCACGGAGCCGTTCTTGGGAGTTCGCCCGTCGCGCTCTTATACATTCTTCATCATCGCGTCGCCGGTCGGAGCGTATTACGCGGAGGGGTTCGAGCCGGTCAGCATCTGGATCGAGTCGGAGTGCGTACGCGCCGCGCGCGGCGGCCTCGGCTCGGTGAAGGCCGGCGCGAACTACGCGGCGAGCATCTTCGCCGCCGAGCGCGCCAAGAAGAACGGCTATTCGCAGGTGCTGTGGCTCGACGCGGCGGAGCACAAGTACCTGGAAGAGGTCGGCACGATGAACCTCTTCGTGATGATCGACAACGTGCTCATCACGCCGGCGCTCGAGGGGAGCATCCTCGACGGCGTCACGCGCAGCTCCGTCATGACGCTCCTCCGCTCGTGGAACTGCGAGGTCATCGAGCGCCCCGTCTCCGTGGACGAGATCGTCAGCGCGCACGCGAGCGGCCGGCTCAAGGAGGTCTTCGGCTGCGGCACCGGCGCGGTGATCTCTCCGGTCGGCGTCCTCGGGCACAAGGACAAGCGCCTCGTCCTCAACGGGGGCAAGGCCGGGCCGATGGCGCGCCGCATCTTCGACGAGCTCACGGGGATCCAGCACGGGCGCATCCCCGACAAACACGGCTGGCTCTTGCCGCTCACCTGAGACGCGCTTCGGCGTGGTAGCCGGCGTGGTACGCGCGTAGTCTTCGCCACGCCATGGTGGCGCGGCGGCCCGGCGTGAACCGATTCGGCGTCCTCGGCGACATCCACGCGGAGGACCGGCGCGTCGCCGCGTCGCTCCGCCTGTTCGCGGCGGAGAGCGTCGACGCGATCCTCGCCGTCGGCGACGTCGCGGACGGCGCCGGCGACCTCGATCGGGCCTGCGGGCTCCTCGCGTCGGCCGGCGCGCTCGCCGTCCGGGGCAACCACGACCGCTGGCTCATCGCCGGCGAGATGCGCGCGCTCCCCGAGGCGCACCGCGCCGAGCTGCTCGCGCCGTCGACGCGCGACTTCCTCGCCTCGCTCCCGCCGACGCGCACCTTCTCGACCGATCGCGGCCCGCTCCTCCTCTGCCACGGCCTCGGCGAGAACGACATGCAGCGCCTCCTCCCCGAAGACGAGGGCTACGAGCTCGCGAACAACGACGAGCTCCACGCGCTGCTCGCCTCGCCGTACCGCTTCGTGGTCGCCGGCCACACGCACCGCCGGATGGTCCGCCGCATCGAGCAGCTCCTCGTCGTCAACGCCGGCACGCTCCGGGCGGCCGACGCGCCGGCGTGCCTCGTCCTCGACGTCTCTGAGCGCCGCGCCCGCTGGTACGCGCTGGACGATCCGGACGTGCCCGTCCTGGTCGAGACGGTGGAGTGGGACATGGACTAGCCGCGGCGATCGCGATCGCGGATCGCGCGACGGTGAGACCGGCCGAGCAAGCCCGAGCGAGAGGCGCGAGGAGCGCCGGCCCCTACGGCTCGCGGTAGAAGCGCGGGACGCGGCGGGAGATCGACGTGAGCACCTCCCACGGGATCGTGTCGGCCTGCGACGCGACCTCTTCGGCGGCGATGGCGCCCTTGCCCAGCGGACCGTCCTGCGCGCCCAGGACGACCACCTCGTCGCGGACGCAGACGCCGGGGAGATCGGTCACGTCGATCATCGACATATCCATCGACACCGCGCCGACGATCGGCGCGCGCGCGCCGCGGACCAGGACGTGCCCCTTGTTCGACAGGTGGCGCGACAGGCCGTCGGCGTACCCCATCGGGATGGTCGCGATCCGCGCGCGGCGCGGGGCGCGCCACATCGCGCCGTAGCCGACGGGCGCGCCGGCGGCGACGTCGCGGACGTCGACCACCTCGGACCGGACGCGCATCACCGGACGGAGCTCGCGCGTGAGGGGCTCGCCGCCTCCTCTGCCCGACGCGCTCGCGCAGACGTGCGGCGACACGCCGAAGACGGCGACGCCCGGCCGGACCACGTCGAGGCGCGCCTCGCCGCGCAGCATCGCGGCGCTGTTCGCCGCGTGGCGCGTCGACGGGTGCACGCCGTGGCGCGCGAGGATCGCGGTCGCCTCGTCGAAGCGGACCATCTGCTCGCGCGTCTCGTCCGTCGTGGCCGCGTCGGCCAGCGCGAGGTGCGTCATCAGGCCGCGGACGCGGACCTCGGGGAACGCGGCGAGCGCGCGCGCGAACCCCTCGAGGTGTTCCATCGTCACGCCGAGGCGCGCCATCCCGGTGTCGACCTTCAGGTGCACGCCGATCGTCCCCGCGACGTGGCCGCCGCGGACCAGGCGCGCGAACGCCTCCACCTGCGCGAGGTCATACACGACCGGGATCAGCTTCCGCTCGACCACCTCGGCCTGCGCGCCGCCGTAGTACCCGCCCATCACCAGGATCGGCGCGCGAATGCCCGCCTCGCGGAGCTCCACCGCCTCCTCGAGGAGCGCGACGCAGAAGCCCGGCGCGCCCGCGCGCTCGAGCGTGCGCGCCACCGCCGGCGCGCCGTGCCCGTACCCGTCGGCCTTCAAGACCGCCCACACCTCTGCCCCCCCCGCGTGCCGCTCGAGGACGCGCAGGTTGTGCCGGAGCGCGGCGAGGTTCACCTCGGCCCGCGTGGGCCTCACGGCGTCCGCCGGCGCGGCGCGGCGCGGCCGGAGCACGCGCGGCTCGGAGCGATCGTCGCCGGCGCGGCCCGCGGCCGAGCGCGCGTCGTTCGCGTCGCCGAGATCGGCGCGGGCCGCCTCGACCGGGTTCTCGGGGGGGAGCCTGGAGGTGGTCTCGGCGTAGTGCACGGCGTCTCTGGCTATACCGAACGACGCGACGGAGCGCGAGATTCCTGCGCGTCCACCTCCAGCCCGCGCGCCCGCTCGTGGGCGAACTGCATCCGATAGAGCCGCGCGTACACGCCCCCCTTGGCCAGGAGGTCCTCGTGGCTGCCGCTCTCCACGACGCGCCCCTTGTGGAAGACGACGATCCGGTCGACGGCGCGGATCGTCGACAGGCGGTGCGCGATGACGATCGCGGTGCGCCCCTCCATGACGGCCTCGAGCGCGAGCTGGAGCCGCGCCTCGGTGTCCGAGTCGACGCTCGCCGTCGCCTCGTCGAGCACGAGGATCGGCGCGTCGCGGTAGACCGCGCGCGCGAACGCGAGGAGCTGCCGCTCGCCGGCGCTGAAGTTCGCGCCGCGCTCGTCGACCCGCGCGTCCACGCCCTCGTCGCGCTTCATGAACAGCTCGAGCGCGCCCACCTTCGCGAGGGCGGCCTTCGCCTTCTCGCGATCGGGCGACGGGTCGCTCATCGCGACGTTCGACAGCACCGTCCCGGCGAACAGGAAGACGTCCTGCGGCACGACCGAGAACTTCTCGCGCAGGTCGTGCCGGTCGTAGCCGCGCACGTCCTTGCCGAGCACCCGCACCGATCCGCTGGTGACGTCGTAGAGGCGGAGCGCGAGGCTCGCGACGGTGGTCTTCCCCGCGCCGGTCGCGCCGACGAGCGCGATCTTCTCGCCGCGCTTGGCGTGGAGGCTCACGTCGCGGAGCACCGGCACGCCGGGCTTGTACTCGAAGGCCACGTCGATCAGCGCGACGGCCTCGTCGGGCGGGCCGTCGGGGGCGCACTTCGCGAGCTCGAGCGGCTCCTCGTCGAGCTGCTTCTCGTCGAGGAGCTGGAAGATCCGCTCCGCGCCGGCCATGGCCGACTGGAGCAGCGTGTAGCGCTGCGACAAAAGGCTCACCGGCTCGAAGAACTGCTTGATGTACTGCGTGAACGTGACGACCAGCGGGAACGTCACCGGGTGATCGCCGACGCGCTGGAGGCCGCACCACCACAGGACGCTGGCGATGCAGACGGTGCTGACCATCTCGATCGACGCGTCCATGAGGGACTCGTAGAGGATGCTCTTCTTGTTCGACTCCCGGTACCCCTCGTTGATGTCGTCGAACTCGAGCGCCATCGCCTCTTCGCGCCCGTAGGCCTGGACGACCGCGATGCCGCTCACCTGCTCGTTCAAGAACGCGTTGAGCCGGGCGGTGCGCGCGCGGATGTCGCGGTACGCGGCGCGCGTCCGCTTGCGGATGAAGTTCACGACCAGGCCGACGATCGGCAGCGCGGCGAACGCGATCAGCGAGAGGCGCCAGTCGAGCGCCACCATCATGACGACGATCCCGAAGAGCGTGAAGAAGTCGCCCATCGCGTTGAACGCGCCGGACGCGAAGAGCTCCCCCACCGCGTCGACGTCGTTGGTCGCGCGCGTCACGAGCCGGCCCACCGGGGTGCGATCGAAGTACCGGAGCTGGAGCCTTTGGAAGAAGAGGAAGATGTGCGCGCGGAGGTCGGCCATCGCGCGCGCGCCGGTGACCTGGAGCGCGTAGATCTGGCCGAAGTTCAGCGTCTGCGCGGCGAGGAGGAGCGCGGTGAGCACGAGGCCGTCGCGGAGGAGCGCCGACGCGTCGCGCTCGCCGGCTTGCCGGACCACGTCGCCCATCACGATCGGGCGGAGCAGGTTCAGCCCGGTGATCCCGACGAGCGCGATCAGCGACAGGACGAGGTACCGCGCGTGCGGCTGCACGAACGGCCAGAGGCGCCGGAGGAGGCGGCCGTCGTACGCCTTGCCGATCGCGCCCTCCTCGTGGAACGCGCGGAGCTTCTCTTCGGCGCGCGAGGGCGCGCGCGCGGGGCGGGCCTTCGCGGTCACGCGGCCCCCGCTTCCTCGACGCCGCGCGCCGACGGCGTCTGGTCGAGCACGTCGCCCTCGAGCGCCTCGAGCTCCGTCGCCATCCGCTGCTCCTCGGCGAACGCCGCGTAGAGCCCCTGCCCTCGCACGAGCTCGGCGTGCGTGCCGCGCTCGACGATCCGCCCCTGGTCGAGGACGAGGATCGAGTCGCAGCGCGCCGCCGCCGCGACGCGGTGGGTGATGAGGACCACCGTGCGCCGCTTCGCCTGCCGCTCGATCGAGTCGAGGATCGCCGCCTCGGTCTTCGCGTCGACGGCGCTCAGCGGGTCGTCCAAGATGAGGATCTCCGGCTCCCACGCGAGCGACCGCGCGAGCGCGATCCTCTGCTTCTGTCCGCCCGAGAGCTGCACGCCGCGCTCGCCGACGACGGTGTCGAACTGCTCGGGCAGAGACAGCGCCTCCTCGAGCACCTGCGCCTCGCGCGCCGCGTCGCGCACGATCTTCGTCCCCTCGGGGCCGTCGACGTCCTCGAGCGCGAACCCGATGTTCCGCGAGACGGTGGTGGAGAAGAGGAACGCGTCCTGCTGCGCGTACCCGATCTGCCGCCGCACGAACGAGAGCGGCAGATCGCACACGTCGTGCCCGTCGATGAGGACGCTCCCCTTGGGCGTGGGGAGGAGGCGCGCGAGGAGCATCGCGAGGGTCGATTTCCCCGATCCCGTGCGCCCGACGATGGCGAGCGACTTGCCGTCCTCGACCTCGAAGTCGACGCCGTCGAGCACCACGCGCTTGCCGTAGGCGAACGACAGCTCGTGCACCGCGAGCCGCCCCGCGAGCGCCTTCGGGGGCGCGAGCGGACCGTCGGTCACCTCCGGCACGGCGTCGAAGATCTGCTGGAGGCGCACGTAGCCGGCGCGCCCGCGCTGCACGATCGACAGCGAGAAGCCGAGCGCGATCATCGGCCACGTCATGCGCCCGAGCGCCAGCGAGAAGGCGAAGAAGTCGCCCGGCGACATCCCGCCCGCGGCCGGCCCGCGGAGGAGCAGCGTGCCGCCGTACCAGAAGAAGACGAGGATCCCGAGCGCGCTGGTCGCGCCCATGAGCGGCCCCATCGATCCGCGGAGGCGCGCGAGCGACAGGCTCGCGTCGAGGTACTCGCGGTTCGTCGCCTGGAAGCGGTGCAGCTCGCGCGTCTCCAGCGCGAAGCTCCGCACGACCCTCACGCCGGCGAGGTTCGTCTGGAGCGAGTCGCTGAGCCGGCCGAGCGCCTCCTGGTTCGCGCGGGTGCGCGTGAACAGGCCGCGCGACATCGTCCGCGTGAGCCCGACGAGGAGCGGGACGTTCACGAACGTGGCGAGCATCAGCTTCCACGAGATGATCGCCATGACCTGCGCGGCGCTGGCGAACGCGAAGACGACGTTCACCATGTTCAAGATCCCGAAGCCGAAGAGGAGGCGCACCTGCACGAGGTCGCCGCTCGATCGGCTCATGATCTCGCCGGCGCTCATCGTCCGGTAGAACGCGGCGCCCAGCCGGTGCAGCCGGGAGAGCAGGATGGCGCGGAGCTCGTATTCGACGTCGCGCCCCGCGTTGAAGATGAACCAGCGGCTCGCCACCCGCGTGACGAACGCGACGACCGCGAGCCCGAGGATCGCCGCGGCGGACCTCCACGCGTCCTCGGGGTGTGGGCCGAACGCGACGTCGACCGCCGCCTTGGAGAGCCAATCGACCCGGTTCATCGCGAGCTGGAAGGCGGCGAGCACGAAACACCCGGCGACGTAGGCCGGCAGGTGGCGACGGAACTGCCCGCCGAGCGACGTCGGCAGCGACTCGATGTGATCGATTCCCATAGACTTTCAGCGCACGGTAAGCGGCTTGCGATGGGACGAGGAGAGGCGCGGCCGGTCGCGCCCCTCCGACGTCCCGATGAGATCCTTCACGTCGATCCGCGTCGAGAACAGCCCCACCATGACGCGCGCGCCGCCCCGGCCGTCGAGCTCCTGCACCACGCCTTCTTTGCCGTCGAACGGCCCCGAGAGCACGCGGACCCGCGTCCCCTTCTCGATCGGGAGCTTCGGATCGACGTCGATGACGAGCGACCTCCGCAGCGTGGGCCGCGACGCCGGCGCGATCGCCCGCGGCGCCTGCGCCTTCTTCTTACGCGCCCGCACGAGGTGCGCGGCGTGCTGGAAGACGGCGTCGTTCGTGGGGGACCACGCGACCTTCCGGTACAGCGGGCCGAGCGCGACGAGCGCGTCCTCGAGCTGGCCGTCGAGGATCTGCGCGTGCTCGAGGGCGGCGTCGCGCGCGATCGACCAGCCGACGGACAGCCCGGCGTCACGCTCGAGGAGCGCGCGCAGCGCCGTCGCCGGGAACGTGTGCGCGGGCGACCGCGCCGCGCCGTCGTCCGACGCGTCCTGGAGGAGGCCGATCTCGAACGTGTCCGGGAGCGCGGCGAGCGCGCTCGCGATCTCGGCGGCCGACTCGGGGAACGCGAGGTGCGCGGCCAGGTTCCGCGTGTCCACGCCGGCGTCGTGCGGGAGCTCGATCGCCGCCTCGATCCGCCGCGGGTCGACGCGCAGCGCGATCGTGACGTCGGCGGCGGGGCTCCGATCGCGCGCCCGCTCGCGCCCGCGATCGAGCTCGGCGCGCTCGCCCGCGTCGCGCACCAGGGCGACGCTCGCCAGCGCGTCCCGGCGCAGGCCGCGCCGAGCCTGCGGCGCCTCCTCGGCGCGGACCTCGACGTGGACGCCGAGCCGCGCGAGGCGGTGCGCCGCCCCCTCCGCCCGCGCGACGAGCCGCGGCAGGAGATCGGCCCCCGGGGCGTCGAAATCGGCCGCCTCGAACGGGCGCGCCGCGCGCGCGATCGCCCCCCCCCCGCCGCCGTGCGCCGCAGACGGCGCGTGGCTCGTCCGGGCGTGGCCGCGGGGATCCGGCGGAGAGGGCGGTTTCTTCACGTCGAGGGGCTCCGGTTGCCGGCAGCGCGGAGCTACCTTATTTGTGCCACTCGGCCCTCTTGTCAACGGAGGGATAAAGCTGCGCTGCTTGACGGAAAATCCCGTCGTGTCAAAAGGATATCTTTGCCCCTTCGCCCGCAGGCTCCTCCCAGACGCCCATGACAGACCAGCAAATCACCTGCGCCGACTGCGGCGGGGCATTCGTTTTTACCCAGGCCGAGCAAGCATTTTACGCCGAGAAGGGGCTGTCCTCGCCGCCGAAGCGCTGTAAGGCGTGCCGCGCCGCCAAGAAGAACGCGGCGGGCGCGGGCGGCGATCGCGGCGGCGGCTCACGGTTCGCGCGCGGCGGAGCGCGCGGAGGAGGAGGCGGCGGCGCGAGAGACGATCGACCGCGCGGCGGCGGCGCGAGGGACGATCGGCCGCGCGGAGGCGGCGAGGGCGAGCGCGGCGCCTGGCGTCCGCGCGAGGACACGGCCGGGCGCGGCTGGGGGAGCGCGGGGGATCGCGCGCCGCCCCGCGGCGGCGGCGATCGGCCGCGCGCCGGCGGTCGCCCGTTCGGCTTTTCGAGCTCGCCGGGCTCGTCGTCGGACGCGCCGCGCGACGGCCGCGCGGCCGGCCGACGGGCCCCTTCGGGCGGCGAAGTGCGAGAGGTGCGATCGGTGCCGCGACAGCGCTCCGACCGCGAGGCGCGTCCACGCTACGACGGCGCGCCGCGCGCCGCCGCGAAGCCCGACGATCGCGGGGGCGAGCCCGTCGCCGCGGCGCCGCCCGCGCCGGCGCGCGAGCGCCCCCCGCGTCCGCGCTACGACATCACGTGCATGGAGTGCGGCGCGGCCGCGCAGGTCCCGTTCAAGCCGATCGAGGGCCGGCAGATCTTCTGTCAGCCGTGCTACCGCCTCCGCAAGGGCGTGTCGGACCAAGCGACGGAAGGGGCCACCATCGCCGAGGGCGACGCCGGGATCGTCGAGTAGCCCCGTCGGGCCCGGGTCCGCCGGTCGGCCCGACGACCACGCACGGCAGAGGGGGCCATCGATGGCGCCGCTCGCGACGGTCGTCGTCGCGACGTACAGACTCGCCGCCACGAAGCCGCGCGGCGCGCGAGCGAACGGTGCGAGGCGGCCACGGTGAAGAAACGCAAAAGCTTCGGCGAGCCTCGCGGGCGCGCGGCGCTCCGACGAGGCGAGGAAAAGCGCGGGCGGGGAATTGTCGGGAGGAGACGCCGTTACTAGACTACGGTGCTCCGCGTGGCTCGCCCTCGAAAAACCGCTACCACCACGGGCACCGCTCCCGTGGCGAAGAAACGTGCTCGCGCGCGCACGGCGAAGCCCGCCGCGCGCAGCGCCGCTGCTTCTCCGTCGGACCCGTCGGAGCTCCGCGACGACGCGGAGGCGGGCTCGTCCGACGGATCCGAAGGGGCCGATGGATCCGAAGGGGTCGACGCCGAGGCGAGTGACGACGAGGGCGGGCTCGACCCGGAGGCGGATACGGACGTCGAGGCCGGCGACGACGAGCTGAGCGGCGCGCCCGAATCGACGACCGGACGCAAGGCCGGCGAGGGGCGCGACACCTCGTCGATGGCGCGGTTCGATCCGATGACCGCGTACCTCCGCGAGGTGCAGCGGCATCCGCTCCTCAGCCCCGAGCAGACGCACGACCTCGCGGTGCAGTTCGTCTCGTCGCAAGACCCGCAGTACGCCGCGCGGCTCGTCACGGCGAACCTGCGCCTGGTCGTGAAGATCGCGTACGAGTACCGCCGCGCCTACAAGAACATCATGGACCTCGTGCAGGAGGGCAACATCGGCCTCATGCAGGCGGTCAAGCGGTACGACCCGTACCGCGGCGTGAAGCTCTCCTCGTACGCCGCGTGGTGGATCCGCGCGTACATCCTCCGCTTCATCTTGAACAACTGGCGCCTCGTGAAGCTCGGCACCACGCAGGCGCAGCGGAAGCTGTTCTTCAACCTGCGGAAGAAGCGCGCGGAGCTCACGGCGCTCGGGATCGACCCGACGAACGCGGAGATCGCCAAGCAGCTCAACGTCCCCGAGAGCGAGGTCGCGGACATGGACGTCCGCCTGACCGCGAACGAGAAGTCGCTCGACGCGCCGGTGGGCGACAGCGAAGGGCGCGCGATCGCCAAGGTCGACATGATGCCGAGCCTCGGCGAAGGGCCGGAGGCGCTGGTCGCGCACGAGGAGATCGACGCGCTCGTCAAGACGAAGCTCGCCGACTTCCGGAAGACCCTCGTCGGCAAAGACAAGGAGCTCGCGATCTTCGACGAGCGGCTCGTGGCCGACGATCCGCTCACGCTCCAGGAGCTCGGCGATCGCTTCGGCATCTCGCGCGAGCGCGTCCGCCAGCTCGAGCAGCGCCTCACCGGCCGCCTCCGCGAGTTCCTCACCGACGAAATGGGCGACGCCGCCGCGGTCTAGCCCGCGCGGGCGAGCTCCTGCTACGTTTCGTCGCGTCCCGCTCGGGACCAGGGTGAGCGCGCCATGGAGGAGGGGGGGGAAGCCGAGCTGCGCGTCGCGGTCGCGGAGGGGATCCTCACGCGAGACGAGGCGAACGCGCTGCGGGTCGAGGCGGATCACCTCGAGCGAAACGCGGCGTCGCTCCTCGTGCAGCGCGGGCGGCTCTCGCAGGAGACCCTGGTCTCGCTCCGCGCGGCCGCGGGCCGGCCCGCCGACGACAGCGACGACACCGTCGATCCGCTCGCCGCCACCGCCGGCCCCCCGCGCGACGACGACGACGATCCGGCGTTCCCCCTGCCGGGGTGGGATCGGTACCAGCCGATCCGCTTCCTCGGACAGGGCGGGATGGGGCGCGTCTTCCTCGCGCGCGATCCGCGGCTCCGCCGGCTCGTCGCGCTGAAGTTCGTCCGCGGCGACGACGCGGAGCTCGCCGAGCAGTTCGTCTCCGAGGCGCGGGCGCAGGCGCGCGTCACCCACGAGAACGTGTGCAAGGTGTACGAGGTCGGCGAGGTCCGCGGCCGCGTCTACATCGCGATGCAGTACATCGACGGCGTGCCGCTCGACGCGATGTCGCGCGAGCTGTCGCTCGCGCAGAAGGTAGCGATGGTGCTGGGCGCGGCGCTCGGCGTCCACGAGGCGCACCGCGCCGGGATCGTCCACCGCGACATCAAGCCGGGGAACATCCTCGTGGAGCGGGGACAGGACGGCGCGCTCCGCCCCTACGTGATGGACTTCGGCCTCGCGCACCCGCTCCAGGCGCTGGCCGGCGGCGCGACGGCGACCGGCACGATCCTCGGGACGCCGCACTACATGTCGCCCGAGCAGGCGCGCGGCGAGGTGGCGCGGCTCGATCGGCGCGCGGACGTGTACAGCCTCGGCGCGACGCTCTACCGCATGATCGCGGGCGAGCCGCCGATCTCGGGGAGCAACGGGCTCGAGGTGCTCGATCGGATCGCGACGATGGCGCCGCGCCCCCTCCGCGCGATCGCTCGCGAGGTCCCGCGCGATCTCGACGCCATCGTCCTCAAGTGCCTCGAGAAGGAGTGCGCGGCCCGCTACGACTCGGCGCGCGCGCTCGCCGACGACCTCGAGCGGTTCTTGTCCGGCGAGCCGGTGCTCGCCCGCCCCGTCGGCCTGTGGGTGCACATGCAGCGGCGCGCGCGGAGGAACCGGCGCGCCGCGGCGGTGGTCTCCGGCGCGTTCCTCCTCGCGCTCCTCGCGCTCTTCTGGGGGCTCGAGGCGCGCCGCGAGGTCGACGAGCGCGAGCGGCTCGCGCGGCGGTTCAGCGAGCTGGTCGAGCGGGTCGAGTCGATGGCGCGGTACTCGGTCCTCGCGCCGCTCCACGATACGCGCGACGATCAGGCGGCGATCCGCCGGCAGATGGACGAGCTTGCGCGCGAGATCCAGCGCGCGGGCGCCGCGGGCGCCGGGTCGGGAGAGTACGCCCTCGGGCGCGCGTTCCTCGTCCTCGACGACGACGCGCGGGCGCGCGAGCACCTCGACGCGGCGTGGCGGCACGGCTTCCACGAGCCGCGCGCGGCCTACGCGCTGGCGCTCGTCATGGGGCACCTCTACAAAAAGCAGCTCCTCGACGCGGAGCGGATCCGCGGCGACGAGCAGCGCGCGGCGAAGAAGCGCGACATCCAGCGGCTCTATCGCGACCCGGCGCTCGCGTACCTCAAACAGAGCGTCGGCGCGGAGGTCCCCTCGCCCGAGTACGTCGCGGCGCTGATCGCGTTCTACGAGGACCGGTTCGACGAGGCCCTCGCCCACCTCGACGCGATCGGCGGCGCGCTCCCCTGGCTCTACGAGGCGCCGGCGCTCCGCGGCGACGTGCTCCTTTCGCGCGCGCTCCAGGAGAGGAACCGCGGCGATCGCGAGGCGGCGCTCCGCG
>Ga0207710_10001317_pt1 | contig 12544 bp, 10 predicted proteins | sample KBSS24metaG_FD_184400 | JGI IMG/M metagenome (GOLD analysis project Ga0207710, IMG submission 184400) | Switchgrass rhizosphere microbial communities from Kellogg Biological Station, Michigan, USA - KBS S2-4 metaG (SPAdes) (version 2) | ecosystem: Host-associated > Plants > Roots > Rhizosphere...
AAAGGCACTTCCCGCACTCCTCCACTTGGATCTTCAGGATTATTCTCACTTTGTAAAAGTTCTTCCTGGCTCCTGACTCCCGACTCTGAACTCCCCACCTGATAATTCGTAATCACTACCTTCAATGGATCAAACACCACCATCCTTCTCAATGCTATTTTATTCAAATGCTCTCTTACGCAAAACTCAAGCAGACCCATATCAGCAACAATATCTCTTTTAGCAATACCTACCCGATCACAAAACTCACGAATGCCTTCAGGTGTATAACCACGACGTCGCATACCGACAATCGTCGGCATACGGGGATCGTCCCAACCTTCCACATATTTCTCATTCACTAATTGTAAAAATTTTCTTTTACTCATCACGGTATAAGAAATATTACGGCGGGCAAATTCATATTGCTTTGAAGGAAAAATTTCCAGCTTCTCAATGAACCAATCATAGAGTTCACGATGCGGGACAAACTCCAGCGTACATATTGAATGCGTCACATGCTCTATCGCATCACTTTGTCCATGTGCAAAATCATACATCGGGTAAATGCACCATTTATCCCCAGTACGATGATGATGTGCATGTTTAATGCGATACATGATCGGGTCACGCATCAGCATGTTGGTATGTGCCATATCAATCTTAGCCCGTAGTGTACGACTACCATCAGGAAATTCCCCACTCTTCATTTTTTCAAACAACTGCAGGTTCTCCTCCACACTTCGGTTGCGAAATGGACTATCCTTGCCCGGTTCGGTTGGTGTACCTTTCATGGTCGCCATTTCTTCTGCTGTTAGGTCATCCACATAAGCAAGGCCTTTTTTAATAAGATTTATCGCCATTTCATATAGCTGCGGAAAATAATCACTGGCATAGAGTTCATGCTTCCATTCAAAGCCCAGCCAATGAACATCATCTTTAATCCCATCCACATATTCTGTTTCTTCCGTTACCGGGTTAGTATCATCAAAGCGAAGATTGGTATAGCCGCCATATTTTTTTGTGAGCCCGAAGTTGAGACAGATGGTAGTAGCATGGCCGATATGCAGATAGCCATTAGGCTCCGGCGGAAACCGTGTAACGATCTCTTTATACTTGCCGCTTTTCAGATCTTCCTCGACTATTTCTTCAAGAAAATTAAGTGAACGTTCTTCTTTCTTTGTTGCTTCAGTCATAGACTGCAAAGATAAGCTAGCAATAACAGACAAATGATGATAGTGCTGCTACAAAAATCATCAGCGAACAAATATCTGCGTATAAAAAATAATACCTTGCTTATTACGGGCTGTGCCAATACCGATGTATTTATAGTTTCCCAACATATTTCTGCGATGCCCGCTTGAGTTTTTCCATAAATCAACAACTTGTTTTCCACTGCCTGCTCCATAAGCCACATTTTCTGCCATTGCATGAAATGGTTTGATCAGTTTTTGTACCTGTCGCTCCCTTTGATCATAACCCGTATGACCAAATCCGGAACGACCCTTTGCCATATCCTCACTGTGTCTGCGGGCAATTGTATTCAGATCATCCCGCATTATAAGAACGGGCAATCCTTTTGACCTTCTAAATTGATTAGTGTATTTAAATATGTCTTCATTCAATTCTTCTTTTGGAACAGAAGGAGCAATAAGAAAAAATAAAAGCAAAGAATAAGTAAAGGAGATGTTGCGTATGAATGGATTTGTTTTTAACATAGGTTAGAATTTGCATTATATAATTGCTATTCTTTTTTATCAGCAGGCCATAAATAATAACGCTAGTTCCCGTTTTTTATTCTTAATTGTTTCAACGCATTTTCTGTGTTATGCCATTCCCTTATTTGTCTCTTTGTATGGGTATCCGGTTTATACTGAATATAAAAAGCAAGTATATTTTCCTGCAAAGCAGGAGTGCTCGTCGCAAATTGTTTATCATTCAATTTCATCAGCAACTCATAATATGTTTTATCTGCCAGTCCATATTCTCCCGGCGCAGTGTTTAAGCCGGTATCAAAATCAATATTGCTTAATGCAATGGGACCGTTATACAGTTTACCGATATAATAAGAATAATTTGCAACGGTGGTATCGAAACTATTAATAAAAATCTTCTCTGCATCCGCATCCGGAATCTTAAACTTTAATACTCTTAACGGGCCGATCTTTGGCGCAATGCGAATAAAAAGTGAAAGTATGTTAGCAAAGAAAGGCGGTCTTTCTTCTTTGGTAACATACTCACGGTAATAATTTTTCCGGTGCATTGTATAAATAAAACGCCGGCCGGTGGCACCCGGTATTCTTTTTTTTATTTCCCCTTTTTTACTTGCCCATGCCGACCTGGTAATGATTGGAAAAAGATCTTTTACTATCCACCGGAAAGTACCGATCGTCCGGGAAAGGTTTCTAAACAGATCATTCACATCAATACCATAAGTTTCCAAAAAAGCTTTTTCCAACACAGGCCGTGCTACCTTAAATCCTATATAATCGTGGTAAATAGCAGTTGCATAATTCCCTCTCGCTGTCTGCAGCACATCAAAAGAAAATTCGATTCGTACATGAGCAACAGGATTTTGTTCATAAGTGATCGCATTGCCAAATTTTCTTTCCAGTTTTGGATACACAATCGGCACGCCAGGATTGATACCGATCCGGTGACCATATTTGTCGGCCTCGTAATGACACAAAGCACCTAAGGCAAAAGCATATTCATCCAGGTTATGTGCACCATTTAATAAGGCCAGTACAAAGTCGCCCGTACGTACATAATGAATTAAATTGGTGAATAATTTGCTGCCTCCGGGAAAATATCCCATATCCGGGATCACCGCACCACCATAAGCATAAGCATGTGCTTCTTTTAATTCATCCTCTGTACTTGCAGGATATTTTTGCTTTAATAGCGGCAGAAGTATATTATTCCAATTGGCATCGATCAACGCTTCGTGTGTTAATACTGAATAAGCATGGGAACTATTGATAATGCAAATAAAGAAAAAAGTAGTTAAGAACATTTTTTTACCGCGAAAGCGATGCTGCAGGATCATTCACAAATCTAAACAATAACTGTTCCTTTTCGCTTTTGGTGTTTAGATGAATAGTAAGACTATCTATTACACTGTATTTGTCAGATTGTTTTTATTTTTGTCCTTCATTCTGGTCTTTATGAAAAAGAATTGGTTGCTATTCCCTGCTTTGATGTTGATTGCCTGTAATTGTTTTACGCAAAAAAATAATGGAGCCCTTGTTTTTTCTATTGGCCCTTCTTTACCTATTGGCGATTATAGCAGCACCGATATCATGAACAGCTCAGCAGGTTTAGCAAAGGCAGGAGAAATAGTTTCTTTTTCTTTTTATAGCAAAAGAAAAAAACAATTTGGTTTTACCGCGGCTATTCAGGCGCAACGAAATCCGTTGAACACAAAAGAATTGGAAAATGATTTTTCTCAGGCGCAGTTCGGCCAGTCTTTTGTTTTTGCATCAAATGGCAGCACTCCCCCGCCACCTCCGTCTTACACAAAGTATCCCAACTGGAAATTTGATAAACATGCATGGTTTACCGCATCCTTGCTTGTCGGTTGCTATGCGGAGTTTGTTTCTCATAACCCTTCGTTATCTTTTATTACCAAGCTAATGATCGGTGGAGTGTATGCCTCCTCTCCAAAAGTAAATGGAAGCAGTATTACAGATACGGCAACTGCCCGCTATCAACAAAACAGCAGGTCAGGATTTGGTTTTACATACCTGCTTAGCGGTGGTATTAAATGTCATCTGTCAAAAAAGTTATCACTATTCGGTGATCTTGAATATGCGGCAACAAACGATATTAAATTTAAAGACTTAAAGACATCTTTTTTTTCCACGCATGGCTCTCCTGGTTCTCCAAATTACAGCTCGGCTTACGCAACCAGAACTACAGATGGAGAACAAATAATTGCAAACATTAATCTACGCATTGGCATTGGATTACATTTATAAAAGCATTAATGAACTCCGGATCTGCAAAAACAAATAACTTAAATTTGTCTACAAACTTTTCCCATGAGAAAACTATTTGCGCTTGCTGCATTTTCTTTTTTATTATCCTGCAACGATCAACGCAAAACAAACTCTTCTGCAACCAATTCACTCGAATTAAAAAGAGGAGATGTAGTTTCCTGCGGGCCGCAGGATGGTGAAATGTATGGTATGGTTTCTTTTACCGCTTCTGTTCCATCCAAACTTCAAAAAGATTTTAATATCGCCATTGCACTGCTTCATTCATTTGAATACGATGAATCAGAAAAAATGTTTGCAAAAGTTATTGCCAAGGCGCCGGATTGCGCTATGGCTTATTGGGGAGTAGCAATGAGTAACTTTCATCCGCTTTGGGTACCCCCTACTCCACCTGAATTACAAAAAGGATTACAGTCAATACAGATAGCCCGTTCTATTCAAAATAAAACTAAAAGAGAATCGGGCTATATTGAAGCTCTTGCACAATTCTTTGAACATGCAGATCAATTGGATCATCACAGCCGTGCATTAAAGTTTGAAAAGGCGATGGAAACAATTTATAAAACTTATCCTGACGATAAAGAAGCTGTGGTTTTTTATGCATTAGCATTAAATGCCGCTGCCGATCCAACAGACAGAACTTATACCAGGCAAAAAAAAGCTTTTGGGTTATTGAATCCGATCTTTCAACAAGAACCATTGCATCCCGGCATCGCACACTACATCATTCATAGTTTAGATCATCCTGAACTTGCAGAGTTGGCCTTACCTGCTGCAAGAAAATATGCAAGCATTGCTCCTGCTTCCGCACATGCACAACACATGCCTTCACATATCTTCACTAATCTCGGGCTGTGGGATGAATGTATCAAATCAAACCTGGTAGCCTTATCATCGGCTCAATGCTATGCAGAGAAAGCAAAGATCAAGGGGCATTGGGATGAAGAATTGCATGCACTGGATTATTTAGTCTATGCTTATTTACAAAAAAAAGATGATAAGCTAGCTAAACAATATTTAGATTATCTATACAGCATTACCGAAACAGAACCGGTAACCTTTAAAGTTGCTTATGCCTACGCTGCCATCCCTGCCCGCTATGTATTAGAAAGAAAAGAGTGGAAAGAAGCGGCTTCATTAGAGTTATTCCCCACAAATTTTCCGTGGAATAAATTTCCGTGGCAAAAAGCGATCTTTTATTTTGCAAGGTTACTAGGCAATGTGCATTTAAATAATGTCAATGCTGCTCAAAAAGATCTTGATACAATAAAAATACTTTATGATACATTGAGTGGTCAAAAAAATAAATCATCTGAAATAGCGCAGGTAGCAGTTCAAATTAAAGCAGCTGAAGCATGGATTGAATTTAAAAAAGGAAACAAAGAGAAAGCGTTGGAGTTAATGAGGGCAGCAGCCGCTGCAGAAGATGCTATGGAAAAACATCCTGTTACACCCTGTGCAGTAATTCCCACCCGTGAACTATTGGGTGAAATGTTGCTGGAAATGAATAAGCCTGCATTAGCTCTTGAAGCATTTCAAGAGGATCTGAAACTGCATCCTAACCGCCGGAACGGATTAATTGGGATTGCTGCAGTGTCTCAATTAGCAAATAAATAACTCATCATTTCTATTAGTTTTATCTATAAAACTTATCCAGTAAAACTTATTACCTAAAACTTTCCTCCTATTTTTGAAGATCAATGACGACAAAGAATCCAGCCGCCGAAAAAAAATTTACAAAATACCAGGTGCTGGTAATCATTCTGCTTGCTCTTACGCAGTTTACAGTAATACTTGATTTTATGGTTATGTCACCTCTTGGTGATATACTTATGAAATCAATGTCGCTTACTACCAGTCAATTTGGTTTTGCTGTATCAGGCTATGCTATTAGTGCAGGTATATCTGGCTTATTGACAGCAGGATTTGCTGACAGATTCGATCGTAAAAAATTATTGTTATTCTTTTATATCGGTTTTATAGCGGGCACTCTGTGTTGTGGATTAGCTACCACTTATTTTATGCTGATTGCAGCAAGGATCATCACAGGAGTGTTTGGCGGTGTTATCGGTTCTATTTCACTTGCCATTGTCGCTGACCTTTTTCCATTGGAGCAACGTGGAAGAGCAATGGGCTTTATGCAAATGGGTTTTGGCGCCAGTCAGGTATTAGGAATTCCTGTTGGTCTTTATCTTGCCAATCATTGGGGATGGCAATCACCATTTCTTATGATCGTAGGTTTGGCAACTATTATTTGGTTAATAACAATGCTGAGACTGCATCCTGTTACTAAGCATCTTCATTTGAAAAGCGAAAAAAAAGCTGTTATGCATCTATGGCATACACTGAGACAACGTAATTACCGGACCGGTTTTTTATTAACGGCTTTGTTATCTATTGGCGGTTTTATGATGATGCCATGGGGCAGCGCATTTGCTGTAAACAATCTGCATGTCACTTACGGACAATTGCCCATTCTTTTCATGGTTGGCGGTGTAGTTGCACTCATTATCATGCCACTGGTTGGTAAGTTGAGTGATAAAAAAGATAAGGCAACCATCTTTACCATTGCCGCTATCTGGATGATGGTGATCGTGGTGATCTATACCAATCTTACTCCTGTTCCCTTTGGAATCGTTATTATAATGAACGCATTGATGATGATTGGGATCATGAGCAGAATGGTTCCTGCCATGGCGCTTGTGTCTGCATTACCAAAGATGCAGGATCGGGGAGCATTCATGAGTATCAATTCTTCATTGCAACAAATAGCCGGAGGTATAGCAGCAGGTGTTGGTGGGTTGATAGTTGTTCAAAAAACCAAAACAAGTCCCCTACAGCATTATAACACCCTGGGCTACCTGATCATAATAATAATCATTGCAAATATTATCCAGATCTACCGGGTAAGCAACCTGATCAAAGCAAAAAAACATACTGATCAATTCTGACAGACCTAATCATTAATTATCTGTTAATACCATCTCAAGGGTATATAGACTCATTTGCTTCCTTGGTAGTTTTCTGTTTCAATTTATAGCAAATGAAATTTTTACTGGTGGCTTTATTTCTTGGCATTTATTCAACTATACTATATGCACAACCTGTTATTCATTTAATCGATTCGGTTGCCTGCACAGAAGTGAAGAACCAGGCTCAAAGCCCTACCTGCTGGGTATTTGGCACTAACTCATTGTTTGAATCAGATCTTTTAAAGAAGTATGATCTTAAGCTGGACCTTTCTGAAATGTTCATTGCCCGCTATGCCTATATTGATAAAGCAAGGCAGTGGCTGGCTACAAAAGGCAAAACTTATTTTGAAGGTGGCGGCCAGTTTCATGATGTGATACGGGTAGTAAATAAATATGGTATGATGCCTGAAGAAGCTTATAGTGGCAAACTGCATGGAGAAGATTATCATAATCATACAAAACTGGATACAGCAATGAGGCGGTTTGGTCGACGCTTATTACGACAGGGAAAAACAATATTAAATGACAAAGATCTTCAACAAATAAATGATACGCTTGACCGTTATTTAGGAAAATTGCCAACTACTTTCTGGTATAAAATGGAGCAATACAATGCAAAGTCGTTTTCAAAAAAATTAATTCACTTCAGTAATGATTATATTGAAGTAATGTCTTTTTCCAATTTGCCCTTCTATAAAAAATGTTTGCTGAATGACAAATTCAATTGGGCTGGGGATAGTTTATATAATATACCACTTAATGATATGCAAATGATCGTGGATTCTGCATTGGCTAATGGTTGGTCAGTAGGATGGGAAGGTGATGTAACAGAACCGGGATTCAGCTCATTTAGCGTCTATGCTACCATAGACAATTCTTCATCTGATTACGAAAAAGTAAGATTGGAGAATTTTAAATCAGGAGCAACTGAAAGAGATCACATGCTTCACCTTGTTGGCATAGGCAAAGATGAAAACGATCAAAAGTGGTATTATCTGAAGAATTCCTGGGGCACATGGTTTAATAAGGAAGGATACTTATATATGTCCGAAGATTATTTCAAATTAAAAACAGTAGTGATGATGATAAGCAAAGCAGCATTGCCGGAGACTTTAAAGGAAAAACTGTTCGGCCCGGGAACTGATTGAGTTATTTTATAGATGGAACGTTGATTGTCCTTAGTTCAACAAAGCCTTTATTGATTGGTACAATTGTTCTCTTGTAAATGGTTTAGCTAAAAAAGAATCTGCCCCATTTTCCAAGGCTACATCTTTAGCAGATGCATCAAACCCGGAGATCATTATGATCTTGATGGATGGATAATCTCTTTTAAGAGGGCTAATAAAATCAATTCCAAATCCATCAGGAAGTTTGTTATCGAGAATGACAATTTCGGGATGTTCTTTTTTTATGTACTCGTTTGCAGCCAAAAGATTATTTACATGTTCGAGGCGCAGTTCATCTCCATCCAGCAAAATATTCAACAGCAAACACATTTCTCCTTCATCTTCTACAACGAGAACCTTTTTAGTTTTAATTGGCAATTCGGTTTTTGTCATTATAATTTTTTTAGGCTTACAAATATTTATTGACTCACTAATTCAAGAAACCATGAAAGAAATGGAAGTTAGAATCTAATATTCTAAAATAAAAATCGTTCCAGTTTTAAATTTGTCAGTTTTTAATCATCTTTTTTATCTAATATATTTTCCCGATCATTAACATAGGGGGTATTTTCTCTACACGATCCTGTATTATTGAAAATGATATAATTACATCTGCTTAAGTACTAAGTGGTGCATTCCTTTTATACTTATGGTACTATGTTTGATTTTAATATATTAAATCTTATTACTAAACATAAATAACTTGTTATGAAACAATCAATAATGATCCTTTCCTGTTTTTTCTGCCTTTCAGCAACGGCGCAGAACCTAAGCACTGTTAATATAACGCTGAATGGTAACAGGAATAAGGAAGTGCGCATAGATGGAAAAAGCTATTCAGTAAATACAGACGTCTCTTCAGTTACTTCAACAGGCAGACCTATCCAGGTTACTGGACTTAACACCGGCCAGCATTCCATTGAGATAGTTCGTACAAACCGCTATAATAACACAACCAGCACCGGCAATAAGACAACTTTTTATTTACGTTCGGGATATGATATGAACATTACAGTAAATAATGATGGTACTGTTCAAACTTCGGAGACACGAATAAGAAGAAATGGCGGTTATGGTTATCAAAACAGATATAAAACACCCATGAGCGATGAGAACTTCGATGTATTAGCTGAGAATATACGTAATATGCGTGGCAATACTGCAAAAACAACAGCGATCAACAATGCATTTAATAACACATCAAATTATTTTACTACAGCCCAGGCAAGTGAATTAATCCAAATGGTGTACTCACAATCCAGCCGGTTGTCTCTTGCTAAAGCTTCTTATAAAACAATTACTGACCCAACTAATTTTTCACAAATAAATCAATTACTCAGTAACCAGGCGAGCAAGACAGATCTTGACAGCTATGTCAGGAATTATGATTCTAACAATCGTACCAGCGGAGATAATAGAACTGGAAACCGGTGGCAAACAAAGGTCCCTATGAGTGATGCCAGTTTTAATACCTTATATAATAATATTAGCAATCAATTCGGCCTTGGTGCAAAGATGTCATCACTTACCAATGAATTTAACAACGGCAATAATTATTTTACCGCTGCGCAAACAAGACAACTTATACAACTGGTAAGTGACGAAAATAACAGGTTGCAGCTCGCTAAACTTGCATACGACAACGTTGCTGACCCCGAGAACTATAACCAAATATATAGTTTGCTTAACAGCCAGTCTTCAAAAAATGAGCTTGATGTATATGTAAGAGCTAATAGCAGTAACAACAATAATACTGGGTATACAACAAGAACAGCTATGACTGATGCAAGCTTTACCAATTTATATAACAGTATCAGTAACCAATTTGGTCTTGGCGTAAAGATGTCATCGCTTACCAATGAATTTAATAGCAGTAATAATAATTTTACTGCTGTGCAGGCAAGACAGCTTATTCAACTCGTAAGTGATGAAAATAACAGGTTGCAACTGGCGAAATTATCTTATGATAATATTGTAGATCCAGAAAATTTCAGCAAGTTATATGATCTGTTTAGCAACCAGGCAAAACGTAATGAGCTGGCTGATTATGCACGGTCATACTCCTATAACAGGTAGAAATATATTGAATCAATTTAAGAAGGGTTAATTAAAATCATATTAGCCGGCAAGACAGTAGAAATAAAACTTATCATCTTCCTGTCTTTCCGGCTTTATTTAAACATAATTTTTTTGAGACAGCTTTTTAAACTAAAAAAACAAAAGATATAAACGGGAGAATCCAATACATTTGAATAATATGGACACACCCAAAGATCTCCGCCTCGCTGTTTTAATCGATGCTGATAATATTTCTTATTCCAACATAAAAGCCATGCTGGAAGAAATAGCAAAATATGGCACACCCACTTTTAAAAGAATATATGGTGACTGGACAAAGCCAACATTGATAGGCTGGAAAACAGTTTTACTTGAAAATGCGATAACACCCGTGCAACAGTATAGCTATACTACCGGCAAAAACTCCTCCGATTCAGCGCTGATCATTGATGCAATGGATATTCTTTATACAGGCCGTGTAGATGGGTTTTGTATCGTTTCCAGCGATAGCGACTTTACTAGACTGGCTACACGTCTTCGTGAAGCAGGCATGAAAGTATTTGGTATTGGCGAAAAGAAAACTCCGCCAGCCTTTATTGCATCTTGTAACAAATTTATTTACCTCGAAATACTTAAGCCTGAAATAAAGCCTGAGCCAATTAAAACCACAGCAATAAAAACAACTTCAAAAAGTACCGGCCCAACTATATCTACAATTGACAAGGGGTTAATAAAACTCATCGCTGATAGCATTAATGATATAGCAGAAGAAGATGGCTGGGTTTTTTTGGGAGTATTGGGCAACCTGGTTTTAAAAAAACAACCTGACTTTGATCCAAGAAATTATGGCTATAAAAAAATGATTGACCTGATAAAAGATATCCGGGAGTTTGAAATTGACCAAAGAGTTACCGGGAAAAACAATGTATTTCATATTTATGTACGCATAAAAGATAGCTTCTCTGCCAATAGGAATACAACACTGAAACAGTCAAGACGGTAAAAGAATATAACAATCATCTGCAGCGGATCAGCGTTTTCTTCTTAAAATAACTGCGGAGTTTTTATGTGTATCACCTTCAAACCTGATTTCATTTCTGTCATCGCCATCCTGTATAATCAGCAAGCCTGTATTGGGCGGGATGGAGCCGAGGTTTTCTGCATACATTGTCAGCAACAATGAATCTCCAAGATCGGGGGTTGTCTGAACAACTACTCTGAGTGCATTTGCTGTGAGACCTTTTTTTGCTATTATAATATTTCCATTTAATACTACACTTACCGTATCACCATCCACAGTTCCATTATCATACAAAGTAAGTATAAGGCTATCAGTCTTGAAATAGACATTGCGGATGATCTCTGTTTTTCTTTCTGTAATTGCAGCAGCAGCATTATTTACAACAATAGTTTCTTTTTTTACCAAAGGTTTCTTTTCAACTATTGGTTCTTCATTGATTTTTTCACTTATTTTTTTTGAATTGCTGTCAACTACTGGCTCCTTTTCTTTTGGAACGGATAATTGTTTTTGAGCTAATGCTATAACTGGAGTTTCCTCAGATTTTGTTTTTACTAACGGCACTATTACATCTCTTGTTGTTTCCTTTTTCAAAGTACTATCAGTTCTATTGTTGCCTTGATTTGGTATCCCGATTACCGGATTACGTATTGTTGTCAGGATCACAGAATCTTTTTCCTTTTCTTGTGGTAAAACAGGTTGAGGTTTTTTCGATTGTACCGTTATGATAGCTAACTTCCTCTTTTCTTCCTGTTTTTTTTGCTGAACAAAAACAAGAGAGTTCAGCAATCTCATTCTATCTAACTGTGAGGCTAGCTTTGTATTGGCAGTGTCTTTTTGTTTTTTCAGATCAATTGTACCTGTATAAGAGTTATTGTTAGAAGATCTGAGATCAAAAGACCTGGTATGAAACTTACCGCTTAATGTCATTATTGAATCCTGTATATTCAAAGACAATAAAGCAAAAAGTTTTACTCTCGCAGATGTCGTTGTATAATTATCATAAACAAGCTCATCATCCTCGATGGAGATATTTCCTTTCTTTTTTTTAAGTATCACCGATTTTACACCAATATTCTCAACTCCATTGACCGGAAAGATCATAAGAGAATACCCATTTGTTTTTTCTTTATTTTCACTGATCACCATCTCATACACGAGATCATTACCCTCGGTATGTATAAAACCTGTCCAGACTCCACTTATATCTTGTGCAAGAAGTTCCAGGGGTAATAGCAAAAACAGGATCAGCGCTTTCATTTATTTGAACAGGCAATATTAAGCATGCAAAATAAAGAGAGTAATGTAAATGTAGGCGCAATATTTAAACAACTTAAGCCACCGGGAGTATTA
>Ga0207710_10001321_pt1:0-5000 | contig 12508 bp, 6 predicted proteins | sample KBSS24metaG_FD_184400 | JGI IMG/M metagenome (GOLD analysis project Ga0207710, IMG submission 184400) | Switchgrass rhizosphere microbial communities from Kellogg Biological Station, Michigan, USA - KBS S2-4 metaG (SPAdes) (version 2) | ecosystem: Host-associated > Plants > Roots >...
TTGCGGAGTGATCCTGGCAGCCATTTCCGCAAGCGCAGCCATTCCGTCTTCGGCGGCTTTGCTGATGAAGTAATTGAGCGAGGGCTCGTAACCTTCGCGGATCGCTTCGAAGTGATCGAATTCGGCATCGACTCCAACAAGGGCAACAAGATTCTGCTGCTTATCCATCCACACCCATTCGCGTCCCCAAATAAGGCCCGTCACTATGTATCTTTCAAGGTCGACCGGTTTTCCTTCGACCGTGATGCTTTCCTTTCCACGATCTTCGATCGATACACTACCGCCTGGCAATGTTTGAAGCTGACCTTTGACCTTATATTTGGCTATGTACCGCATCAGCATCATCTGCATCGTTGCGGGGGCATACCCGGCGATTGTGAAAAAACGGCTCGGAGTTGAAACCGTCCTCGTTTCTGTTCCTTCGCGAATCGATGCCGAATTACCATTGATCGCAACATCGTCATCGATCGTCGAACCGCGCGCCGTGCTTCCCTTGATCGTGTAGTTGAGAGGGTTTAGATTTTGATCGGTCTTTAAGGTGGTTGTAAGCGGGACCGGCGAACCGCGATCCGTAAATTTGAAATCCGACTTAACCAACAGCGAAGTACCGTCACGCGAGACCTGATAAGTCTCTTCACCGATCGTCTGCTGAAATTTGTGAAGGCGAAATTTGCCGGATTCGACAACGGCGGTTTCCGTTTTAGTCTGTGTAGTACCAGGAACCTGAGCATTGCTTGTCAGGAGAAATAGAAAAACCGGCAGCAGAGCGGATAAATAGTGAAAATATCTGCTCCAGGAATTGGGGGTTCGCGACATTTGATCGATCTCCGTTAGATTTGACTTGGAATCAATTTGAGCATACACCGAAAGGTGTAGTAAAGTTCACTCGCACAGCATTTAATCGTTGGCCTAAAGAGGCCCGTTGAGACTTTGAGCCAGTCAATTCAAATATTCACTTATGACCCAAGCTGATCTAAAGAAGGACAAAAGCACTGTATTGCCCGTCGCAGAAATTCGCCAACAATTTCCCGCTCTTGAAAGAATTCACAACGGCCATCCGGTAGCCTATTTTGACGGCCCGGGGGGCACCCAGGTACCGCGCGGGGTCGTCGAGGCAATGAACGACTACCTCTTCGATCACAACGCCAATACCCACTGGGCATATCCGACAAGCAATGAAACCGATGCGATCATAGATTCCTCGCGTCAGACGATCGCCGAATTTCTTAATGCGTCACCTGATGAGATCGCCTTTGGTCAGAATATGACCTCCCTCACTTTTCATTTGGCACGGGCGCTCGGCCGACAGTTCGAAACGGGTGACGAGATCATTGTTACCGAACTCGACCATCACGCGAATTCAGACACGTGGCGGTCGCTTGAACGTGAACGCGGTGTCGTTATTCGCGTGCTTCCGATGAATGTGGGAACGGGACAGTTGGAATTTGAAAAGCTTGCAGGTCTGCTAAACAAGAAAACGAAGATGGTTGCGATCGGAGCTGCCTCGAATATTCTCGGAACGATCAATGATTTCGAAAAGGCCTGCTCGATGGCGCGCGATGCCGGAGCCCTTAGTTTTGTCGATGCCGTGCATTACGCCGCACACGAATTGATCGACGTAAAGGCGATCGGCTGCGATTTTCTTGCGTGCTCGGCGTACAAGTTTTACGGTCCGCATATTGGAATGCTTTACGGCCGCAAAGAATTACTGGAGACAATAGACTTTCCCAAGATCAGACCGGCCCCGGACTATTCGCCTGAGCGGATCGAAACAGGAACGCAGAATCATGAAGCCATCGCCGGAGCAGCTGCCGCCGTTGATTTCATCGCGTCGCTTGCCAACAATGGTTCGCGGCGCGAACGACTGGCAGTGGTGTTTGAAGAACTGCACTGTCGCCAAAGTGAATTGACCAATAGGCTTTGGGAAGGACTCTCGGAGATCGAGCTCGTAAGAGTCTACGGTCCGCCACCCGATTCTCCGCGCACCTCGACGATCTCTTTCGCGGTCCAGGGTCATAGCTCCGAAGCGGTGGCGACCATACTTGCTGAAAGAGGTCTCTTCGCATCGGATGGTGACTTTTATGCTCTGACGGTGGTTGAGCGGTTGGGTGTCGACGGCCTGGTGCGAGCAGGGTGTGCTTGTTATACGACTATGGACGAAGTTGACCGTTTGCTCGATGGTGTGCGAGCTATAGCCAACTTAAAATAAACAGGAGGTGAGTTTTATTATGCGAAAAATTAGACTTTCGTTGGTTTTGCTCGTCCTTATCGTGGCGGGACTGGGGCAGGTTCGAGTGTCAGCACAGGGCGGCTGGCGTCAGTGGGATATTTATACGCAGGACGGAAGCAGCGTCGAGGCCAGTCCGCTTGGCATGAGGAAAGACGGCCGATTTACGCGTTCGATGGATCCGAAAGAGATCGGTTATGTACGAGGAAGGATCGATTATCTGGCTGCAAGGACAAAACAACTGCCGGCACCGCCGACTGGAGAATTCAAACAAGATCTGGTCGTCATGCTCGACGGCAAAAGGACGTTCGGCAGAGTAACATTCAAGTCGCTAAAGTTCTCTGAAGGCTCGATCACGCAGAACGGAAGGACGATGACGCTCGAGAACGTTGCATATATTAAGTTCGCTCACCCGAAAAAGAAGAAGATCTATCGAAAACATCGAACATCTTAAATTGCCTGCGAAGGGATTTCGACTGCCTACGAAGCCAGTTCGACAAATTACGAAACCAGTTCGACAGCCTACGAAGCGAGTTCGACAACTTACGAAGCGAGTTCCACAGCTTACGAAGCCGGCTCCACAGCTTACGAAGCGGGTTCCACAGCTTACGAAGCGGGTTCCACAGCTTATGAAGCCAGTTCAACAGCTTACGAAGCGGGTTCAACAGCTTACGAAGCGAGTTCGACAGCTTACGAAACCATTTCAACAGTTGCTAAAATCATTTCAGCAACGCCAAAAATGGCTTTCAACCCTAATCCTGTCGTTCAAGAGAGCTTAAACGAATACAAAAAAAAAGCTGTCTGAGAACTTACTCTCAAACAGCCTTTTCTTGATATTAATCCGGCGACTTCCTACTTTCCCACACCTGAAAGATGCAGTATCATCGGCTCCAGTAGGCTTAACTTCCGTGTTCGGGATGGGAACGGGTGTGACCCTACCGACAATATCACCGGAAAACTAGTTGTTCTGAGTTCCGCCTTTAGGCGGCCACCTGCTAAAACAGGTACTCAAAACAGATTTCAAACCTGATATCTGATAACTGAATATATGTAACGTTTTTCCTACGAGCTGCTTGATTTAATATTTGCTTGTCAACAAATTTTATGGTCAAGCCTTGGGACAATTAGTACTGGTCAACTAAGTACATTACTGCACTTACATCTCCAGCCTATCAACGTGGTGGTCTTCCACGAGTCTCACTGGCAAAACTAATCTCAGGTCTGGCTTCACGCTTAGATGCATTCAGCGTTTATCCATGCTCCACATAGCTACCGAGCGATACCGCTGGCGCGATAACTCGTACACTAGAGGTGGATCCATCCCGGTCCTCTCGTACTAAGGACAGATTCCTTCAATTTTGCTACGCCCACACCAGATAGGGACCGAACTGTCTCGCGACGTTCTGAACCCAGCTCACGTACCATTTTAATCGGCGAACAGCCGAACCCTTGGGACCTTCTTCAGCCCCAGGATATGATGAGCCGACATCGAGGTGCCAAACCCTGCCGTCGATGTGAACTCTTGGGCAGGATCAGCCTGTTATCCCCGGCGTACCTTTTATCCGTTGAGCGACGGCACTTCCATAAGCGACCGCCGGATCACTAACTCCTACTTTCGTACCTGCTCGACGTGTATGTCTCGCAGTCAAGCTGGCTTATGCGTTTACACTCTGCGGCTGATTTCCAAACAGCCTGAGCCAACCTTCGAGCGCCTCCGTTACTCTTTAGGAGGCGACCGCCCCAGTCAAACTACCCGCCTGATAATGTCCCTGACCCGGATTACGGGTCGAGGTTAGAGTCCAAACAAATGAAGGGTGGTATCTCACATTGTGGCTCCGCCAAGCCCAAAAGCCTGACATCAAAGCCTCCCACCTATACTGCGCATCATTTGCCCGAAATCACTATCAAGTTGTAGTCAAGGTGCACGGGGTCTTTCCGTCTAGATGCGGGAAACCGGCATCTTCACCGGTACTACAAGTTCGCTGTGTCCCTCGTTAAGACAGCTTTCAGATCGTTACGCCATTCGTGCAGGTCGGAACTTACCCGACAAGGAATTTCGCTACCTTAGGACCGTTATAGTTACGGCCGCCATTCACTGGGGCTTCGATTCGCAGCTTCGCCTTGCGGCTAACCACTCCTCTTAACCTTCCAGCATTGGGCAGGCGTCAGCCCCCATACGTTGTCTTTACAACTTTGCGGAGACCTGTGTTTTTGTTAAACAGTCGCCTGAAACATTTCTCTGCGACCGTGTTCTTGGTGAACACGGCTAACCTTCTCCCGAAGTTACGGTTACATTTTGCCGAGTTCCTGAACGAGGGTTCTCACAAGCACCTTAGAATTCTCATCCCACCTACCTGTGTCGGTTTGCGGTACTGCCAGTGGAGTATGTATAGATGAACGGGAATTTTCTTGGCAACTGGGGTCAGCAACTTGTTCCGGAGCCGAAGCTCTGTACTTTCGTCCGTATATTTAGCCTTGTGCCGCCCGGATTTTCCTAAGCGACGGCCTATTTACTTCAACAGCATCCATCAGCTGTCTTGCCTACCCTGTTGCGTCAACCCACATCACATACCCATGGTTCCGGAATATTAACCGGATCTCCATCGACTACGCCTTTCGGCCTCGCCTTAGGTACAGACTAACCCTGCGCAGATTAACTTGACGCAGGAAACCTTAGGTTTTCGGTGCGCGTGGTTCTCACACGCGTTATCGCTACTAATGCCGACAAAGTCTTTTCTGATTGCTCCAACGGACCTTACGGAACCGCTTCACA
>Ga0207710_10001321_pt1:10000-12508 | contig 12508 bp, 6 predicted proteins | sample KBSS24metaG_FD_184400 | JGI IMG/M metagenome (GOLD analysis project Ga0207710, IMG submission 184400) | Switchgrass rhizosphere microbial communities from Kellogg Biological Station, Michigan, USA - KBS S2-4 metaG (SPAdes) (version 2) | ecosystem: Host-associated > Plants > Roots >...
GATCGCGCCGTGGGTGAGATAATCATTGTGTTTGAGCGATGAGACGACCGCATTGTATCGCGGGGCAAATTTTATGTACGGATCAAGGTATTCAAAATGAGGATCTCGTTCGCTGGATGCGAACCTTAGGCTGGCGGCTCGTAAGTTATCTTTGTTCAACTTCATCTGGGTTACAAGCTCATCGGCACCCGAGGTCTCAACGGTGTCGTATTCAAGTCCCGAATCCAGCGTGACCAACGCCCGAACCGGTGAACGCGGCTGAGAAACCCAGGCAAACGATCCCCATGCTCCGTAGCTGTGTCCCATGGAACCGAGACGGTCGGCATCGGCGTAGGGTAGTGTGTGTGCGTAATTCACCAGAAAGTCCAGGTCCCTGAACGATCCGACAAGATCACTGGTAATACCCACAAAGTAGGCGTCGGGATCAGAATATGCACTGCTCAAGACCACGTACCCGTGACTTGCCAGATATTCGAACAGGACAGAATTGTCCTCGTAGGTGCCGTTCAAGCCCGGGTGATAAACAATAACAGGGAATCGACCTTTCGCCGCCGGAGCATTTTTTACGGCAAAGGTCTTCGTGCTCAATAGTCGCTCGAACGCTTTCGATTCTTCCGGTGTCATCTTCACAGGTACATTTCCGATCGTTTCCTCGGCGACGACTTCCCGCATATGCGGCGTTAGACGCTCGGCATATTCAGCGATCTGGCCATTTCCCGTGGGTATTTCCAGGTATTGCCCGTAAGTTAGAGATTTCGAACTCGTCTTTTGAGAGGGATACCATATGCAGATCAGGATGGGCCTGGGACTAGCAACCGGCAGCTGTGTCCGGTCCATCGAAAAATCTGGATCATATTCGCGGGAGTGATCAAGCCCGTAGACCATCCGGAACCCTACTGCGTGGGGTCCGGGCTTAAGCGAGCCCCAGAGCAACTTTTCCTGGGCACTTACTGAAAATCTCAAAAGAGTCAAACTGATAAAAATTGCAACTGAAATGAAAAAAAGGCTATGAATTTGAACGAAGCGGCTAGAGCACATTTGTAAAACCTTCCTCTATAAACTCTCTTCGGTTAGGTCTCCAAAAATGTATTTTTGATTGACCCGCTGGACTATGGGGTTAGCGATCCAAAAACGTGGAGCGGGCGACGAGGCTCGAACTCGCAACTTTCAGCTTGGGAAGCTGACACTCTACCATTGAGTTACGCCCGCACGTTTGCGATTATTTCACGTGTTGTCATCAATTTCAATCTCCTTCGAATAGAAAAAAGTCGACCCTGATAACGACGGTGGGACGTACCCTTTTCTCCGATTGGTTTTGTTCGTGGGCTCTGTATAATCACCATATATAATTCACTGATATGTCAAAGCCTTTTAGCTACGACGTTGTTCCTTATCCGGGTGGTCTTTTTGGCCAGACCCATCCGGATGTGATGGCAACTGGAGCTGCTTACCTTGGAATGGAGCCGGCCGATCCTGAGCACTGCCGCGTTCTAGAACTCGGGTGCGGCGATGGTTCAAATCTTCTCGCGTTCGCATCTGCACTGCCTGAAAGTAAATTTGTTGGCATCGATCTATCCGAACTTCACATTGTCAAAGCCCTTGATTCGGTCGCGACATTAGATCTGAAAAACATTTCATTCGAGCAAAAGAACGTGATGGATCTTGACCGGGAAAGCATCGGCGAGTTCGACTTTATCATCGCTCACGGCCTTTATTCCTGGGTGCCGAACGAAGTTCGCGAAAAGGTGCTTCAGATATACGCGGAATCGCTAACTCCCAACGGCGTGGGTTTTATTAGTTTTAATGCCTATCCGGGATACAAGATCTCTGAAATGTTTCGTGACATGATGCGGTTTCACACCCGAGATATCGACGACCCTATGGAAAAGGTTCGTAGTGGCGTAGGGTTATTGAAATTCTTAAGCGAATCCACCGAACCTAATGGGTTGAGCCAATTTCTCTACAGATCCGCATTTCATTCAATATCGGAGCGACACCCGCAAAATGTTTTTCACGACGAATTTGCCTCGATCAATCAGGCGTTTTATTTGCACGAATTTGTTGACCATCTGAAGCTCCATCGGCTGCAGTTTCTTTCCGAGTCCGCCCAATTTTCTACCGCCCGAGTCGCCGCCGAAACGTCCGAAGCGATCGCATCGCTGGGATTGGACGATGTCGGACGTCAACAATATCTCGACTTCGTCGCGTGCCGAAGTTTCCGAAACACGCTGATCTGCAAGAACGATGTAATCCTCAAGCGCGAACCAACGGACGAGATTGTTAAAAACTTCTTCGTCGCATCCCCGTTTCAGCCCTTCATGGATTCACCGGATAAGCCACCGTCGCAGATCAGCGGAAAATTTGTCGGACCGAGCGGAGAATCAATAGAGATCAACCAATCGCTAACCGCAGCAGCTTTGACGGTTCTCTCTCGCATTTGGCGTCGTGCCCTTTCGCTGGACGAATTGCTGCGTGACGCTCAGGAGCTCCTGGGAAAAAGGGCGAAGC
>Ga0207710_10001323_pt1 | contig 12476 bp, 15 predicted proteins | sample KBSS24metaG_FD_184400 | JGI IMG/M metagenome (GOLD analysis project Ga0207710, IMG submission 184400) | Switchgrass rhizosphere microbial communities from Kellogg Biological Station, Michigan, USA - KBS S2-4 metaG (SPAdes) (version 2) | ecosystem: Host-associated > Plants > Roots > Rhizosphere...
GCACGACGCCACCCAGTCGATCGCGGCGATCCAGCCGCGCCGCGCGGCGGACGACGCCGGCCTGCCGCGCGTCGCGTTCACGCGGGCGCGCGCGACCTGCCTCGACGTCGCGTGGCCGGACGCCACGATCGGCGGCGCGGCGACGATCTTCGTCGTGGCGGGCGGCCCCGCCTCGTCGCTCGTGCGCTTCGACGGCGACGGCGGGCGAATCGCGTTCCCCATCCTGCTCGCGGACCCGCCCGGCGCGCTGCCCGAGTCGCGCCTCGCGATCGACCTCGGCCCGTCGACGGTCCGCCTCCGGACCGGCCACGCCGCCGACCCGCTCGAGCTCCTGACGGCGCAGATCGATCCCGACGTCCTCGGCGGGACGGGCACCTTCCGCGACGGCGACCCGGTCGAGCGCGGCTCGCTCGTCCTCGGGAGCGGCACCCCCCGCTTCGCCGCCGTGACCCTCGGCTGCGCGGCGAACGGCACCGACTACGCCGACGCCGACGTCGCCGAGATCCTCGTCTACACCGCGGCGCTCGACGACCCCACCCGCCGCGGCGTCGAGGCGTACCTGAAGTCCCGCTGGCACCTGTGACGATGGGTCCTCTCCCCCATCGGCGCGCGTCTGCGCGCGCCGATTTGGGGGAGAACGCGGGGGCGCAGGCTGCACCGCAGCCGAGCACCCGCGAGGGGGGGCACCCTTCTTTTTCCTGCGCCGGCGCTTCGCTCGACGCGCTGGTTCGCTTCGACGCTCTCGCTTCGACGCTCTAGAAAAGAGCGCTCAGCGCCAGGCCGCCGAGGTAGGCGCGCGCGTTGCTGATGGTCGAGCCGCCGAGGGTGTACTCGTCGTAGGAGAACTGCATCGCGCTGCCGTGAACGGCGAGCTTCAGCGTCGTCATGAGGCCGAGGAGGCGCCCGTGCTCCGGCCTCATCGTGTACGTGAGGCGGAGGCCGAGGAGGCCGCTCGTGAACGGGGAGAGCTCGCGGTCGCCGGTCCAGTACTGGCCGCGCGGGCCGAGCGGGCGATCGCCCCCCGTGTAGTCGTCGCTCCAGAAGAGCGCGCCCGACTGCTTGTAGAAGCGGCCCCGCGCCTCGATACGGAGCGACTCGGTGAGGTATTTCTCGACCTCGGCCTCGGCGGTGACGCTCTTCACGTCCCACGTGTCCCAGTAGCCGCGCAGGCCGAGGCGGAGCGCGGCGCGGATCGGGCGGAGGTAGAAGTTCCCGCGGAGCGCGAGCCCTTCGCGCGCGCGGTTCTCCGGGTGGCGCTCCTGCGCCTTCAGCCCCTCGCCGAGGATGACGCTGCGGTACGGGTTGCTCTGGAAGCCGCTCGTGATCTGCGCCGTGTACACGAGCTGCGTGGCGAAGACGGGCGACCACGCCTGCGACCAGCCGCCTTGCAGGCCGTCGACGCCGATCGATCGCGTGGTGCGCGTGGCTTCGGACGTGAAGCACCCGGTCGAGTCCTCGAGCGCGCGGAACCGCGCCGGCGCGTCGTCGGTCGACTGCACGCGGTCGCACGTGGAGTCGAAGTTCCGCGCGTAGTTGATCTCGAGCTGGGTGTTGTGATCGAAGAGCTCCGTCTTGGCCGACACGTTGAGCGAGTGCGACCGGTAGTCGTGCTCGGTCGAGAACGCGTAGTCGCCGGTGAGCGAGACGGTCTCCTTGCGCAGCGTGAACCCGCCGCGCGCCACGTTGCGCAGGTCGTGGACGCTCGCCGTCGTGACGACGTCGGCCGCGGGGTGCGTCGCCTGGTAGGCCGGGCCGGCCTTCACCGCGACGCTCGCGCCGCTGACGACGTCCGCCTCCCACCCCGCGCGGACGTCGACCGGCTCCGCGGGCGTGACCGAGAGCGACGCCGCGGGCGAGTACACGAGCATGTTCGTGCGGAACGGCGACTCGTAATAAATCGAGTGGCTCGTGTCGAGCTCGGCGACCTGCGCGCGCGCCGCCCGCGGCGCGAGCGAGAGCGCGAAGAGCGCCGCCAAAGGCAGGGCCGCCGCCCCGAGACGTCGCGTCAGTTGCACCCGCAGCCTCCGCCCGAGACGCCCGATCCGCCGTACGAGCCTTCGCGGTTCTCGATCGCGTGGCGCTCCTGCGCGGCCACCTGCGGATCGCCTTCGAACTGCATCGTCGGATCGGCGAGCGTCGCGCGGTCCTGCGGACGGACCGTCGCGCAGCCGGCCACGAGCGAGGCGGCGGCGAGCGACGCGCACGAGGCGAGCGACGCGCGGGTCCAGCAAGTCGAGCGGGGGCGCGGCCGCATCAGAAGTACACCCCGAGGCCGCCCGCGTACGTCTGCGCGTTCTTGTTCGTGTCGGCCGTGAAGAGCGTCAGGTTCGTCACCTCGACGCGGACGAGGATACGGTTCTTCAGCGCGAACAGGACGCCGCCGCCGGCGCGGCCGACGAAGAGGTCCTGCCGCTTCAAGACGAAGCTGTCCGAGTTGGGGAAGACGCTGAGCCCGCCGCCTCCCAGGCCGACGAACGGGCAGAGCGCCCAGCTCGGCGCGAGGTACACCGTCGCGCCGCCGCCGTAGAGGATCTGCGAGCCGTCCGACGTCAGCGCGTCGCCGAGGAACCCGTCGATGCTGATCGTCTTGTGGAGGACGAGCGCCGGGCGGATTTCCATGTACCCGAACCGCTCGGTGGTGCCGTTCGCGACCGGGCCGCTGAAGACGCCGCCGACGATCGCGAGGCCGCCGCGCGCGCCTTCGAGCGGCGGCGGCGCGAAGAGCCCGGGGCGGGACGGCGCCCCCTCGTCGTCGGGGTGCACGGCGAAGGGCTGCACCTCGTCGCCGAGCGCGTAGGCGGTGCGCCCGTCGGGGAGGAGCACGCGGAGCCAGAAGCCGCTCCCGGGCCGCCCGTCGATCGCGAGCGTCTCGCCGCGGTGCGCGGTGTAGATGACGCGGAACGATCCGCCCGGGCCCGTGCGCAGCTCGGCGGCGTCCACGACGACCCGCGCGAACGCCTCGACCTCGTCGGCGGCGCGCGCCGTCTCCGGCGAGGAGACCGCCGCCGCGGCGAACAGCGACCACGCGAACGCCGCTACGCGCCCGATCCGCTTCGCCCCCTCGGCGCGCAGGGCGTGCCCAAAGGGTCCGGAGCGTCCGGCCCGCGCCGCTCGACTCACTTGGTCGCCCACGTCTTCAAGACGTTCACGATCGCGTCGTCCTTGTTGAACACCGCGCGCGGGTGGTTCGACCCGGTGGGCCGGACGAGGATCGGCGCCGTGAGGTAGTCGCGGCTCATCTCGAGCGACGCGGCCTGGAGGTTCCCCTGCGCGAGGCTGCCGCTGCCGACCTGACCGCGCGTCACGGGGTGATCGCCGCCGCCGCAGTCGATGGCCGGGTGATCGAGGAGCGCCATCCCGCTCACCGCCGAAGAGTTGAAATGGCAGCCGTTCGACGGGTCGCCCGCCGCCGGGTCGCCCGACCCGCATTTCTTCCCGAAGAGGAGCTCGGGCTCGACGTGGCAGAAGAAATAGTCCGCGTCGAACTGCTCCTGCGGGACGACGAAATTCGGCCCTGGATCGACGGTGTTGCACCCTACGGCGCACGCCGCGAGCGCCACCCGGGCCACCCCTCCGAGGGATCGTCGTTTCACGCGAGGCCACGATAGATCGGCGGCGGCGTCTCCCGGCAGAGATTTGTGATTTCGCCGTCGCCGCCGCGTTCGCATAACCGCAGCGCGTGGCCGCGCAACCACGCTCACGTCGATTTCAGCGATGAAGTACGAGATGTATATCCAAGCAACTTCGATAAGTTAACGACTCCAAACGTCTCTGGAACGCTGTGTGCGATAGGTGGGGCCGTCGCTTTGTCTTGATCGAACCGAGACGGGATCGGTAGAAGTTTGGCCGTACCCACCCGGGGTGTCGTAACTTATCTTACATGTAGGGATTGACTTCGCTCGCACTTTGCTCGCACACGGCGCACGGCCGGCGACTCGAACCAAGAGCTCGAAATTTGGGACGACCGCGACGACCGCGTGACCGAGTGACCGATCGATCGACCGAGTGACCGAACGCGAAGGCGCGCCACCCACGGCGCCCCGCACGTTCGGCGAGCGTTGCCGGACCCACTCTCCCCGGAGGCCCCTCCTCGATGAAGCTGACCCCCTGGTATCTCGCCGCCCTCGCCCCCATCGCCGCAGCCGGCTGTTCGGGCGCGTTCCTCGGCCATTTCGTAGTCCTCGCCGTCACGCTCGGCATCTTCTTCGGCACGCTCAGCCTGGGCCGCGCGACCACCGCGACGAGCTCGAGCCCGGTCGAGTCGAACACGGCCAGCCAGTTCCCGCCGCCCGTCGCGTGACGCGTGACCCGTGACGTGAAGAACATCCCCCTTGCTCCCTCACGAGGAGTGCGGTAATTCCGCACTCCTCGACGGAACGAGTCGGGCGCATAACTCAGCGGTAGAGTGCGTCCTTCACACGGACGAAGTCACAGGTTCAAATCCTGTTGCGCCCACGAAGATTGCCACGTGCACGGGTCTCGTCGTTCGAGCGCCTCCGTATCGCTTCGCTCCGGTCAGCGGGGCGCGGAGGCGCGCTGGAAGCTCCACTGGAAGATCCAGTAGAGCGGGAGGCCCAGGAGGACGAGCGCGAAGCCCTTGAGCGCCGCGCTGCTACCGCTCGCGATCTGGAGCGCGCAGAAGCCGAGCGCGAACGCGACGAAGGCGAACGTGGTCACCGGGTGGCCCCACGCGCGCACGGGTCGATCGGCGTCGGGGCGCTTCGCGCGCATGACGAAGACGGCGATCCCGGTGATCCCGTACCAGAGCCACGCGCTCGAGATCGCGTACGTGAAGAGCGCGCCGAACGAGCCGGTGAGCGCGAGGGAGGCGCCCCACACCCCCTGGAGGGCGAGGGCGACGACCGGCGTCCCGCGCGTGCTCAGGCGCGCGAGCGGCCGCGGGAGGACGCCGTCGACGCCCATCGCGTAGTACACGCGCGCGCCGCCGAGGACGCACCCGTTCGCGCTGCCGAACGTGGAGATCATGACGGCCGCCGCCACGAGCGCGGCGCCGCGGTCGCCGATCGCGGCGTGGAGCGCGTCGGTCGCGACGCGCGGGCTCTTCGCCAGGTCGGCGAACGGCAGGACGCGCAGGAACGCGAGGTTCAGGACGACGTAGATGAGGACGCTCGCGCCGATGCCGGCGAGGAGGCCGCGCGGGAGGGTGCGCCGCGGGTCCTTCATCTCGCCGCTGGCGAAGGTGACGAAGTTCCACCCGTCGTAGCTGAAAAACGCCGCGGCGAGCGCCGCGACGCCGGCCGCGAGCGACGAGGTGGGGGGCGCGGGGGCGCTCGGCACCGCGGGGCGCGAGAGGCACGCGACGACGAGCGCGCCGATCGCGAGGACCTTCGCCGCGGTGAACGTGTTCTGGATCCACGCGCCGTGCTTCACGCCGCGCGCGTTCAGGGCCGTGAGCGCGAGGAGGAGGCCCGCCGCGACCGCGCGGAGGCCCCACGGCCCGAGCGGGACGAAGTAGTCGAGGTACGTGGCGAAGCCGGTCGCGATGGCCGCGGCGGTGCCCGTCTGGATCACGAGGAGGAGCGTCCAGCCGTAGAGGAACGCGGTGCGCGGGCCGAACGCCTCGCGCAGGTAGACGTACTGGCCGCCCGCGCGCGGGAACATCGCGCCGAGCTCCGCGTACGCGAGCCCGCCGAGGAACGCGAGCGCGCCCGCGACGATCCAGACGGCGAGGACGCGCGGCGGGCTCCCCACCTCCGACGCGACGACCGCCGGCGTGAGGAAGATCCCCGCGCCGACCATGCAGCCGACGACCAGGCTCACGGCGTCGGCCGCGGTCAGCTCCTGGCGAAGACTCCGTCCGCCCGTCATGTCGCCGTCATGTCGTGAGCCGCTCTTCGAACGCTCCGCGCCGCGTCACGCGCGGCTTCGAAACGCCGCCACGAGGTCCTCGGTCGCGGTGTACGGGTCGACCTCGCGCGCGTCGACGGCGCGCACCGCCGCGTCGATCCGCCCGCCCAGGTCGTGGAGCGCCGCGTCGATGAGCGCCTCGCGCAGCCCGTCGCGGACCTCCTCGGCGAGGCGGAGCTTGCGCCGGGCGCGGCCCGCCGCGGTCCCCTCGATCCACGCGCGGTGCGCCTCGAGCCCGGCGACCACCTCGTCGATCCCCTGCTTCTTCGTCGCGACGCACTTCACGATCGGCGGCGTCCATCGCCCGCCGTCGTCGCCACCCCGGCTCCCCGCGCCGTCCGCGCCGTCGCCCGATCGCACGTCGGAGTGGACGACGTGACCGCGCGTCTTCGACGCGGCGAGCATCGTGTCCTTGCCGAGGGCGATCATGAGCTCGAGGTCGCGCATGGTCGCGTCGACGCCGTCGCGGTCGGCCTTGTTTACGGCGAAGACGTCGGCGCACTCGAGGATCCCGGCCTTGATCGCCTGCACCTCGTCGCCGAGGCCGGGCGCCATGACGACCAGCGTCGTGTGCGCGGTGCGCGTGATCTCGAGCTCGTCCTGGCCGACGCCCACCGTCTCGACGAGGATCACGTCGGCGCCGTACGCGTCGAGCACGCGCACCATGTCGCGCGCCGATCGCGAGAGGCCGCCCATGTGGCCGCGCGTCGCGACGGAGCGGATGAAGACGCCGGGGTCGGTCGTGTGGCGCCCCATGCGGATGCGATCGCCGAGGATCGCGCCGCCCGAGAACGGGCTCGTGGGATCGACCGCGATCACGGCGACCGTCTTGCCCTGCGCGCGGAGCGCCTCGATCAGCCGATCGCACAGCGTCGACTTGCCGGCGCCCGGGTTCCCCGTGACGCCGACCACGAACGCCTTGCCGGTGTGGAAGAAGAGGTCCTTCAGGATCTCGGCGTAGCCCGCGGCGCGGTCGTCGATGAGCCGCAGCGCGCGGGCCACGGCGCGGACGTCCTTGGCGAGGACGCGCGAGGACAGGTCGTGCATGACGCGGCGAAGCCTAGGAGCTTGTCGGTGCCACCGACAAGCGCCGTCGTGCGGAACGCCCCGGCCCGGCCGGCGCGGGCGGAGCGCGGCCTTTGCGCGCACCGCGTAGGAGGAGACGCGCGTCACCGCGGCCTGGCGACGTGAGGCGCGACGTCTTCGACGTGAGCCGCGCCTTGGACGTGGTCGACGCCTTCCGCGCCTCCCGCGCCGACCACGCCGATCACGCCGATCACGCGATCGATGCGCCCGAGCGCCCACGACGCGGCGTCGCGGACGATGGGCGACGGGTGCTCGGCCGCGGCCGCGCGCAGGCTCGGGATGGCCGCGGCGCGCTCGGCTCGGCCCTCGGCGTGCCCGAGGACGAGCGCCGCGTTGCGCGCGAGGCCGTCCCGCGTCGCGCGGTGGATCGGCGTCCCCTCGGCGACGCGCGCCCACGCGCCGTCGTCGAGCGCGAGCAGGTCCGTCAGCGCGAGCTCGCTCCACCGCGGGAGCGGCTCGAACGGCGCCTTCGCCCCGGCGTCCCGCTGGCGCGCGCCGTTGAACGGACAGACGGTCTGGCAGTCGTCGCAGCCGAACAGGTGCTCGCCGATCGCCTCGCGGAGCGCGACGGGGACGGCGCCCCGGTGCTCGATCGTGAGGTACGCGACGCACCGCCGCGGATCGAGGACGAACGGGCGCTCGAACGCGCCGGTCGGGCACGCGTCGAGGCAGCGCGTGCACGCGCCGCAGCGCCCGTCGATGGGGCTGTCCGGCGTGAGCGCGAGCGTCGTCACCACCTCGCCGAGGAGGACCATCGACCCGTGCCCCGGCACGATGAGGAGGCCGTTCTTGCCGACGAACCCCAGGCCAGCGCGCGCCGCCCACGCGCGCTCGAGCACCGGCGCGTCGTCGGCGATCGGGCGGGCGCGCACCGGCGCGTCCGGCCCGCCGAGGGTGCGGACGAAGGCCGCGAGCTTGCGGAGCTTCTTCCGCATCCCGACGTGGTAATCGCGCCCGCGCGCGTACCGGGCAATGCGCCGCGCGAGCGGCGGATCTCGGTCCTCCTCGTCGGCCTCGCGCTGGTAGCGCCGCGCGAGGCAGACGACGCTCTTCGCGCCCGCGAGGATCCCTTCGCCGTCCAGCGCGCGGCGGACCTCGGCGTGGTCGGCGAGCCACGGCATCCCGTCGTGCATCTCGGCGTCGAGGAACGCGCGGTAGCGGGCGAAGTCGTCGTCGAGCGGCACGTCGGCGCGCGCCACCGCGACCGCCTCGAACCCGAGGCTCCGCGCCCGCTCGCGGACGCGCGCGTCGGCGAGCCCGACGTCGTCCCGGGTGCGCCCGGGAGCCGCCGCACGATCCGATCCTGCCTTCGCCGCCATCCGCCTCGTCACTGTAGCGGCGGCGGCGCCCGTGCGCGCCCTCGGAACGACCCGCGGCGAGCGCCAGGGGCGGCGCGACTCGCCCCGGCGAGCCGCGCTCGCGCCGGCGCGGGGCGCGAAGAACGCCGTTGACGGGCATGGCCGCCGACGGTGGACTCGACGAGGTCGACCGGCGCGCGACGCAGCCCCTCCACGCGATGCAGACCCTTCATCAGCTCCCTCGCGGCGCGTATCGATCGAACGCCGACGCGTTCCTCCTCGCCGACTTCGCGGCGGCGCGGTCGTGCCGGCGCGCCGTCGACCTCGGCGCGGGCGTCGGCGCGGTCGGCCTCGCGCTCCTGGATCGCGGCGCGGCGGCGCGCGTGATCCTCGTCGAGATCGACGCCGCGGCGGCGGCGCTCGCGCAGCGGAACCTCGACGAGAACGGCTGGACGGCGCGCGGCGAGGTGATCGTCCGCGACGTGCGCCACCTCGCGGCGGGCGACGCCGGCGCGCCCGACCTCGTCGTGTGCAACCCGCCGTACGTCGCGCCGGGCCGCGGCCGCGCCCCCTCGGATCCTGGACGGGCGCGCGCGCGCCAGGGCGACCTCGCGTCCTTCGTCGACGCGGCGCGGCGGGTCCTCGGCCGGCGCGGGCGCGCGGCGTTCGTCTATCCGGCGAACGAGGCGACGACGCTCCTCGCGACGCTCCGCGCCGCGGGGCTCGAGCCGAAGCGCCTCCGCGCCGTGCACGCGCGGGCGAAGAGCCGCGCGCGGGTCGTCCTCGTCGAGGCGCAGCCCGCGAAGCCAGGCGGCCTCGACGTCCTCCCTCCGCTCGTCGAGATCGCGTAGCGCGGGCCGCGGCGACCGCGCGCTCGACGTGGGCCGTAGGTCGGCGCGCGAGCGCGAACGGGGCGCGCGCCTCGGAGCAGGCGGCCCTCGACGTCGAGCGTGGCCGATGGCCGGCCGTCGGCCGAACGGGTCGCGACGCGTCAGCGAGCGCCGCGCAGGCGGTCGAGGATGATCGCGCACGCGGCGCGGACGCTGAGGTGGTTGTAGTCCGCATGCATCGCGGCGCGCACCGGCTCGAGGATGCGATCGGCCCCGTCGACGACGGACGGCGCGAGGCCCCACCCGGTGCCGAACACGAGGAGGACCGGCTTCCCCTCGCCTTCGAGGAGGGTCCGCGCCTCGGCCAGCGTGACGGGCGGGGCCACGCGGCGCGCCGCGGTGATCCACACCTCGACGGCGTCGCGCCCGCCGAGCGCAGAGACGGCGTCGTCCAGCGTGGGGACGGTGCGGGCGAGCGCCAGCGCGATCTTGCGATCGGGGATCCGCGTCCCGCTCGACCCGTTCGTCCAGTGGTCGCAGATCTTCTCGACGAGCTCGCGCTGCGCCGTGATCGGGTGGACGAGGAAGTAGTCCGTGCACCCGTAGGTGCGCGCGCTCCGCGCGAGGTCGTGGACGTCGAGGTTCGTGATCGCCGTCGTGACGACCTCGCGCTTGCCGTCGAGGACCGGGTAGTGAACGAGCGCGATCGCGAGGCGGCGCATTTACGTCTGTCCTCCTTGTCTTCGCTCCCCGCTCGACGCGCCCTCGCCGGCCTCGCCGCCGGGCGGCGTGGGCTCCAAGGTCGCGCGCGCCTCGCCGCCGCCGGGCGGCGTGGCGCGGCGGCGCGCCTTGGACGGCGCCTCCGCCACGGCGAGGGGTACCCCGTCGCGCGCGGCGCGCTCGAGGAGGTCGGGGCGGCGAGCGCGCGTCCGCTCCACCGACTGCGCGCGGCGCCACGCGGCGATCGCGGCGTGGTTGCCCCCGGCGAGGACGTCGGGGACGCGGGCTCCGCGGAAGTCGATGGGCCGCGTGTACTGCGGGTACTCGAGGAGGCCGCCGGCGTCGGGGCTGTGCGACTCCTCGCGCGTCGACGCCTCGTTCCCGAGCACGCCGGGCAGGAGGCGGACGCACGCGTCGACGATCGCCATCGCGGCCACCTCGCCGCCCGTCATGACGAAGTCGCCGAGGGAGATCTCCTCGTCGACGTGCGCGCGGACGCGCTCGTCGAACCCCTCGTACCGGCCGCACACGAGGGCGACGGCGGGGCGCGCGGCGAGCGCGCGGACGCGCACCTGGTCGAGCGGCGCGCCCTGCGGCGTCAAGAGGACGCGGTGCGCGCGCGCGCCGTCGGGCGCGTCCTGATCCAGCGACTCGATGCACGGGACGAGGACGTCGACGCGCATCACCATGCCGCTCCCGCCGCCGTACGGCGTGTCGTCGACGCTCTTGTGCCGGCCGAGGCCGAAGTCGCGCGGCGACCGGAAGCGCATCGCGAGCTGCCCCGAGGCGATCGCGCGCGCGACGAAGCTCGTCCTCGTGAAGCCGTCGAAGGCCTCGGGGAACAGCGTGACGACGTCGACGCGCATCGCGCTAGGCCCGCTCGACCCCTTCGAGCGTCCGGAGCGCGACCCGCTTGGCGCCGACGTCGACCCGCTCGACGACCGCCTCGACGAGCGGCACCTCCCAGTCCTTCCCGCCGTCGTCGGCGGCGACGATCAGCGTGTCGACGGTCGGATAGCTGTCGAGACGACGCACGATCCCGAGCCGGCGCTCGCCCGGCGCTCCTCGGGCGCCCTCTTCGCCGGCGCCGGGGGCGTCGCCCGCGAAGACCACCTCCGCGCCGACGACGTCGCAGACGTAGAACTCGCCCTCGTCGAGCTCCGGAAAGTCGCGCCGGCGCAGGCACACGAGCGCGCCGCGCAGCTCGTCCGCGCGATCGCGGTCGTCGAGCCCGCGGAGCTTCACGAGCACCGCGTCGACGGCGCGTCGCGCGCGCTCGACGTGGAAGTCGACCTCCTCGCCGCTCTTCTTTTTGAGATGGACGCGCGCCGCGTCGACGAGCACGTCGCTGTCCTCGTTGAAGATCTTGAGGCGCAGCTCGCCGCGCACGCCGTGCGGGCGCGCGACCTCCGCGAGCGGTACCCAATCGTCCGGCGTCGTCACATTGTCTTCCGCGTCGTCATTCACCATCACGGCCAAGGGCCGTCAACGGACGCTCGTCGCCAGAGAGCTCACCGGGCCGGACGATCGTCGGCTGAAGCGCCCGCTGGCCGGGAGCTCGAAGCCTAGGGAGTTCGAAGGCTGGGAGGCTCGAAGGCTGGGAGGAGCTCAAAGGCTGGGGAGCTCGAGGGGAGCGGCCGCGCTCCCCTCGAACGAGATCCACGGAGCGGCCGCGCGCCCCTCGAACGAGATCCACGGAGCGGCCGCGCTCCCCTCGAACGAGACCCACCCATCAATCCACGATGTCTAAATGCGCGCGTCGCCCCAACTTCGTCGAGACGGCCGCAAGGATGGTCCGCATCGACTGGGCGGTGCGCCCCTCTTTGCCGATCACCTTGCCGATGTCTTCCTTGGCGACGCGCAGCTCGATGAGACTGTTGTGCTCACCGGCGATCTCGGTGACGATCACCTGGTCGGGGTGATCGACGAGCTCTTTGGCGATCGTCTGGATCAGCTCTTTCAACGGCATCGGGGGCTCCGCTCTCGCAAGCGGGTCGACCTCAGGAGGCCGTGGCCGCTGCGGTGGCCTTCTTGAGGTGCTTCAAGAGGCGCTCGACCGTCTCGGACGGCTGCGCGCCGCAGCCCCGCCAGTACGCCAGGCGGTCCTGGTCGACGTGGAGGAGCGCGTCCCCCTTGCTCGGATCGTAGGTGCCGATGTTCTCGAGGAAACGGCCGCCGCGGGGGCTGCGGTGGTCGGTGACGACCAGGCGATAAAAGGGACGTTTCTTCGCGCCCGCGCGGGCCAAACGGATGTGAACGGCCATCTCGTGGAATCCTGCAATATGTGGAGGGGGAGAGTGCCCCGAGCTCCCTCGCGTTCGACGTGGCTTCGAGTGAAGGCCGCGCCAGGAACTTAGCATTCGCTGGCGCGCGCGCCAAACGACTGCATGGACGTGAGAAGAGAGGGCCGAGGATGCTTGGGGCGCGCACCGTACGAGTCGACCCGCCGGGGGTCAAGGGGATAACGCGGGCCTTCCCTCACCCGTTCACGGACATGACCCGCGTGAGGCGGAGCATGAGCGCCGGGCGGAGCAGCCCGCCGTAGACGTGGAAGCGCCCGCCCCGCATGGCGGCCGCGAGCTCCTTCACCGTCTTCATCGCTTCGCGATCGCGCGGGCTCGGGATCGGCAGGCCGAACGGGCGCGTGACCGGGAGGTTCGACAGCGCGAGGATC
>Ga0207710_10001333_pt1 | contig 12406 bp, 8 predicted proteins | sample KBSS24metaG_FD_184400 | JGI IMG/M metagenome (GOLD analysis project Ga0207710, IMG submission 184400) | Switchgrass rhizosphere microbial communities from Kellogg Biological Station, Michigan, USA - KBS S2-4 metaG (SPAdes) (version 2) | ecosystem: Host-associated > Plants > Roots > Rhizosphere >...
TGGAGGCAAACGACCTGGCCATCCAGGTACACGGCGGCTACGGCTACACCCGCGAGTACGACGTCGAGCAGCATTACCGCGACAACCGACTCAATCCGATCCACGAGGGCACCCACGGCATCCAGGCCGCAGACCTGCTGGGCCGCAAGGTGATCACCGCGGGCGGCGCCGGGTTCCGCGCGCTGCGGGAGCGCATCGCGGAAACCGTGGCCCGAGCCGGCGATTCTCTCGAGGCCAAGTCGATGGCCGGGCAGCTGCAGGAGGCCCTCGATCGGCTCGTCGCGGTGACCACCTTCCTGCACGCCCACCCCGACATCGAGGAGCGGCTCGCCAACGCGAGCCTCTACCTGGAAGCGGCCGGACACATCGTCGTCGCCTGGCTGTGGCTGGACCAGGTCCTCGCGACAGGGTCCAGGGAGGACGCGCTCGCCAAGGGCAAGCGCGCGGCCTGCCGCTACTTCTTCCGGTTCGAGTTGCCAAAGGTCGGACCCCAGTTGGACCTGCTGGCCTCGCTCGACCGGACGTCGCTGGATACCGACCCCGGCTGGTTGTGAGTCGGATCGGACTCCTGGGCTGTCCACCCGGACATGGACCGCGCATCGGCCCTTCCCCGACAGGCTCGAGATGCGCGGGGGCGCCATATTGCCTTCGGACACCCTTCGGCATGACCAGCGCCCGCACCACGACCACGCCTCACCGGCCTGAGCGCCGAGGGCGACTCGATCGGCCTGGCACCTGTGTGCGTCGAAGCGATGGCCAGGCACCGCACTCATTGACGAAAGGCTTCTCATGGGCAACCTGACCTTCGACTTCACCGGCCGCAGCATCGTCGTCACCGGTGCCGCACGCGGTGTCGGCCTCGCCATCGCGACCCACTTCCGGGCGGCCGGGGCGGCCGTGTACCTCGTGGACCACGACGGCGACCTCGCGGCGAAGGCGGCAGCCGAGATCGGCGCCGTGGGACTGGCCGCGGACGTCACCGTCACCGCTCAGGTCGAGGCCGTCGTCGAGCAGGTCGTCACCGACACCGGCCGTCTGGACGTGGTGGTGAACAACGCCGGCATCCTCAGGGACGGGGTCATCTGGAAGACCACCGACGAGGACTTCGAGGCGGTGCTCGCGGTGCACTCCGGTGGAACCTTCCGCTTCACCCGGGCCGCCGTACCGCATTTCCGCCGCCAGCGGTTCGGTCGGATCATCAACGTCACGTCCTACACGGGCCTGCGCGGAAATCCCGGACAGGCGAACTACGCCATGGCGAAAGCGGGGATCATCGGGTTCACCAAGACCGCGGCGAAGGAGCTCGCCCGCTTCGGTGTCACCGTCAACGCCATCTCGCCCAACGCGGACACTCGCATGATCGCTTCGATCCCGGAGGAGAAGAAGGCACTGATGGCCGAGGCGATCCCGATGGGCCGCTTCGCGCCGCCCGCGGAGATGGCGGACGCCGTGGCCTTCCTCGCCTCGGAGGAGGCCGGGTACATCACCGGGGTCGTGCTCCCTGTCGACGGGGGATTGTCGATCTGAGGCAGCCCGTCACCCTGCTCAGCCCGCAACCGGACGTGCCCGGACCCACGGGGCCGGCCGGAACGACGGCCACGGAGGGAGACCGACGACTGTCCCACGGCCGGGCCTTACTCGGCCGGTACGGATGTACTGCGCGTCCACCCTGTGCTGGGTCGTCCCGCCCACGCCGTACAACCGCGCCGCGGCTCGCGCACTTCGCAGACCTCGCCGCCAGCGCGCAGGGGCCACCCGGCCATGCCCTCGGGCAACCGGGCCCGCCCTCACGGACCAACCGGACCACGCGCTCCGCGCCTATCCACGCGCATCAGGTGGGGAGGGGGGCCGTCCCGTTCGGTGGCCCATCGACGCTCGTCCGGCCCGAAGCAACATCAGGAGAAGGTGAACTCGGAGCGGTCCAGTGCCGTCATGAGCTCCCAGAACTCGATGACCGACCAGGGCCGGTTGGCGATGATGCGCCCGTCGGCGTTCTTGATGTAGCTGTCCACCGCGGGGTGACTCCAGATCATCTTGGCGAGACGATCGTCCATGTCGGTGTTGTACCTGGTGAAGCTCTCCATCCGCGGTTCCACCAGCGCGGCCCGGGACCGCCTGAGCTCGCCGAGCAGGGCGTCGACATGGGCCAGCTGCGCCTCCACGATGCCCGTGTAGCTACCACTCGCCCCGTTGACGTTCGGTCCATAGAGGATGAAGAGGTTCGGGAAGCCAGGAACCGTGACGCCCTTGTGCGCCCGCGCGCCGTCCTTCGACCAGAAGTCGTGCAGTTCGAGACCGTCACGGCCGACGATGGTCATGGACGACAGGTACTCGCTGACCTCGAAACCGGTGGCAAGCACGACCGTATCCACCTCGAGCCGCCGGCCCGACGTCGTCACCAACTCGGTCTCGGTGAAGCTCGACAGCGCACTGGGGACGAGCTCGACGTTCGGCCGCCGCATGGCGGCGAACCACCCGCTGTCGACGACCATCCGCTTCCCGTAAGGGGGATAGCTGGGCACCACGTGCGGAAGGAGCTCCTCGTGGCCCTCGAGCTGCTCCTTCGCGTAGCGGGTGAGGAACCCGCGGTGTCGGTCGTTCCGCTCGTTGATCGACCGATCCGGGTGATCCCAGGACTCATCGATGATCATACTCGGGAAGATCTTGTCGAAGTAGAGCCACGAGACCCGGAAGCTGGCCCACTCGGCGTAGAACGGGATCGTGTCGACGAGCCAGCGCACGTCCGGATCCACCTGGTCGAGATAGTTCGGGGCCGGCGCAATCCAGTGCGGGGAGCGCTGCACGGCGTAGAGCGTCCGGGCCTGCGAGGCGATGGTCGACACGATCTGGATGGCCGTCGAGCCGGAGCCCACCACGGCGACCCGCTTGTCCGTGACGACGTCCTCCTCGGGCCACTCGGTGGTATGGAAGACGCGACCCGTGAAGTCCTGCCGACCGGGGATCTCAGGGACCGCTGCCTTGGCGAAGGTCCCCACGGCGGTGATCACGATGTCCGCGTGCAGCGTGTGCTGTCCGGACTCACCGTAGGTCACCTCCCAGTCCTGGTGGTCCGCACGGAACCGCGCTGCCCGCACCGGCGAGTCGAAGGAGATCAGCCGCCGCAGGTCGAAGGCATCGACGAACTCGTTCAGGTAGTCCAGGATCTCCGGCTGCGTCCCGTAGTTGGCCGACCAGTTCCGCCGGTAGTCGCAGTACGTGTAGATGGCGCTCGGGGTGTCGACGCGGGCACCGGGGTAGTGGTTGGTGCGCCACACGCCCCCGAGATCCGCCAGCTGCTCGAGCACGACGACGTGGAACCCGCGCTGCGTCATGTTCCGGGCGGCCAGCAGGCCCCCTACCCCGGCGCCGATGACGACCACGGACTTACCCTCGGCCCAGAACCGCTCCTCGGGGTCCGCCTCGCGGGGCGCGAAACCCATCTGCGCGAGAGTCATCGCCGCGTACCGCTCCGGCACCTCCTCACCGAGGGCGTGCTCCATCAGCGTCGGCATCTGCTCGACCGACGGCCGCGGCAGGCTCGGCCGACCCGCCTGATCCCACTCCAGGACGGCGTCGCGCACCGCGTGCCGGACCTCGGTCTGGACCTCCACGGAAAGCCCGCCGCTGGGGTCATCGGACAGGCCGCGGGTCCGCTCCGGCCGATACCTCTCCCCCAACCACTTAGAGTCGCCGGTCATCTGCGCGAGGCACATCACGAGGACCGGGATGCTGGCCTTGACCAGCTTCTGGTCGAGTTCCTCGGCGCGCTGATCCGAAGCGGAATCGGACACTTGTCTCCTCGAATCTTCTAGCCGGGGCCAGCGGCGAAAGGCGCCCCAGGCGCCGACCTCCGGCTCCTCGATCTCGCTTCCGCGCGGACGTGTAGGCGGGCCCACTCCTGCACCTCGCGGCGTCTACGCGATGTCGGCCCGCGTGAACCGATGACCGGCATCATATGGCGACGCCAGGTTCTGCGCACTCGGTTGTTTCGAGAGCACCCATGCTGGCTCCCGCCACCCTGGGCCGGGACTGCCCGGAGCCGCCGCGTCGACACTTCAACCGCCTTGTCATCGATGCCGCGCGAGCACAGGGCCGGTATGGGGCCCGCCGCTCGACCCGCTGTCGGCCAGAGGCGCGGTGATGTAATCTGACGGCTCACTATCGTGAGCCCGGACCGAGGGGGCAAGCGTGGCCACAGTCCCCGAGGTAGGTGGCCACAGTCCCCGAGGTAGGAGGCAGGCCGGCGCGTCGCCCGGGCGCGCCGACCGTCGAGGGCACGGACTGTCCGTCGTCCGGCGAAGCCCGCGTCGGTCCTTCCATCGGCGGGTGGCACGACACCGGGAAACGGGCCGTCGATCGACATGCCGTTCCGTCTCTGCTCGGATAAAGGACCCACTGTGAGTATCACTGTCGAAGATGAGCGGGAAGAGCTCCGCAAGGTCGCCCGGTCCTTCCTCGAGAGCAACGCCTCGCCGACCGACCTGCACCGGCTCGTCGCCTCGGAGTCCGGCTTCGACCTGGCGGTCTGGCGCGCGCTCACCGATCTCGGGTGGCACGCCCTCGGCGTCGAGGAGCAGGACGGCGGGAACGGCGGCTCCTGGCTGGACCTGGGTGTCCTGCTCGAGGAGATGGGCGCGGTCCTGCTGCCCTCCCCCTACTTCGCCTCCAGCGTGCTCGCCACGCATGCCATCGCCGTCACGGGTACGGCGGAGCAACGGCAGGCATGGATCGGGGCCATCGGGCGTGGTGAGCTCACCGCGACGGTGGCGCTGCCCGGGCGGGATGGGCGGTGGGACGCCGCCGCGTCGAGCGTGGAGGTCGAGCCGGCCGGTGATGGGTGGCGTGCCCGCGGAACCGTGGAGCGGGTGATCGACGGCGCCGCCGCGGGCCTGGTCCTCGTCGCGGGACGGACGCTGGCGGGGCCGCGGTTGTTCGCCGTGGAGACCCCGCGGCCCTCAGTCGTCGCCACGCCACTGCGGACCTTCGACCCGACGCGGCGGATGGCGCGACTCGAGTTCCGCGACGCACCCGCCGTGCCACTCGGCACGGCGTCGGAGGCGGGTGGCCAGGTCGACCATGCGGCCGCCCTCGGCCGCCTGCTCGACCTGGCCACCATCGGCCTCGCGGCCGAGCAACTTGGCAGCGCACAGCGGTGCCTCGACACCGCCGTAGCCTACGCCCGGAACCGGACCCAACACGGGCAGGCCATCGGGTCGTTCCAGGTCATCAAGCACCGCTGCGCGGACGTCTTCCTCGCGATCCAGGCCGCCCGCTCGACCGTCGTCCACGCTCTCGCCCTGGCCGCCGACGAGGCGACGGCACCGGACCTGCTGTCGCTGGCGGCGAGCGTCGCGAAGGTGACCGCCTCCAAGGCCGCGACCCTGGCCGCCGCCGCGAACGTGCAGATCCATGGCGGCATCGGCGTCACCTGGGAGCACACCGCCCACTTCTACCTGAAGCGCGCAAAGAGCTCGGAGCTGCTCGGCGCCAGCGTGAGCTGGCACCGCGAGCGGATCGCCGCACAGCTGGCGACCGTCGTGGACGGCCCGAGCTTCCAGGAGAGCCTGCTCCAGCCCGAGTTGCAGGCCCAGGCCGCCGACTTCCGGGCGGAGGTACGCGCTTTCCTGGCCGAGCACCTGCCCCCGAGATGGGAGGGTGTCGGAGCGCTCGACGAGGCCGAGCGCAGCCGCTGGCTGCCCGAGTGGCGACAGACCCTCGCCGACAACAAGATGATCTGTGTGTCGTGGCCCGTCGAGTACGGCGGTCGCGGACGCTCCCTCGCCGAGCAGATCGCCCTCCTCGAGGAGTTCACCCGCGTGGGGGCGCCGACCAACCTCATCGTGGACACGCTGGCGGTGAACCTGCTCGGCCCGACGATCCTTGCGATCGGGACCGAGGAGCAGAAGCGGGAGCGGCTGGGTCGCATCATCTCCGGCGAGCAGCGCTGGTGCCAGGGCTACTCCGAGCCCGGCGCCGGGTCCGACCTCGCCAGCGTGCAGACCTCCGCCGTCCTCAGGGACGGCAAGTGGGTGGTCAGCGGCCAGAAGACCTGGACGAGTTGCGCGCACGAGGCGAACTGGATGTTCGCCCTGGTCCGGACCGACCGGACGGTGTCCAAGTATGCCGGCCTCACGTTCCTCCTGCTGCCCATGGACCAGCCGGGCGTCGAAGTCCGTCCGATCGTCGATCTCAACGACCACCATCACCTCAACGAGGTCTTCCTGACCGACGCGGTCACGGACGAGGCCAACGTCCTGGGCGAGGTCAACGGTGGGTGGGCCGTCGCGAACGCGTTGCTCGGTTTCGAACGCAACGACGGCGCCATCCGGGACGCGCTGAACCTGCGCGACGAGTTCCGTCGACTGGTCAGCCTGGCGCGAGACAACGACCGTCTCACCGATGCCGGGGTCCGTTCGGGACTCGTCGACGCGTACGTCGACCTGCAGGCGATCATTCGCGGAGCTGTTCGCGGAGCTACCGCCGCGATGGCGGGCCGGGCCCCCGGGCCGGAGTCCTCCGTACACAAGATCCTCTGGTCGGAGTACCACCAGCGGGTCACCGAACTCTCCCTCGAGGTCTACGGCGACGCGGCCCTGACCCTGACCGGGCGCCCATCGGCGACGAACGTCAACACCGACTCGCCCAGATCTCCCTCCTCGAGCCGGTCCTGGGCACAGACGTACCTTGCCGCGCGGGCGGGGACGATCTACGCAGGAACATCCGAGGTCCAGCGCAATATCATCGCTGAACGCGTGCTGCAGATGCCGCGCTCGCCTCGACCTGGCAGGTCATGACCTGGTGACGGCCGCCCGGTCGGGACTGTCAAGCTTCCGGCTCTGTCGCACGTTCGGTGAGCGCGGTGATCTCGGAGTCTCGCGCTTCGTGGCTGGTGCTCGCCTCGTAGGCCTGGACGTCTTGGGGCGAACCTATGAGGCATGCGAGGTCGGCTGGTTCGATTTTGCCTGTCAATGACGTCACCCTGTCATCCCGCGTTGGCTGGCGGCGCCGACCTGTTCGCCGCGCTCTACGCAGCCCACCGCCAACTACGCTCGGCCTGGAGCGCTGCCCGGGGCGACCCCGGCCCGCGGAACGATACGCCGCTGGCCGAGGCCTGCACCGCCTGCGACGACGCGGTCGCGGCGATGGATACGACCCGCCGCGAGCAGCAGAAGTCCCCGGAGCTAAGCGCGCTTCCGCGAGGTCAGGTAGTCCAGGCCCACTGCGGCAACCAGCAGAAAGCCTTTCGTGACAAGCTGCCACGCACTGTTGATCGCGAGCAGGTCGTAGACGTTGGTGACGGTGGCCACCAGCACCAGACCTACCGCGGTGCGCCAGACGGCGCCCGAACCGCCGAACATCGAAGTGCCGCCGATGATGACGACCGTTATCGCGTCAAGGGTGATCGACGAACCGGTGGACGGCGTGCCGCTCGTCAGCAGCGCCGCGAAGATGACGCCACCCACGCCACAGGCCGCCCCGACGATCACAAATGTAAGCGCCTTGGTCAGGTTGACCCGAAGTCCAGCGAGACGGGCCGAGACCTCGCCGCCTCCCACTGCGTACAGCGCACGCCCGAACACCGACTTGGCCAGCACCAAGGCGCCGATCAGGTACAGCGCCGCCACTAGGACGACTATGGTTCGCACGCCCAACACCGAGCTGAGCCCGAGATTGTTGAACGACGAGTTGGTGACGAACACGGACCGGGAACCCGTGTACAGCAGTGCCAGGCCGGTGAACACCGAGCCCGTGGCCAGCGTCGCCACGAAGGCGTTGATGCGGAACGCGGTCACCAGGAGCCCGTTCACCGCGCCGGCGAGCGCCCCAACGACGATCGTGACGACGACGGCGACCGGTGTCGGCGTGTCATTCGCCAACACCGCGGCCACGACCGAGCAGGCACCGACCAGGGGGCCCGACGACAGGTCGAAGCCACCGCCGATCATGACGAAGGTCAGGCCGAGCGCGACCAGCGCCAGGGCCGCGTTCTGCGTCAGGACATTCTGGATGTTCGACGTGGTCAGGAAGCTGCCCGACAGCAGGCTCGCGGCTACCACCGCGACCACCGCCGCCCAGACGATGCCGTACCGGAACAGTCCGCGCACCCCGAGCACGCCCGGGAACCGGTGCGACCCCGTCGACAACGCCGGGGTCAGCGTCTCGGCCTCGGTCGTGCCTGGGTGCTCAGTCGCCTCAACCGGTTGCGACGTGCTCATCGCCATGCCCTTCACGGTCGGATTCGAAGATGGTCCGCAGGATGTCGTGTTCGGCCACGGTGCGTTCGGAGTTGTCGAGCAGGCCCACCACGCGTCCCTCGGCGAGCACGAGGATCCGGTGGCTGATCTGGACCACCTCCTCCAACTCCGAGGACGCGATGATGATCGACATCCCCTGCGCGGCCAGGTGTTCCAGATGGGCGAGGATTTCCTGCTTGGCGCCGACGTCGATGCCCCGCGTGGGCTCGTCGGCGAGCAGGACGGTGGGCAGCGAGTGCGCCCAGCGGGCGAGCAACAGCTTCTGCTGGTTCCCCCCGGACAGGGTGCCGGCCGGCTTGCTCAGGACCGCGGCGTTGATGCCGAACCCAGTGGCTGCCCGTTCGGCCGCCGCGATGATGTCGCGCGTCGTCAGGAACCCCGCACGGGCGACTGCGCCCAGATCGCTCATGACAATGTTCTCCGCCCCGCTGCGCGCCAGGTTCACCCCCTGCGTCTTGCGGTCCTCAGGCAGCAGGGCGATGCCGAGTGCCCGCGCCCGCCGGGGCGAACGCGGCCACCGGACCCTCGCCGAATTGATCCACAGCTCCCCGGATGCTGAGGGCGTGGCCCCGGCGAGCGCGCGCAGGACGCTGGTCCGGCCGGATCCCACCAGACCGCCCAGGCCCAGGATCTCGCCCGCACGCAGCTCGAAGGAGATGTCGGTGAGTGCACGGGGCACGCTGAGCCCCTCAACACGCAGACGGGTCGGGCCGGAACCCGCCCGGGGATGGTGGTGGGTCGTCGCCTCGCTGAGCTTCCGGCCCAGCATCGCCTCGACGACCACCTTCTTGCTCACCTCGCTCGCCCGGTCCTGCCGCACGACAGCGCCGTCCCGGAACACCGTGACCGTGTCCGACACCTCCAGAACCTCGTCAAGGTTGTGGCTGACGAACACCACCGTGACGCCCCGGTCACGCAGCCCGCGCATGAGGTCCAGAAGGACTCGGCGTTCGTTCGGAGCCAGAGACGCGGTCGGTTCATCGAGCAGGATGATGCGAGCATCGGCCACCAGGGCGCGCATGATCTCGAGCAGCTGCTGGTCCCCGACCGAGAGAGCGCCGGCCGGCATGTCGGCGAAGCAGGCGACCTTGAGGTCGCGACACAGCTCGACGTACCGTGCACGCATCGCCGCGTCGCGTAGCCAGCCCCACCGGGACCGGGGCTGGCCGAGGAACACGTTTGCCTGCGCGCTCAACCCGGGGATGGTGGTCAGCTCCTGGTAGACCGACACGACACCGAGAGCTCGCGTTCGGCGCGGGGAGGTGTCGCCCACCTCGTGGCCGAAGATGCTGATGACGCCCTCGTCGATCTGGACCCGTCCGGCGATGGCACCCAGGCACGTCGACTTGCCGGCACCGTTCTCACCGATGAGCGCGTGGATGCTGCCCGCGCTGATGTCGAGATCGATGCCCTTCAACGCGAGCGTTCCGCCGTACCGCTTCCGGACCTGCCTCAGACGGACTGCCGGCTGGTCACTCGCGACGTCGACCGACGAGCTCGTGGCCACGGCCGCGGCGCTCATTGGAGCCCGGCCGCTCGTGCTGACGTCATGAGCATCTGGTTCTCCGAGGTTGAGCGTCGACTGACGGACGTGACGCAGGTAACGGCGTCAGAAGCAAAGTAGAGCCGACAGCGCGGTAATGCAACGCCACGTTACGCACGTTCAGTGTGTCCGGAGCCGTCCCCCGCGCCGTGGACCCGCACAACCCTCTTGCGGCACCTCGGCAGTTCCTTTCCAGCGTCCAGCCACGGTGCGTGATGTCAGGCGGCCCTCGGCAGGACCTCCGTGGAGGGATCCGGCGGCCGGGTGGGGTGGCGGTCGAGGTCGCGGGCGTGCTCGGCATCGGCGTCGTAGCGCCACTGGTAGGGCTCGGCGGTCTCGTTGTGCGCGAGGGTGAAGTCGATGATCTGCGCCTCGAGGTGCTCGCGGGTCGCGAAGCGGCCGGCCAGGTGGGCGGCCAGGGTGCGCGCGTCCAGACGCTCTGCCCCGACGGCGGGGTCGCGGTCGTGACGACCGCGAGCCTGGCCGACGGGCCGTGCACCGCCGGGTGGCCCGGCCGTGGCCGGTCGAACAGGCCCGGGAATCCCACGCGCGGCGAACCGGGCCGGCCACAGCCGGGCCGTGGGCAGCGAACAGCCCACCACCCTCGCGATCTCGGTCGGACCCGCCCCGGTGGCGGCGAGCGGCACGATCCGCACCCGTCGCGCGAGGCGCTGCTCGCACCACCGTGCCTCGCGGACCCACCCGGCCCTCCAGGAGATCACGATCCGGTGGCGCGGCGGGTTCGGCTACCTGAGCGCCTGGGCCGGCGAGGGCGACGACAACGACGAGGAGATCCGACTCTGCCGGATCGAGTACCTCGGCGGCGACGCCTGGGCGTTCGCCCTCTACGACCCAACCACCGAGGGGTATGATCCGGCCGCGCTCGTCACCGGAAGCCGGATCGGATCGCCCACCGAGGCGTATGACACCGCCGCCATCGTCCACCTCACCGACTACCAGAAGTAACGATCAACCCGGCGCCCACGGCAAGGAACTACTGAGGCGCTGCACTATGCACCCGCGCCGGACGCGGTCGAACCGCCACAACGAACGACCATGCTGATAATCGGACGTTGCGTTATCGTACGAACGGCATTAGGTTGTGCCGATCATAGCGGCGCTGCGCCGAGTCACAACCTGCGAGGGGGACCACATGACCTTCCGGACCGGCCGATTACTGACCGTCGCCTCGATCGTCGTCGCCTCGATCGTTGTCATCGCGATCGCCGCAGCTGGGTGTTCCAGCAGCGGCTCGGGCGGGGGCGCGGGAGGGAACACGACCACGGGCGCGACGGTGTCCATCGACGTCGGTACCGGCACACCGGTGAAGCTGCCGAAGACAGGCCTCAAGATTGCCTTTGTTTCCGCCGGTCTCGGCTTGCCGACCGGTACTCAGCAGAAAAAGGGCGTCGAGGAAGTGGCCAAGAAGTACGGCGCCACGGTGACGACGTTCGACTCCCAGTTCGACCCGACGCGGCAGTTCGGCCTCATCCAGAACGTGGTGTCGAGCGGCAAGTACAACGTGCTCGTCACACTGCCCATCGTGGGCCAGCAACAGTGCACCATCCTCACCAAGACGGCGCCGCAGAAGAACATCCTGGTCACCGTGATGGACCTCCCGCTGTGCGGCAGGGACCTCGCGTCGACGACCGGTGACAAGCTGTGGTCGCCGGGCACGCTGAACACCGTCGGCGTCACGGGCAATATCGACGAGTACAGCGCAATAGCCAAGGCATGTGCCGAAAAATCCGGCGGCGGCACCACGGTTCTGCTGAATGCCGCGCAGGGCGTACCGTCCGCGGTGGCCATGGTCAAGGGTTTCAGCACGGAGTCCCGACTGAGAGTGGTCGAGAACTTCAACACCGATTATTCCTCGCAGGACGGCGCGGCCAAGACCGCCGCGGCCTTGAAGACGCACCCCGACCTCAAGCTCGTCATGACAGTCAATTCGGCCGTCGCCTACGGGGCGGTTCGGGCCTTGGAGTCGGCCGGCAAGACCCCCGGTAAGGACGTCTTCGTCTGCGACGGTCTGGGCGGCGGGGCGCAGATGCTGTCTCTCGTCCAGCAGGGCAAGGTGGCCGTAGACAACTACGTCAACGACTACTGGTTGGCCAAGGCTGCAACTCAGTCGGTCTTCGATGCGATTGCAGGCAAGCAACATGCGCGCGTCATCGTGCCCGGGACGAACGGCAGCATCGTCACGGCCGGCACCGAGACCTGGCCCCCCCTCTATACCAGCAGCACGGTCAACAAGTACCAGCCCACAGGCGAGTAGCGCCCCGACCGGCTACGACGCCCCGCGGGGCGTCGTAGCCGGCACCTCCGAGGTACAGCGCACCGTCCTCGCCGAACGGGCCTTGAGCCTGCCCCGCGAGCGCCAATCCTAATTCGGGCCATGATCGCCTTCGGCGACCCGGCCACGAGGTATCCAATGCGCGGGCGTGGCCCGCGGCACCACTCTCATTTGCCCTGGGACGATCGCGCGGAGAGGCCATGACCGATCACGTCAGGTTCCTGTTACTTGGACTCGGGAACGGAGCGGTGTTTGGCGCGCTGGCCCTTGCGCTCACCCTCACGTACCGCAGTTCGGGCATCATCAATTTCGCTA
>Ga0207710_10001340_pt1 | contig 12367 bp, 5 predicted proteins | sample KBSS24metaG_FD_184400 | JGI IMG/M metagenome (GOLD analysis project Ga0207710, IMG submission 184400) | Switchgrass rhizosphere microbial communities from Kellogg Biological Station, Michigan, USA - KBS S2-4 metaG (SPAdes) (version 2) | ecosystem: Host-associated > Plants > Roots > Rhizosphere >...
GGCGGAAGGCGTCAGCAGTCCTGCCAGAACGTTTTGGCTCAAGTTGGCAGTGAGCCGGATGGTCGTGTCGGCACTGACAAAAGGTGTCAGATCGTAACTGACTGGTTGAGGAACGCCGTCGCTGCCATAGCCCTGCAGGCGGCCGACCTCAATCCAATTCGAGCCGCCGTTCTTGCTCGCCTGTATCGAGACATAGTCTCCCGCCCCTAACGATTGACGTTGAGCGTTGAAGGTGAGTGTGGCATGAGGCGCCCCAGGCGGAAGTGCCGCACGGCGGGCGAGAGCGCCGCCGGATCCCTTCATGGAAAGCCGCCCTGCGCCTATCAACCCGTTGACCACGACGGGCTGGATGGCGATTTTTCCGGTGAGGGGCTGACCGTCGTCTCCGGTTTCAATCCAGGCCGTTGCCCACAGATGATCACCGTCGTTGTTGTTCCAGCTCGCCGCGGTGAAATTGTCGCGCACGTTCGATTTCGGCGGGGCCACGACCGCTGCGGCCGCAACCCTGACGGGACCATCGGGCACAACATGCAGGCGGGCGTTGGTGCGCATGAGCGCGGTTCGCTGTGTGCTCGTCAACCGAGCCACAACGGCTTCAATAATGGGCAGCTCGCTCGTCACTTCGCCCCCGCTGGCGAGAACGTCCCTGCGCGCTTCAGCGGAAGTCTGGGCCGCGACGATATACGAGAGCGTTTCGGAGGCTCCCGCAACCGGGCTGCCCCCCGCAACCGCAAATGGGGCTGTCATAACCGCTGCCAGGACGATGATCGGGCTGCTTGGTAAGACGTTCACTCGGCACTCCATTTCGTTCGATCGGCGTGCATTTGACGTTCTATGAGCCGGGCTCGGAGTGTCCCGTTAGACCCGGAATCCGTGTTGAAGTGTGATGGACCTCAAATAAGGCCCCGGTAAAATAGCTGCCAGCGCGGCACTGACGAATCAGCGCACGAGCCTAAGCCTCCCGGACCGGGTCCAACGTCTTTGCAACCGGCGCATCTGCGGCTGCCTTCAGGCGCAGAGCGGCGACCGGCTTTGGAAGGCCAAACAGGGGACCCGTAGCCTGTTCGCACCCGCATTCATACAAGGAATCCAACTGGGCGCGTCGCGAAACGCCGGTCGCGATGCATACGAGCCCGAAAGCCCGCGCGACCGACGTTGCTGCACTGCAAATGGTCCGCGCTGCCACGTTCCGGTCGATACGATCGACCAAGGATTCGGCAATCCTCCCACCATCGAGCGGAAGCGAGCCGAGCCGCGCGAGCGCAATGCCGTCATCGCCAAAATCCTCCAGGAAAATCCGGGCGCCCCTTTCGCGAAGCTCACGAAGTTGTTCGCGCACGCGGTTTCCCGCCCCCAGCGTCTTGACATCGATGTTGATGTCCAGCCGGGACAGGCAGATGTCGTTGGCAACGGCTGCCGCCGTCATGTCTTCCAGCAACGCAGTTGCATTCATTGACTGCCGCGTCAGCGTCACGGCGAGATTGACCCGCGGGCTGCCCTGCTCGGTCAAGTGGGCCAGATCGCGAAATCCGCGGCGAAAGGTCCACCGATCCAGCAGATGGCGCAGAGCCAGCTTGTCCAGCGCCGGCATGAACCGGCTATGAGCGATCGGACCACATGCGGGATGAGTCCATTGCAACGACGCCGCCAGCGCCACCGTCCTGCGACCCTGCAACTCCACGATCGGGGCGTATTCGAGGGAAAACTGCTCCCGTTCGACGGCCCAGCGCAACTCTTGCTCGAGATCCGAATTAGACATCGATTGAGTCGTCTCGGGATCCGAACAGGTGGCCACGGTGCTTTGCCGCCCATTCCGGTGTGCTTCCAAAATGGCGCCCCGCGCACGGTCCAACAACGTCTCCGGCTCGTGCCCGTCCGTGGGGAATAAAGCCAGCCCAATGATGGGAATCGATTCAAGACGGTGTCCGTCCAGATCGATCGGATCGACCAAGGCGAGCCGGATGTGCTCGGCCGCCCGTGCCGCCTCGGCATGGCCGGGCACATCTTCGATCAGGACTGCCAACTGATCGCTTTCGAGCTGCGCCATAGGTAACGGCTTTGAACTCCCGTGTGTGAAAGACAAGTTGAGGCTGCTCAAGCGCTCGAGGGCACCCAGCACCAACATCCGTCCAAAAGCCGCGCCCAGCGTGTTGACTATTCCAGGCAGATCACTGAAATGCACCACGGCCAGTGCGACCCGTGATTCGCGTAAGCGTGCCTTGGCCAGTGCATCGCGAAATTTGCGCGCAAAGTGAGCGCGGTCGTTCCGATCGTGCGTAGTCGCCGGATCCTCGCCGGATGACTCGCAGGACCCCCGTCCTTCGCCGCGGATTGCCCGCATGACCATCAACACGCGATCCACGCCCTGGGGCCGTACCCGCACGTGGACCTGACACTGCTCGAGGTCAAAGTGGCCATCCGTCTCGGAACGTCCTTTGAGGCAGCGGCGGATGAGATTCGACAGATCATCTGCAACATCCGCAGGCCATAGATCATTCAGTCTCTTGCCGCGCAGCGACCCGGGGCGCGCTGCTACTCCTAGTTCGCGCCCGCCCAGGTTGCTCATGATCAGCGCGTCACGGCGCACTACCAACGTGAGATCGGGTAGCGCCTTGATGAAAGTGTCGCTTAGATCGTTCATGGTCTCGACTCCCTCATTGTCGAATGTTCGATGATGGCGGCAAACGTACGAGCCGTTCGAGCGTCTCGTCGTTCGCCGCCGCGGAGCGGCGGACCTCGACGAAGCGCTTTTGCTCGGCCGCTTCCAGATCGTGTTCGGCTAACGTTGCGAGCTCAGCAACGTCGGTCATACCGGGCGCACCACAGCAGCCAACCCAGGCATTGCGCGTTCCTTTGGCTTTGTAAAGATTGGCATCCGCAACACTGAGGACCCGTTCCCAACCCAGCTGGGGAAATGGCTCGGCGACGAACGGATACAGTGCGAAGCCAATCGAACAAGTGGTCCTTCCGGTGACCGATCCACCCACCGGAAAGCGCCGCGCGGAGATTGAGTGCCGAACGCGCTCAGCCAGGGCCGCCGCGTCATCTAGATCGCTGACCGCGTGTACGGCGACGAATTCGTCCCCGCCCCAGCGAACCACCAGGTCGCTGCCGCGGACGCATTGGCTCAATATCGCCGCGACTTCGGTCAACACTCGATCGCCCGCGTCGTGACCGTGCTGGTCGTTGATCGGCTTGAGACGGTCCAGATCAACCAGGAGTATCGCCAGGCGGGGACCGGTTGCCTCGTTCCAATTGCCGCGGTGTAGGCTCGCGATCAATGCCGGCATCGCGTGGTCCAGTGACCGCCGGTTGCCCAGGCCGGTCAGCGCGTCCGTGAAGCTGACTTTCTCGAGCTTTGCGTTTGCCCGCTGCAGCGCGATGTTGCGATCCGCCAGTTCGTGTGTCCGGTCAGCCACTTCGCGCTCGAGTTGGCGACGGTACTCGGCCGCTCTGCCCAGTGCCACTCGCTGACGCCAACCGATCGCACACACGAGCAGAGCCCCGATCGCCGCGTAGGCCGTGTAGGCCCACCAGGTTTTCCAAGGCGGGGAATCAACCTCAACTGCGATCGCCAAACCTTGCCTGTTCCAGGCGCCATCTGCATTGGCGGCGCGCACCTTCAGAATATAGTTGCCACCCGGCAAATGAGTGTAGGTCGCGCTACGCAGCGGCCCCGCACGAATCCAGCCCCGGTCAAAGCCGTCGAGTTGGTATTCAAAGGCGTTGGCGGCAGGAGCGGCGAAATCCAACGCTGCGAACTCGAAGGTGATCACATCATCACGATAGCCGAAATGAAAGCTCCGAAGCTCGTCATACAGGGCGTCCGAGCGCATCGGGCGGCCCAACTTCAAGACTGTCGTGAGTGCGACCGCGGGCGCCGTACGGTTGAATTGCAATTGACCTGGATGGAAAAAGTTGTAGCCGTTGGCGCCGCCAAAGAGTAGGTGCCCGTCCCGGGTCCGGTAATGAGCCCCAAAATTGAACTCGTCGGCCTGCAGTCCATGGCTGCGGTAGTAGCTGCTGATGCTGCCGCTGCGCGGGTCGAAACAGGCGAGTCCGTAATTGGTGCTCAACCAAAGCCTGCCGGTGGCATCCGGAACGATTCCATAAACGGTGTCATTCGGAAGTCCATTGGATTTGGACAGGTTGGATAGCCGGATCGGTTCGGTTGTGCTCTTGCCGGGTAGCGCGCGATCCAAGCCGCCGCCGCGAGTCCCAATCCAGACGGTGCCTCCCGAGTCTGCGTACAGCGCATATACCGTGTCCGCGCCTAGTGAGTGCGAATCCCTCGAGTCATGGCGCAACCGAATCAGATAACCGCTGTCGGGGTTGAGTATGTTGAGACCTCCGCCGTCCGTGCCGGCCCAGATTCGACCCGTTCGATCCTCGGCAAGCGCGGTCACGCGGCCGCTCGAAAGTTGGGTTGGATCGTTGGGGTCCGCCCTATAGGTGCGGAAGGCCGTCGCGCCTCGATCCAGTCTGGATAGTCCGCCGCCATAGGTCCCGACCCAGATCCGTCCCCTGGAGTCCTCCAGCAACGCCATAACCCCGTTTGTCGCCAGCGTGCCAGGATCGGCGGAATCATGTCGATAATGGGTGATCGTGAGCGTGTTGCTCGCGATCCGGGCGAGTCCGCCACTCATGGTTCCAGCCCACACATCACCGTTGTGATCGGTCAGCAACGCCATGACCCGGTCGTCACCCAGGCCGCCGTGACGCTCATCCGCTCGAAGCGTCAGGCTGTGAGTGCCGTCAGTATCCAGGGCCGTGAGTCCGCCGCCAAACGTTCCGACCCACAACCGGTTCTTGCGATCCTCGGTGAACGACATGATGTTGCGGCTTGCGAAATTCTCCTCGGTTCCCGCCAGCCTGTGACCGAAGGACCATGAGCGAGGATTCCATTTCGCGAGACCGCCGAACTTGGTACCCACCCACAGCAGCCCGCTGCGATCTTCGAACAGCGAGACGACGTGGTTGTCGGGAAGACTTTCGCTATCGCGCGGATCGTTGCGATAGGTTTCGAACTGCCGGGTAGCGCGCACGAAGCGGGCGAGTCCATCCGTAGTGCCGATCCAGAGCCGCTGCTCACGGTCCTCGTAGAGTGCTTCAATGGAAGCCTTCGGCAGGGAATGGGAGTTCTCACCACTGGCCGCAAAGGCGGCGATGACTTGACGTTGCGCATTGAAGGCCAGGAGGCCGGAGTCAGTGCCGATCCAGATGGTGCCCTGGAAGTCTTCGAGCAACGCCCGCGCACGCCGCCGGCTGATCCGATCATCGAGCGGCAGATGGCTGATTGTGCCGGTGTCGGGCTCGAGGACGTCAACACCCGAGTCCGTGCCGATCCACAGCCGCCCACTTCGATCTTCCAATAGCGCCAGAATCGAATTGTCGATGAGTGAGCTGCGAACTCCATCGGCGTGCTGATAGCGACGCAGTTGGGAGGTCGCCGGATCGAATACCGCCACCCCGCTCTCGCGAGTGCCGATCCACAATCGGCCGTGCCGGTCGGCGCGCACGACGCGAACTCGTTCCAACCCTTTAGTGGTAGCGTCGCCGGAGGCCGGACCGAGCACAGTGAAGTGCCCGCGCAGCGGGTCGCGCGTTACGATTCCACCGCCGTCGGTTGCGACCCACTGGCGCCCCAATGTATCAAAGAGCATATCCGCGATGAAGTTGTTCGGAATGCTTCCCGAATCGGCGCGGCTATGGGTGAAGTGCTGGAACCGGTAGCCGTCGTAGCGGTCGAGGCCGTCCTCGGTTCCAAACCACAAGAAACCGGTAGGGTCCTGCGCGATGACATTGACGGCCTGTTCAGACAGGCCCGCATCGAGCCCCAGCCGCGCGAATCGCATGGAGTTTGCCGCGCAGGCGGCCCCGGCAACGAGTTGCAACACGACCCACAGAATGAGCCTGCGCGTGTCCAGGTGACAGACGCGCGAACGCGCTGTTGCAGGTGACAACTCCAAGACGCGACCCTCGGTCGGCTCCGCCGGGGATCGGCGCTTCACGACAGTGTGAGCCTGATGTTATTTTGCGTTCGAGGGGGTCAACTGTGACTCGAATCGCGGCCGATCGACGCTGCACTGCGGCGGGGGTCGTCTGCGTATGCGACTCTATAACTTATAACATCTCACCGCGGCTGATGGGATTATGCCCGTACCCATGAGTCCGGTAATGCACCTTATTCCTATCAGTGACTGGTACGCCCTTGCGCATCAGCCATTCTCGTGCCCCAAGCGAAATCGAATGAGCTCCAAAGGACTGCGGGCGGCGGCAAGGGCGGCGACGCCGTCTCCGCCCGCGGCTCACCATACTTTGCAGAGGTCTTCCGGTTTCTTCACGAGCTTCTTGCCTACCGGACAACTGAACGCCTGCGCGAACTCCGGCATGTTCACCACCACCCCGTTGATGCGATGGCGTGGTGGCGAATGCGGGTCGACCACCGCGTTCACGCGCATGTTCTCCGGCCGCTCGTTCGTGCACGCCCACTGCGCAAAGCCGACGAAAAACCGCTGCGGTGGCGTGAGGCCGTCGCGCTCCGCCAGGCGCATCGTCTTCGTCTGATCCTGCCACGCCATCCACGCTAGCAACTCGCCGCCGAGATCGGCGATATCCTCGCCCGATGTCAGCGCACCGTTGATCTTGACGTCATCGACGATCGAGTACTGCGAATACTGGTCGCGGATGCACTGTGCGCGCTTCTCAAATTTCTCAGCGTCTTGCTTCGTCCACCAGTCGCGCAGATTCCCGTCGCCATCGTACTGACGCCCCTCGTCGTCGAACGCGTGCGTTAGCTCGTGCCCGATCGTGCCGCCCGTATCCCCGTAGTTCGGCGCTTCATCGAGCTTCGCGTCGTACAGGGGTGGCATCAGTACACCAGCCGGGAAATTCACGTCGTTCATGCCCGGATCGTAGTACGCGTTTACCGTAGGCGCGCTCATCCCCCACTCGTTGCGATCCACCGGTTTGCCGATCTTCGCCGCCTGCCGCAACGACTCGAAGCGGATGGCACGCGTCACGTTGGCGAAAAAGCCGGAGCGCTCGATCGTGAGTGATGAGTAGTCACGCCACAAATCCGGATAACCGACTTTGTTCCGCAGCTTTGCCAGCTTCGTGATCGCCTGGGCCTTCGTCGCCGGCGTCATCCAATCGAGCTGGTTGATGCGCTCTTTCATCGCCTCCTCGATCTGACGCGTCATGGTGATGGCTTTCTCTTTCGTCGTCGCGGGGAAAGTGCGCGCGACGTACTCGCGGCCGAGCGCATCGCCTAGATCGCGATCGACCCACGCCACGCACTTCTTCCAGCGCGGCTTATCCTGCTCGACCCCACGAAGGTACTTGCGGTTGAAGGCGAAGCCCTCGTTGACGAACGGCGACGAGAGATACGGCGCCGACGCCGCGAGCAGCGACCAGCGCAAATACGTCTTTAGATTCGCCAGGCTCTCTTGCGTCAGCCGCGCATTCAACTCTTTCAAGAACGCCGGCTCCGCAGTGTTAAGCCAGGGCTGCGGATTTACGCCGACGCCCTTGAAGTACACCGACCAGTCGAACGCCGGCGCGAGCTTCGTAAGCGAGGCGAGCGTCTCGCGGTGATAGATCTTGTACGGATCGCGTCGATCGACCTTTGTGAGCGACGCCTTCGCGAGCGACGTCTCGATGCGCACTACCGTAGCCGCGTCCGCCTTCGCGGTGGGCATCGGCTCGCCGAGCAGGTTGAACATCATCGTGACGTGCTCGGTGTATCGCTCACGCGTCTCCACCGACCTTGCATCGGTCTTCAAGTAGTAGTCGCGATCCGGCAGGCCGAGACCGCCCGCGTCGACAAAGGCTATCTGCTTGCTCGCATCCTTTGCGTCTTGCTGCACACCGACGCCGAAGAGCAGGCCCGCACTGGCAAAACGCATGTGAAAGTCGCCGAGCAGCGCAGCCATCGCCTTGCGATCGGGCAGCGCCTCGATGCGAGCTAGATCATCCTTGAGCGGCCCGATGCCGGCCTTCTCGACTGCTTCGGTATCCATGCACGCCGCGAAGTAGTCGCCGATTTTCTGCTGAGTCGGCGTGCGCGTCGGCATGGGCTTCGACGCGTCCTCGAGAATGCCCCAGAGGTAACGCTGATTATCGACTGAGTGCTTCGCGTACACGTCCCAGCGATTCTGATCGGGCGGAATCGGATTGCTCTTGAGCCATCCGCCGCACGCGTACAGGTACAGGTCGTCACAAGGATCCACCGACTTGTCCATGGCGCTCACGTCGAGGCTCGGCGTGTAGGGCAACTCCTTGAACGGCGTGTCCTGCGCGGCTTCGACGCGCGCCGGGGGAGCCAAGCTCTCGGCGCCGGATGCGAACGGCACGGCGGACCACAGAAGCAGCGCACCCGTCACGCAGTGAAGGAGTCCGCGAGTTGCGACGACCTGAGTGCGACGCGCGACAGACGGAGTTCTGACATCGATCCGCTGATTCATAACAGGCTCCGCGAACGGCACAGACCGGCCGTAAGCGAGTCTATTGCATTCGCGCCGTGGCTTCACCCAACCTGCGCCGTCTGATCCGCTGTGGTCGCGTTGGCTTTGCCCTGGTGTCGGGTGTGGTGTGGACCGAACTAAACCAGCCCCGGCGTGCGACCTGCCAGCACCTCAGAAAGTCGCCCGCGTTCGATGTTCCCGCCGCTCAGAATCACGCCCACATTCTTGTGAGCCATGCGCCCACGTTCCTGTAGCAGCGCGGCGAGTGGCGCCGCGCCGGCGCCTTCAGCAACCTGGTGCGTGTCGTCATAGTAGACACGCACGGCTTCGGCCATTTCGTCTTCGCTTACCTTGACGAAGCGTGCCGCGCCTCGATGGATGGTTTCTACGACCTCGGCGACAGGTTCGCGAGTGGCAATGCCATCAGCAAACGTGCGGGCTGTCGGAGTGGTCACGACCTTGCCGGCCTCGAAAGAGAGCGCCGTGGCTGGCGCGTTCACCGCGCTTACGCCGATGATCTCGGTCTTCAATCCGAGCAAGTCTCTCACGGTGATGAGCGCGCAGATTCCGGACCCCATACCGACACCGACATACACCGCATCGAGCTTATCAACCGCGCGGAACAGCTCCAACGCGTAGCTCGCAACGCCAGCGACGAGATCCCAGTGGAAGGAGGGAACGAGGTGCAGGTTCTCGGCGGCGGCGACGCGATGTGCCTCGTGCTTGGCTTCGTCGAAATCCTTGCCGAACTCGACTACTCGGGCACCGAACGAGCCGATCGAAGCGTTTTGATCCGGAGAGTTTCCGTACGGGACGTAGATGGTTGCGGGAATGCTGGCGCGCGCGGCCGAGAACGAGATTGACTGGCCGTGGTTACCCCGCGTGGCGGAGACGACACCCGCGATCTTGGGCTGCGATCGAGTCAGACGATCCATGTAAACGACGCCACCGCGCACTTTGAACGCGCCTGTGGGTGTGTGGTTCTCATGTTTCACCCATGCAGTGCAGCCGGCTCGATTGCGCAGCTTAGGCCATGCGTACTGGGGCGTAGGTGCCATCACTCGGTAGACGAGGGTAGCTGCACGCTCGAGCTCTTCGAGCGAGAGTCGCCTTTCAGCCATCGGGTTCTCCATGAAGCGGGAAGCGCGGCGGTGCGCCCTCCGAGTATCCTGATAGAGCACTGAATGGAGCGCCAGACATGAGTGTTCGCCGCCGCGACTCACTGTACTGGTCGCAGAGCAGCACAGATTGGACTGGAATCGCACAATCCGCCAGCCGGCAAATCGCTGCTACGGGTGAACCAGAAGGGCTCTGCTAGAAAAGTCCCACGCACACACCAGGTGTGCGTGGGAATGGATTGCGATGCCGCGATCGTTCTATTGATCGAGCGTCGTTCTACGACCCGCAGACTCCCGAAGGCAGCCGGCCGCCTGGGAAAGGCGTCGTCGTTCTATCGATCGATTGCAGGAAACGCACGAGCTCCTTCCGGTCCTCTGGGTTACTCAACGTATCGACACCGGCAGTACCAGCGCTCCGATGCGTCACGTTCTGCAGGACTGCGTCGAGCGTCGGCGCCGCCCCGCTATGCAGATACGGTGCGCTTGCGAACACCGAGATCAGTGACGGAACGTTGAATCCAATGGCACCTCTTGCCTGAACGTTGGCTACGTTGTTGGCGCGGATCTCGTTGCTGATGCCGTCTGCGAATAGCGCAGGATCGAAAGTTCCGACGCGGCAGAGGAACGCGCCGAGCTGGGCATCTACGATTTCAGCGGCAACCGCCGGCGGCCGGAAGTCGAGAATGCTGTTCGTCCAGTCCTTTCCGCCGTGGCAGCTTTGGCAGCCGGCCGCGGCGAAGAGCCGCCGACCCTCTCTGACGTTTCCGGCTTGCCCGCGGTCACCGCCGTAGCTCAGCGGCGAGATCGGAGCGCGCACACCAAGGGCGAGATAGGTCGCAATGGCGTCGAGGTCCGCATCTCGGCCCGTGTTGGCCACGTCGACCAGATCGGGGATTTGCGCAAGGCCCGCAACGCCTTCGGCAATCCCTTCAATCAACCCGCCGCCGCCAGACACCGCGCGGATGTTGCGTTCGAAGTCCTGCACTTCATCGCGCACGGCTGACCAGTTAAGCACTCGCTGATGCGAGTCGGGAAGCACGGGGGCACCGCGGCGGATGATCGCGTCACCGTGGGTGAAGGTATTCTCCATCGAGATCGTCTGCCGCGGCCCATCGGGAAACATCCAGGTGACGCTGTCGTGCAGGCCATTCACATGACAGCTGTAACACGTGCCCCAACCGAAGTCCGACATGCGCCCCGCCGGGCGTAATGAGTTGGCGGCGGCCCCTTCCGGCCCAATCGCAGTGTTGAAGAGCTGTTTGCCCCGCAGAACGATCGCGTCCACGCTACCGGCCTTCGGCAAGGTCGTAGATTGAATCCGCGCGAGAGTTGCGTACTTGGTCGGGTCGCTCTTCGAGATATCCACTACGGCGACATCACGCGAAACGAAATCCATGACATAGGCGCGAGTGTCCTGGGAATTCAGGACGAGACCGCGCGGATTCTTGCCGCCGTTGACGTCCTGTGGGTCAGCTTGCCCCATCTCCCGCAGATCCTTGAGCTCGATCCGCACGATATGGCCGGGATCTTGTGCGTTTTGCGGCGGGTTGATGGTGGGTACGCCCTGGGCATCCACCTCGACCCGCAGCAAGCGGTTTGTTGCCGCCACGGCGACAAACCCTTCCCCCGATTTGCGCTTGAATGCCAGTGCGAAGGGGTTGGTATTGAAGAGCTTCACGCCAGCCGGCTCGAAGTTGACACCGTCATTCATGTTGAGAGACGGCCTGGCCTCCGTGTCGTATCGCGTATCGATCACCGACAGACAGCTCTGCACATTCACGTTGAAACGGAATGGCCCGTTGGGAGAGGAGCAGGTCCCGGTCACATAGGCAAAGCCGCCCCTGATTTCGATCGCCTCGAGCAGGTTTGGGAAGGCAGTGGTGCGGTTGTCGAACGTCTGGGTCAGCGGTTCACGTCCGAGCGTGTTGCCGTCCGACTGGAAGAAGGGCGCTACGAGGATCGGCTTCAGGACGACCTCCTTGATCACCTTCTTCGAGTCTGCATCGATCACTGTCACGCGCCCGACACGGCCGTCGTCGGCTCCTTCGGTTTGCGTCAGCGGACGTGCCTCGTACGCAGCCGGGTGTTGTGACAGCAACTGAGTCACGTACACCTTCTCGCCATCGGCCGTGACTGCGATGCCATGCGGCTTGGGCCCGGCGTTGCGGATTGTCTTGATCACGAAGTCAAACCGAGTGTCGATGACTGAAACGGAATTGGACGACTGGTTACTGACGTAGAGCGTGCGCCCGTTGGGACTCAGCGCGCAGCCGAAAGGCTCAGTGCCGACCTTGATTGTCTTGATCAGCTGCCTTTTCGCCGGGTCGATGACCGAAACCGTGCCACTCACCATGTTGGTCACATAGACCTTGGAGTCATCATTGTCAGGACGTCTGCGCTTGCCGCCATCGTAATCATCGTCGTCATCGCCCGACTTGATGGCCACACACCACGGCTCCTTCCCCACCGGAATTTCGGCAACCTTCCTGTTCACGTCCTTCGCGACCGAGAACACCGACACCGAGTCAGTGTCAGGGTTGACGCTCCAGACGAACTTATCATCGGCGGTGATTGCAATCGGACTTGATCGGGTCGCGAAGAAGTTTCTACCGTGAGCATGGCCATAGCCTTGCACGTCCATCGATTGATCTGCCGCCGCCAATGCGCCCCCAGTGCTCAAAAGCACGACGCTGCACAAGGTGATCGCGCTGGCGGGTATGACAGAAAGGTTACGCAGCAGTGACTTTCGTTCATTCATGAACAAACTCCTCCCTTACGTGCTTG
>Ga0207710_10001341_pt1 | contig 12363 bp, 9 predicted proteins | sample KBSS24metaG_FD_184400 | JGI IMG/M metagenome (GOLD analysis project Ga0207710, IMG submission 184400) | Switchgrass rhizosphere microbial communities from Kellogg Biological Station, Michigan, USA - KBS S2-4 metaG (SPAdes) (version 2) | ecosystem: Host-associated > Plants > Roots > Rhizosphere >...
TTGGGGCGCGCGCTCAGGGACGAGGGAATGAGACCAACATTGTCGCCAGCGGCGTGGGCCTCCGCGCCAGCGTCACCCTCCGGACTGGCATCGCCCTCTGCGCTGGCGTCGCCTTTCGCGCCGGCCTCGCCTTCCGCGTTGGCCCCGCCTTCTGCGCTGGCGCCGCCTTCTGCGGCGGCCCCCTTGCTCCTGGTTGACTGCCTGACGCTCTGGATCTCCAACTGTCTGTGGCCGCCGGCCCAAGTCGTCGACGGCAACGACTACGCAACCTGGCATCGCGAGCGCGACGACTTCCTCGATGCGCTTGCCGCATGCACCGCAGACGTCATCATCGTCACCAACGAAGTCGGCACTGGCATCGTGCCCAACAATGCCGCCTCCCGTGTATTTCGCGACGAGCAGGGCTGGCTCAACCAGGTGGTTGCCGCGATCTGCGACGAGGTGTTTTTCGTTACAGCAGGCTTGCCAATGTGCCTGAAGCCGTCCCAACCAACGCCAGTGCGTACAACAACACAACTTCCGTAACTTCGACCCCCGCGCCCAGACAATCCCCGGTGGTGCCACCCAGACGCCACCTCAGCCAGCCACCCCACGCCGCGATGACCAGTGGCGCTCCACACAGGATCGGCGCAACTGCCGCACTGGCTGCCAACAGCAGTACTACCCAGAAAGCAATCCATCCCACATGCAAATGCCAGGCAAATCGCTCGCCGTGCCCCGGCTTGAGCGGCTTCAACCAGCGGCTCCACGCGAGCGGTCCCAGCCGGGCCCAGGCCGGTATGAGCGGGAAGGCAATCAGCGTGGCGTTGGACAGTTGCGTGAGTCCCATGACCTTCAAAATCAACATCAGCACGATGCTCACCACCCCGAAGGCCCCGAGATGCGGATCAGCGAGCACTGCGAAGAATCTCTGAGTATCCCGGTGCGCCGCGGCTAACGCATCGCTCAGGTCCGCCAGGCCGTCAAGATGCAGCGCACCTGTCATCCATACCCAGCCGAGGAGCCCGACCGCTGACCCCAGAGCGGCACTTCGATACGAACAGACCCACAGGATCAGGGCAACAACAACACCGATTGCCAAGCCAACGAATGGGAACCACGCGGATGAGCGCGAAAACTCCTCCGCCGAGAAATCCTCCACTGCGGGCACCGGCACGCGCGTCAGAAATTGCGTCGCCAGCCGTAGCCCGCGCAGCCTCACGGTGTCGCGCCGGCTGGGGCGCCCCCGTCGACTCCCGCCTGGGCGAAAGTGGCCATGTTGCGATGAAGTGCCAGCGCCGCTTTGATGATAGGAAGCGTGAGCGCCGCGCCGCTGCCTTCGCCCAGCCGCATCCTGAGATCCACCAGGGGATCGAGCCCCAGCGCCTGCAGTGCCACCGAATGCCCCCCTTCGGCCGAGCGATGCGAAGCCAACATCCAGGGCAGAGTGCGCGGCTCCAGTCTCACCGCGGCGAGCGCTGCCGCCGTTGAGATATAGCCGTCGAGCAGCACAGGGACACCATTTCGGGCAGCCTCCGTGTACAAGCCGGCCATCGCGGCAATCTCCAGGCCGCCGAGGTGCGCGAACAGTTGCCGCGCGACGGTCCCCGATTGGGCGGCACCGGCTGCGGCCCCACTCACCGCGGCTCGCGCGCGAGCCAGCGCGCCTTCCACAACTTCCCGTTTTCGCGCCAACCCAGCATCGTCAACCCCGGTGCCGCGGCCCACTACCTGCTCCGGCGGCGCATCCGTAAACGCGCAAATCAGACACGCGGCGGCGGTTGTGTTGGCAATACCCATATCTCCCGCAATGATCAGCTGCGCACCACGCTGAACTGCTTCACGCGCACAGCGTTCACCCACGCCGAGTGCGGCTGTCAGCTCCTCGTCGGTCATCGCAGCTTCCGCGAAGAGATCGCGGGTGCCCGCCCGTACCCTTTCATTGCGGACTCCACGCGGAAGCTCTGAATCGCCGGCGACGCCGACATCAACTACTTCGATGCGGCAACCTTCCAAGGACGCCAGCACATTGATGGCTGCTCCGCCGTTCGCGAAGTTGCCGAGCATCTGCCCGGTGACGGATTGTGGAAAGGCTGATACGCCACGCGCGGCAACCCCATGATCAGCGGCGAACACAAAGATCTCACTGCGTGAGATCTGCGGCGTGGGGCTGCCCAGGCGCGCAGCGAACCAGCATGCCAGCTCTTCGAGCCGGCCCAGCGATCCCGGCGGCTTGGTCAGTTGCTGTTGCCGTGCACGAGCCGCGGTTTCGGCCCGCGCGTCCGGCACCGGCATGTCCAGAGAATTCAGGCGGGCATTCATTCGTCGTCCAACTCCTATTGTGATCGCGTGTTACCGTGATCGCCCATATTGAGGCCGCCCGTCAGCGGGCCGGTCCCAACTCAACGCATCTTCCATCCAGATATGATCGGCCGGCGCCATCGCCTCCGGTTTGTCCAGAGTCGTAATCGCGATATCGATCGTCGCGGGGCATCCTTCGTTCCAATACGTCAAGGGCGTGCCACACTGTTCGCAGAACTGCCGCAGCACCGGGGGCGACGATGCAAAGGTACGTACAGGGCCGTCGATGCGAAACGTTGCGCGGTTGACCGTGGCCCACGCTACTACGTGCGCGCCCGAAGCCCGGCGGCACGACTCACAATGGCAAAAGCACGGCGGCACCACCGGGGCGCCACATTGGTAGCTCACGGCTCTGCACAGACATCGGCCTGTAAGGACTTCCGTCATTCGATTGGCAGCTCCAACATCAATTCGCGCACATACCGTACGGGCGGCGATCCGTACGAGAGTACCGCATCATGATATCGCTTCAGCGTGAAGTCTTTGCCCCAGGCTTTTCGGGTCTCCTCTCGCAAAGCGAGATGCTCCTGCACACCGACAAAGTACGTCGGCAATTGGGCGGCGGTGAGCTCGGCCCGCACCCACTTGCCGGCCGCCTCGCGTTCCTGCTGGAAAGTGTCATGCGTCATCAGGCGCATGGCGTCTTCCCGTGACATGCCGTCCACGTGCACTGCCTGGTCGAGAATCGCGTTGCCGACGCTTCGCAGGTACCACTTCAATTGAATCAGGTGCATGAGCGGATCGTGGTCGAGGAAGCCTTCTTCCACCATCATCGCTTCGGTGTACACGGCCCAACCTTCAATGAAAGAGCCTGAGGCCAGCACGGCACGCAATGGCGAGTCGTACCGGTTGGCATGCATGAGCTGCAGATAGTGACCGGGCATGGCCTCGTGGATGGTGAGATTGTAGATCGAGCGGGTGTTGTATTCGCGCAGAAACGATGTCACCTGGCTCTCCGACCAGTCCGGCGGGATGGGCGAGACCGCGTAGAAGGTCTTCTGTCCCTTGTCCAGCGGGCCGGGCGAATCGCAGTACGCCAGCGCAACACCCCGTTGGAATTCCGGCATTGGAATGATCTCGATCGGATCGTCGTATACCGTCACCAAATCGTGAGCGCGCACAAAACGCTGGGTTGCCTCGAATGCATGCTGCGCTGTTTCAAACACCTTGGCGCGCTCGGGCCGCTGCTCGTAAGCCAGTTCCAGGGCCGCGACGATGCCTGCCTGCTGCTCGTCCGGATTTGGCATCACGGGCAGTGGAGGAGCGTCGGATCTTCCGGCCAGCACGGCTCGCGCGATGTCATACATTTCCGCGCGTACCCGTTTGAGCTCTGACTCGGCTCGCGAGCGGATCTCCTGCCGCGAGAGCGGCGAATCCAGAGCGAAGCGTAATTTCGCATCGTATAGCTTCGCCCCCAGCCGGAAATCACCGTTGGCGGCCGGAAGTAACTTCTTCTCCAGCCAGATCTGGTGCTGCGCAACGGCTGTGCGGGCCCGCGCGATGGCTGCCTTCAGGTCCGCCTGCTGCTCCTCCGGAAGCGCTCCGAGCTGCGGCACCACGAGCTCGTCAATCAATGACAGGACACCCGGGTTCTGTTTTACGGCCGTTTCCGCGTGGATCCGCGGAACCCGTGCCGGGTCCAGCGATTCGCGGACCTGCGCCAACAGGCGAGGCAGCTCGGATAAGCGCGCGCTCACGGACAGCAGCCGGGCCGGCAGGGGCGCGAAATCGCGTGCCATCAACAAGTAGACGCTGTTGCCCGCCAGCTCCGTGTAGAGGAGCGGATTCCAGCGCCATTCCTGCAACTCCTCGGCATTCCACAGCTCGTATTCGAGCTCGCTCTTCAGCAGGTGGAAGTCAACCTGGTGTGCGCGGTTCAGCTGTGCAACATCGAGCGTTCCCAGCTGCGCTGCCAGCTGGCGCGCTAGCCCCGCTCGTTGGGCCCGCCCTTCAGGGCCGACGTCATCCAGATTTGCGTCATAACGATGCTCGCCCAGTGCCGTGGCCTGCACCGGCGTCAACGGCAGCATCTCCGCAAGATAGCGTTTGGATATCTCCTCAAAAGTCACATCGGCGGCACTCGGGTGGTGGGAAAAGTCCGGCGGTGGTTCGATGACCGTGCAGCCGGCAAAGCCCACGGTGAGACAGAGAATGACAACTGCTGACACGCCCACTGCAAAGGCACGCCAATTGCTTATGACCATGAGCATTTCGAGGCCCCCGGGGCGACGGGGCGAATGATGACGAAGACTGGGGTTCATGGGAAGCAAAGCACAAGCCGAGGCCGGCGCCGATCGCGTCGGGTCCTGTGAAAGTCCAGCCGGTGGCGGCTGTCCCCGGCGGAAGTGGCAGGTCCCCCCGCGAGGAGCACTATGAACGGCGACGATCCAGGGATGCACGGCAAAGACGAATTTCTCGCGATGCTTGCTCACGAGCTGCGCAATCCTCTGGCGCCGATCAGCAATGCGGCTCAAATCCTGCGTGCGCATGCGGCGGATCAACCCGAGCTCAAGTGGGCGTGTGCAGTCATTGAGCGACAAACGAGGCACCTCGTTCGATTGGTCGATGATCTGCTCGATGTATCACGCATGGAGCGCGGGAAAATAGTCCTGAAAAAATCCACAGTGGAAATATCAGAGCTCGTTCAGCACGCGCTCGATACCACCCAGCCACTCATCGCGGCACGCCGGCACCATCTGCATGTGAGCCTGCCGCCGGGAAAGCTTACTCTGGAGGTAGATTTGATTCGCTTGGCACAGGCTCTCGCGAATCTGTTGAACAACGCTGCCAAGTACACGGAGGTGGGCGGGGAAATATGGCTGGACGTAACGGCCGACGCGCACGCAACAGTATTCCGGGTCCGTGATACAGGACCCGGAATAGCGCCAACACTGCTGCCCTGCGTGTTTGATCTGTTCACACAGGCCGATCGCACGCTCGATCGGGCCCAAGGGGGGCTTGGTGTGGGCCTCACGTTGGTGAAGCTCCTCATTGAGCTGCACGGTGGCTCGGTAGAGGCCCGGAATATGGACCCGACAGCCGGCCACGGTGCCGAATTCATCATCCGACTTCCCGCAAAGAGGGCCGGCGCTGCGCAATCTACAGCGATCCCAGGCGCCGCTGAAGCGCAGGCGGTACTACCCCTGCACGGCGGGCAGCTGAGAATTCTGGTCGTCGATGACAATGTCGATGCGGCTGACAGCACCGCGTTACTGTTAGGCAGCGATGGGTTCGAGGCCCGTAGCGTGCACGGCGCGCTGGCAGCTCTCGATGTCGTGGGTTCCTTCAAGCCGGATATCGTGCTGCTCGACATTGGTCTGCCAGTGCTGAATGGCTATGAAGTTGCGCAACGATTGCGCATCCGCAAGGCTGACGTGCCGCTGCGGATCGTCGCGTTGAGTGGCTATGGACAACAGGCGGACCGCGAGAGAGCCGCACAGGCCGGCTTCGATGATTACCTGGTGAAACCGGTCGAGCCCGCCGTACTCAGCGAATTTCTGCGCTCTCTGCACTAAACACACTCTGCGCTGGACACTCTACGGGCGCCGGCTGTTAAGCTGGTGCTCTTCATGACGCATGCGCTCTCAGTTCTGCGTTACCGCGATTTCACGGTATATGCAGCGGCACGATTTTGCACCACCCTTGCCTGGGAGATGTTGGGCGTCGCGGTCGGCTGGCAGGTGTATCAGCTCACGCGCAATCCGCTCGATCTTGGGTTCGTCGGCCTCGCGCAGTTCCTGCCGTTCGTGATCCTCGTGCTGCCGGCCGGTTACGTTGCGGACCATGCCGACCGGCGGATGGTGCTGGTAAGTGCTTACGGCACGCAGGGTATCTGCGCAGGTCTGCTCTTGTGGTTCACTCTGTCGGGCATGAAGCAGGTATGGCCTGTATTTGTTGCCATGACCCTGTTCGGCGCCGCTCGGGCGTTCTCAATGCCCGCCTCGCAGGCGATGACCCCTAACCTGGTTCCGCCTGAAGCATTTCCCAAAGCGGTGGCGTTCAATTCTGTGCTGCTCGAGATCGCCGGCATCATAGGCCCGTCCCTCGGAGGTGTGCTCTACCTGTTGGGAGCCTCGGTGGTCTACAGTGTTGGTTTCGGCCTGGTTACGATCGTCGTTGCTTTGATCTCCACGATCAAACCAGTGCGCGCGACGCGTACCACCGATGATGGAGTCGGCGCTGATCTGCTCGGCGGTTTGCGCTTTGTGTTACACCGGCCGACGGTCCTGGGCGCGATCTCACTCGATCTGTTCGCCGTACTGTTCGGTGGCGCTACTGCGCTCCTGCCCGCGTTCGCCAGCGATGTACTGCACATCGGTCCCGCCGGGCTCGGAGTGCTGCGCACTGCGCCGGGTGTGGGCGCGGCGGTCACTGCGTTCGCAGTTGGATTGGCGCCCATCGAGCGCCACGTCGGCAGGTGGATGTTTGGAGGTGTCGCCTTGTTTGGCGCTGCCACCATCGTCTTCGGGCTCTCAAAGTCTTTCTCGATATCCCTGGTCGCTCTGGTTCTGCTCGGCGCAGGTGACATGGTGAGTGTCTACATCCGCCACCTGCTCGTGCAGCTGGAGACACCAGACGCCATCCGCGGACGCGTGAGTGCCGTCAGCTCGATGTTCATCGGTGCCTCCAATGAGCTCGGGGAATTCGAGTCGGGAGTGACCGCCCGCTGGTTCGGTTTGGTGCGTGCGACTGTCCTGGGTGGCATCGCTACACTCGTAGTGATCGGCGTGTACCTGAAGCTTTTTCCCGACCTGCGGCGCATGGATCGGTTCAACCGCCCGCCCAAATAGGGCTGGGAACGGCGCATTGACCGTGCGCAATCCGCCGTTGTCGCGCGCGGTCAAAAATCGCTGCAGCGGTGGCATACTCGGGAGGCACGGCAAGCCGGGGAGTAGGACGGCTTGCCGGTATTGCCGAACGGGGAATAGCCATGAACGGCCTCAAAGCAGGGTCTCAATGTGCCTCCGTCTTCGCCCTCCTCATCCTCGTCTCAGGGTGCATGCAATCTCGCGTGGAAGAGTCTCGAGAGCTGCACACTAAGATTCAGAAGGACGAAGCAGTGGTGATACTCGCAAAGCCCCAGATAGAGGGTGCGAGCGCCGAGGACGAATTCATAGATTGCGTTGCTGGCGGATTGGCAGGTCACGGTGCCAGCGCCATTGCCACGCGCACCGATGAGCAGTTCACCGACGCAATGTTCCCTTGGTTTGAACCGGGGACCGCTCCGTCCAGGCCGGAGGCGGTCGCTGCCCTGCTGACGCGCCCCGGCGTCGCGGAGAGAGTTGCAGCATCAGGCGTGCGCTATGTCGTCTGGCTCGACGGGGGTACGCAGAAGACTGACGGTGGCGGTAGCCTCGCGTGCGGAGCGGCGCCCGGCGCTGCCGGGTGCATCGGCTTTGGATGGTGGGAGAAGGAATCCAACTACGAGGCTACGATTTGGGATCTGAAGGAGGCCAAAACCGCAGGAAGTGTCGGCACAAATGTGACGGGAACTTCGGCCATTATCGGTGCTCTGGTTCCATTACCGTTCATAGCCCGCGTACAGGGAACGGCATGCGACCGTATGGCGGGCCAGCTTCGTACTTTTTTTACCGGTAGCGACGACGTCGAGGCCAGCCACCCGGCCATCGCGCAGATCAAGTCCGCAAGGAAATGAGCTTCCGCAATGCACTATTCGCTCCACCCATCCCTGACCGCCGCCGCGTTAGCCGCCATTGGCGTATTTGCGGTGGCTGCGGGCGGATGTGCATCTAAGCCACCGCAGCCGGAATCCTCTGCCACTACTGCGCCGAGGTCGAACCCGCAATCGAAGGCGGGGGGCGGGGGCGGTGCATCCACCGGGGCGGCGGCCCCGGCCGCTGGCGCTGAAGCTTCCGCTGGGGCGGAGGCCTCGACCGCTGGCGCTGAAGCTTCCGCTGGCGGCAGTGCGTCCGCGGGCGCGGGCACATCCGCCGGCTCGGCGAGCGGGTCGGCTCTCCCACGAGGTCGCGCGCAAACTTCAGATGAGCGTCGCGCGGCTCTCGATAAGCGCCTCAACGAGTCGCTTGGCGCGTTTGATGCCCAGCTGCGCAAGGAGCAGCAAAAGATCGCGCTGGAGCGTGATGCTCGCCAAGCCGCCGTTACGACCGTAGCCGCCACCGATGGCAACGCGAAATCGGCTCCCGACGAGGACGCCGAGAACGCCGCAACGGCGACCACCGATTCCGCCCACCAGCCCCCCAGCTCGCACCGGGGCCCAACGGACACCCGCTCAGCCCGTAGCGGCGACCTTAAATCCGACCGAACCGCGGGCGGACCCGTAGGCACCAGCGGTAACGGAGCCGCGGCCAACGAAATTCCCGACGGCAATGACGACGATGTGATTGCGCGCCGTCTGCGTAAAGCAGCCGAGCAGGAAACGGATCCAGAGCTGAAGGACAAGCTATGGAAAGAATATGTTGAATACAAAAAGAACACGCAAGGAAAGTAAGAGTCACTGGAGATACAGGTGACGGACGTGGGACGAACGCTTCGAGTAGCGCTGTGCTGTGCGGCGCTGGCCGCATTAACGGCGGGTTGCGTCGTCCACGAAACCCGGCCTCTGCCCAAGATCAATGCAACTCAAGCCGACCACGAAATACCCGCCGACGAGTTGCTGGATGTGGCAGTGCGTGCGTTTGATCCAGGTGTACCGCCTGAGATTGCGAAAGATGAACAAGCGCTGAACAAGAAGCGCATTTATCCCGATATCCGGCATGCCGAATCACGTTATGTCGCAACGATGTTGCGTGCGACGTTGGAAGCATCTGGTCAATGGGGCGCGGTTCGTGTAGTCCCTGAGGGCGTGCAGTTCGTTGATGTACTGGTATCAGGCAAAATCACGGAATCCACGGGAGCGAAGCTTGCTCTACAGGTTACGGTTAAGGACTCCACCGGGCGGGTATGGGTCAATAACAAGCGTTACGAGAGCTCGGCCGACACGGGCTCGTATAAAACAGATGCCGCACTGAAGGCACGCGATCCGTTTCAGAACGTTTACTCGGAGGTGGCAAACGACATGCTAGCTGCGCGCGAGGCGCTCGTTGTTCAGAGTCGTCGCGATATTCGTCGCGTCACGCAGCTTCAATTTGCCTCGGATTTAGCACCGCAGGCGATGGAAGGCTATCTTGACCACGACCAGAAGGGCTTGCTGAAAGTCGCGCGCCTGCCAGCGGCCGATGATCCAATCAGCACGCGAATCGATCGGATCCGCGAACGGGACTCGGGTGTTGTGGACACCGTGAATGGGTACTATGCAAACTTCTCCGACCAGATGAGCGACTCCTACGGGCAGTGGCGGCGCGCCAGCTTCGAGGAGATCGAGAAGGAGCAGCGCACGCTCAACAAGGCCCGGACGAGGACCTATCTTGGTGCAGCTGCAATCCTGGCGAGCGTCTTCGTCCCGCAGCAGTGCGGTGCGTACGACTACAACTGCAGGCGAATCGAGGGTGCCGTGCGTACCGCGGGTGCGATTGGCGGCGCCGCCTCGATTTTGTCGGGATTGAAGAAGTATTCGGACGCCAAGACGCATGCGCAGGCATTGAAGGAACTCTCGGAGTCATTTCAGAACGAAGTGGCCCCTCAAGTGGTCGATGTGGAGGGACGGACGCTGAAATTGACCGGAACGGCCGAGGAGCAATACCGCGAATGGCGCAAGCTGCTGCACGAAATGTATTTAGAAGAGAATGGGACTGCGGGTACCCCTGCGCCGGCAGATACCCCTTCGGTCGGTGCGCCCTTACCGCCGGTCGCGCTGGATCCGGCGCATTGAACGAAATGGGCTGCGGAGCCGACTCAAAGATATGACCGAGGTCGTTGAAACCACCAAGGGTAGAAAGCTCGATGCGCGCTACACGCTGCTCGACAAGCTAGGCGCAGGCGGCCAGGGCGAGGTGTGGCGCGCGCACGATAGTACGCGCGGGATCGACATCGCCCTCAAGGTCCTCAACCGTACTGCGCATCAGGCCAAGGCGTGGAGTGCTCTCGAGCACGAGTACGCGATCGCCAGCCGGCTCGATCATCCGTCCATTCTCAAGGTGTTTCCGCCAGAACGCTCTGGCGAAGAAATGATTCTGCCGATGGAGCTCGCCTCCGGCGGCGATCTTCGTCGGCTACGCGGCGCGGGTTTCCTCGAAATCATTCCGGTGCTCTTGGAGATTGCCCAGGCGCTCGAGCATGCACATGAGCGTGGAGTCGTCCATCGCGACTTGAAGCCAGGTAATGTCCTGTTCGATGCACGAGGGCGCGCGCGCCTGGCAGATTTCGGTGTCGCCGAAACGGCCATGACGCCAGCGGACGCCACAGCCCAGGCGTCGGGGGCGGCGCCCGCCGCAACCCGGGATACCAACAGACACGGGTTCTCGCCGTTTACCGCAAGCCCGGCGCAGTTGCGTGGCGAACCACCGACACCCGCAGACGATGTATATGGTCTGGGTGCTTTGGCGTACGAGTTGTTATCTGGCTATCCGCCGTACTACCCCCATTTCGACAAGAAGCGCGCTATCGAAGAACGTGTGCCCACTCTCGCTCCGACACGGCAGATCCCGCCGCTGTTGGGAGCACTCGTGATGCACATGTTGGCAAAGGATCCCAAGCGGCGCCCGCGCACGATGCGTGAAGTCATAGACGAACTAGACGCCGCGCTCAACGACACGCTGACTTTCGACTTCGAGAACGTTTCGTCGTCGACGCCGACAGCGTCAATATCGGCGACGGCGTCCCAGGCGCAGTCACCGCGCGCGGGTTCGCAGGCGGGGAATGCCGAAGAAACCAACACGTCTGAAACGGCGGCGAAGCAGTATGTATGGACGCCTGACTCGCAGGACAGACGAGCCAGTCAGGATAGACGCGGAAGACGCAAGGAAGATTTAACGCCTCCCGCCCCGCGCCTGCGCGAACCGACGATTTTGTCGGGTCGGTCAGAGAGCGATGGTGCGAAGGTTGCCGATGGCTTGGCAACCGGCAGTCGCCGCGCAGCGGGCAGTGACCCGGTGGCCAACGACAGTGCGGCAAGGAGGGGCAGCTCGGCGGCGAGCGATGGTGCGGGGGCTGGCGATGGCTTGGCAACGGATGGTCGCCGCGCAGCGGGCAATGACCCGGTGACCGAGGCGCGCGACGGCGCCCGAGCCGGAGCGAGGGACGGTTCCCGCGCGGCGGCCAGCGGTGACCCAACAGCCAGCGACGCCTCGTTAGCGGGCAGCGGCGCGTCACCGAGCGGCGCAACACGAGCCAACAGCGGGGCCGCGGGTGGCCCGGGAGCGAGTGGCCTTAATTCGGCCGGAAGCGGTACTCGCTCGCCTCCGCGATCCGGCGCGGAAGCGTTGGCTCGCATCGACGCGGCGCTCGAACGAGCGGCTGCGGAGTCGGCTTCGCAGCCGAAACCCGCACTTTCAACACCACTAACACCCGCAGAGGCCGCCGCAATCGTCGCAGCCGCACGCGCGGCATCGAAGTCAACCTCACCAAGCGCGACAAACCAGTCGGCAACGCAGTCAGCGAAGGCACACTCCCCCTTCGCGGCGCCGGGGGCACCAACTACGACGAGCGCGGCGCCGATGTCAACGCCTCCTGCGGCGCCTGTGTCAGCGCCTCCCGCGGCGCCTGTGCCAGCGCCTCCCGCGGCGTCAAAGCCCATGTGGCCGCGCGAAGGAACATCGAGTGCCGCGTCTCCTGCAAATGCAGGTTCATCTCGCGCGGCAACCACTGCGCCAAAATCTGCGCCGGATCCGTCGCTAACGGTACCGATGGATTCCTTTACGCCAGGAACGTTGTCAGCTCCGTCTGCGACATCTCGCACGACCGCGCAACCTACGTCATGGCACTCGACACCTGGGCAGCCCACGACCACACATTGGGCGCCTGAATCAACACCGCAGCGGCTCTCCTCGCAGCCAGCGCCCGGGCCTGCCGCTCCCGCGCAACCGACGCGACGGGACGCGCCGCCCGCGCAATCGGCGCCGGGGCACGCCGCTCCCGGGCAGGGGCCAGGTGGGTACACAACTTCCA
>Ga0207710_10001348_pt1 | contig 12332 bp, 14 predicted proteins | sample KBSS24metaG_FD_184400 | JGI IMG/M metagenome (GOLD analysis project Ga0207710, IMG submission 184400) | Switchgrass rhizosphere microbial communities from Kellogg Biological Station, Michigan, USA - KBS S2-4 metaG (SPAdes) (version 2) | ecosystem: Host-associated > Plants > Roots > Rhizosphere...
CGCGGGGCTGTTCGCGCCCGCGGTGTAACCGATCTGGTCAACGATGGGTATGCCGGCCGCGCGCAGGCTCTGCGCGTACGACGAGGCGCTCTTGGACACCCCGGCGGACACGTCGGTGCTCAGCACAACGGCCTTCGTCCCGCCCAGCTGACGCAGAACGCCACCGAAAAGGTCAACGCCGCTGGTGGCCGACGTGCCATAGGAGAACATGTTCGGGTTCCTGGTCCAGGCCTCCCCGACCCCGAGCCCGCCGACCGGGATGCCGTGATCGGCCAGGTACTGCGCGCTGCCGTCCGCGCTCACGGAGAATTCGAGCAGACCGAACACCTTGCGTTGCTCGATCAGGTACTTGGCCGCGGTGCTGTTCGCGGCCGGGTCGTCCTTGTCGTCATGCCACTCGTACACGACCTCACGCCCGTGGATGCCGCCCTGGTCGTTCTGGAGCCCGATACGGGCATCCACGCCGGCGCGGACGGCCGACAGCCCGTTCGCGGTCGGCCCGGTGTCCGGATAGATCAGCCCCAGCCGGATCTCCGAACGGCTGACGCCCGGCGAGTCGCATCGAGAGGCGGCCGAGGAGGCGGCGGACCCACAGGCCCCAGCCCCCATCGCCACGGCCGCCAGCAGCGCCGCGGCGCCGGACAACGACCATAATCGCCGAGGAACAGCGGGAAGTCCTTGAACCATTGACCTTTCCTTCACGAAGGGACGGTGACCCGGCGGGCAGCATTCGACACGACGGTCCCGTCGCCGTCCAGGCGCACAATGTCGCCGAACGCGTGTTCCGCCTTTTCGGCTCGTCGCGCCGAATGCGCAGCCACATCACGCACCGGGACCAGTCGAATACGCCCGATCCATGTCGAGCGACCGCGCCGTAGCCTCCCGAGCCGGAGGTGAACGCCGAGGTCACGGGCAAGATCACCAAATCGATCACTGGCTTCGGGACTATAGACCCCGGTCATGGCGCGTGGCTCCACGGGAGCGAGGTCAGGCCCTCGCCGGCGCGGCCGGTGCGCCCCGGATGGACATCTGGGATGAACCGCCGGCAACGGACAGTGCGCGGACCGAGAAGACTCACACCCTTTACGCCCCTTTATGGCCGTTATCCGTGCTCTCGTCAGATGATCGGGACCGTCCCGACCTCACCCCCGTCCGCCGATATGCCCATTGGGCAGGGTGCGAGTATGAGTGACCAGGCACCGGCGAAACCTCGCAGCGGCGAAGCCCGCACGGGCCGGCGACCGCACCCACGGGACGATCGTCAGAGGATCGTGTCGCGGGAGTGGTAGGCGTCGTCGGGGGTGACGGCGTCGGTGAGGATCAGGGTGTCGCCCTCGAGGATCGGGTCGGGTCCGCAGTCCCGGCACAGCTGGCGCTGCCACGGCACACCGGAGACGTCGTTGTACCCGCCGATGATCGGAGCCCCGCAGCCGCGGCACTGGCCCGTGATCGCGCAGGTCTGGCAGCGCTCACGTCGGCGTGGTGTGCCCCAGGGCAGGGCGGTCACCCCGTCGATGATCGCGTCCCCGCAGCCGGTGCACTGGGGTGGGACGTCGTCGTCGCCAGGCCGCCAGTCCGGGTCCGGGCCGAACAGGCAGTCGGCGCACTGGCCGGTGCCGGTCGCGGTCGTGGCGGGCACCAGCGGCCGCCCGCACTCCATGCACACCGCCGTGGCCGGCTCCTGGTGGTCCATGACCGATCCCCCTCGCGCGCCGTGTGCCTACCCGTCCCCTGATGATCCCCAGCGCGGGCGGGGCTCTGCCGGGCCAGGGGTGGGCCGGCCCTACGGTGACCGGGGTGAGTGTGCACCGGCTGCGGGTGGCCCTGCTCGATGTCGGCCCGGCGGCGGTGTGGCGCCGGGTCCACGTCCCCCCGGCCGCCACCCTCGGGGTGCTGCATCAGGTGATCCAGGCGGCGATGGGCTGGGACGGCCACCACCTGCACGGCTTCACCGTGCCGGGCGGCCGCGGCTACGCCGCCGCCAGCGACACCGCCGACGGCATGACGCTGGCGGCGGTGCTACCGCGGGTGGGGGATCGGCTGGGCTATGTGTACGACGTCGGTGACCACTGGGAGCATCTGATCGAGGTCGAGCAGGTCCACCGGCCCGCACCCCGGACCCGCTACCCGCGCTGCTCGGCCGGCGCCGGGGCCTGCCCGCCGGAGGACTGCGGCGGCCCACCACGCTCTGGCCGCCCCGAACACCTACGCCACGTTCGAGAACGCGCGGCGCGCCCGGCTCGGCCAGAGCCGCGCGCAGTACGCGGCGGAGATGGGCCGGCTGTTCGCGCCGTTCTCCGCGGTGGCGGCGAAGAACCCGCACGCGGCCGCGCCCGTCGAGCGCAGTGCCGAGGAACTCGTCGCCCCCACCGAGGCCAACCGGCGCATCGCCGACCCGTACACCCGGTACCTCGTGGCCCGCGAGAAGGTGAACCTGGGCGCCGCGCTCGTGGTCATGTCGGTCGCGGCCGCCCGCCGCCTCGGCGTGCCCGCCGACCGCTGGGTGTTCCTGCACGGGCATGCCGACCTGCGCGAACGGCACTTACTCGACCGCCGTGACCTCGGCGCGGCGCCCGCCCACGTCGCGGCGGCCCGCCATGCCCTCGAGGTCGCCGGCATCGGCGTCGACCAGGGACCTCTACTCGTGCTTCCCGATCGCGGTGCAGGTCGTGGCGGACGGCCTCGGCCTGCGCGCCGACGATCCCCGCGGACTCACCCTCACTGGCGGTCTGCCCTTCTTCGGCGGCCCCGGCAACAACTACTCGATGCACGGCGTCGCCGAGACCGTCGTGCGGGCCCGCTCCAACCCGGGCTCGTTCGGCTTCGTCGGCGCCAACGGCGGCACGCTGAGCAAGTACTCCGCCGGGGTCTACTCCACCACCCCAGCCCCGTGGCGCCCCGACCGCAGCGCCGAGATCCAGGCCGAGCTGGACGCCGTGGCCGCCGTCCCCCGCGCCGTGCGGCCGCGGGGCTGGGCGACGATCGAGACCTTCACCGTCAGGTTCGGCCGCGACGGTGCCCGCACCGGCGTCGTCGTCGGGCGCCTCGCCGACACCGGCGAGCGGTTCCTGGCGACGGGCGTCGACGGCGATGACGACCTGCTCGACCTGCTCGCCGCCGAACAGCCCGTCGGGCAGCGCGTGCACGTACGCTCGTTCGGCTTCGGCAACCGCGTCACCACCATGCCCGAGCGGATGGACGAGCTGTTCCCGCCCCGCCCGCGCATCCTGCGCGACGACTACGAGCACGTCCTCGTCCGCCGCGACGGCCATCTCCTCGAGGTCACCATCAACCGGCCCGACGCGCGCAACAGCCTGCACCCGATGGCGAGCGAGGAGCTCGACGAGGTCTTCGACGCCTACTTCACCGATCCCGACCTGTGGGTCGCGATCGTCACCGGCGCCGGCGAGCGGGCGTTCTGCGCCGGCATCGACCTCGTCCACTCCGCCTCCGGCCGGCCGACCTGGGCGCCCGCGAACGGCTTCGGCGGCCTGACCCATCGTCGTGGGATGACGAAACCCGTCATCGCCGCGGTCAACGGCTTCGCGATGGGCGCCGGCTTCGAGCTCGCCCTCGCCTGCCACCTCGTCGTCGCCGACGAGACCGCCCAGTTCGCGCTCAGTGAGGTCATGGTGGGCCTGGTCGCGGGCGCGGGCGGGCTCGTCCGGCTGCCCCGCGCCCTCCCACCCAGAATCGCCACCGAGATGATCCTCACGGGCCGGCGGATGAGCGCCGCCGAGGCCGCCGGGCACGGCCTGGTCAGCGAGGTCACCCCGCCCGGGCGGGCCCTGCACGGCGCCCGCGCGCTCGCCGGGCGGATCCTCGCGGTCTCCCCCACGTCGGTGCGGGTGTCGCTCGCGCTCATGGAGGGGCACCAGCGGGTGAACGACCCGGTCGACGCCCTCCTGGCCGACCGCTACCACAGCCCGCTCCTCGACGACCTCATGCTCTCCGAGGACGCCGTGGAGGGCATGCGGGCCTTCGTCGAGAAGTGCGCTCCCCGCTGGACCAACCGCTAGCTAGTGCAGCGCCGCGTAAGCACCAGGCGGCTGGTCATGTCGAGTTTGACCTCGCCGTAGGGGCGACATGCGTCCAGAACGACGGTGTGAGGCCGCGCCGGTCGATGCTGCGGCGCTCGAGAAACCCCCGCACACCGCCGGGGAACTCGGCCCGGCCGGGACGATGGTTCTCCTCCTGCCTGGCCTGGCACGCAGCCGCAGCCGCAGCCACAAGGCACCCAGCGCCAACGCGTCACCCACGGGGGCGCCTCGCCCCGCGGCACGAGCGACGTCGACTTGGGTGGGATCATGTAACGATGATCAGTGAGGACATCGATGTCAGCGCCCTGGCGATCAACGTCACGATTCCGCCGACCCTCCAGTGGACGGACACCCGACGTGACGAAGAGTTCACCCTGACGACCCTCAACGTCCGGCTTCTCCCGGACGGCCACCTGGCGGTGAAGGCCTATGGTCGACCGACCGGCGGCGGCCGCGGCAACTACGTCTCGTTCGGCGTACCCGACCGGCCCGAACTCACGGCCCTCGTCGCCGACGCTGCCAGCCGCGCCGGCGTGCTGTGGAGCACCCACCGCGGCCTCGGCTGACTCCTCAAACGCTTGTCGCGTGACCGAGGTCTCGTGAGGACCGCGCCGGCAACGTGCAGACGAGTTCGGCCATGCATGCAGGCGGCTTCGAAAACCGACAACGCTGCTGCTCGACGCCCAGGACTTCGCCCGCCACGCCGACTCCCCTGAGATCCGTGTACGGCCAGACTGTGGGCGTGGGGTTCGGCGTACTCGCCGTCTCCGAGTCGGCCGGAGACGACCGCGAGGAAGCAGTGGATCAGCTCTTCGCCGAAGGGTTCGGTGCCGACCATTGGTTCGCCGAGCCACACCGCGTCCTGCATGTCGCGCAGCGCCTGGCGGGCCTGGTCGTGCTGGCCTGCGGCGGCGAGGGCCCGCGCTTCGTAGGCGGCGAGCCGGGGACCCGTGATCTCGCCGTCGCGCACCCTCCCATCACGCCGACACCATCGCCACCAGCTGACCGCCGGTTGCCGGCTACCCGCCGGCTACCCGCCGGCTACCGCACGGGGGAGATCACATGCCCTGGCAGACCACCGGCCCGGTCGCCTTGGACGCGCCAACGGTCCGCGTCGCCCGTTCCGGCGCCGACGTCGTCATCCGCCACTACACCGCCGGCACCCATCGTGATCTGTGTCTGCGGCTGGTCGTCTGGTTCGGTGTCGTCCGGGCGATCCACGCCGGCCGCCTCGACCGGATCGGCGAGGCGTGGATGTCGCTCACCGCGTCGGACGGCCGGGCCCGGCTCCGCGACGGCCGAGTGGAACTCGGCTACGGCTACCTGCATCAGCGGACCGCCACCCTGCCTGCGCCGGTGTGGCGGGCCCTGGCCGCTGCCGCCCGCGCCGGCACGCTGGACCAGTTGCCTCACGCCGACCACCGCGAGCTCACGGAGGGCTTGGAGCCCGCCGGCGAGCGGGCCGGATCGTGAGCCCGGTGCCTGGACTCGGCCGAAACGCACCGCGTCCTGCGTTCGTCGTCGTCCGTCGCACCGTGGTGGCTGATGCCGACCGGATGAAGGCCACCGGATGGACGACGTACCGACGATCCCGTAGCCCGTCCCAGGCGATCTGCCGGATCGGCCTCATGGGGCGACCGGCACCCAGCCCGCGCGGGGAAGGCGCGGGCTGGGGCGATCCGATCCGCTACATCCGCAATCTGGTTCGCGCCGGAGGAGACTCTCGCCGGGGCCGTCCGCGGGAAGCTGCTGTGCGCCCTGGCCGATCTTGGCGGCTGGGCCGTCAGCTCGGCGCCGCCGCCGAAGATGTCGACCGCTCGACGAGCTCGTCTACCGCGCCACCGTAGGCCGACGAAATGTCACCCACCAGCAGCCTCGCGCGCGCTACACCGCCTCCCACGCCACCCACCCTCCGATGATCACGCCCAGTAACCATTGGATAGGTAGATGTAACAAGCCTGCATTGCTGGCGTAGCGGCGGGTACATTATTGCAGGTGACCATCTGAGGAATCCTGGCATCTGTCCGACCGGGCGGAGTGCCTCTGATCCTTGACTGGCGGGTGACCTCATGGCCGATATTGTGGCGCTGGCAGCGTCCGTGGACGACTTTCCCAGCATGTCGGAAACGGACGCAATGTTGGCGGAGCTACGCAGGCTGCCGCGGACCGTGGCGACCGCCGATCTCATTGATGATCTTCTTGATTTCCGGGCGCTGCTGGCGAACCTCGACGGAACCCGCTCACTGGCTGGCGCGTGAACCCGGGCAGGCGCTCCGCCCGGCGGGGCGCCTGCCCGGTATGAGGAGGAGTCTTACTAGGCGCCGAAGGGCTGGCCCTGCTGGCCCTGGCCACCCTCCCCGAACCGCTCGCCCAGGTTGCCCTGGCCCGCGCCCACGCCCACGCCAGCCAGCTCGCGCAGTCGGTTCTCGACATACCGCTCACTGTGGTTCGTACGGTCCGCGATCCGCGCGATGAGGTCATTGATGCCAGTCGCGGCGTCGATGTCCGACGTGCCGACCTGACCGAACTGGTCGAGCACACGGTAACGAACCTGCCGCCAGTTCTGCCGCAGCTGCTGCTCAACCTGCTGACGCTGCTGCTGCTCCTGCTGAGTAGTCATTCCAGAATCCCTTCCTCGCGACCCACTTTTGCGTGGCTCTTCTCGCAGGACGAAACACTATCCAAGATCCCCAAGATGCGCGACCAGGCGGCCGAGTCAGCGTGGATAGCAGCCACTCCGACATTATCCCCTACCGGGCTTCCTCCCACATATATCGCGATCGCTGAAGCTCGATCCACCACCGGCTATGGGGGTGTCCTGAACGCGAAATGTCTCGGGATGGCAGTCTTTCTGAAGGAACCCTCGGAGGCCAGGCGGGCATTTACGAGACGCGACTGTTGCCAGACCCCCGGCCGGCTCGTCGCCTCGAACAAGAAGCTGCGTTTCATCTCGCCAGGCACGGGCGGCTCGGAAACCGCTTGGGCGAAGATCCTTTCGGTCACACCGAGCCGCGGCGGCGTCGACATCTCGACGTCCACCCGCAGCGGCGGCATCTACCTGCTGTCCGACCCGGAGTACGCCGCCGCTGTGCTCGCGGGCACACTCCGGGTCGCCAAACGCCTCGTCCTCGCCCCAGGCCAACGAGACGCCCGCACGATCCCACCCGACGTCAAGGCCGCCGTCTGGCAACGAGACGGCGGCGCCTGCGCGCAGTGCCACGCGACCGAGTACCTGGAATTCGACCACGTCATTCCCCACAGCCTCGGCGGCGCGACCAGTATCAACAACCTTCAGCTCCTCTGCCGCCGCCGCAACCTGGTAAAAGGCGCTCGCATCTGACCCTTGAGACGCTCTCCGGGTGGGTCATATGAGACGTGGCCCGACCTGCTCGGGGCTGGACGCCGCTGACGTTGTCAGGTGTCCATTAGGGGATCCCCTTACGAATAGCGACTACCCGAGGCCGCCGGTGTGGAGCGGGTGTCTTCGTTGGTGCAACAGATCCACGTCGGGGAAGTGACGTGGCTTGGTTGGCAGAGGGCCGCGTGACGCGGGCATGCCGTCAGTCGTCGGCAAGGGCGACGTAGATCGGTGTGGCGACGAGCACTCTCAGGTTGTGGAACAGGGGTTTGGCGAGGAATTCCAGTCGGAGACGAGTCGGTGGCAGCACACCGGCGCTCAGTGCCCCGTCGACCGCCGTCTCATATGATGCCCCGTCACCGCCCTCCCGAGCGTTCTCGGCTTGCTGGCGTAGGAACTTGAGTACGTAGTAGTCGAGGCTGTGGTTCGCGGCTGTGTCTGCGGCGGCACCGATGAGGCTGGCAGGAGATCCGATCAGAGCAAGCTTCACCCCGTCCACTACTCCACCAAAGAAGGCCAGCTCGGCGGCGTAGTCCTGCATCACGCCGTACTGCAACGAAGCGACACCCTTCACGTAGCGCCCGGGATCGGCCAGGGTTCCCACCCAGCCACTCTGCTTCTCTAGATAGTCACTGAGGACTACGGCTTTGGCGGCAAGTTCTGGGGGAGGGGCGGAGGCGGTTTTCTTGACACCTGCGGCAAAAGCGGCGACGTTGATCTTGATCTCTGCTTCCAGGGAACGCAAGAGCCGCGCTGGTATCTGCGGGATCAGGATCTCCAGCTTGGTCTGCGAGATGTAGACGAAATACTGGAGCGGGCGATTGCTGGACCGCTTGAAGATGTTGGGCATGAACCCCCATTCCGGGTGCGTGGATGATGGGTTTGTCATCGCACGTCCACGAGTGTGCCATCATGCGGGTCGCCGCGGCAGCGTGCGCAGCCTGTCTTTCGCCGGCTCCCGCTCCGCCCGCGCCAACAACTTGGTAGTGATCAGCACGTCGAGCAGGTCCAGCGCGTCGTCCACCGTCCGCGACGACAGATAGACCACCGTCGCCAGCAACGTCGCCAACCGTCGCGACGACGGATGCCGACGCAGCAGCGTCGCCTTCCCGTCCATCCCGTACCATGACAGCTCCGCCAGCCGCCGCGGCGGCACCACCGACACGTCCACGTCGGCGAACCCGAACCCGATCTCCGCGGCCCGGTCCAACGGAGCGTGCCCACAGCCGCTGCGTCGCCTGCTCCCGCACGGCTGACGACCATCGCCCGGGCGCTGACCGCCCGCGGCGGTACCGAGTGGCGGGCGTCCACCGTGTAGGCCGTCATCCGCCGCGCCGAGCGCGCCGCCTGACAGACCGGCCGGTCCCCTTGACCAGGGACCCTTGACCCGGCCGCGCGCACGCACGATCCGACCGGCGATCACCCTGGTACGCCACGAAAACCCGCGCGGGGCGCCAGGCCAGACCCCACGATCACGCCCTTGACGGGCGGGCGCGTTGCCCGTTTCTGCCGCACCTGCGGTCCCCCTGCGGCGAGAGACATCGTCTCCAGGGGTTCCACCTGACGTCGCGGTAGGGCCGATGCTGGCCGCATGGAGATCCAGCAGGCGTGGAAGGTCGGGGCGCTGGCCGAGGCGAGCGGCCTGACCGTGCGGACGCTGCACCACTGGGACCAGATCGGGCTGCTGAGCCCGTCGCGCCGCACGGCGTCCGGTCACCGGGAGTACGGCGAGCCGGACGTGGTGCGTCTCTACCAGGTCCTGGTGCTGCGCCGCCTCGGACTGGGGCTGGACAGCATCGCGGTCTGTCTCGATGCCGGCGTCGATCCGGTGCGCCTCGTCAGTGACCATCTGGCGGGCATCGAGCGGTCCATCGCGGCGCTCGACGAGCTGCGTCAGCGACTTGTCCACCTCCACCAGCACCTGCTGGCCGAGCGCGAGCCGGACGTCTCGATGCTGATCGCCGTCCTGCGTTCGATGGGCGGGCCGGGTCTGGCCGGGACGAGCGAGGCCGTTCGGCAGCGCCTGGCACCGCATCAGCTCGCGGCGCTGCGCGAGAACACCGCGGCGCTGGGACCGGCCGCGCACTATCTCCTGGAGATCGAGTGGCCGGAGCTCTACCGGCGGGCCGAGGAGCTGCGCGCGAAAGGGGTCGAACCCGGCGCCTCCCAGGTGCGAAAGCTGGTGCGGCGGATGGACGAGCTGGGTGTGCTGTTCTCCGGCGGCAACTCCGCACTGTCCGGCGCGGTCCGGGCGGCGTGGCGCGAGGAGCTGGCGGACACCGCGCGGCAGGAGGACGGCGACGTGGCCGCGACCGCCGGCGCCTGGCGGGATCTGGCCGACTACCTGGACCAGACGCGCACCTTCCTCTGATCATGCTCCGGCAGCTGCGGCCCGTGTGCGGCCGCGCGCTGACGGCATCGCGTCCTGTCGAGGAATCCAATCGAGAATGCTGAGGAGCTCACCATGAATCGATCTACCCGTGCCCAGATCGCGGCCGGCGGGGCTCTGCCCACCATGATGGCGGAGCTGGTTCTCGTCGTGCTGGCGGCCTTCGGTCTGGTTCCGTGGAGCATCTGGCCCGCACTGGTCGTCGTCCCCGTCGTGCTGGCGGTCCGGACCTACTTCCAGGTGCCGCGCCGCCTGCGTATCGCCGCCGACAGTTCCGCCTGCGGGAAGAGCGATGACCCAGCCTGACGCTCTGTCCGAGGCCGGCCGGGATGCCGGCGGCGGATAACGATCTACTCTGGATCGATGGCCCGGATGAGCAGGACCAGCGACGGGCCACCACCACCGATGCAAGGCCAGATGCGGTGACACGCCTGACACGCCCTGTCAGGCGTCAGCTGATCTGGCCTTTTTCGGGGTAGTAGCCATAGCGGAGCTTTGGAGCGGGTGGTTGGAGTTTCCGGGCGTACTCGCCGATCGTGCTGCCGCCGGACTTGACGAGCTTGACCGGGTCGTGGTGTCGGAGTCGTCGAGCGACCTCGAGGATGAAGTCGTGGCAGTCGGGTCGCTGCTTCCGCATCGGCGGCCGCCGATAGGGCGTGGCGGCGGCGGTGAGCCAGTAGTCCGAGCAGAGGACGCTGGTGACAGCGATGATCTCGGGGTAGCGGACGGCGAGCCAGTCCTGGCTGACGCCCAGCCGCTGGCGCCGTTCGTTCCAACGGTGCTGGATGCTGTCGAAGAACGCGGGCATTTTGGCGCTGTCGCGGTATTGGTTGCAGATCTTGCGGGCGGCGGTGAAGGCGGTGCGGAACCGTTCGTCGCCGTGCCGAGGAGTTCGCCGGTGCTGGCCCACTCGTCGGGGCGGATGGCGTAGGACCGGACCGTGGACGCCGGCTCGCCGAGGTTGTTGAGCAGGGCGAGCAGGTTCCTTCGCCGTGACCTGATGATGGCGGTGAGCCCAGACTTCTTCGGCAACATCAAAGGCTCGACCGACTCCGAAGTGATGTTCCACCTGGCGCTCACCTTCGGGCCGACCGACGACCCGACCGGGGGGCTGGAGCGCATGGCCGGCTTCGTCGAGAGCGTCGGCGCCGCCGCGGGCATCCCGGCCAAATAAGACATGTCGGTTGCCACCGTGCGGGTTGCCTGCGGGGGCTGGCCGGCGACGGGCTCTGTCCGTCCGGAGACACTCCGTCACCCCGGCTGCGCAGCCGCCGCCCACCGCCTGTCGAGGTCCGTGGGTGCGGTCGCCGGCCCGTGCGGGCTTCGCCGCTGCGAGGTTTCGCCGGTGCCTGGTCACTCATACTCGCACCCTGCCCAATGGGCATATCGGCGGACGGGGGTGAGGTCGGGACGGTCCCGATCATCTGACGAGAGCACGGATAACGGCCATAAAGGGGCGTAAAGGGTGTGAGTCTTCTCGGTCCGCGCACTGTCCGTTGCCGGCGGTTCATCCCAGATGTCCATCCGGGGCGCACCGGCCGCGCCGGCGAGGGCCTGACCTCGCTCCCGTGGAGCCACGCGCCATGACCGGGGTCTATAGTCCCGAAGCCAGTGATCGATTTGGTGATCTTGCCCGTGACCTCGGCGTTCACCTCCGGCTCGGGAGGCTACGGCGCGGTCGCTCGACATGGATCGGGCGTATTCGACTGGTCCCGGTGCGTGATGTGGCTGCGCATTCGGCGCGACGAGCCGAAAAGGCGGAACACGCGTTCGGCGACATTGTGCGCCTGGACGGCGACGGGACCGTCGTGTCGAATGCTGCCCGCCGGGTCACCGTCCCTTCGTGAAGGAAAGGTCAATGGTTCAAGGACTTCCCGCTGTTCCTCGGCGATTATGGTCGTTGTCCGGCGCCGCGGCGCTGCTGGCGGCCGTGGCGATGGGGGCTGGGGCCTGTGGGTCCGCCGCCTCCTCGGCCGCCTCTCGATGCGACTCGCCGGGCGTCAGCCGTTCGGAGATCCGGCTGGGGCTGATCTATCCGGACACCGGGCCGACCGCGAACGGGCTGTCGGCCGTCCGCGCCGGCGTGGATGCCCGTATCGGGCTCCAGAACGACCAGGGCGGCATCCACGGGCGTGAGGTCGTGTACGAGTGGCATGACGACAAGGACGACCCGGCCGCGAACAGCACCGCGGCCAAGTACCTGATCGAGCAACGCAAGGTGTTCGGTCTGCTCGAATTCTCCGTGAGCGCGGACGGCAGCGCGCAGTACCTGGCCGATCACGGCATCCCGGTCGGCGGGCTCGGGGTCGGGGAGGCCTGGACCAGGAACCCGAACATGTTCTCCTATGGCACGTCGGCCACCAGCGGCGTTGACCTTTTCGGTGGCGTTCTGCGTCAGCTGGGCGGGACGAAGGCCGTTGTGCTGAGCACCGACGTGTCCGCCGGGGTGTCCAAGAGCGCCTCGTCGTACGCGCAGAGCCTGCGCGCGGCCGGCATACCCATCGTTGACCAGATCGGTTACACCGCGGGCGCGAACAGCCCCGCG
>Ga0207710_10001349_pt1 | contig 12329 bp, 10 predicted proteins | sample KBSS24metaG_FD_184400 | JGI IMG/M metagenome (GOLD analysis project Ga0207710, IMG submission 184400) | Switchgrass rhizosphere microbial communities from Kellogg Biological Station, Michigan, USA - KBS S2-4 metaG (SPAdes) (version 2) | ecosystem: Host-associated > Plants > Roots > Rhizosphere...
GGCCGCTGCAGCCGGCGCCGGCGCCGCTCCACACGGTCTCCGTCCAGCCGCGCGTCGTGCTGGAGCGAACGAGGTGCGTGCCGCCGACGGCGGTGACGTGGGCCGAGGACGCCGGGTACTCGACGCCGAAGCCGCTGTCGCCGGAGCTGACGGTGATCGCGATGCCCGAGTGGGTGTACGCCGAGTCGAACGAGAGGCCGCTCGACGACTCGGTCCCGCCGTAGCTGTTGCTGATCGTCGTCGCGCCCATCGCCGCCGCGCGGTTCACGGCGGCCGCGAGGGCGTTGAAGCTCGCCGAGCTCGCCTCGACGAGGATGATCTTGCAGGTCGGGCAGATCGCGCTCGCCATGTCGAGGTCGAGCGCCGTCTCCTGCGACCAGCCGGTGTCGGTGGCGGGGAGCGGCGACGTCGCGCCGTTCTGGTTCACCTTCCGGAAGCACCCGGTCGCCGACGTGCACGCCGGGAGGCCGAACTGCGCGCGGTACGTCGCCATGTCCGTCTCGGCGTTCGGATAGCCGAACGCGTCGACGATCGCGATCGTGGGGCTGCCGTTCGGCGAGGCCGGGAGCGCGTACGCCGACTTCAGGTCGGCCGGGCCGAAGCCGGAGACCGTCGCGTCGGGGTGGAGGTCGGCGCGGAGCTCCATCTTCCCCGTGGCGTCGACGCGAGCGCGGGCGTGGCAGTGGGCGAAGCCGACGGGCGCCTCGGCGCAGACGGCCGCGTGGGCGCGCTCGACGCCGAGGGCCTCCGACGTCGTCGACGGCGTGGAGTCGGTATCGACCGGACCTTCGGAGCCGCCGCAGGCGGACGCCAGAACACCGAACGCAATCAAAACGATTTTGCGCATGACAAATCCTCGCGTATCGGCCGCTATGGCCGGGTGGTCGCAGCAAGTACCGCCCGGCGTTTCTTATCGCAATAGCGATTTTCGCGAAGGGGCCGCGTTCGGACGATATTTCGTTTTTATCCGAAGGGACCACATACTCAAAAACGGCTCGCGCGCGGCGCGACGCCGCGCGACAACCAGCGGATCTCGAACGAGATTTACGACGAGCAACGCGAATGACACGCCGTGACGTGAGCGGGCCTGGTCGAGATCACCGCACTTCGATATCAGCGGCGACTCACCTGCCGAAATGTAACTCGGGACGAGACACCCGATTTACGCGCTGGCATCGAACGGTCTTATGCAACGACGCTGAGCCTCGTCGAGCTCGCGCGACGTCGGGACGCGCGCCCGAGGCGCGGCGGGCCCGACGCGGTTCGCCTGGTCCCCGGCCGGGCCCCTGGCGAGCCCGCCTTGACGATTTCCTGATGCCCGCCGAGGCCGTCTTTACGTCTTCTTGATCGGGCCGCGGCGCACCATGAAGCGTGTCGATGAGGGATCCCTCTCCGTACCGAGATCCCGCGCCGCGCGGTTCGGCGCGCCACGACGGGCGGCCGGCGCAGGACCGCGAGCTCGTGCCGGCGCTCTCGGTGCTGTGGATCGCCAGCGTCGCGCGGCTCGCCGCGGCGATCGCGCGCCACGAGACGTTCACGGGACCCGCGACCCTGGCGCTCCTCGCCGTGATCGGGATCCCGTGGATGCTCGCCGCGGCGCGGCGATCGCGTTGACCGCGGCCGCGGCCCTGGTCGCGGGCTACGCGGCGGGGTCGGGCGCGCGCGCCGCGACGTCGGCCTGGGTCGCGGCCTTCGCCAGGAAGTCGATCAGATCGATCTTCGTCACGATGCCCACGACCACCTCCTGATCGTCGACCGCGATCGCGACCTTCGCGTCGGCGAGGACGCCCTGGAGGAGCTCGATCTTCGTGTCGGGGGTGACCGTCGCGTAGTCGCTCTCGACCAGCTCGCCCACCTCGGAGTCGAGCGTCTTCGCGCCCGTGACGAGGTGGCGCAGGAGGTCGACCTCGGCCACGATCCCGGCGAGCTTGCCGTTCTCGACCACCGGGAGCTGGCTGATGCCGAGCGACTTGAGCGTGTCGATCACCTCGCGCACCGTGGACGTGGGCCGCGCGGTGACGATCTTCTTCTTGGATCCCGACGCGAGCAGCTCGCGCACCGTCCCGAGGCCGGGCTGGTCGTCCAAGAAGCCGTTCTCGCGCATCCAGTCGTCGTTGAAGATCTTGGAGACGTACTTCTGGCCGGCGTCGCACAAGAAGACCAGGATCTTCTCCTTCTTGTTCCGCCCCTGCGCGTACTTGATCGCGCCGGCCACCGCGGCGCCGCCCGACCCGCCGACGAAGAGCCCCTCGAGGCGCGTCAGATCGCGCGTCATGGAGAAGCACTCCTTGTCGTCGACGCGCACGACGTCGTCCAGGATCTTGAGGTTCATCGTGGTCGGGAAGAAGTCCTCGCCGATGCCCTCGACCTTGTACGAGAACGGCTTGGTGATCCGCCCCGACTTGACGAAGTCGTAATAGAGCGAGCCGACCGGATCGACGCCGACGAGCTGGATATCGGGGTTCTTCTCTTTGAAATATTTGCCGCACCCGCTGATCGTGCCGCCCGTGCCCATGCCGGCCACGAACACGTCGAAATCGCCCTGCGTCTGCTCCCAGATCTCGGGCGCGCTCGACAGGTAGTGCGCCTCGGGGTTCGCCGGGTTGTGGTATTGATTCGCGTAGAAGCTGTTCGGCGTCTCGTCGGCGAGGCGGCGCGATACTTTGTAATAGCTGCGCGGGTCGTCGGCGTCGACGGCGGTGGGACAGACGACGACCTTCGCGCCGAACGCGCGCAGGTTCGCGATCTTCTCCTGGCTCATCTTGTCCGGCATGATGAAGATGCATTTGTAGCCGCGCACCGCGGCGAGGAGCGCCAGCGACGCGCCGGTGTTCCCGCTGGTCGCCTCGACGATCGTGCCGCCCGGCTTCAGCCCCGCCTCCTCGGCGCGGCGCAGGAGGTTCGCGGCGAGGCGATCCTTGTGGCTGCCGCCCGGGTTCAAGAACTCGCACTTCACGTAGATCTCGGCGGCGAGGCCGTGCGTGACGCGATTCAGGCGCACGATCGGCGTGTGCCCGACCGCCTTGGTGATGTCCTCGAGCGCTCCCTTCATCATGCCCGAGGAAATACGACGCCGGCTCCCGGTCGCGCAAGCCGCGCCGTCCGCGCGCGCGCCGAAAGACGCGGGCGACGCGCCCTCTCGCGTGACGCAGGCCACGGCGGGGCCGAGGTCGCCTACGCTCGGGGGATGCCCCTCCTTCGCTCCGTGCCCCGACCGCCGTCGTCGCTCGCGCTCACCTTGCTCCTCCTCGTCTGCCTCGCCTTCGGCGCCGGCTGCGGCCCGCGATGGGTGATCGTGCGCCAGGCGAGCCCCGCCCCGTTCAACGGCTCGTCGGCGTTCAACGTCGACAAGGTGGACTTCACCGGGCTCGTCGTCGGCGAAAAGAGCGAGGCGGAGTACCTCGGCGGCAAGGACCCGGAGCAGCAGGCGAGCTTCCAGGGCGACAAGGCGGGCATGGCCGAGGCGTTCATGAACGGCTTCGACGACGCGAAGGGGCCGGTGCGCGTCGCGGCGCCCGGCGCGGGCGTCTTCATCGTGAAGCCGCACATCACGTTCCTCGAGCCCGGCTTCTACGTCGGCGTGGCGGCGGGCGCGTCGCGGGTGAGCGTCACGGTGCAGATCTTCGACGACAAGCAGACGCTCCTCGACGAGATCGCCATCTCGTCGAAGATCCCCGCGTCCATGACGAACCCGTCCAGCGGCGGCCGCCTCCGCGACGCGGCGCACGACCTCGGCCGGGTCACCGCGAAGTACGTCTTGATGCGCACCGGCCTGGACTGATCGGCGCGCGGGGCGAAGCGCGGCCCGCGCGCGGCGGCGGTGGGCCGATCAGCGCGGCGCGATCGCCGCGAGGTGGCGGCCCGCGCGCGCCCCGTCGCGCCGGAACGAGAAGAAGCGGCGCGCCGCGTCGCAGCGCGTGCACCCGGGGACGTCGTCGATGTCCGCGTCGGCGAGCCCCGCGGCGCGGAGCTGCGCGCGGGCGGCGGCGCGCAGATCGACGTACGCCTTCGCCCCGTCGCGGCGCGCGATCGACGGCGGGTGATCGGACGCCGACGCGATCCGATCGCCCACGTCCGCGTCGACCTCGAAGCAGCACGCGCCGATGCACGGCCCGATCGCCGCGACGCGCTCGCCCGGGCCGAGCTCGGCGAGCGCCGCGCCGACGACGCCGGCGACGATCCCGCGCCACCCGGCGTGGATCGCCGCGACCGCGCCGTCGTCCAGGCGCCCGACGAGGATCGGCGCGCAGTCGGCGACGCGCACGCCGATCGCGACGTCGGCGCTCACGAGGGCGTCCCCTTCGCCGATCGCGTCGTGCTCGCCGCGCGGGGCCCCGACGGGGTCGCGTCGCTCGCCTGGTTCGCGCGCGGCGCGGACGACGCTCGCGCCGTGCACCTGGCGGAGCTGGCGCGCGCTGGACGCCGGGATCTTCGCGCCGGCGAGGAAGCGCGCCACCCGCTCGGCGTATCCGGGCGCGTCGAGCGCGAGGTCGACCGCGCTGGTCGAAAAGCCGTGGAAAAAGCCGGCGCGGGCGAGGAGCGGGCTCTCGAGCGAAATGATCATGCGACGCGGCGCGGCGGATGGAGATATTTTCGGCGCTCCCCCATGCGCCCACAGGATCCGTTCATCGGTCGCGACATCCTGAACGGGCAGTTCCAGATCCTGCAGAAGATCGGCACGGGCGGGATGGGTGCGGTCTACAAGGCGCTCCAGCCGGAGATGAACCGGATGGTGGCGGTGAAGATCCTTCACCCCAAGCTGACGAACCGCAAGGACCTCGTGTCGCGCTTCCGCCGCGAGGCGCGCGCGATGAGCCACCTGACCCACCCGAACACGGTCAAGGTCTTCCTCTTCGGCGAGCTGCCGGAGGACTCGTCGCTCTACATCGTGATGGAGTTCCTCGAAGGAAAGAACTTGAACCAGACGGTTCGAGCCGAGGGGCCGCTGCCGATGGACCGCGCGCTGCCGGTGCTCATCTCGGTGTGCGGCGCGCTCGAAGAGGCGCACCGCGCCGGGATCGTCCACCGCGATCTCAAGCCCGAGAACATCTTCTTGAGCCACCAGGGCGGCATGCGCGACTACCCGAAGGTGCTCGATTTCGGCCTCGCGAAGGTGACCGAGCGCGAGATGCGCCCCGGCTCGCTCATCTTGACGCAAGAGGGGATGGTCTTCGGCACGCCGGAGTTCATGAGCCCCGAGCAGGCGCAGGGCAAGACGCTCGGCCCGGAGAGCGACATCTACTCGCTCGCCGTCATCCTCTACGAGGTCCTCACCGGCAAGCTGCCGTTCGAGGCGAAGGGCGCGATGGAGTACCTCCAGCTCCACGTCTCCGGGAAGCCGATCACGCTGTCCGAGCGCGTCCCGGGGAAGGCGTTCCCGCCGCTCCTGGATCGCGTGATGGACCGGGCGCTCGCGAAGAAGCCGGAGGAGCGGTTCGCCTCGGCCGCCGATTTCGGCGCGGCGATGCAGGCCGTGCTCAACGGCGCGACGGAGCTCCCCGCGAGCCTCGCCCCCGCCGCGCCCGTGCCGCACCCCGCGGCGCCCGCGATGGCGCCGGCGCCGGCGTCGTCGTCGATCTCGACGCCGCTCGCCCCAAAGACCACGAGCGCCGTGGCGATCCTCGAAGGGCGCGCGCCGGCCCGGGCGAAGAAGAGAGGTAGCCAGATCCTCCTCCTGGGGAGCGTCGCCGTCGGCTGCCTCGTCTTCGGCGCCGCGGCGGCGATCGTCCTGATGAAGTTCTTCATGCAGCGCTGACGCCTCGTGACGCGTCGCCTTCGCGCGCACATGCGACGCCATCGATGCACGGCGCGCGTAGGAGCGCGTGTACTCGGGAGGCGCGCCCGCGTAGGCTTCATCGCATGTACGCGCTCTATTATTCGCCTGGGTCCGCTGCAATGGTGGTGCATCAATCCTTGATCGAGACCGGCGCGCCGTTCGAGCTGCGCACGGTCGATCTGGCCGCGCGGGAGCACAAGACGCCCGAGTATCTGAAGCTCAATCCGAACGGCGTCGTCCCGACCCTCCTTTTGGACGATCGTCCCTATTTCGAGTGCTCGGCGATGCTGCTCCTCCTGGCCGAGCGGCACCCCGAGGCGAAGCTCGCGCCGCCCGTGGGCTCGCCGCTCCGCCCGGCGTACGTGCAGTGGATGTTCCACATCGCGAACTCGATCCAGCCGTCGTTCCGCGAGTGGTTCAACCCGAAGGACTTCGACGCATCCGAGGCCGAGGCCGAGACGGTGAAGGCCGTCGCGTGGCGGCGGATCGAGGCGTCGTGGAACCGCGTGAGCGCGCACCTCACGGCGAACGGCCCGTACATGCTCGGGGACACGCCGTCGACGTGCGATTTCTACGTCACGATGTTGATGCGCTGGTCGCGCGGGATGCCGAAGCCGGCGACCCAGTGGCCCGCCTTGAACGCGCTCGCGACCCACATCAAGGCGCGTCCGAGCTGGAAGCGCATGTGCGAAGAGCAGAAGCTCCCCGACTGGTGATCCGGCGAGACGGGGACGTCGGCGATCCCCCCGCGGGGTGATTGCGCGATTCCTTCGAGGCGCGAGAGTCGGATCGCCCCCGGCGCTCGCTTCCCCGGGCTCGACCCGCGGACCATCGAGCAGCTCACGTCGCGGAGGGACACGCCGAATGCCGAATCATCTCGTTGGAAGCCATATCGGTGCGCTGGTGCTCGTGGGAGTGGGGCTCTTCGCCGGCTGCGGATCGCCGCCGCCGGCCGCGAGCCCCGAGTCGACCCCGACGCCCGTCCCGCCCGCCTCGAGCGTCCCCGCGGCGCCGACCGCCGCCCCCCCGGCGCAGACGCCGCCGGCCGCGCAGACGCCGCCGCCCGCGCCGACGACGGGCGCGGCGTGCGTCGGGACGGTGCGCGCCGCGCCGGCCGGCGCCCGCGAGGTGGAGGACGCCGCGCTCCTGAAGAGCGCGATCGCCGATCCGGGTCAGGGCAAGCTCTGCACCGGCAAGGTGTTCGAGGCGACCGCGCCCATCAAGGTGTATCGCGTGTGGACCGCGGCGAAGGCGTACACGGAGATCGGCGGGTGGTGGTCGTTCGATCGCCCCACCGGCCCGGTCGCCAAGTACCGCGAGGCGAACGACATCTGCCCGGAGTGGAGCACGCTCGACACCGTCTCTTCGTGCACGATCAAGGCGGGCGCCCGCTTCGTCGTCGGCCCGGGGCAGAGCGCCGACTGCGCGGACCACGTCCACTACGCGGCGTCGGCCGAGAACCAGGTGTTCGTGCCGAACGACACGCGCGCGGGCAAGGTCTACGTCGACGGCTGCCAGAAGCTCGGCACGTTCCCCTGATCCGGCCGAGGCTCGATCCGGCGTCGCTCCGCCCCGGCGGCGAGCACCGCCGGACGCTCGGCCACGCTTCATGATCCGACCGATGCGCGGGTTCAGCCCGGCCCGACGCCGGCGCAGGCCGCGTCGATCTGCGTCTCGACGGCGTCCTGCACCGCCTTCGGGGCGTCGGAGAAGAAGTTCAAGCCGGCGCGCGACTCGATGGTGCGCGCCGGCGTGCAGAACGATCGCCAGTTCGCGCCGGGGGGCTGCGTGTACGGGCACCCGGGGTGCCACTCGGGGGTGGACGAGTCGGTCCCCCAGCAGTTCGGCACGACGATCGAGATGACGCGCGTGTGGAGCGGGTCGGTCGTCATGTCGAGCGGCCCCATCCCGATCTCGTCGACCAGGACCAGCACCTTCCACGTGGCGGTCGGGATGTCGACGCCGCCGCTCGCGCCGAGCGTCGTCGGCGTCGCGGCGCGCCACTCGTAGAGCGGGCCCGAGTAGATGAACGCCGCCTTGGCGCCGCTCGCCAGCGTGCGCGTCTCGTCCTCGAGCGTCGCCCAGGTCTGCTGGTTGTTCTTCGGCGCCTGCGGGACCATGTTCGTCAGGTAGAACGTGGCGCTGTTGTCGGCCGGGTCGTTGGTCTCGCGATCGGCCGACGGGCACATGTGGCCGCGGTCGTACACCGGCTCGCTGTAGTCGTTGAGCGACGCCTGCGGGATGTTCGTCGGGAGCGTGTCGTCGGCGCGGAAGTTGTTGGTGCGCCCCGAGCCGAAGTCCCACCCGTCGTCGAGCTCCCACGCGACCCAGTTCGGCGCCTTGTGCGCGCCGCTGTACGAGTGCGAGTACTGATGTTTGTTCATCAGGTAGTGGGTGACGTTCGACGAGACGTGCGTCGAGATCGTGTCCGGCACGCCCATCGTGAGGTGCAGGCTCGTGCACGCGCCGCTGGAGTTGTCGCCGTTGCCGACGGTGATCGACGACGACGCGGAGCCCCCGACCGCCGCGCCCGAGCCGTCGAGGCCGGTCGCGGAGATCGTGTGCGCGCCGTTGACGGTCGTCGTCGAGTCCCACATGAAGTGGAACGCCGGAGCGACCGGCGACGCCCCGAGCGTCGCGCCGTCGAGCGCGTACCGCACCTGGACGATCGACCCGCTGAGCGGGGTCGATTCGAGGAGGATCCGCGCGCACACCTTCGCGCCGGCGGCGGGGCGCGCGATCGCGATCGTGCCGCCCGAGACGTTGATCGTCGCCGTGAACGACAGCGGGCCGCCCGATCCGTTCGACGTGCTCGCGGTGCAGCTCGCGGTCTTCGCGCCGGCCGACGTGAACGTCGGGAGGGCGACGGCGATCGGGAGCGTCGCCCCCGCGGCGATCGTCCCCGTGGTGGAGCCGGGCGTCGCGCCCGCGCAGGCGACGGTGTACGCGAGCGATCCCGCGCCGTTGTTCCCGAGCGTGAAGCTCGTGCCCGGCGTCGGCTGGTTCACCGTCGCGGCGATGGTCGCGGTCGTCGGCGTGAGCGTGAGGTGGCCGTTCGCGACCGTCACGGCGACCGGCGACGACGTCCCGACGTTGCCCGCGCCGTCGTGCGCCTTCGCGGTGATCGTGTGCGCGCCGTTGGTCGTCTGCGTCGCGTTCCAGGTGGCGCCGTACGGCGCCGTGGACGAGGTCCCCACGACCGCGCCGTCGACGAGGAAGTCGACGGTCGTGACCGCCACGTCGTCGGTCGCGTTCGCCGCGATCGCGACCGACCCGGACACGGTCGCGTTCGGCGCGGGGGCCGTCACGGTCACGAGCGGCGCCGTGGTGTCGGCCCCGGCCGTCACGTCGACCGTCGCGATGAAGCCGAGCGGCCCGCCGTCGCCGTCGCTGGTCGTGGCGGTGCACGTCGCGGTCTTCGTGCCCGTCGTCGTGAACGTGGGGAGCGCGACGGTGATGGGCGCGGCGCCGTAGCCGAGGATGGTGCCGCTCGCCGGGGTCGGCGTCGCGCCGCTGCACGAGATCGCGTAGGTGAGCGGCGCCGGGCGCGCGTTCCCCAGCGTGAACGAGACGCTCGGCGTGGGCTTCCGCGCCGTCGCGCTCATCGACGCCGACGGCGGCGTGAGCGTCAGAAATCCGCGGTTCGCCACCGTCACCTGCACGGCGCCCGAGACGCCCGTGTTCCCCGCCGCGTCGCGCGCGCGCGCCGCGATCGTGTGCGCGCCGTTCGCGATCCCGAGCGTGTCCCACCCCGCGGCGTACGGCGCGGAGGTGGCGGACGCGACCGAGACGCCGTCGACGATGAAGTCGACGAGCGCGACGCCGACCGCGTCGCTCGCGGTCGCCTGGAGCGACGCCGTGCCGGCGAGGGTCGCGAGCGAGGACGGCGCGTCGAGCGTCACCGTCGGCGGCGTGACGTCGGGGCCGACGACGATGGTCCCGGTGTACGAGAGCGGCGTCGACGCGCCGTCCGCGGTGCTCACCGTGCACGTCGCGCTGCGCGTCCCCGGCGTCGTGAACGTCGGGAGCGCGAGGGAGATCGTCGTCGAGGCGCCGATCTGGATCGCGCCCGAGGAAGGCGTCGCGACGGCGCCCGCGCACGTCACGCCGAACGTCAGCGCGGAGAGGCCGTCGTTCCCCAGCGCGAAGGCGAGCGTCGGCGTGGCGGCGCCGGCGCTGGCGCTCGTCGACCCGGACGAAGGGGCGAGCGTGAGGTGCCCGAGGCCGATCGACACGGAGCCGTCACCGTCGTCCTCGCCGCCGTCGCCGCCGCCGTCGATCGCGCCGCCGCCGTCGATGGCGCCGTCGCCGGTCGTCGCGTCGCTCGCGCCCGAGTCGCTCGCGCCGCCGTCGCCCGCCGTCGCGTCGGACGACCCCGTCGCGTCGGCCGAGGTCGCGTCGTCGACCGCGCCGCCGTCGCTCGCGCCGCTCCCGTCCGGCGCGGCGCCGTCGCCTCCGCCCGCGTCGCGCGGGACGCAGCGGCCGTTCGCGCACGCGCCGTCGCCGCATTCGGCCGACGAAGAGCACGCGGGCGCGCTCGACGCGTCGTCACCCCCGCCGCAGTTCAGCGCGCCGAAGGCGAGAGCCGCCGCGAACGCGGCAAGGGAAAGGCGCCAACGAGCCGAGTCGCTCCCACCCCGCGTAGGCATTCGTGGTCCACGGGTTAACCGACGGACCGAGCCCGAGCAAGGAATCTCATGGGATTCGTAGCCGCGGGATCCGTCGCCCCGCGTCACCTTCATCGTCGTCGACGAGCGAGGAGATGAATGGACGAGTAACGAGGCCGCGCGCCGCGCGACGGCGCCTCGAAGCCCGGGGATCGTCGTCGCCGGCGCACGCGCGCGCCGCGTGCGCCGTCATCCCACGATCCCCGAGAACGGACCCTCACCGCTCCTTGGCGCGCGACGGCTCCTACCGCTCCTCGCGCGACGCGACGGGGAGGCGGCTCTTACCGCTTCTTGCGCGACGCGACGGCGAGGCGCGCTTCGCTCGCGGCCGGCTTCGCCTTCGCGTGCGCGGGCGCGAAGGAGACGGCGCGCGCGAGCTCCCGCTCCTCGTCGGTGCCAGAGGCGAGCGCGCTCCATGCGCTCTCGAGCCGCGCCTGATCGCGGCGCGGGACGCGGCGCCACGCGGCGAGCTCGGCGGCCGGGTCCCCCGTCGCGAGATCCAGCGCGACGCCGAGCGCGACGAGCCGCTCTCGCGGCGCCCCGTCCGGCGGGGGCAGATCGAGGCGCACCGCGAGGATCGCGGCCGCGCGGAGCCCGAACTCGACGCGGCGCTCTCGCGTGAGGTATCGGAGCGCGTGCAGGACGAGCGCGGGATCCGCGTGACGGCGCGCCACGCCGAGCGGATCGCTCCGGTTTAGCGCGATCGTCGCGTCGACGAGCGGGCGGTGCCCGGCGGGGACGAACGCGAGCGCCGCCTCGATCGCGGCGAGGTGCGCCTCGTCGCCGCGCACCTCCCACAGCACGTCGTCCAGCGTGCGGCCCTCGGTCCGCGCGACGAGCGCCGTGAACGGATCCACCTGGACGCGGCGCGCGAGATCGAACCGGTCCTCGTAGGACCGAAACGCCTCGATCACCCACGCGATCGGCGGCGGCTCGCCGTACCGGGTCCGCGCGAGGTACGCGTCGTACGCCTCGTCGAGGAACGCGCGCGCCGCCGGCCGCACGTGCGACTCGCACACGCTCGCCGCGCCCGTCTTCAGCTCGCGCTTGCCCGCGGCGGTGAGGAGCCCGCGGTCGTCGAGGAAGCCGAGGAGCGCGCCGATGTGCGCCGACGCGCCGGCTTCGCCGAGCTCCTGCGGGAACGACGGCGCCGAGACGTGCCAGCGCGCCCGGTCCCAGCAACGCGTCAGCGACGACGGCGGCGGCGGCCGGGAGCTCGCGGGCTCGGACTTGCGACTTCGGCCGTCGGTCACCCGCGGGGTCTAGCGGTGGGACACCTCGTCGTCAAATGCGCGAGCGCAGGTCTCTCTCTGGTAAGGCGGAGCTGAACGGCCGCGCTCACAGCGGCGCGCGCCTCGACGCGTCAGTGCCCGCGCAGCTTCGCCATGTAAATCGCCAGCGCCACGCCGATCACGGCGAGCACGACGAACACGGCGACGGCGATGAAGACGCCGGACGATCGCGCGCGCGGCGGCTCCGACAGGGGCGCGGGCGCGGCGGGGCGCGGCACGATGAACGGGTAGGCCGCCGACCCGCCGGGCGCGGGGCCGAGCTGGCCTTGCGCGTCGGTCGGAAACGTCGCGGCCGAATAGAACGGCGAGGCGGCTCCGCCCGGCAGCGGCTGCGGGCGCATGTGGAGCGGGAGGAGCGCCGTGCCGGGCGGGGTCGACGAGACGATCGGGTCGTCGGGCGGGCCGTCGAGGAGCTCCTTGGCGGGGAGGTTCCGGAGCGGGACGCTCTCGATCGCGCGCTCCGCGGACGACGCGACGTCGCTCGCCGCGCCCGCCGGGACCTCGCCGCGCGCGGGCGGCGGCTGCCGGAGCAGGCCCGCCGAGACCTGCGTCTCGGTCGAGTCCAGGGTCTGCGCGAACGGGTGATGGCGGTTG
>Ga0207710_10001351_pt1 | contig 12319 bp, 7 predicted proteins | sample KBSS24metaG_FD_184400 | JGI IMG/M metagenome (GOLD analysis project Ga0207710, IMG submission 184400) | Switchgrass rhizosphere microbial communities from Kellogg Biological Station, Michigan, USA - KBS S2-4 metaG (SPAdes) (version 2) | ecosystem: Host-associated > Plants > Roots > Rhizosphere >...
AATTAGCGACCTGATATCTGACAAGATCGATCGGGTTATCGCTGGTGAGTTCCGTGTAGATCCTCTGGTCCGTTTTCCCGTAGCTGCTTTCCATGTTCAGGGCGTTGTAGCCGCCGTTTCGTTCAGGCAACTTCTGCTTAATGATATCCGCCTGGATCGTAACTCCAAGATGATTGGCCTGTCCTGTCAGGTCAGCGGCAGTGTGCATATCACCTTCCTTTGTCTTAAACGCCGGATTGCGGAGATAGCACCATAGGATCGTCGCAAGTCCTGCCTCGTGCGCGTACGCAAAAGCTTCTGCTACCTCAGTGATCTGCCTAGTCGATTCGTCGGAGCCGAAATAGATGGTAGCCCCTACCGCCACGGCCCCCATGTCGCGGGCCTGATCGACGGTTCCGAACATTACTTGATCGAATTTATTCGGATATGTCAGCAGCTCATTGTGGTTGATCTTTACTATAAAAGGTATCTTGTGCGCATACTTTCGAGCCACTGACCCAAGTACTCCAAAGGTCGATGCGACAGCGTTACAGCCGCCCTCGATCGCAAGCTTTACGATATTTTCAGGATCGAAATATTGCGGATTCGGCGCAAAGCTGGCCCCCGCAGAATGCTCGATCCCCTGATCGACCGGAAGTATGGAAAGATGTCCCGTTCGAGACAGCCGCCCGTTATCGAATAAAGTTTGTAAACTTCGCAGTACGTTCGGATTTCTATCCGACGAAACCCAGATCCGGTCGATGAAGTCCGGACCCGGTGCGTGAATATTTTCCTTTGGAATTGTTTTCGAAACATGATCCAGAAGCAATTTGGCATCGGCGCCCAGTAGTTCCTGTATCTTGCTGTAATCGACAGTCATTAGCTATCTCCTGATTATAAGGATGTTTATTAAATTAAGATTGATTTAGTGAATTATATCACAGAGCATTTGGAGAGAGTTTTTTTCCAAAAATTGATTGCGTTGCGCAATTTTGTCTTGTAACATATTCCCGAATGTTCAAGCCGTTTCTCACCGGTTCGGGTAAGCGGTAACCCGGCGGTATCGGCTAGTCCGCAATTATTTTCACAATACGAGGCTCAAGAATGATCACTCCTAGAAGACGATGTCTGTATTTCGTTGTCTCTCTCTTTCTACTATTCGTCGGTTTCGCCGTTGTGCGCGCCGGTGACGATTGGCGCGAAGTCACGCCGGCCGAACTCCAGATGAAAACCCCGAAGGTCGAGCCTGACGCGGATGCTGAGGCGATATTTTGGGAAGTTCGCGTTGATGACAGCTCTAGTGACGGGTTGGCACTAAAGAACTATGTAAGAGTAAAAATCTTTACCGAACGCGGGCGCGACCAGTTTGCCAAGCACGACATTGATTACGGAAACGGCACGAAGATAAAAGATGTCGAAGCTCGCGTAATAAAACCGGACGGGTCAGTGGTCCTACTCAACAAGGATGACATCGTAGAGCGTGAGATCGTCAAGACTAACGGATTCAAAATAAAGGCTAAAAGCTTTGCTTTTCCGGCGTTGGAGGTAGGGTCGATCGTTGAATATCGATACCGCGAGGTTATCGACAACGCGGAGGCGAACATGCGCCTAATCTTTCAACGCGAGATCCCGATCGAAACTATTTCCTATTTCGTTAAGCCGTTTTCCGGTGAACGTGGAATGTACTACGAAAAATTCCACGTGGGCGACACGAAATTCGAGAAGGATAAGAACGGTTTTTCACGGGCTACAATGACCAATATGCCGGCTCTTCGCGAAGAACCGGACATGATGCCGGAGGACGAGATACGGGCATGGATGTACATCTATTACGCAGCTTCAGTCCCGAAGAATGCGCAGGAGTATTGGAAGAATATTAGTAAAGTAGTTTACGAATCGTCAAAAGGGACTTTGAAGGCAAATGGCGACGTAAAATCTGTCACCGAGCAGGTCATTGCCGGCGCGACGACTGATGAGGACAAGCTAAGGAAGATCTTTGATTACGCCAAGACGCAGATAAAGAATATCAGCTATGCGCCGAACGTGACTGACGAGGAAAAGAAAAAAGTACGCGAAAGCAAGACGCCGGGAGACACGATAAAACTGAAAATAGGGAGTTCGAGCGACATCGACTCGCTTTTCGGGGCAATGGCCAGGGCAGCAGGATTCGACGCACGCGTAGCTCTCTCCGGCAGCCGAAACGAATTATTTTTTAACCCGAATATCCCGAATTTTTCGTTGATGCTAAATTCATCCTGCATCGCCGTGAAGATGGGTGACGAATGGAGGTTCTTCAGTCCCGCCGAGCACTACGTTTCATACGGGATGCTTAGTTGGATCGAGGAGAATCAAATGGCTTTGATCACTGATCCTAACGATCTGATCTGGAAACCAATTCCGTTGTCCCCGGCGACAAAGACAGAAGCTAAACGTACCGGCAAATTCAAACTGTTAGACGATGGCACGCTTGTGGGTGAGGCAAGAATCGAGTACAACGGCCATTGGGCAGCACTTCAGAAGAGGCTGAATTGGGAAGATTCGGCTGCCGAACGTGAAAAGACCCTAAAACAATTGATCAGGGACAATATTCTAAGCACGGCTGAGGTTGAAAGTTTCACCATCGAGAACGCTAATGATCCCGAGAAGCCTTTTGTATATACATTCAAAATCCGCGTTCCAAATTACGCGTCGAAAACGGGCAAGAGGCTTTTCTTCCAGCCAAACGTTTTCGAGCGAAGCTCACATCCCCGCTTCACCGCGAACACAAGAAAGTATGATGTTTACTTTAGCTACCCGTATTCGGAGAAAGACGATCTAACGATCGACCTGCCCGATGGCTTTGCACTGGAAAATGCGGATGCGCCGGGATTGATAAAGGACCCGCAGGGTATCGGCTCGAATCAGTGCAATATGGGAATCACAAATAACGGAAAAACTCTGGTATACAAGCGTACGTTTTCCTTTGGCAATGGCGGAATGATTCATTTTCCTGTTGAATCGTATCCGGCGCTCAAGGGATTGTTCGAAGCATTCAACAAAGCGGACGTTCACCAACTCACATTAAGGCAGGGAACAACCGCTGCCGTTCCGTCCAATTAGACTAAGGAGCTTTATGAGCCGTAAGCTGTTACTGACCTTTTTACTTCCAGCACTCCTGATCGTTGCAGGATCCTCCACAGTAAAGGCTGACGATTCTCCGCCTTCGTGGGTGACGGAAGCCGCTCGCCTGAAGACGCCTGATTATGAAATCAAAGGCCTACCGGCAGTTGTCTTGCGCAAAGAGGAAAACATAACGGTCGAGTCTAACGGAACGGTGACCCGAACGGTTCGATACGTCGTGCGCATTCTTGTTCACGAAGGCCGTGACGAGGCGGTCGCCAAGGCCAGCTATCAGACCGACGGTGAAAAGGTCAGGGATATCAACGCCTGGCTGATAAGAGCATCGGGCCAGAATAAATCGTTCGGGAAGAAAGAGACCCTCGATATGACAATGGCTCCGAATGATCTGTACAACGAAGCCCGAATGAAGATCATTGATGCGTCCGAGATCGCGGACACGGGAGACGTTTTCGGCTTCGAGACGGTAACCGAGGAACACACGGTTTTCAGTCAATTCGAATTCCTGTTCCAGGATGACCTGCCGGTCCTTTCGTCCACCTTCAACTTAAATCTGCCGGCCGGCTGGAAGGCGGAAAGTGTTACTTTCAACCGCGACAAGGTCGAGCCGCAGGTAAATGGAACGTCCTACACATGGCAGCTTCGCGACCTGTTGCCGATCAGTCCCGAACCGTCCAGCCCCTCATGGGCAAGCTTGTCGCCACGTCTTGCTGTTAGCTTTTATCCGACAGCGGCGACGGCAACATCGATCCGGACGTTTGCGGGTTGGAACGATGTTGCGCGGTGGATGTCAGAACTCGAAGATCCGCAAATGACAGTTGACGACGCTCTAGCTGCAAAAGCGCACGATCTGACGGCAAATTCGAAGACGGACCTTGAAAGGATACAGGCGATCGGCCGATATGTTCAGCAAACGCAGTACATATCGATCCAGATAGGACTGGGACGCGGAGGCGGCTACGTGCCCCATACAGCGACCGAAGTTTTTGCGAAATCATACGGCGATTGCAAGGACAAGGCGAATCTGATGCGCGCGATGCTAAGCGTTCTGAAGATACAGGCATATCTTGTCAGCATTACCGCCGACGATCCGACTTACGTAAGGCCCGAATGGGCGTCACCCCACCAGTTCAACCATTGCATCATCGCGATCAGGATCGCTGACGATACCAAGGCCGCATCGGTCGTCACACATCCAAAGCTCGGCCGCTTGCTTATCTTTGACCCGACCGATCCGTATACGCAGGTCGGCGATCTACCGGAAAGGGAACAGGGCAGTTACGCCCTAATTGATAACAAGGACAGCGATTCCCTATTGCAGATGCCCGTCACACCCGCTGAGATGAACAAACTGGATAGGACCGTTGAGATCACTCTGTCTCCGGAAGGGGCCATCTCGGGTACGGTCAACGAAAAGACGGGCGGGCAGACCGCGGCGGTATTTCGGGCCGAACTAAAGCGCCTGTCAGCCGCTGATTATAATCGCCGGATCGAGGGGTGGATATCGCGCGGTGCAACCGGAGCAAAGGCTACTAAGATAACTCCGAGCGAAAGCAGCACCGACGGCAACTTCGATCTGAACGTGGAGTTTTCGGCGAACCAGTATGCACAGATGATGCAGGACCGCCTCATGGTCTTTAAACCCGCTGTCGTCGGTCGGTTAGATCGACTGACATTTTCTGATGGCAAGAGAACACATCCGTATATGGTCGATTCGACCAGTTACGCCGAACGTGTAAAGATCAAATTGCCAGCGGGATTTTCGGTCGATGAAATGCCGGAGCCGACTCACCTCGACACTCAGTTTGGCAAGTATAGTGCGAGCTATGAAGTGAAGGGAGAGTTTCTGATCTTTACCCGAGAATTAAAGCTTAACAGGACGAGCGTCCCGGCAGATAAGTATGACACGATCCGGGATTTCTTTGGCAAAGTTCGATCAGCTGAACAGTCACCGGTCGTATTGATCAGGAAATAGAGTTCCATCGCGAACGAAAGCGAAGGTTCGTTTCCGCTTTCATGCAGGTTTCTTGCCGTTTTGAGTCGAAAGAAGTTTGATAAGGGCCGTTTCTTCGATCGAGTATTCACTCTCGATACGCGTTATTGGGCGGCGTTTTCGTGGCCGGAATTCGTCGATGGTTACACCGGCGTCATAGGCTGCTAAAACGGCCGGATGAATGTAGGAACTTCGGCAGACAGCGGGTGTATTTCCGAGCTGTTCGGCCACATTTTTGATCGCCCTAACAATGTTCTTTTTTGATAGAGCCGCGTTGTTAGCCTTTCCCATTTCGGCAAGTTCGACAGCTGCAAGAAGAGTTCCGCCCCATGTCCGAAAATCTTTTGACGAAAACTCGGGTGACGTCGCACTTTTTAGATACTCATTCACGTCACGCGGGGTAACGGCGCGTGGTTTTCCTTCATCATCGAGATAGTGAAACAATTTGCGAATACCGCCGATGTTTCTTAGTTCTTTCATCACGGTCGCCAGTTCCTCATCGACCAGGATCTTTCGATGTTTGATGTGGCTCTTCCCAACGTAATCAAATATAAGTTCACATCCTTTGCTGATCCGCAGGTGTTTGTTTTGAAGTGTTGTGATTCCGTAGGTTTTGTAATGTCTGGCGCTTTTCTCAGTGCCCACTCGAAAATAGAGTGAGTTGATCAGACGCATCATCACGGCCAAAACCTTCTCCCTTGGAAAGCCGTCAAGAGCTATATGCTCGTTTGTGATCTTGCGAAGCGCGGGCAAAAATTCGCCGAATTTCTCGATCTTGGAGAATTTCCTTTTTTGTTGCCGCTCTGCGTATCCGGTGTGATAGAGATATTGGACGCGTCCGGTAGTGTCCATTCCAACCGCCTGAATTCGACTGCCGATAGAGGGTGCAACGCGGACATATTTCCATGCCGGAGGAATTACAAGCTGCTTGATGCGTTCGAGCTTTTCGCCGGCAGTGATCTTTTTTCCGCGGTCATCGACATAGGAAAATCCTCCGGATGCGGAACCGATCCGGCGCCACCATTTTGATCGGCGGCCCTTTTCGATCGCGGTCTTTGCCTTTTCTGTGTCAAAGATTGGTTTTCGCGGTGGCACCCTATTCTCCCCATGTTCGTTCGAAATTCCATAATACTGTGCACTCACCAGAACGCAAAAAAAAATGTCCGAAAAGTCGAAAGGTTGTTGAACGGGACCAAATTCAGCAGCCGGGCGTGAAACGTAATAAAACGGCTTGTCATGCGGCCTCGCTAAGTTTTTGGACCCTGAAGAGGTCAGGCCAAATCCTTCTCAGCAAGATACGAACGGAATTCGGCAACGCACGAAGTGAGTTCGACAACTTACTACGTGAGTTCAACAGCTTACGAAGCCAGTTCGACAGCTTACGAAGCCAGTTCAACAGCTTACGAAATGAGTTCAACAGCTTACGAAACCAGTTCAACAGCTTACGAAATGAGTTCAACAGCTTACGAAACCATTTCAACAGCTTACGAAGCGAGTTCAAAAGCTTACGAAGTGAGTTCGACAGCTTACGAAATCATTTCAACAACTTACGAAATCATTTCAACAACTTACGAAACCATTTCAGCAATTGCTAAAATCATTTCAGCAATCCGAAAAATGGCCTTTCAACTCCAATCTTATCGTTCTTCCAAAAGTCCCGGCTCAAAATTCCTTAACCAACATAAAAAGGCCGCCTGAGAAGTTAATTCTCAGACAGCCTCCCAAAAATCAAAATTTACAATTTACACTTTATTCTGAAACGGGATTCCCGTCAGCGTCCAAAATATTGACCGGAAGGCCCAATTCCTTTAGGTGAGGCTCGACGACCTTGCGATCGCCCACGATCACGATCGCCATCCTTGTCGGATCGAGGTATTTGTTCGCAACCCGATTCACGTCGTCGATCGTTACTGCGTTGATCTTCGATATGTAATCGTTGAAATAGCTGTCGGGTAGTCCGTACGTCACCAAATTCGAGAGTTGCCCGGAGATGCCGCCAACGGTCTCGAAAGCACTCGGGAATCGCCGAATGAAAGACTGTTTGTTTACCTCAAGCTCGGTTTGCGTGACCGGTCGCTGACCGCGAATACCATTAAGCTCCTTCAAGAATTCCTCTACCGCCTCTTTTGTCGAAACCGTCTGTATCTCACCCGACGCAGAGAACGGCCCGGCCCCTCGGCGAGAAACAAAGCGGCTGTATGCGCCATAGGTGTAGCCCTTGTCTTCGCGAAGGTTCATGAAAAGCCGTGCGGTACCACCTCCACCAAGGATCGAGTTCATTACCTGGACGGCATAGTAGTCCGGATTGGTGCGATCGATGCCGACCTGCCCGATCGAAACCGACGATTGGGCGGCGCCCGGCATGTCAACGAGATATATACCCGGCTTAGCCATCATTTTCTGTTCGCTGATAGCCGTTGGGGTCATACCACCCGACTGCCAACCGCTGAAAGCTTTTTCGAGCCGTGGCTTGACGTCCCCCATGGTCACGTCGCCCACGACGATCAGCGTCGAATTGTTTGGCCTGTAGTAGTTTTCATAGAATTTCACCAGATCGTCCCGTTTGATCGCCTGAACGGTTTTTTCGTCGCCCGTCAGTTGGTGGCCATAAGCCTGATCTCCATAGAGGACCTTGTCATAAACCATCCCCGCCACCGCGGTCGCACTCGAGCGACGCTGGCGAAAAGCACCCATCGTGCGCCTCTGAAGCTGTGCGAACTCGGTTTGCGGGAATGACGGATTCGCCACCTCATCGGCAAAGAAATCGAGGGCCTGGTCAAGATTTTTCGTAAGCGTCTGCATTGAAACACCACTTGAATCCCACGAGGCATTCGATCCTACTTGAGCACCGATCGACTGGAGCCCGTTTGATATATCAAGAGCAGATCGCTTCTTTGTGCCCTGGCCAAGCATTGACGCGGTGATAGATGCTACGCCCGACTTGTCGGCCGTATCGAGCACACCGCCGGCGTTGATGACCAGATCCATCGACACTATGGGCAGCTCGTGCTGCTGTACGAGCCAGACGTTCAGTCCATTAGAAAGCTTTGTTTTCTCGATCGCCGGCAAACTGAATTTAGGATCCGGACCGCCCTTTGGCAGCATGGCGTCCTGTTTTGCGATCAAAGCATCGTCCTTTGACTTCGTTTTGGTTGATGCCGGAGCGTCGGTTTTTGCCGGGGGCGGCGGAGTTTTGCTCGGCACAAAGCTCATGACAAGACGATTCGCTCCGAGATACTGGTTGGCCACGCGCTTGACGTCAGCAGGAGTAACGCGGCGATACCGATCGAGATCTTCCTGGAAATAATTCGGTTTATTTAGATACCCGGCAAAATCCGCAATACGGCCTCCCTTACCGAGAACCGTCTGCATTCTGAAGATCGCCTGTGCTTCCCGGCCGTTAATAGCCCGCGTAACTTCATCAGCGGTTGGACCTTCGTTCTTTACGCGCTCGATCTCGGAATTGATCTCCTTCTCAATGTCGTCAAGCGATTTGCCGGGTGCGGCAGTTGCCGCGATCTGGAAAAGACCGCCGACCTCGTTTGTGTTGTCGCCGGCAAATACCTGCTGAGCCAGTTCCTTGCCATAAATAAGATTGCTTTGAAGACGCGATCCGCGACCTGACGAGAGCACATTCGCTAAAATGTCCAGAGCTGCCTCGTCCGGAGCAAACGTCTGTACACCTTCCCACACCAGCGATACACGCGAAAGACGGGCGAACGGATCTTCGTATGATTTTCGAACGGCCTCTTTCAACTGCGGCTGCGCCGGGGTCGGACGGTTGATCGGCGCTCCCGCCTTGATCGGCCCGAAATATTTTTCTACCCATCCTTTTGCCTGTTTTTCGTTAAAGTCGCCCGAAAGCACAAGCACAGCATTGTTTGGCACATAGTATTGGCGGAAGAAGGATTTTACGTCGTCAAGCGATGCAGCCGAGAGGTCTGACATTGAGCCGATAACGGAGTGATGATACGGATGGTCCTCGGGGAACATTATCTCACCGATCCGCTCGCCGGCGGTGCCATAAGGAACGTTGTCGACGCGAAAACGGCGCTCGTTCTTTACTACGTCACGCTGATTGTCCAGCTTCTCCTGGCTCATCGCATCGAGGAGATTGCCCATGCGGTCGGCTTCCATGTAAAGCGTACGCTCAAGGAGATTAGAAGGGATCGCCTCGTAGTAATACGTGCGGTCTTCGTTTGTTGTGCCGTTGACGTTGCCGCCCAGCTCGTCCACCGCACGCCAGCCATCGACATAATTCTTCGAACCCTGAAACATCATGTGTTCAAAAAGATGGGCAAAACCGGTTCGTCCCGTCGCCTCATTCTTAGATCCGACATGGTACCAGACGTTGACGGCGACAATGGGCGTCGAATTGTCCTGATGAAGAATGACCGTCAGGCCGTTCTTCAATTTGTACTCATTCGCATTTATGGGCGGTAATTTGTCGCCCGACTGGGCCAAAAGCACACTTGCGGAAAGAGATATAAGGACAAGCAAAAAAGCGAAAGATTTGCTGACTCGCATCGTTGAACTCCTCAGATTTTTAATATGGATATGCAGAAAGAGGCTACAACCGATCTACCGTCCTGGCAAACGGGCTATGAACCTTGTCACACTTTTCGCAGGATGTTACGAGTATGGGTTGGATTAGGTTTCAACCTTGCCGAGCGCAGCGACCCTGCCGCGATCCGAAACCACGACGCCCCCAGGTTTTTCCATTGTCACGGCGAACATCTTTGGCTTTCTAGCTTTTAATTTCGCATTAACGGGTATTATCACTTCGCCATTCTGATTGACATCAAATACGCCGCCGTCGATAGGGGTCTTGTCTGATTGAGTTTCGTCAAAGATCCAGAGCTGATACTGCTGTTTGGTATTATCGTTCACCGGCAAACCGCGCAAGACCATATAACCCGCCTGTTTCGAATCGCTCCACACAACGTCGCCCGACACGTCGGCGATTTCTTTTACATTACCCTTGCCCCAGGGCGCCTTCGTGATGTCAGGCGCGGACTCGATCAGATCTTGGCGCTGTTGTGCCAGGGTGGGCGGCGCGTCATTTGTCGGTGTAGGCGTCGGGAAGGAGCCAATGATGATCTGCGGCCGCGTGAAATAAATATTCGCTATCAAGGCGATACACGCTGCGGCGGCAAGCGCCCAGCCGAGCCAATTCATGATCGACGGCCGCGGCGTTTCAACTTTAACGGCAGCCGCGTTGCTTGCGGAAGCGATTGCCGTTTCCTTTTCGTCAAAATATCGTTCCGCCGAGGCACGAATGATCGAGCGTAGATGTGAGGGCATCGGCTCTTCGGCTTTTTCGTCGATCAGCGAGACAGCCGAAACCGTCAGGTCAATCGAACTGTCATGTTGACTCGCGTCGAGCTTGTCCAGTTGTAACCGCTCCGCATCGGTCAAGCCTTCGGTTGCTTGTTTAATAAGGAGGTCGATCAATACTTCATCTGCATTCTGGTTCATACAGCCGCCTCCGTTTCGTCTAAATTCTTACCCAAACCCAAAACTTCCCTTGCCTGCAAAATTCCCCTACGGGCGTGTGTCTTTACGGTTCCAAGCGGCATTCCGGTCGCATCGGCGATCTCCTGGTGAGACAGACCCTGCACGATCGAAAGATGCAAAACCTGTCGCTGCTCTGGACGCAGATCTTTCATCGCTGCGGCCGCCTCTTTTGCCTCGACCGAGATCTGCATGCTCTGATCGGAACGGGTCCACGGCTCGGCAATTACTTCCCCAAGCGAGTCCGCCGAGATGCGCCGGCTCGAATATCGAATACGATCGATGATCCGGCGACGAGCGATCATCGCGATAAACGTTGTCTCCGAAGCCTGAGATTCATCATAACGCCCGGCATTTTTCCAAATATCGATGAATATCTCCTGAACGGCATCCTCAGCGTCATCGTTATTACGGAGCATTTTCCGCGCGATCGACCAGACAAGGCCGCCATACGCGGCCAAACAATCCTCGACTGCCGTCCGGTCACCGGACGCGATTCGTTTTAGGATAGCTTTGCTCAATCACTGTCTCCGCAATAGGATTTAACTTCCTAAAACTACCCTATTCCCGCCGAGAATGCCAAATTCGGGCCCCGCGCCCGCTTCCGCGAAATGGCCGGTGCGCTTCGATCCCTGGATTATATTCGCTGTCGGTGATGAGTTGGTTTCAGGAAAGGTCGTTTCGAGACGGGCGCCTGGTAACAAGGAGCGAGATCACGAAGACGATCAGCAGCGAAAACGAGGTCGCGGCGGACAAAAGGCAGAATTGGCAGAACGCCCCGATGTACTTTGCCTGAACGTAGATCAGCCAGGCGGAAAACAACGCCATAAAGAGGGCCTGGACGCCAAACAGCTTCCACGTCAGACGATTACCTGATAGCGAAATCAATGCAAGGATCAGGGCGACGAAATAAGCAGCGATCCCGAAAGCGGCCAGTGGGATACCGCTTATTTCAGCGTAAGAACTGGTAAGGACGGTCTCACATCCTTCGACAATACTGCAGGGCACGGGCTCCGCTGTGTAATGATGAATAGTCAGGTAGGTCGAATCCGAAATACCGACGAGCGACAAGACGATGGCTACTACTTTTAATATCTTCATGTCGCCCGGGCTAACCGTTATTTTTGATTCGCGTTGGTGCTCGCGTTCGCGTTGGTACCTGTGCTCGTGTTGGCCGCCGGTTTGCTCACCGGTGCGGCAGCCTGCAGCTCGGCGTCGATCAATTGGCGGAGACTATCCAGTGTCATTTCAGGATAAGGAACGGATTTACCATTGATAAAAAGCGTCGGCGTCGAATTGATGTTGAGGGCCTTACCGCGGCTGAGGTCTTCGCTGACCCGGTTCTTCGTCTGTAGCCCGGCCATGTCGTCCTTAAATTTATCTACATCAAGGCCGATCTTTTGTGCGTAGTCGGCAAATAACTGCTTGTAATTCGGATCACTCGACCAGGTTTTCTGGTTGGTGTAAAGCTGGTTGTGCATATCCCAGAATTTTCCCTGGATCCCGGCTGCCTCGGATGCGACAGCGGCGTCGTACGCCTTGTCGTGCATCTGCAGCGGAAAATTTCGGAATATGAACTTTATCCGGCTGCCGTAAACTGACTGGATCTGTTTCATCACCGGATGTTTGTCACCGCATGAAGGGCACTGGAAATCGGCAAATTCCTCGAGCGTAACGGTTGCCGTCGGCGAGCCCAGCATATTCGGCGGTGCAGCT
>Ga0207710_10001354_pt1 | contig 12316 bp, 5 predicted proteins | sample KBSS24metaG_FD_184400 | JGI IMG/M metagenome (GOLD analysis project Ga0207710, IMG submission 184400) | Switchgrass rhizosphere microbial communities from Kellogg Biological Station, Michigan, USA - KBS S2-4 metaG (SPAdes) (version 2) | ecosystem: Host-associated > Plants > Roots > Rhizosphere >...
GAAGGGCATGAATGGTTTGGCGCGGATGGCAAGTGGATCTGGTACGACTTGCAGACGCCGCGCAGCCAGGTGTTTTGGGTGGCCGGTTACAACGTCAACACTGGCGAAAGGATCTGGTACAACCTCCAGCGTAGCGAATGGTCAGTTCACTTCAACGTGTCGCCGGACGGAGCTCTGTTCGCGGGCGATGGAGGTGGGCCAAACAGCGTGGCGGCGCCTGGCAACGGACAATGGATCTACCTGTTCCGGCCGGAGCTGGTGCGTGACCGCACTGACGGTGAGCTGCCCAAAGCGAAAGAGTTGGTCCAACCGGGAGTTTTCAAAGCGGAGAAGCTCGTCAATCTCTCGAAGCACAACTACAACCTCGAACCCAACGTCACGTTCACGCCTGACATGAAATGGATCGTGTTTCGCTCCAACATGTTCGGACCGACACACGTCTTCGCGGTCGAGATCGCTTTGCCAAAAAGTTAGGGATCCTTGTTGGATCGGGTCAGTAGGAATAGAACAAGTCAGGAAGAGGGGCTTGCCCCCGCTTGTCCAATCCAAGCAGCGGCGGGGGCAAGCCCCTCTTCCTGACTTGTTCTATTCCTGCTTGTTCTATTCCTGACTTGTTCTATTCCTGCTTGTTCTATTTCTGTACCGACCCGATCGAAAACGTCAGCTTAAAGTAAACGTGAGCCGTGTCACCGACGCCGGCGCAAACTGAAAAACCAGACTCGAGCCGCTCGCGTTCACTGGCGCGTTTTTTGGTTCCAGCACGTGTGGATTCGCAAAACTGTTTCGCGCGTGCAGATCGTTGGCCGTGAGCGTGCGGCTCTCGCCGGTTTTTATTGATGCTCCCCGAATTGAGATCTCTGTCTCTCTTGCCTGGTTATGGTGCGGGTTTACCACGGTAAGCACTAGCTGGTTGTCCTTGAGCGAGGCTGAGCCGTTCAGTCCCCACAAACCAGCAGCGACTTCCTTTCGCTGCGCGTCCAGCCTCGTGAAATTGACTTTCGGCGCAATAAATTCTGTCCGCAAGGCGGTTGCGCCAGCATGGGCCATGTACATTTCGAAGACGTGGTAATTGGGTGTGAGGATGAACTTGTCTTCGTAAGTGTGGAAGAGCGAATGGATCGTATTCACGAGCTGTGCGGGATTGGCCATCGCGACTTTATCCGCGTGACGCTGAAACGTGTCGAGGTTCATTCCGGAGATGAGCGCGTCGCGCAGAGTTCCGGCGTAAGCGTAAAGGTAGCCAGCCGGAATGTCCGGATCCTGCTTATGCCAGGCGCCCCATTCGTCAACCACCAGCTTCACGCGTCTCTCGCGATCGAATTCGCCCATCACCTGCCAATGGTCCTGGATCAGCGTTTCCATTCTGTTGGACCGCTCGAGTAAGTCGTACCATTCGTTCTGCGTAAACTCGTTGGCGATTTGCTGACCGGTGGATCCACAATAGTAGTGCAAGCCCCAACCGTAAAGTTTGGCGATCTGCCGTTGTCCTTTTTCGGCGAGACCTTGAAAGAATCGTCTCGTCCAGGCGAGGTCGCCACCGTTTGGACCAGATCCGATGAGTTTCAGTGGAACGCCATAGGTTGGTAGCCATGCGGTGAACTTCCGAAACTCGGTCGCGTATTCTTCGGGTGTGAAATCGCCACCGCAGCCCCACGATTCATTGCCCACGCCCCAGAAACTCACTTTGTGCGGCTGAGGAAAACCATTCTTCACGCGCTCGGTAGACAACGTCGTCAAATTTGCCGGTGCGTTGCAGTATTCGAGCCATTCCAGAAAGACGCGCACGTCGCGGCTGCGCACGTTTGCGGCGAGATAGGGCTCGGCGCCAACCATCCTGCAAAACGAGACGAATTCATCAGTCCCGAAATGATTAGTCTCGTACTTCTGCGGACCATCCTGAAGATCCTCGTAAGCTTTGGTTGTTTTGTATCGGGTGTCGGCCCAGAAGTTGACGCGCGCCGGACGGCGGTCGCGTGGTCCAACGCCGTCACGCCAGTCGTATTGGTCTGCGAAACAGCCGCCGGGATAACGGATCACGCCCGGCTTTAGTTTTTTTAGATTGTCGACGAGGGCTTTGCGAACGCCGTTATAGTTTGGAATCTTTGACTTCTCGCCGACCCAGATGCCGTCGTAAACCACGCCGCCCAGGTGCTCGACGAAGTGACTATAAAGGTGGGGCGAGATTGAGCCGATCGGCTCGTCGAGAACTATTTCGATTTGGGAATCAGCGGCTTTGGTGGTGCGCGGCAGGGCAAATGTGGCAACGCTCGTAGCCAGAGCGCTCGCGACGAATGCCCGACGTCCGATTTTTGTCATAATGGGTTTCTCTATAATCTTCTCTGCGTCCTCTGCGTATCTTTGCGCTCTCTGCGTTAAGCAAGACCTCAAACGCAGAGAACGCTGAGATACGCAGAGGACGCAGAGAAGAAACTTTACCAATTTCCCCCAGTGTCCAAAACGAAAATCAGGTTTAGATCCAGAATTTCGGACCGCAATTACTGTCGGCGTTCGATAAAGACCCCTAAAAACCGACGAACTTGCCGATCAGCGTCTGCCGGAACAAGGTTTGCAAAAAAACGCCCGCAACCGATTTGGTCATACCTACTATAGCGCACTACGTTAATTGGTAAGGAATAGCTTGACAAAATATAACAACTAACACAAAATGCGGCCTTCAACTGAGCCGGTGCTCGATACCATTTTATAAGCGCTACAAGTTCATATTCGGGTTTCCAGTTTTCTAGCTAATCCATGCCGATTTCCACGGTGTCTCTCAACCTGATTTCGGGAAATTGGTAAGACCAAAATGGGTTTCGAGAGCTCAAGGGTAAGCGATGGTTGGCCCAGCTCACTACCGCAATCGTAAGCTTTTTCAGATTCAAGACAGACTGTTTGGTGGCTTCAGAATGTTGGAGATTAACACCGCCGCGCCGCAACAGTTACCACCCGGAGTTTATCACTGAAGAGGAGACTGAAATGAGATCCAGATTTCGACTGCTCGCCCCTATTTCATGGGCGATCGTATTCGTGTTTGCAGCGTTGCTGATTCCAATGTCAGCCAGTTCTCAAGAGCTGCGCGGAAAGATAACCGGACGTGTCGTGGATGCCAATGGCGGCGCGGTATCCGGTGCTTCAGTGAAAATCACTGATGTGTCCAGAGCGGCGACCACCACGTTGACAACGAATGCTGACGGCCTCTTCGATGCGCCCTACCTCCAGCCTGGTGTTTACCAGGTTCTGGTTGAAGCCTCGGGATTCAAAAAGGCATTGCGAGACAAGGTCGAAGTCACGATCAATGAGACCAGCACTTTGGCGATAACGCTTGATGTGGGCACGATCCAGGAAACTGTTAAGGTCACATCTGACTCGTCGCAGCTCAATGCCTCGGATCCGAATCTGGGTCTTACAGTTGATCGTAAGCGCGTCGACGAGCTGCCATCGGTGCACGGTGATCCTTACCACCTTATCAACCTTGCACCGGGAGTCGCTTACACTGGCAGCACTCGCCTGGACCGTCCCTTCGAGCCAACGCACATTGCCAACTTCGCAATGGGTGGCGCACGTGGAATCCGCAGCGACCTCCTGATTGATGGCGCACCGAGTACCGCAACCGCAAACGCGAACGAGGTGATTGCTTCTTACGTTCCTACGACTGATGCAACTCAGGAATTTAGAGTTCAAACTGCGACGTTCGATGCTCAGTTTGGTAACACCGAGGGTGGCGTCACCAGCATCGTGACCAAGAGCGGAACAAACGCATTTCACGGCACCGCTTACTACTGGATCGAGCCCGGCGGTTGGGCTGCGAACGACTTTTTTGGAAACGCGAACAAACAGGGCCGGCCATACACCTTCTCAAATCGTCCGGGCTTCTCTATTGGTGGTCCAGCCTGGATCCCGAAAGTTTATAACGGAAAGAACAAGACCTTCTTCTTCTTTTCCTACGAGAGCATCAACGACTCGCGACCTCGTTTTGATGCGAACAACATCTGGGCGCCAACCGCTGCTTTGGCGAGTGGAGACTTCTCCGCCTTCAAAGATGTCGTGACGATTTACGATCCACTTACTGGAACATTTGCGGGTGGAAACACAACCAATCGCACGCCGTTCACGAACAACATCATCCCTGCTGGTCGAATCAACCCGGTGGCGAAGGCAGTGTTGCCGTTCCTCGGTGCGCCAAAGCAGCCGGCGCCGACTGGTTTCCGTATCAATAACAACATTCGCGATTCGACGCTGGCCGAGCTGCTGGATCCGCCGTACCGCAATTACACCACTCGAGTGGACCAGAGCATCGGTGACAAGGACAAAGTGTTTGGCCGCTACAGTTGGTACAACCGCAAGAGTACTTACAACAACTACACCGGATCGATTTATGTTGGTGACCGGTTTCTCTTCGTCTCTAAACAGGGGATGATCGACGAGGTTCATACCTTCAACCCCAACACTGTCTTGAATGTCCGTTATGGATTCAATCGCTTCATCCGCGGTTCGGATGCGCCTGAAGGCCAATACGGAATGGACCTTACTACGCTTGGCTTCCCGTCTTCTTTCAACAACGCGATAGGCGAAGGTATCAGGCGCTTTCCGCGTTTTGATTTCAACTGCACCGGGTGCACGGGAGCAACGGTTGGTAATGGCCACACGAATGAGTTTCGTCCGGTCAGCAGCCACTTCATGACGGCCGTTCTGAATCAGGCAATGGGTAAGCACTCATTCCGGTATGGCGGCGAGATGCGAATCTATCGTGAGGACGATAGCTTCAAGAGCAACCAACAGTCGGGCCAGTTCATTTTCGACAACACCTTCACCCGGCAAAACAGCGCCAGCGGTAATGACTTCGAAGGCCTCCAGGCTTTTGCTTCGTTCCTGCTGGGCTATCCAACCACGATGCAGATCGTCCGGGCTTCGGATTATTCTGAGTATTCCAAGACGTGGGGTTTCTTTTTCCAGGACGACTACCGTCTGTCGCAGAAGCTCACGCTGAATCTCGGGTTGCGCTGGGAGTTTGAACAGTCGTTAACCGAACGTCAGAACAAGAGTGTCTCGGGTTTTGACCTTGCCTACACGCAACCGTTTGAAGGGCAGGCTCAGACTAACTTTGGACTGATCCCTGCGAATGATGTGCTCAAAACGACGTACGGTCTAACCAACATCACGGCCAGGGGCGGTCTGTTGTTCGCGGGCAAGGACACGGGCAGTGGTCTTTACAACACTCCTAAGGATGGGTTCCTGCCACGAGTGGGTTTTGCTTATCAACTTAACCCCAAGACTGTAATCAGGGGCGGCTTTGGTCTGTATCAGGGATTTCTCGGTGAGCGACGTGGAGACGTAATTCAACCAGGTTACACCCAGACCACCGTGCAACAGCGGACCACTGGTCCAAACGGAGCGCCATTACCAGTTCTGCTCTCGAATCCGTTTCCGGATGGAATCACAGAGCCGAGTGGCAATGCTTTAGGAAAGCAGACTGCGCTCGGACAGACAATCTCGTTTTTCAATCAGGATCCAAGAGCAGCTAAACAAGCGAGATATACCCTCGGTATTCAGCGCGAACTGTTTAGCGGCTGGGTTATGGAATTGACTTATCTTGGAGACAAGGGCTACGACATCGAAATTATTCGAAACCTCAACGCCGTGCCTAACAAGTTTTTGAACACAGACAATTCGCGCACTGCAGCTCAGCAGGCCAACAATGCTGCCCTCAGTGGAACGGTACGAAACCCGTTTTGCAACAACGTGAGTGGCAGCACCTGCACCAGTGGTGCTTTGTTCACAGGCGCAGGCGGGACCATCTCGCGTCGCAGTTTACTCACCCCATTCCCGGATTTTGGGACGATCAACACCACCAATAACGACGGCGAAAGCTGGTACAACTCCGCTCAGGTCACTTTGGACAAGAGATTCAGTAAAGGCTACGGATTACAAATCGCCTACACTTTCTCGAAGTGGCTGCAGGCGACGGAGTACTTGAACCCGGGCGATGAACACCCGTCTAAGGTGAGATCGGATCAGGATGTACCGCATCGCTTCTCGATGAGTTACTTCTATGAGTTGCCATTTGGTAAGGGGCAATACATTGGCTCGGGTGTCAACAAGTGGGCCAATGCCGTGATCGGTGGTTGGCAGATCCAGGGAACCTATACTTATCAGTCAGGCTTCCCGATCACTTTCACGAGTGATGCGTTTTATCTTGGCGGCAAGATCGGACTCGATAAGAATGAACAGTCCCTGAGCAGATGGTTCAACACGTCAGCGTTTGTTTCGGCTGCCGGCGGGAATCCGACTTGCGGCGGGATCGTTGGGGCCAGTGCAAACTGTGCTACTCCGGTGGATCACCTGCGCACGTTGCCGCTTAGATTTGGTGACGTCCGCATCGACGCCATCAACAACATGGATATCGGTCTGCGTAAGGATGTGCAATTGCGGGAACAGATGAAATTGCAATTCCGAGTTGAGTTCATCAACGCGCTCAACCATCCGCTGTTCCCGGCGCCGGCTGTGAACCCGGGAGCTGCAAATTTTGGTCAGGTCTCGGCCTCGAACCAAAACAACTACGCGCGTCGAGCGCAGTTGATGGCGAAGTTCATCTTCTAAACTTAGAGGATCACAAAAGGCACAAAACAGATCACAAAAGGCACAAAAAATACTTTGTGCTCTTTGTGATCTGTTTTGTGCCTTTTGTGATCCGCCTTGTGCTATTGCCAGCCGCAGGGTCGCAGGTTCGGAGTTGCTCGAGCTACTTCGATGAATCGAGGTTCGTAAGGCTTCGCGTAGAGATCGACGCTGTGACGGATCCGGCTGAAGATTGAACAACGCAAACTCTCGTCAGTGAACCGGTCGCGAAGATAAATCATCGCGTTAGCCTCGCCCCAGTATTCGCGATCTTCCCATACCTGCACAGGTGTGCCGCCAATCTTTGCTGCGAGCTCAATTAGCCGGGGATCGTTTGCATCGCGACCGTTACTGAAAAAGATCTTGTTGTATTGCGGAATGAGTTGGCTTTGCAGTTGATAGGCTGCCGCATCGGCTTTACCGGTTCGAATAACGTGACCAAACTCGTGAGCAAGCTTGGTTGCCGCCAGCGTGCTTCCCTTGATTCGGTTAATTGACTCGGTAGAGAAGAGTGAATTCATCACCGGAAAGTAGATGGGACTTGGATAACCCTCATCGAGACGTATACCAAGCATGATCGTGGCGGCTATTAGTTGACCAGAGTCGTTCCACTTGTATCGTCCGGTGGTGGCGCCTTCGGCGTTGTCTCGGGAGACGGCAATGGTCAAGGTGAAGTTGGGGTTGTGCTCATATGACGCCCATTGATCACGACCCGCCTGCGTAGAAAGGAACTCTCGTTTCCACTCCTGGTATCTGGCGGCATACTTGGCTGGAACCTCTTCCTTGATGCCCCCACTCTCGTCAACTGGTCCGGTTGCGATTTCCTCGATGACGCCGTGATACGACTCGATCGGAGCCGTTGAGCCTGCCGTGGTCAGTAAGAATGAAAGTGAGCCGAGGAAGAAGGCTGTAGCTACGATGCGCGACGTTTTCATTGACGAATCCCTCAACGTTACGGACGTTGTTTGAAGATTAGGGGCCAGGAGGTGTGCGAGTGAAGAATTTTAACAGTCTGGGACGATAAGTCAACGTTTTCGCGGGCCACGTTTGGCCCTCGATTTACTGAAGCTGGATCGTAGACAAATACCGTCAGGTGGAATATGGTTTTATGGCCGGTGTTAAGCCTTCTAATCCGAACCGGCTGGGCACTTTTGTTGCTCACCGACAAAATTCAGATCCGTTTCCCCAATAGGATCAGCCAGACAAATCCAGAGGTTCTCACTTTGAAAACGAAGTCTGCCGTCACTAGCACAAAGCTTCTCACCATCTTTCTCGTCGCGGGTTTGATAGCGCTTATCGAAGCAGCTCCCGTGTTTGCGCAATCGTTTGCTTCTCCGGCGAGCTACGCGGTGGGTAGTTTCCCTGATGACGGCGCTCTCGGAGACTTCAATGGTGATGGGAAACAAGATCTCGCGGTAGCAAATAACAGCACCAGCAATATCAGCGTCCTGCTGGGTAACGGAGATGGGACCTTTGGCGTCAAGACGGATTATGACGTTGGACAACCCGCCTATGGAGTTGTCATCACGGATCTGAACAGCGATGGAAAGCTCGACATCGTCGCCGAAACGTCCTTCAGCCTAACAGAAGGCGTTAGCGTTCTGCTTGGAAATGGTAACGGCACTTTTCAGACCCGGGTTGATTATTTGTTTTCGGGTTCAGCACAACCCAAATCAATTCTCGCAAGCGATTTCAATAACGATACTAACCCCGACATCGTGGTTATTAACGGAAGCGGCGCCACAGTCTTTTTAGGAAATGGCAACGGGACCTTGAAACCGCCGGCAAGTTATGGCTCGAGTAATTTTGCCACGTCAGTTGCAGTTGGCGACTTCGATGCAGATGGCAAAATAGATTTAGCCGTCAGCAGTTATGGGTTTGGTCCTAACGGAGTCGTTAGCATCATGTTGGGGAAAGGTGACGGGACGTTCTTTCCATCGGTTAACTACGCGACTGGGATCAGCCCTTTCTCGATCGTCAAAGGCGATTTTAATGGTGACAGCAAGCTCGATCTGGCTACCGCGAATATTCAAGTCGGCACTGTCAGCATCCTACAGGGCAACGGAGACGGCACCTTTGGATCTCCTGTTAACTACCCCGCCGGAGACTTTCCTTATGAACTGTCGACCGGAGATTTCAATAGCGACGGAAAACTTGATCTTGTATCAGCGGGAAATGGGGGTGGATTGAGCATCCTCAAGGGAAACGGGGATGGGACCTTTCAAAAATCAGTGAACTTCCTGGGTGGCGGTTTCTTCGCAACCGTTCTCGATCTCAATGGTGATGCCAAACCAGATATCATCTCGGCCATAACTGCGACTTCGGTTGGCGTCTTCATAAATCAAACCGGACCCTTCAACATCAGCGGCGCCATCAGAGATGACAGCAACGTTCCAATTTCGGCTGTGGGTGTTGTGCTCACCGGTGGAACGCCAGTCATCATCGACACGGATGCAACAGGCGCCTTTGTCTTTAACGATTTGACGGCCGGCCAAACGTACACAGTAACACCGTCTAAGGCAAATTATACTTTCGCGCCGTTCAATCAAACCTTCAATAACCTGGCAGCGAACGTTATCGCTAACTTCACTGGCACACTCAACCGTTACTCGATCTCGGGAAGCGTTAAGGACATTTCAGGCGTGGGAATGGCTGGCGTGACCATGACTCTGTCCGGATCAGCGACCGGCACAATAATCACCGGTGCTGACGGCAGCTATGCGTTTACGAATCTGGCGGGTGGCGGCAACTACACCGTGACTCCATCACTGCCGAAGTTTATGTTCACTCCGCCCTTCTCCACGTTTAACAACCTGTCGACTAATCGTGTGCTCAATTTCACTGGCAGAGTAGCTACTTTTACGATCAGCGGTGGAGTACTCAGTGTCGATAATGGTTCCAATATCGACGGTTTTACGATTGAGTTAACCGGAACAAGGACTGGAACTGCCGTAACGACCTCATTTGGTTACAGCTTTTCCGGACTTCCAGTGGACGGCGATTATACCGTCACCGCCTACCTCGCGAACCGCCTGTTCACGAATTTTAAATTGCTCCCGCCAACGAGCCACAGCTTCACTGCCTTGTCGTCGAACGTTACGGCCAACTTTAGCGCCAGGCGTCTGGCCTTCGGTACCGGCGATGGAGATCCCCTCGGCATTGCTTCCGGCGATCTGAATGGAGATGGCAAGCTCGACGTCGTGGTTGCAACGACGACTGGATCTAACATCCATGTGTTGCTTGGGAACGGAGACGGGACTCTCCAAGCTCAGGTCGCATATCCGGCAGACTCGAACCCGGCGGATGTTGTCATTGCAGATTTTGACGGTGACGGAAAAGCGGATGTGGCCTCGGCAAATATTTTCGGCTCGGACATTAGCGTCTTCATTGGCAACGGCGATGGCACACTGAAGACTCGCGTGAATTATCCCGTTGGATCTCAGCCTTCAAATTTGAGCGTAAGCGACTTTAACAACGACGGAAAGATTGATCTTGCAGCCCTCGGTAGTCCCAACACGCTAAGCATCCTGTTAGGAAACGGCAACGGCACCTTTCAGCCTGCGATAAACAGAACAATTGCGATGGCGGGTGGTTCCGGTTTGCCTGCCGACCTCAATGGTGATGGCAAGTCTGATTTCGTATTGCTTGGTTTTCCAGACAAGGTTCTTGTTCTTACCGGTCGCGGCGACGGTACGTTTGATGATCCGGTTAGTTACCCGGCGGCTAATGAGATCGTCAAGGCTACGTTGGCTGATTTGAATTCCGACGGCAAGCTTGACGTTGCCGTAACGTCGCGACTTCCCAACGTGCTCACGATCCTTTTAGGTCGCGGAGACGGCACGTTTCAAACTGGAACCACGATCTCCATCCCCACGACTCCAGCGGAACTTATCAGCCATGATTTCGACGGCAACGGCAAGCTTGATCTGGTCGTCGCCGGAAACGGTAGCGGTTTCGTTTTCCTGAGTGGAAAGGGTGATGGCACATTCTCGCCCGCGGAGGTCTACCAGGCGGGATCGTTATCCGGATCGCTGGTGGCAGGCGATTTCAATAACGATAGCAAGCTTGATTTTGCCCTAAGCAGTCAGGGCGGCAGCCAGGTAAACGTCTTGCTTAGCTCAGCACCGACGCCAACACTGCCGCCAACAATCTTCATCGAAGAGGGAACGGCAAATAAAGCTGCGGCGCTCGATTCCGTCACGCAGGTGCGTGGTCCATTCTCCATTCTTAACACTCACAACTTCAGCGCCGACAGTCATACACGAGTAATGCTGTTCACTTCCAATCTGGGCCTGAGCCAACCAGACTCTGCGATACTTACAGTGCGAGCGAGTGGAATCCTGCTGACAATTGAAAAGGTTGGAACGGTGTCAGGAGTGCAAGGCCTGGATGCCTCTTACATCATTGTCAGACTACCTGACGGGTTACCGTCAGGTAGCTTGCCTTTGACTGTAACGCTGCACGGCGTGGCGAGCAGCAACACTCCCACACTCGAGATCTCACCGTAGGGCTGTTTGCTAGCCCCTTGTCGCATAGAAGCCAAACGTGCTTCCGCCCCAGTAGGTGGTGCCGGCAAGCTTGCGCTTGTCCCAACTGAAGATGAAGGCATCGAACTTCTGCGTGTTCCCCGGAAAGTTGAGATAGAAGGTCATATGTTGGCCCTTGCTATCGATTCGGTCTATGCGACCGTTGAATCTGACGCCTCTGTTATCGACATAGTGAACAGCCATATCGCACCATAGCGGACCTCCACAGTCTGCTGGGGTGTCGGAGATGATGAGCGTACCTGCGTGTCCATCGTGGTTCATGGCCCACCTTCCAAACCAGTCTTCCTTATTGGCATCTGCAAAGGTTGTCGCGGGGAGGGATAGAAGGAACGCGAGAGCTAAAGCGATGACGGTTATTCTTTTCATTTTGTTTTCCTTTCTTTCAAAAAGACCGTAAGACGCTTGAACGTTCGACGTGAGAACGTGGAAGCAAACGAGGAACGCCGTCTCGGAATTACCTCGTCTCTGGGCGCAAGCGAGCGCTTTCTCTTATTTATGCCACGAGGCGCAAAAACGTTTCGCTGATTGGTTAGTCACGCGTAATAACTATTTTGAATTGCTGAAGCCGGATGTGAGGTTCACGATCGCGCAGTTACTTGGACCTCAGAATCTCCATGATCATCCCAACGGTCGGTGAAGCATTGCCAGTATCCCTTATCAGCATCCCAAACGTTCGACCTTTCCTAATTCCAGTTGTATATCGACGTTGGCGGACTGTATACTGCGCGACGTTCCGCTGATTTGATTTAGCACTCCAGGCATCGTTTCTCTTTCGGTTTAGTGACTGAAATCATCTGGGGCCTTTTGGCGCAGTTCCACTAATATACAAATCGAAAAGCTTGAGGCGCGCTCACGTCCTTTCTGATACGCCAAAAGTACGAAATTAGCTCGAGCCCAGTTGAACCAATTCGAAGCGATCCGGGCCGATGATTAGTCACCTCTATGATGCACTCTTGAATTAGAGAGCATCGAGACAACGTTGGCTCGAGAGAATTAACGAGAACAAAGGACCCCCAACGTGCCCGGCCATCTAAGACTTACTTTCCGTCTCGCAATCTTTCCTCTCCTCGTGCTCCTTGGTGCAAATATCACCGCTAACTCGCAAGATACGGTGACGGGTGCATTTCAAGGAATGGTTACAGACAGCCAGTCTG
>Ga0207710_10001355_pt1 | contig 12301 bp, 8 predicted proteins | sample KBSS24metaG_FD_184400 | JGI IMG/M metagenome (GOLD analysis project Ga0207710, IMG submission 184400) | Switchgrass rhizosphere microbial communities from Kellogg Biological Station, Michigan, USA - KBS S2-4 metaG (SPAdes) (version 2) | ecosystem: Host-associated > Plants > Roots > Rhizosphere >...
AACTTTCTGTCGCGTCTGCGGACGACTCGTCACACGCGACTCGCCCGACTCGATCGCCGACGAAGTGCTCGGCGACCTCTCGGAAGGCACCCGTTTTTACGTCCTCTTCCCTGCATCCGCCGGGCTCAACGAAACGAATCGCGAACCGTCAAAGAAACGCGGTCGCGCGGCCCGTCAATGGGTAACGGCGCACCTGATGAGCCTGATGCAGCGCGGCTTCACGCGTCTCTTCTTCAACGGCGAAACGATCGAGCTGCAATCGCCCGATGACTATCCGCGCAACGACTTCGAAGACGTCTTCGTCCTCGTCGATCGCCTGGTTGCGCGCCCAGACGTTCGCCAACGTCTCGTCGATTCACTCGAGATCTGTTTTCAGGAAGGCCACGGCACCGCGCTGATTCAAACCGCCGAGAGCGAACCGAAACGCATGTGGTTTTCGGAACGTTTCGAGTGCAAGTACGACCACACGGTTTACGCGACGCCCGAGCCGCGGTTGTTCAGCTTCAATAACCCGTACGGCGCGTGTCCGACGTGCCAGGGCTTCGGAAACACGATCGGGCTCGATCTCGATCTGGTGATTCCGAATCCGGGTCTGTCACTGAAAGACGGCGCGATCGAGCCGTGGACCAAGCCGCAGCACGAGTGGGCGATGCAGGAGCTGAAGCAGTTCGCACGCGCGGAAAAGATCCCGATGAACGTGCCGTTCAATCAGCTCTCGAAATCCGATCAGCAGGCGATCATCGAAGGTCGTGGCGACTGGAGCGGCGTGCGCGGCTTCTTCGATTGGATGGAGACGAAGAAGTACAAGCTGCACGTTCGTGTGTTTCTTTCGAAGTATCGTGGTTACACGTTGTGCCCTGATTGCGGCGGCGGGCGTTTGCGACAGGAAGCGCGCGACGTGCGAGTCGGCGATAAAACACTGCCGGAAACGTGTGCGCTGTCGATTAAAGACGCGGCTGAGTTTTTCGACACGCTCGAGCTCTCGACCGAGCAGGCCGCGATCGCCGAACGAATACTCTTCGAAGTGCGACGACGACTGCGATTCATGGTTGAAGTCGGGCTCGACTATTTAACTCTGGATCGACTCGCTTCGACGCTCTCCGGTGGTGAAGCACAACGCATTCAACTCGCCACGAATCTTGGCTCGTCGCTCGTCGGCGCGCTTTACGTGCTCGATGAGCCGTCGATCGGTCTGCACCCGCGCGACAACGATCGTCTCATTCGCCTGCTCAAGAACCTGCGCGATATCGGCAACACGGTTCTCGTAGTCGAGCACGACGCAGAGATGATGAGATCTGCCGACCACATTCTCGACATCGGTCCCGCGGCGGGCGAGCTGGGCGGACGCGTGATGTACGAAGGTGACTTCAAAGGACTGCTCGCCGACGAGAATTCATTGACCGCCCGCTACCTGCGCGGCGACGCTGAGATCAAAGAGCCGCGACAGCGCCGCACGATGCAGAAACGCAGGATTAACATCCAGGGCGCGGCCGAACATAATCTGAAGAACATCGACGTCGAGATCCCGCTCGACATGCTCGTGTGCGTCACAGGCGTGAGCGGCTCGGGGAAATCGACGTTGATTCACGACTGTCTCTACGCGGGACTGAAGAAGCAGCGCGGTGAGTGGCAAGGACACGTCGGCGCCTTTCAGAAACTCGAAGGCGGGAATTTGATCGACGACGTGATCCTCGTGGATCAGTCGCCAATCGGGCGAACGCCACGCTCGAATCCCGTAACGTATATCAAGGTTTACGACGCGATTCGCGAAGTCTTCTCCCTCACACGTGAAGCACAGGCGCGCGGTTTCGATCCGTCACACTTCTCGTTCAATCTTCCCGGCGGGCGCTGCGAAGTCTGCCAGGGCGACGGCACGGTCACCGTCGAAATGCAGTTTCTCGCTGACGTCGAGCTCGTTTGCGAAGAGTGCAAAGGCACACGTTTCAAACAGCAGATCCTCGACATTCGTTATCGCGGCAAGAACGTACACGAAGTGCTCAGCATGACCGTGCGCGAGGCGATCACGTTCTTCCGCGAAGTGCCGAAGATCACGAACCGTTTGCGCGTGCTCGACGACGTCGGACTCGGTTACCTGCGTTTGGGCCAATCGGCGACGACGCTCTCGGGCGGTGAAGCACAACGAATCAAACTCGCGGCCCACTTGCTCAAGCGAACCGGCGCCAAGACGCTCTACATCTTCGATGAGCCAACCACCGGCTTGCACTTCGACGACATCAACAAGTTATTGTCTGCCTTTCGAGCGCTGATTGACGCGGGCGGCTCGCTGCTGGTAATCGAACACAATCTCGACGTGATCAAGACTGCCGATCACGTCATCGATCTCGGCGCGGAAGGCGGCGACGCGGGCGGTTACGTTGTCGGCGTGGGCACGCCCGAAGAGATCATGGACATTCCTGAGTCGTACACAGGTCGGTTTTTGCGCGACTACCTTGCGAAATCAAACGGCCACATCAAATAAGATCCCGCTCCGGCGACGACTGCTGTACCTCGGATTTATCTACGTCGTTTTCCTGCTGCTCTTAGTGTCGGTCGAGGTCGTCACGCGCTTCACGATGACGCGCGTCGAGAGTCTCGACCTGTTTGTGAACACGGCGCAGCAGAAGATGCAGGTCGCGAGCCCGCAGCAGTCGACGATCTTCGAGGGCGATCCGTTGCTGCTGTGGCGCTTGAAGCCGAACCTGGACCACGTCTATTGGGACTACACTGTCGTTTCGACGAATGCGCAGCATTTTCGCGCGGATTATCCGATCGGGAGAAAGCCTGCGGGGACGTTTCGGATCGTTTGTCTCGGCGATTCGGTGACGTTTGGTTATCGCGTGCCGCCGGTGTGGCCCGAGAAGCCGAAGGAATACGATCCGGAGTGGCAGCCGTATCCGATGCTGCTCGAGCGGGAGTTGCGCAAGGCAAATCCGGATCGGCGGATTGAAGTGTTTCCGATGGCGGTGCCGGGGTATACGAGTCATCAGGGTCTGGCGTGGTTGCGGCGTGACATCGGTTACCTGCAACCGGACATGGTGATTGCGAGTTTTGGTTGGAACGATGCGAGTTTGAGTGATGCGCCCGATCGTGAGTTGATCGACACAGGCTGGTCGTCAGTGACTGGTCGCTGGTTGATCGATCACAGCCAGGCGATTGCACATGTGACGCGGTGGCTCAGATCGCGAAAGGATGTGCAGCCGGTTGTGCACACGCCGGTGCCGCGCGTGTCGCAGAAGGAGTACGTCGACAATTTCAATGCGATCGTTCGAGTGGCGAAAGATCATGGTGCAGCGGTGATCGTGATTGGCGCGCCGTATCGCGACAGTGTTACGAACCCGCCGGAGGCGCAGCTAATGACGCAGTATCGCGCGTGGCTGAAAGCGGAGATGCAGCGGAGCGAGACGCCGTATCTCGAGATACTGGAATTGACGGAAGCGGCGGGCAGTGTGAACCAGGGATTCTTCGGTGAGCTGATCCATCCAAACCACATGGGCCACCGGTTGATGGCGTCTGAGCTGCTGGAGCTGATGTCCGAACGGCATCTACTGAGTGATCTCAACATCCCAAAGTTCATTCCTTGAGCCTTGATAGAACCAGTCAACTTAAAACCTAACAAGTCAGGAAGAGGGGCTTGCCCCCGCTGCTGCTTGGATGGGACGTGCGGGGGCAAGCCCCTCTTCCTGACTTGTTCTATTCCTGAGGTATATTGTTGACGGAGGGAATGAGATGAGTCTGAGGGAACAGATCGTGAAGGATCTGACGGCGGCTATGAAGGCGCAGGACGCAGGGCGGACGTCGACACTGCGGATGGTGAAGGCGGCGATGATGAACCGGCAGATTGAGAAGGGTTCGGAGCTCGACGACGACGAAATGCAGAAGTTGCTGCGCTCGCTCGTGAAGCAGCGTCGCGACTCGATCGAGCAGTATGAGAAAGCCGGACGGCAGGAGCTCGTCGATAAAGAGAAGTCCGAAATCGACGTCATCGAGATCTACCTGCCACAGGCCGCCTCGCAGGACGAGATCGAGCAGGCCGTCGCGGCAGCCATCGCCGAAACCGGCGCCACCTCAATGAAGGACATGGGTAAGGTAATGAAGGCCGCACAGGCCGCCTTGGCAGGCAAAAACGCCGACGGACGACTCGTCAGCGAGGCCGTAAAAGCAAAGTTGGGAATGGCCTAAGCGCGTTTGCTTGAACCCCACTGTTTCCGTATAATTCACAGCTTGCTCGAAGGCACGGGGTCTCGTCCGGTGGGTTTCGCGCCCACTTTTTCTTTTGGAGCGAGAACCTTTGAGAAGGGTGGCAATGGGAAACGAGTCGATTGCAGAAAGAGTTCAGGAGATAGCTGAACGAGTCGCAATCGATCATGGCCTTGAGCTGGTGCACGCCGAGGTAGCCGGCCCCGAGAACAAGCCGATTGTTCGTATATTCATTGATAAGCCGCAGGGTGTCACCCACGAGGATTGCTCCGAAGTAAGCATGCACCTGGGCACGATTCTGGACGTGGAAGACTTCATCCACGCGCCCTACACGTTGGAAGTATCGTCGCCGGGACTCGCACGCGGCCTTTACAAGCGCGCCGACTTCGAACGTTTCGCCGGTAGCAACGCGAAGATGAAGACGCGGCAACCGATTGACGGGCAGCGCAATTTCCGCGGTCGTTTGCTGGGAGTCGAGGGCGACGACGTGATTTTTGAAGATCGAACCAGCGGGCAGGTGCGTGTTCCTCTGGATACGATTACGAAGGCGAATATAGAAGTGGATGTTAGCGAGGAGTTGCGCCGGCATTGACAGAAATAGGTCCTATAGGACGTGTAGGTCCTATAAAAGATCGGGCAAATAGAAGATGAGTTCATCGATAGCACAAAATATCGAGGCGCTTTGCCAGGAACAGGGCATCGACCGCGACCTCGTGATCGAAGCAATGAAGGAAGCCGTACGCGCGGCTGCCAAGAAACAGTTTCGATCCGGTGAAGATATTCAGGTCGACTGGAATGCCGAAACCGGCATCGAGCTCTCGGCCTCGAAAGTCGTGGTTGACGAAGTCGAGAACCCCGCCACCGAACTCTCTATCGACGAAGCGCGCGAGCTCGCCGGCGACGAAGTCGAGCTGGGCGACGCGCTCTTATTGCCGTTGCCGATGGAAGAGCTGGGACGCATCGCCGCCCAGACAGCCAAGCAGATCCTGTTTCAGAAAGTCCGCGACGCCGTTCGCAGCAACGTTTACGAGCAGTACATCGACAAGATCGGCGACCTCGTCAACGGTTACGTCAAACGATTCGAGCGCGGCAATATCATCGTCGATCTCGGCAATCTCGAAGCGATTCTGCCGCGTTCACAGCAGTCACGCGGCGAGCAGTGGAACCAGGGCGAGCGCATTCGCGTCGTTATAAATAACGTCTCGAAAGAGTCGAAAGGACCGCAGGTCGAAGTCTCGCGCACGTCGCCTGAGCTCCTGCTGCGTTTGTTTGAAATGGAAGTGCCGGAAATCTACGACGGCACTGTCGTGATCAAGTCGGCCGTCCGCGAGCCCGGTGAGCGCGCGAAGATCGCCGTGATGTCAAATGAGCGTGACGTCGATCCGGTCGGCGCGTGCGTCGGTATGAAAGGCTCACGCGTGCAGGCGATTATTCGCGAACTGCGCGGCGAGAAGATCGACATTATCGAATGGTCTGACGAGCCCTCAGTTTTTGCCGCCAACGCGCTTTCACCTGCGAAAGTCAATCAGGTCAGAATCACCGACATCGAAAACCGCCAGATGGAAGTCATCGTCAACGAAGATCAACTCTCGCTGGCGATCGGCAAGCGCGGTCAAAACGTGCGTCTCGCTACGAAACTCGTCGGTTGGAATATCGACATCCGCAGCGAAGAAGAGATCAAGCGCGAAGTCACCGAACAGATGGGCGCGCTCATCGCCTCGGGCGAGGCAGTGCCGCTCTCCGCTATCGAAGGTGTCACCGCGGCGCAGGCTGAAGCCCTGGCCGAACACGGCATTAACGATATCGATGCCCTCGCGGCCACTACCGTGGACGACCTCGTCGAGTTCCTCGATCTGAGTTTGGACGAAGCGGAAGTGATCCTCGAGGCTTCCAGGGCCATAACCGCCCTGCGCGATCGCAATCTTGCTGAAGAAGAAGGCGAAGTTGAAGAGCAACACGCCGTTTCAGCAGAGTTCGACGAATCAATAGATGAGGAAGTGGAACCATCTCTGGAATCGACTGCAGAAGGTTACGACGAAGCGGTCGAGCGAGGTGTTCCCTTCTCTTCGGAACCGGACATTCCGGCCCGTGATTCGGCCGATCCGGTGCCGTTGACCGAAGCCGAGGCGATCCCGGCCGACGAGATTGCTTTGCAGGAAGCTGGTCGCGACTTGCGGCCTGACACGATTACGCCGTCTCCTGACATAACTTCCTCAGGTGTCGAGGCATTCGAACACATCGATGAAGTTGTCCAGGAGATGGAAGACGAAGAGTTCGCTTCTGACGCTACGGCTGAAGAAGCAGAGACATCGGCTCCCGCAGTTTCGGAAGAGACTGCATCAGGCGGGAGCACAGACGACGATGAGAACCACTGATGCAGTCATATAGTAACAACACAGATGCGGTCTCTTCGGGCCGTTTGTGTTGCCCGCATTGCCCCTGCTGTCAGGCGTCGAACTTCTGAGCGACGCTGAGTGATAGGGCATGCGGTGCCCAATCACTTAGGTCGTTAGGACGCAGGAAGAAGCGTCGAGAAGGAGTTCATGACAGTTTCCTCTAAAGTTCGTATTTACGATCTCGCCAAAGAATTAAAGCTCGACACCAAGCGACTCATCGAAGAGGTGCGTCGTGAAGGTGTGGACGTGAGCGTGCCTTCCAACTCGGTCTCCAAAGAACTGGCCGAGAAGATTCGGAATAAGTACTTTCCGAAGAAGGAGACGGCTATCAAGCGCGCGGTGAAAGTGGTCAAGCGCGCGGTGCTGCCGGAAGCGCCCGCCATCGAGGCTGCTGATCTCGAGATCCATGAGTCTGAGCCGCCTGCGGCGCAGCCGGAACCTATAGCGGCCGAGCCCGTCGAAGTCCCAGCGCCAGTGATAGCGTCGACACCGGCGACGTCGCCTGGTCCTGGGCCGCAACCCGCCAAGCCGCCGATCACAGGTACAAGGCTGGTCAAGAAGCTGGCTCCGGCCGCACGCGCGGAAGCGCCCGTGATCGAGGAAACGCCGCTACCGTCCGCGCCGGTTGAAGTGGCGCCTGTGGCGGAAGCGCCCGTGATCGAAGAGACGGTGATCACGCCGGAAGCAGTGGCGCCGACGAATGGCGTTGAAGTGAAAGTCACTCCGCCGCCGGCGCCTGCACCACCAAGAACTGCGCCTCCACCTTCGCGACAAGTCAGAGTTTTGCGACCGACTGCAGCCGCGCTCAACGCCGGCATACGTCCCGGCGAGCGCGCGCCCGCGCCGCCTCCGCCACCGCCGCCTCCGGCCAGAGAGCGGGAGAGAGAACAACAACAACGTCCCACGGATCGCAATCGCTTGCGAGAGCGGCCTTCTCTACCACGATCCGAACGACTCGGAACGCCGGGCGAAACGGCCACGCCGCAAACTACTTACATTCCACCACCGGATGCTGGTCGTCGTCGTTCGAGACGCAGCAGCCCGCGCGGCGGTCGAAAGGTCGAAGGCAAGGCCGGAAGGTTCGACAGAGGTGGTGATTTCATTCCACCGCCGAAGGCGCTGTCACTCGAAGACCGCATCGCCGGTCGACTCGAGATGCCTGGTTCAGGCGAGTTGAAAGAAGTGCGCCTGATCGAAGGTTCGACAGTCAAGGAGTTTGCTGAAAAACTCGGAATCAAGCCGAAAGACGTCGTGACGCTACTGTTACAGCGCGGCGTGTTTGCAACCATCAATCAACCGTTGATGGACGACGTCGCTGCCGATCTCGGCAAGCGCTTCGGTTACGACGTCTCGTTCGTACCGTTTGAAGAGATGGTGGCGGAAGAAGAGTTTGAAGAGCTGATCGCCACTGACGCTGATGACGTTGAGCTGCCGCGTGCTCCGGTCGTGACCGTGATGGGCCACGTCGATCACGGAAAGACGTCGCTGCTTGACGCGATCCGTACTACGGACGTCGCCGGCGGTGAAGCAGGTGGCATCACGCAGCACATCGGCGCGTACAGCGTGCAGGTTCCGAATCCGGATAATCCGGCCGAAACTCGTCGCGTCGTGTTTCTCGACACGCCGGGTCACGAAGCGTTCACGATGATGCGCGCGCGCGGTGCGAAGGCGACCGACATCGTCGTGCTCGTCGTCGCTGCTGACGACGGCGTCATGCCGCAGACGATTGAAGCTATCGAGCACTCGCGTGCCGCGGGTGTTCCGATCATCGTCGCCATCAACAAGGTCGACAAACCCGACGCAAACCCCGACCGCGTCAAACAGGAATTGGCCCAGCAGGGTCTGTCGCCACTCGAGTGGGGCGGCGAGACGGAAATGGTCGCGGTCTCAGCGAAGAAGCGACAGAACCTCGATACGCTGCTCGAAACGATTCTGTTGACGTCAGACATTCTGAACCTGCGCGCGAGCTCGACGCGTCTTGCTTCCGGTGTCGTGCTGGAAGCAAAACTCGATCGCGGCCGCGGTGCGGTGGCGACTGTTTTGGTCCAACAGGGAACGCTCAAGATTCACGAGCCTTTCATTGTCGGACAGATATCCGGCAAGGTGCGTGCGATGTTCAACGATCGTGGCGAGCCGATCACTGAAGCCGGGCCGGCAACTCCGGTCGAAGTGCTCGGGCTTCAGGGTGTGCCGCAGGCGGGCGAGAGCTTGCAAGTCGTTTCGGACATCACCAAAGCGCAGTCGATTTCACAGCATCGCCAGATGTTGAGTCGCCAGGCGACACTGCTGCAAACGACGAAGCGCGGTATCGAAGCGCTCGGCGAGAGCGAAGTCAAGGAGCTGCTGGTCATCATCAAGGCCGACGTGCAGGGTTCAGTCGAAGTATTGAAGTCGACGCTGCAAAAACTCTCGACCGATCGAGTGAAGGTGAAAGTGATTCGCTCGGGCGTGGGCGCGATTACCGAGTCAGACGTGCTGCTTGGTTCTGCGACTCAGGCCGGATCATCGTCGTCGGCAGTCGTGATCATCGGCTTCAATGTGCGACCCGAAGCACGCGCGGCGGACGTCGCGAAGCAGGAAGCAGTCGATATTCGACTCCACTCGATCATCTACAAGGTTGAAGAAGAGATTCGCGCGGCCATGATCGGCATGCTCGAAGCGATCGAGAAGGAGAAGATTCTCGGCAAAGCGGCGGTTCGCGAAGTGTTCCGCGTACCGAGAGCGGGAGTTGTCGCCGGCTGCATGGTCATCGATGGCACGGTGCGCCGCAATGCGCGGGCGCGACTGATCCGCGATGGCGTAGTGAGTTGGGAAGGCAACATCGCTTCGTTGCGGCGGTTCAAGGATGACGTGTCCGAGGTCCGTGAGGGCTTCGAATGTGGTATCAGTCTGGAAAACTTCAACGACGTGAAAGTCGGCGACCAGATTGAGGCTTACATCGTCGAGCGAGTCGCGGCGACTGAATTGTAAGGGCGCTTTGGCTTTATGCGTCGAGCAGAGAGAACAGCCGACACGCTGAAGGAAGAGATTGCTCAGATTGTCGGCTACGAATTGGAAGATCCGCGGTTGACGATGGTCACGGTTACGGACGTTCGGCTTTCGGCTGACAAGCGTGCCGCGCGTGTTTACGTAACCGTAGCCGGTGACGAGGACGAGCACAAAGCGGCGCTGGCAGCGCTGAAGCACGCCGCGCCGTTTGTGCGGAAGCAACTGGGGCTCTCGTTGAATCTGCCGCGCACGCCTGAGATTCACTTCGTGCGCGATCGCGTCGAGGAAGAAGGCGAACGCGTCGATCAATTGTTACAGGAGATCGAGCGGGAATGGGAAAGTCAAGGAAAGGAAAACACGTAGTTAGAGGATGAGCTTTTAATAGGTCCTATGTCGATAGGTCCTATACAATTAATCCTCCCGAAGTTGCATTATGCTTAGTCAAGTAGTCGAGCTGATCGAGGCAAAACGTCGTTTCGCGATCACCTCACACATTCGCCCTGACGGTGACAGTCTGGGATCGTCACTCGGTCTTTACTGGTTGTTGCGCGCGCTCGATAAAGATGTCGAAGTGATCATGCGCGATCCAGTGCCACACGCTTACCAACAACTGCCCGGCGCTAACGATGTGCGCGTCACTCCCGCAGTCGATCCTTCTTACCACGCAGTGTTCGTGATCGAATGTTCCGATATCACGCGGCCCGGGCTCGCTGATCTCGAGAAGCAGTTCGTCGTCAACATCGATCACCATTCGACCACGGCGCTTTTCGGTAACATCAACTGGATCGATTCAACGGCTTCGGCAGTCGGTGAGATGATCTACAACCTCTGCAAAGCGACCGGCGTCCGCGTCACGAAAGAGATCGCTGAATGCGTCTACACGGCGCTGATCACCGATACCGGATCGTTTCATTACTCGAACACGACTGAGCGCACGTTCAAAGTCGCTTCCGAGCTCGTGCGGACCGGCGTCAAGCCGGCGAAGACTGCCGAAGCGGTGTTTGCAAGCTACCCGTGGAGCAGGATTCAGCTCATGGGCGCGGTGCTATCGACGGCGCGCCGGGATGAAAGCGGGCGCGTGGCGTGTATGCGGCAGTCAATCGAGATGCAACAGCAGGCGCACGCTTCCGACGAAGATGCAGACGGATTTGTTAACTATCCGCTGACGGTTGGCGAAGTCGAAGCGGTCGCGATGCTCAAAGAGAGTGAGCCGGGAGTTTATCGCACGAGCTTGAGATCCAAAGGCGATGTCAACGTCGCGAAGGTGGCGGAGAAGTTCGGCGGCGGCGGTCATCGAAACGCAGCCGGCTGCACGCTCAAAGGAAGCTGGGAAGAAGCCGAGACGACGATCGTGGCGCTGCTACAGGACGCAGTGAAGCGCGCGAACGGTGCCCGCGACATCACCGAAGACGCATTGAAAGAAACTGAATCAGTTATCTAAATAGGTCCTATAGGACGAATAGGACCTATTTTTTATGTCATCGATAGACAAAAAGTATAAGTGGCGCCGCGCGGATTACCAGGAGAAGACGCGCGGTCTGCTGATGGTCCACACCGGCAACGGTAAAGGCAAGACGACCTGTGCGCTGGGTCTGATGATGCGCGCCGCCGGACGCGGTTTGAAGTGCTGCATGATTCAGTTCATGAAGTCGCGCAACGATCGTTATGGCGAGCATGTCTCCGCCGAGAAACTCGGTATCGAAGTCCACACGATGGGCGACGGCTTCACCTGGGACACGAAGAATCCCGATCAGGACATCAAGACCGCACGCGAAACCTGGGCGCTCTGCGTCGAGAAGTTACGCTCGGGTGATTACGACATGCTGGTCTTCGACGAGCTGGTCTACGTGCTGAGTTACAACATGTTGCCGATCGCCGAGGTGCTAGAGGAAATTCGCACGATACGCGCGTCACAACCGGCGCTGCACATCGTCGTCACGGGCCGGGATGCACCGCCGGAATTGATCGAAGCAGCCGATCTCGTGACGGAAATGAAGGAGATTAAGCATCCCTTTACTACCGGCATTCGCGCGCAGCAGGGGATCGAGTTTTAGCCGCGCGGATACCACAGATTTTCGGTTTGTGCTACCCTTCCTCGCATTCCTATGGCCTGGTTCAGCAAGAAAAGTAAGCGAATTGAAGCGGTTCCACCCGAAGACCGTGTCGTAAATACTCAGAACGTCTTCGTGAAATGCGAAGGGTGTGAAGCGCACCTGTTTACGGGTGAGCTCGACGACGCGCTCCAGGTTTGTAAACACTGCAACTACCACTTCCGTCTCGGCGCGCGCGAGCGGCTACGACTACTTTTTGACGACGGTAAGTTTGAAGAGCTCGATGGCGAAGTGATCTCGATCGATCCGCTCGGGTTTGTCGATAGCAAGCCGTACTCGGAAAGACTTACGCAGGCCCGCGAGTCGTCTGGTCTGCCCGAAGCGATCATCAACGGGCGCGGCACGATTGGAGATCATCCGGTGCTTGCCGCCGCGATGGACATGTCGTTTATCGGAGGCTCGATGGGCTCGGCCGTTGGCGAGAAAGTCACACGACTGATCGAGCGCGCGCTGAAGGAACACAGCGCGGTGATCATCTTTTCCGCGTCGGGCGGCGCGCGCATGCAGGAAGGCACGCTCTCGCTCATGCAGATGGCGAAGATCTCTGCGGCGCTCGCGGTACTCGACGAAGCACGTTTGCCTTTCATTTCTGTTTTGACCGATCCAACC
>Ga0207710_10001359_pt1 | contig 12288 bp, 8 predicted proteins | sample KBSS24metaG_FD_184400 | JGI IMG/M metagenome (GOLD analysis project Ga0207710, IMG submission 184400) | Switchgrass rhizosphere microbial communities from Kellogg Biological Station, Michigan, USA - KBS S2-4 metaG (SPAdes) (version 2) | ecosystem: Host-associated > Plants > Roots > Rhizosphere >...
CTATCCAAACCTTAAAAGCTGCGACCATGGACGCCGATTCGTCCATTCTTCTGGAAGCAGAGTTTCAACTTCAGCGTGAATTCCAGCTTTGGCGCCAATTGATCGAGGTAAAGGACCAGAGTATTGAGACCTACAACTTTCGCCGATTTTGCGATTCCGCAGCCGAACCATTGGATGATGAAATATTTGTCGCTCTCGCAGCGTTTTACCGAGAGACAGTTTATTCACACACGAATCAGAGTAAATTCGATCTCGTAGTTACAAGACTCTTTACCGACGTAGATGCTGCGGGAAGGCGACATCTCCGCTTTAATGCAAAGGAGATAGCAGAAAGGGCAGAGTTGCTTCTTGGTGTGGCGCGTTGTGAAGGCGACCACAATTCCAGCTTCCTCGACACCGCGGGAGCCGTCGCGGCAATTCAAAGCTTCATCGCCGAGGCACACGCATTGAGCGATTTTGAAAGTCTGATAGAATGCCGGCTTTTTGATCGATATCGTGAGTTTAAGCGCGAACTCGGGGTGCAATTTTACGAACCGGCCGTGATTGCCGCGGCAATTCAATGCAACGTGGTTTTTTCTAACGCCTTCAACGAAATGCTGGAGGTCGCGAATGACAACCTCAGCGAAATACTCAAGCCTGAGATCGACATCTCTGCAGCACTGCACGATCCGTCCCCGGAAGCCCGCGTCCATTTATCGGATCTGTTAAACGACTTCTTCGACCTTAAACCGGGGGATGAACACTCCTTTGCGGGAAAAGGAGGCGACTACATCTGGGAGCTATTGTCTCTTGCTGGCGGAAAAACGGAGAATCTTGGCGAATCCGGTAATCAAACGATCGCAAGCCCAAAGGCCGATTTTGACGTTTTGCAATCTGCCCGCGAAAGGCTTACCCCACTTCTCGAAACGCTTACGAAACCGGAGCCGGACGCCGGGTTGCTGCTCGGTCAACTAAATCAATCACGAACGCTGAGGATGCTGAATCTTAGCGACTTTCTCTATTCCGAGAAGTATGCACCGGATATGAGAAGCCGCCGAATATTGGGGTTAATATTGTGGCTTGAAGAATTTGTTCAAAACGAGCTCACGACCCAAAAAACTTTGACCCCCACAGGCCAGAAAGAAGCCCTTGCTCTCATTCAAAAGTCGGAGGAACTCGCTACGAATCTGCGGTCGGAAATCCAGGCGGCAGACGACACTGCAAAAGGCAGGCTTCTTATGGTGCTGAATGCCCTGCTCGAATCACGCCTGCGGCTCGAGGGAGCCATCGTGCGATTTACGAACCGAAATCTTTCCGAAAAACTTCCCGAAGTTAAGCGTCCAGTGAAGCCAGTACGATCCACCCGGATTGAACGGCCGGTATCGATGACGGAAAGCGTCGACCCGGAAACGGTTTCGGGCTCCAAGTGGCTTTTGTGGCTTCTACTCATTGCGGTACTGGTTGGCACGGGATATTACTTTCTGTTCCAGAAATAGCACTGCCCATGACAGCCGATCAATCTTTGGAAAATGCTTATGTGGCTGGTTTCTATGTGCCACAGGAAACCCTGAGGAATCCGACAAAAACGAATAAAGACCTAACTAAGCAGCTGACGCCGCCCGGACATGGTTAGGAAGTAGAGCTGCAATCTCACGAATTATATAATCGGTCGAATTCGGCATTGCCAACCCGATCGTCGCGGCTTTCATATCCCGATATCTTTGCGGGTTGGAGGCAAGGTCGCGGATCGTGGGAACAATATCGATCGATCTACGCAAAAGTATCCCGGCACCCTTTTTTTCGATCATAGCAACCGTACCGGCTTCTTGCGGCATCGGCGGCGTGATAGCGTCGGCGATGATCGGCAGTCGGCACGCCAGCGCCTCGAACGTAGTCAAACCGCCGAGTTTCGACACCATGACATTGGCGGAGTGCATCAGCTTTTCGATCTCGTCCGAATAGCCGATGACCTTGACGGGAAACTTTGCATGTCGAGCGATCTCCTCGGCTTCTATTCGAAGCTCTTGATTCTTGCCCGCCAAAAATATCGCTTGCACATCTAGCTCACCGCGGACAAGGTCGCGAAAAATCTGGGGAATGTTTCCACCACCGATCCAGCCGGCGTTCAGGAAAACGGTAAACTTGTCCGGATTAAGTCCGAAGGCTCGCCTGGCGTCCTGCGCATGTTTCTCGTCTACCTCGCAGAATTTTGGATCGACCGGCATGCCGGAAATCTTTATTTTCTCCGGCGACACGCCGTAATCAACAAGCTGCCGTTCCGCATCCTCGTTCGCAACAAGATATAGTGAAACGTCGTCGCATGCCCAGCCCTTCCAAAATCCGTAACACGGATCGGTCACGACCGTTATGAGCGGCACCTGATCGTTCAGGTTCAACTCACGTAGGATGCGTCCAAAGATATGCTGTGTTAGTGGATGGACGCTGACGACAATGTGGGGACACCATTTCTCAAAGATATCGCGACAAAACCCGATACAGCGTTTCTGAAAGAATTCACGGGTTTCCGGTCGGATCTTGTTTACGATCCAGTAGAGATACTTCATCCAATGCTGCTTGTTCTGCAGCACCCAGTTATAAACACGAACTAACTTTTCGGTTATGTGATGCGATTCCTCGACCGCCTTTAATATTCGAACCGCGGCGGACCCTCCTCCCCAAAATCGATGCAAGCCATCAGCGATCGCCTTCGCAGCAGAACGATGTCCGCCACCAGTGTCGGAGGAGAGGATCAGGATCTTGGGGACGTTAGGGATCATTTTGGAACTGGTATCTCAACCTGCTTGCATATCTTCGCGACCGTATAGTCAGCTACTTCGTTATGGCGGGGAATGGAGGTTCTCTTTTTTGTTTTAACGTTTTCCCAGATCGAGTGGCTTCCGCCCTCCCGCAGAAGCCGGCATCCGTTTGATTCCAGATGCCGAATCAGATCACGCCGCTTCATAAACCAGCCTAGGTATCGTTTTCATTTGAGACGATGCGTCAAGAATAAGATGGATCGGTTCTTCAAGGTCAGCTTCCGGATCGCTTATGGTTGAGGTGGGCAAAGGCAGAGATTCTCCCACTTGAATATTCGTTTCCGCCATGTCGACAAGGGCACCTGCAAGTTGGATCCGCGCCTCGTCAAGATCTTTCGCGCAGGTAATGACGCCGGGAAAATCCAAAACTTCACCGTGAACGCCGTCTTCGAGAAACTTGTACGCAGCTTTATAAGTAAACATTTCCTATGCCTTTAGAGCGACCTCACGAGCGGCAATAAATCCGGCGCTTTCCGACGCTTTCTTCATTTGCTTTTCAAGTTTCTTGATCTTGATCAAATGTCCGGCGTTGAATGGCAGCGAGGGATAGAAGCAATTGGATTCGTGCGTGCAGAAACATCCTGCGCCGGCCTCTTTTCTACGGGCTTTCATCATATCGGTATTCCAGGCCGCCTGGAAATCCCAGTCGTAGTCGCGAAGATTAAGCACGTCCGATTTGTTTTCGCACGACGACAAAGCACCGGTATCATAAATTACTGCTCCGGCACTGCCGGCATAGCATTTAAGCTGAGCCTTGTTCTCCTCTTTGGTTTTGGCGATCAGGTCGTGCATGTAGATATCGACCGCTGCCTTGAAGAATCCCGATTTTCCGCCGTAGTTATTTTTCAGCACTGCGTTCTTTGTGTCGTCGAGGATCATCTGCGACAGTTCACCGTATCGCTTATGGTCAAAGTTCAATTCCTCCGGATCGGCTGACGGCGGACGGATGTAATTGATGTTGACCTTGTCAGGCTTGAGGTCATGCTTCAGAAAGTCATACCAATCGAAGATCGTGTCCTCGTTCGAATGCATCACACATGTGCACGTCTGGATATCGAGCTGCGGATACTGCTCACGTTTCATTTGCTGAAGCGTTCGGGCGGTATGGATCGCCTTGTCCCAGCTTCCCTCTTTTCGGCGGATCTTTTCATGTGCGGCTTTCATTCCGTCGATCCCGAGGGCGACGCTCACATTTAATTGGGGACATTCGTCCATGATCCTCGCGACGTCAGGAAAGATGCGCGGATGGATCTGTCCATTCGACATCAGGTAGACGGAGTCAAGCTTGTTGTTCTCATAAAATGAACGAACGATCTCAGGAAGGTCTTTGCGCGTAAAGGGTTCACCCCCGGCAAGAACTAGCACGCCGAGATTTCCGCCGAGTGTTTCAGAGATCTTCGCGATCTCGTCGGCCTTCATCTGAAGTTTTTTGCGCGGCCGATCATCAAGCTCTTCAGTGAAGAAACAATGCGTGCATCGCATGTCGCAAACGCTTGTGACCAGTATGTTTAGAAACACCGGCGAAATCGGCCGGCCAACTACAATACTTGCGTATCGCTTAAATATTTCCTTTGTCGCAAAATCCATTCCGTTTCCTTTTCGAACACTGTAACCACCGGCCTAAAGGCACAAAAATCCATTCTTTAATTTATCGTATTTTTGTGATTTAAGCTACATAGGTAAAACGAGTTAAGATAAGTATATGTTCCGCCGCGTTTATCTTGACAATAGTGCAACTACACAGGTCGACCCCCGAGTTCTCGAGGCTATGATGCCGTTCTTTACCGGAAAGTTCGGAAATGCTTCGAGCATCCATCATTTCGGTCAGGAAGCCCGCGCCGCAGTCGATCGCGCACGGCACCAGGTCGCTGACCTTATTAATGCGCGGCCAAACGAGATCATCTTCACTTCCGGCGGCACGGAAGCAAATAATCTTGCGATTCGCGGCCTAATGGAGTCGAACGAAAAATACGGCCGTCATATTATCACTTCATCCATCGAGCACTCGTGCGTCAAGAATGTTTGCGAGGACCTGGAAAAACGAGGTTGGCAGGTGACATATCTGCCGGTTTATGATGACGGACTTGTCCGGACAGATGACGTTGTCAATGCGGTCCGCGAAGATACGATCCTGATCTCCGTGATGACGGCGAACAATGAGATCGGAACGATCCAGCCGGTAGAGGAGATCGGCAGATTTGTGCGAAAGCTGCGCCAAGGCGAAAAGAAGATCTGGTTTCATACCGATGCGGTCCAGGCGGTCGGCAAGATGCCAGTCGACGTCGAGGAGATCAGCTGCGATCTGCTCGCGTTGTCGGCCCACAAGATCTATGCGCCAAAAGGAATCGCCGCATTATACGTTCGACGCGGCACACGGCTTCATCCCCAAAACATCGGTGGCCGGCAAGAACGAGGAATACGGGGCGGGACTGAATCGGTACCGCTCATCGTGGGACTCGGGGCCGCAGCCGAGATCGCGAAAGAGGAGTTGGAACTTGAGTCGGGGAGACTTCTTGGTTTAAGAGACCGGTTCGAACAGGGCGTGTTTGAGCGCGTTCCCGATGCGGTTCCAAACGGAAACTCCGAAAATCGGCTTCCGAACATCTCTAATATTTCGTACCACGCAGTCGAAGGCGAAGGGCTGCTGATAAATCTCGATATGCAAGGTGTTGCCGTTTCCACCGGATCGGCATGCTCGTCAGGTTCACTTGAGCCGTCGCCAGTGATCAGAGCTTTGGGACGGGATGACGAAATGGCGAGAAGTGCCGTTCGAGTTAGTTTTGGAAGATTCAACACCACGGAAGATGTCGACTACGCCCTCGAAGTCCTGCCCCAAGCTGTTGAGAATCTCCGAAAACTCACCCCAACTACTATTAAAACCTCAAAATAGAACTTGAATCGGCATTTGATCAGCGGTTGCTTTCCACGATTTACGCAATTCTTAGGCTCGTGCCTATCAGCATCGAGGCAGAAACACTAAAAAAGAGATAAAAACTATAGAAAAAACCATTTTTTCTATAGAAAAAGTCTTAGAAACTACAGAAATAATCATTTTTTCTATAGAAAAAGTCTCGAAAACTATAAAAAAAGTCATTTTTTCTATAGAAAAACTCTCAAAAACTATAGAAAAAGAGAAAGATATGGATAAGAAGAATCGCGAAGATGAGCAGAATGCGGCAACTCGTCGTCTGCGGGACCTTTAACGCCTTCCATGTAACAATTTGTCTTTCACTTGCCTAGAATCAATTTTTGCCTCGAACGAATCACTACACCGTCGCGATACGAACTCACTCTTACTTTTCGCACTTTGGTAGGATCGACGGCCTTGGTCGGGTTGTAGGTTATTACATACTGCGAATCGATAGCCCGAGCGATATCAGCAGCGAACGTCCACATCGTCGCTATTTCCTCCGGGGCCTGATACATGCCGCCGGTGTCGTCTGCCAAACCCTGGAGTTTTGGCTCACTCTCAGTCACAGCTCGCTGTTTGTCTCGCATGTTCCTGATTCTCGCATTATCAAGATCAATGGTCAGAAGGTGTTGTGATGAGTTCATTGCCCTTAGATATTTTCGAACCTCTTCGGCACGACCCGGATCCAAAGATAGAGATCGCCCCCTAAGCATATCCTCGAAAATCTCCTCAGGAATACGTGGTTTTGTGTCGCCCTTCCCTATCTTCAATCGTTGCGCGGATTTTTGGGCCGCCTGTCCTTCAAGCTTTGTATAGCTTATGACGTGAACGGTCACGTTCGCGGCAAGCAGATTCTGCATCGCCTCGCGAACCGCGGTTTCGCCGGCAACACTTTCGAGGCCGTCGGAGATGATAACAATGTGCCGATTTTCGAGGGGCCTCGTGGAAAAGAGATTCACGGCCGCGTTCAGGCCCTGGGCAAAACGTGCGCCTTTACTTGAAAAAAGTTTCTTGTCCAAATTGGCATAAACCGACTCCCGATCAGTCGTCCAGTCGGAAACGGTTTGAATCTTGTCGTTATATTCAACTACCGCAAGACTATCTTCTGGTGCCAGGTTATCGATCGCCAGCTTTGTCGTAAGCTTCGTCAATGCCGTGTTTTTGACCAAATTCAGGTCGCCGCCTGTATCCAAGAGAAACAAAACATTGGCTGGCATCCGTCGCATACTGGTAATGGTCTGCGGAGTTCCCTCTTCAACAACAAGCAGGTCATCCGGCTTCAGGGATGCAGCAAACCGACCGTAACTGCTCTGCGCCATTACGTTTAAGCGAACTTCCTCGGTCCTGATTCTTATCGAATCATCCACAGGTGTCGGAGAAGGGACGGTATCGGGTTGTTGTGAGAAGGCTGAAATGGCAGATAAAACCAGAATCAATTGGACACAGAACGATCTTGGGACGTTTACGTTCATTAAATGTGGCGAAAGAAGCCTAAATTTATAAGGACGTGCTCCTCGCAAAATCCAAAAGGTCTTAAGCTGGAATTGATGTCATTCGATCCGTGCGCGTTGCATCTGCGCATCGATTTGAAGTCCAAGCGCCCGATTCTCATCCACGCGAGGTTTGCCTCATTTAAAATGAAAGTGGCCCGCCGGCGGTCCGACGAGCCATAACGTGGGAGAAGATCGATTTCGGTAGGAACTTACAAACTTAGGTCAAATTCAAACAGCTGCTAGAAATTACAGTTGTTCGCGTTAAGCCAAATAGAAGCAGATCAAAACGAAAACTGTTGCGGGATCTTTTCCAATTATGCTGGGAAACTTCATAAATGAATGTTCCCGCAAGCGTGTAAATTCAAAAATCTTGTTTTAGGAAGCCTTGCCGGTTCTCCGCCGGCAAGGCCTACCTGGGAATTGCATTGACGGACTCAAAAACCGTCAGGCTTTCGATCGACTAAGCGTTAAGGCTTAGTCGAGGAGCCATTTCATTAACCAAAGATGATTCCCGTAATGCCGAAGATGATCCCGTCTTTGCCAAAGATGATGCCATCTTTTCCAAAGATGATACCGTCCTTCGCCACGGTCGCGTCCTTCGTAGCTACGGTCGTTTCGGTAGTAGTACCAGTATCAGCAACTCCGAAAATGATTCCCGGATCAGCTTTTGCGATCGTAGATCCGAACAACAACATACCTGCCAAAATTCCACCTGTTAGCCAACCTTTAATATTTTTCATTTCTCTCTTCTCCATTTGTCTTTAGTTTCTCCACCCCTTGCTCGCAGTCTCTATTTCAATAGCTGTGCCAAAGGAGCGCTAAAAACCTTTGATTCGATAAAGTATTGGCCTGCAGTGTTTTACAGGCAGGGGTCAGCAGATCATGTCTCCTGTGTGTTGGATTGAGTTTTGTATACTTAATTTACAACCAGCAAAGGCTATTTGAATAAGCGGTGTTCTTTCAACAAGATACAAGGATGGATATTTGATATACATAGAAAGAGTGTGTAGCACGTATACATTTTTGAGGATCGATGGGTTTTAAACTGGATTTTATCCTGTTAAACGTGTTACACTTACCGCGTCTTCGTCGCGCCCTGCGCGTACGCCTATTGAAGTTCACCGAACGTATAGCCCCACAGTTTTGTGTTTATGACTCGAGACCTGCCCCTCAGTCTCTTTAAAACTATCGTCACTGTTGCGGGAGCAGTGTCCCTTGGGGTCTGTCTCACGCAACTGTCGCCGCAATCAATGTCATGGGGTTATCTCGGTTTGTTGATGTTTGCGATCTTGGTCGCACCGCGGATAAGCCTTGCAATTCCGCGTTCGAACATAGCCGTAAGTTTCTCGGACGCCCTGATCTTTCTTTCATTCCTGATGTATGGAGCGGAGTCCGCGGTCGTACTGGCAACGCTTGAGACTGTTTCTAACTGCTACTACAACAAGTGGAAAGGAAACATTAAATTCGGACGTCATATGATCGTGGCTAATGCCTCGGTCGTAGCGATCTCTACCTCCGCCGCCTACCTTCTTTGGCATTTCTTGAGCGGAGTAAGCGACATCGGGAGTTTCGCTGCAAACACGCGAAATCTAATCTCTACGCTAGGTATCCTGGCATTGATCCAGTTTTGTCTTACGACGGGTTTCGCCGCTGTTTTCAGATACCTGCGTGACGGGACGAATCTTTGGGTCACGTGGAAGCGCGACTGCTTCTCCAGTTCGCTCGCGCAGATCGTCGGAGCGGGTATTGCGGGCATCGTATTCAAGATAATCAATTATGGTGACCTGGTAGCCGCGGGCGTGGCGATGGTCGTGTTCGTCATTGTTTATCTAACCTACCGCCAATCGATATCGGACATTAACACGGCGATCGAACAGGTTGAGGAGGCGGAGCGCCAGAAAGCTGAAACAGAACGTGATAGGCGTCGCGAGGCGGAAAGGCACGCAGGTCAGCTCACCCGTTCGCTTGAGAAAGAGGAGATGACAAATGCCGCGCTTCGCAAGAGCGAGCAGGATTTTCAGTATGCGGCACTCCATGATTCACTCACCAATCTTGCGAACCGGAAGCAGCTCGGCGATATTCTCAGAAAACTGATAAAAGACTACAAAGTAAATCCCGCGGTCAGCTTCCACGTGCTCTTCATTGACATCAGACGATTCAAAAACATCAACGATAGCCTGGGCCATACGATCGGCGACAAGGTATTAATGATCGCCGCAAAGCGATTTGTTCGGATGCTGACCGAGGCGGATCATGTCGCTCGTATCGGGGGCGATGAATTTGCGATCATACTTCGCAATTTGTCCACGGTCGGCAAGGCGCAAAAGGTCGCTCGACGCATTTTCCGAAGCATCTCACAGCCTTTTTCACTCAGCGGCAATCGTATTTCGATCAGTGTTAACATCGGGATCGCACCATGCGACGCTGAATACAATACCCCGGAAGAGATACTTCGCGATGCAGACATTGCCATGCACTATGCTCGCGAAAAGGACTGTGGTGTTGCAGTGTTTTCGAAGGATCTTAGAGAAAGGTTTCTTGAGCGTGCTCGGTTTGAGATGGACCTGCGGCACGCGATCGATCGCGATGAACTCCGATTAAATTATCAACCGATCGTATCGCTTCAGGATGGACATTTGATCGGCTTTGAGGCTCTTCTCAGATGGCATCATAGCGAAGTGGGCCTGATACCGCCCGTAAAGTTTATTCCTATAGCCGAAGATTCCGGACTTATCACTCCAATAACGGTCTGGATCCTCGGTCAGACATGCAATCAGTTGGCGAAATGGCAGAAGATATCGCCGGCGTCGAAAGATCTTATCGTAAGCGTGAATATTTCGGGCCGCCATCTTGAAGCGAACGAGCTTATCGATGACGTAGAGCTGGCGCTTGAGAACGCAAACTTAGATCCGCGATATTTGAAGCTGGAATTCACGGAGAGTGTCGCGATGGAGAATGCCGAGCACACTATCAACATCCTGAATGAGTTGAAGAAGATAGGGGTCCAGCTTAGCATTGACGACTTTGGTACCGGTTACTCGTCGCTAAGTTATCTTCATCGTTTACCGTTCGACACGCTTAAGATCGATCGATCGTTCGTTAATGCCGTTGGCGAAACCGGCGAGAATTCCGAGGTTCTGCAAACTATCATTTCGCTCGCAAAGAATCTGAAGATGCGTGTGATCGCCGAGGGCATTGAAACGATTAGCCAGCTGAATTTGCTGAGGAATCTTGGCTGCGATTACGGCCAGGGTTATCTGATCTCGAAGCCGAAGCCCATTCAGGAAGCCGAGAAAATGATCTACGAACGGCCTGACTGGCTGCCATCCTACGGAATAGAAGAGTACGATCCTGCGTCATCGCAAATTGTCGATGCCAATCTCCCGGTATTCTGATCTCGCACGCTCTCTTTGTCTTAATCAACAAGCCGCCTTATAATTATCGAAAATTTTTCGAAATGAGGTGAATTGCGCTTTATGATACGACGTGTTGCAGGTCTGGTCTTTGTATTTACTTTGATCGCAGCTAACATTGCTGCCCAGAACGCATTCGATTATCCGAAACCCCGGCGGGGAGATCAGACGGACGATTACAGCGGCACCAAGGTCGCCGATCCGTACCGTTGGATGGAACAGACGGATTCGGACGAAACAAAAGCATGGATCGACGCCGAGAATAAGCTGAGCGGCGGTTATCTTTCGACTATCCCCCAGCGCCAGAAACTAAAGGACCGTCTGACCGAACTCTTCAATTATGAACGCTTCTCGGCACCGTCGAGGATCGCCGATAATTTCTATATTTATTCGAAGAATGACGGGTTGCAGAATCAGAGCGTGCTTTACAAGGCTACATCGATAAGCGATCCGGGTACGGTCTTTTTCGATCCGAACACCATTCTCGCAGACGGCACCGCTGCTTTGAACGGTTCGCGATTCACTGATGACGGCAAACTCTGGGCCTATGGCGTATCGATCGCCGGCAGTGATCGTACTGAATGGCATGTAATGGATACGAGTACGGGTAAGCTTCTGCCAGATACGCTCTCGCCGAATCGTCAAGGCGTATCGGCTTGGCTCAAGGATAATTCCGGTTTTTATTACAGCGGATACGCACCCGTTGAGAAAGGACAGGAGCTCAAAACCACAACATTTTTCCAGAAGATCTACTTTCACAAGCTCGGCACCCCACAGTCAGAAGATTACGTTGTATACGAGCGTCCGGACAACAAGGAATATTTCAGCGGCGCCACGATCTCCGAGGATGGAAAGTGGTTGATCATCACCGTTTCGAAAGGCACGGAACAGATGAACATGGTCTATTTCAAGAACCTGACCGTCGAGAAGTCCGGGATCGAGCCGCTTATTACCGATCTTAATAACAATTGGAGTTTTATCGGCAACGATGGTCCCGTTTTTTACTTTCAAACCGATAAAGATGCACCGCTAAGTAAGATCGTCCGCATTGATGTCACCGCAAAGACCCCTTGGGAAACGGTAATACCCGAATCAGCAGATACCCTTGGTGGCGTTGGTTTTGTCAATAACCAATTTGTCCTCAATTATCTGAGCGACGCGCATACAAAGATCAAGATCTATGATACCAACGGCAAATTTGTACGTGACGTCAAATTGCCTGGCATTGGTACCGCCGGCGGATTCAACGGCAAACGCAGCGACACTGAAACGTTCTACAGCTATTCCAGCTACAACGCTCCGCCCACGATCTATCGCTACGACATGAAAACGGGTGAGAGTTCTCTCTATCGTCAAGCGAAGGTAAAATTTGACCCGTCAGAATATGAGGTAAAGGAAGTTTTTTATCCCAGCAAGGATGGCACCAAAGTGCCGATGTTCCTGACTTATAAGAAAGGAACGAAGCTGGACGGCACAAACCCGACGATCCTTTACGGTTACGGCGGTTTTAATATCCCGTCGACCCCTGGATTTTCGGCTTCGCGGATCGTGTGGCTTGAAATGGGCGGCGTCTACGCCGTTGCCTGCATTCGCGGCGGCAGCGAATACGGCAAGAGATGGTGGGAGGGCGGCTCGCGGCTGAATAAGCAGAACGTCTTTGACGATTTTGCCTGGGC
>Ga0207710_10001360_pt1 | contig 12285 bp, 11 predicted proteins | sample KBSS24metaG_FD_184400 | JGI IMG/M metagenome (GOLD analysis project Ga0207710, IMG submission 184400) | Switchgrass rhizosphere microbial communities from Kellogg Biological Station, Michigan, USA - KBS S2-4 metaG (SPAdes) (version 2) | ecosystem: Host-associated > Plants > Roots > Rhizosphere...
AGTGTCGCCTGCGCCTCCCGTTCCGAGCCCGGCATTGCCGGTCGGGTTGATAAACACGCGGCCGTCAGGCGTGGCGACGAGTGGGCGCGCGCCTTTGAGAACAAGGACGACGTGATTGGCCACGGCAAACTCCCGCGCCGCCGCGACACGATCTTCAAGCGCCGACTTATCTTTCGCGCCCATCAGTCGCAGCATCTCGCCGGGATGCGGAGTCAGGATTAACGGATGCTGGTCCGAGCCTCTCAATGTGGCGGGCCAGGGAGCGAGCGAGTTCAAGCCATCGGCGTCGATCACGCATGGCGTAGTGCGCTGCTCGACGATGGCGCGAACAAAGCGGCGCGTCCGTTCATCATCGGAGGTCAGCCCTGGGCCAACTGCAACTACGGTTGCTTTTTCGGCGAGAGTTAAAAAGTGATTCGTCGCCTCATCACTGACAGCGCCACGATCTGTTTCGGCCAATATGGTCGTGATCACTTCCGGCATCGCGCTACTCGCGACAGACACTTGCGCCGAAGCAGGCGTCGCAATCGTCACCAGTCCGGCGCCGGATCGCATCGCCGCGTTGCCACAGAGCGCGGCCGCGCCGGAGTAGCCACGCGAGCCGGCGGCGATCAAAACGTGCCCGTGCGTGTTTTTGTAAGAGTCTGGAGTGTAACGAGTGCTCACCAGCCACGCGCGTGCGTCTTCAGCCTCGGTGACAAAAACCTGTGGCCGAGCAGCTTCGATCAGCGAAGATGGCGAGCCGATGTCAGACACGATCAACTCGCCGCCAAACTCGCACGCCGGCGGGAGCACGTTCGCCGCTTTGGCTGCCGTGAAAGTGACCGTCAGATCGGCCTGGACTGCTGGGCCAATCGGCGTTGCTTTGTCGGCATTGAGTCCGGAAGGAATGTCGATCGAGAAGAAGAGCGGGCACACGCCGGATGCACGTTCACGCGCCTCACGCAGCATTGACAAATGCTCAATGACTTTCAGATAAACGCCTTCCAGCGGTCGTGTTAATCCCGTTCCGAAAAGCGCGTCAACGATGACGTCGTAGGCCCGACGCGGTTTCGCAATCTGTTCCCACGCCGCGACGCTCTCACACTCGATGAACGTCATTGGCGGCGGTGCTTCCGGTGACCCGGCCTCGAAACTTGCCAGGCGGGCGACCGCATCGAAGTTTGTCCGCGCGTCGCCGGAAGTCTCAGAAAGCTTGCCGAAGAGTACGACGCTACAGTGCATGCCGGCGCGTGACATGGATCGCGCGAGGGCCGCACCGTCGCCGCCGTTATTGCCTTTGCCACAAAGAATCAGGGATTTGCGGTCTGTGAGGTCGCCGTCGAGGCGTGTGCGGATGGCTTCCATGCACGCGCCGCTTGCGGCTTCCATCAGTAGCAGGGAAGGCGTTTGGTAGTTCTCAACGGTAAGGCGGTCGATCTCGCGGATCTGTTCGGCGGAGAGTACTGGCTGCACAAGTGGGATAATAACAGGAACCCCGCCCCGCCTGCCTGCCGCTGCTCCAACCGTCCGTTTTTTCCAGGATGTCTAAGATATATTTTCAATACTCCGGCATCTCCAGAAAAGTTTTAAAAAAAGATTCTGGAACAAACCGCGGTCTGTTCCAGAATCGGTAAGCCTTGTTTTGCCTAGCTGTTCGTTAGCCTAGATCGTGATCGCAGCGCGAACGTTGCTGCGGGTAGTAGCCTGCGTGTTTTCCCTCGCGGGCGACAAGCCGGCGCTCATCATGTACATCAGGGTCTCGCATACTTCGCGCGAGCCGGTGCCTACAACCTGACCTTTTTCATCCTCGAGCACGTAAATCCGCCCGGTCCAGTCAAGGGGAAGAATGATGGGGGCACTATACATCGCTTCTTAGTCTCCTGTTTAAGGAATCGGTTAGTCCTGCTGTTTCTGTCTTTTTAGACGGCGGCGAAGCGCACCTGCGGAACCGACGAGTCCGCTACCGAGCAGGAAAAGGCTGGCTGGTTCGGGGACGTTGTTGGTGGCGGGGGCAAATCCACCGAGTCGCCATTGATTAATATCCTGAAACGTCGTTCCGTTCAAGCCCTGGACCGTCACACTGTTGATAACCGCGCCTTCCGCGGCCTCGATACCGAAGAAATTTTGACCGTTCGTGTCGACAGAGAAGACCTGGTTGAACACCTGGCCGCCCGCGAGCGTGTAGTTGACGGTGAACTGGACCGACGTCGGCGGTGGCAGACCGTTCGTGACGTCGATGTTCAAAATGAGCTTGGTGAACGTGGCGCCGTTTTCGAGTTGAACCGTGGCGTTGGAAAACGGAATGTTGCCGATGCCACCAACGAGCACGGCCTGGCCGCCGCTGACGCCGAGGTTGCCGTTGCCGGAAGCTGACGTGAAATCAACGATAAAACCCGCGCCGGAGCCGTTGAAGTCGCCCTGTACGAGAGTCCCTGAATGGACCAGACTGCCGTTGTTGAATAGGACGTTGTCGGTGTCTTGATTGCCGGGATTACCTACCGTAATCGTGATGGGATCGGCCCACGCGTTGGACGACGCGAGCGCCATGATGGCAAACGCCGCGGACGCGAGTACGAGGCGTTTCAGGTTTGGGATCTGGGGCATTTGTTAAGGAGACTCCTCCGGTTCGATTTGACTACCGTAGAGAGGAGAGTGGTAATTCGACGGGATTTTCAGGATTTACAGGATATCTTTGAGCTTACTGAGAAGGGTTTTGTAGCTGACGCCCAGATCCTCGGCGGTCCGGCTCTTGTTGCCCTGGTTGGCTTCGAGCGCCGCGAGGATTTTCCTGCGCTCGACGACACGGAGGGCGCGATGGGCCACCTCGGAGAGTGTTCCCGAAAGATCGAGTTGTTCCAGGGTTTCGTTCGCGTCAGCGCGTGAGGGCAGCAATCCGAGGTCGCCCGGTTGTAGTACGAGTGAATCCGAGATGATGCAGGCGCGCTCGATCGCATTCTCGAGCTCACGAACATTGCCGGGCCAGTGATGCTGTTGCAGCGCCGTGATTGCTTCCGGACTGAGCTGAGCTTCACGCCCGCGCAGCTCGCGCCCAATCTCCGACGCAAAGTGACGCGCCAGCAGCAGAATATCGTCACCACGCTCGCGCAATGGCGGCACTTCGATCGGAAAGACTGCGAGCCGGAAGAATAAATCACCGCGAAACTGCCCGTTATCAACAGCCGCTTTCAAGTCTTTATTCGTCGCAGCGACCACGCGCACGTCCACCGCAACCGGCGCGCGTCCGCCGATGCGATCGACCATCTTCTCCTCGATGGCCCGCAGCAGTTTCCCCTGCACGGCGAGCGGCAACTCACCGATCTCGTCGAGAAACACCGTCCCGCCTGACGCTAGCTCAAACTTTCCCTGCCGTCGATCGCTCGCGCCTGTAAAAGCGCCCCGTTCGTGACCGAAGAGCTCGTTCTCGATCAGCGTTTCCGGAATCGCAGCGCAATTAATCGCCACAAAAGGATGGTCGCGGCGGGTTGAAAGATGATGGACCGCGCGTGCGAAAAGCTCCTTGCCGGTGCCTGATTCGCCGAGCAGCAAGACGGTGGCTTCCGTTTGCGCGACGCGCTGAGTTTCGCCGACGGCGCGCTTGAGCGTTTCTGACTCGCCGAGTATTCGTGGAAAGCCGTAACGACGCGACCACTCTTCACGCAGCAGCACATTCTCAGTTCGCAGTCGCGCCTGTTCGAGCGCGCGCTCGACGAGCAGCAAAAGATGATTTGAATCGACCGGTTTCTGGAGGAAGTCGTGCGCGCCGTCTTTCATCGCCTGCACGGCCTCGTCGATCGAGCCGAAGGCAGTCATGACGATCACCGGCACGTCGGCGTCGGCGGCACGCGCGGCACGCAGCACGTCGAGGCCCGAGCCGTTTGGCATGCGCAGGTCTGTGAGCACGAGACGATGTCTGCCGTTTGCGATTTCGTTCAGGGCCGCGCGGGCGTCGCTCGCTTCGGCTACGGTGTATCCGGCATTTTCGAGGGTCAATCGCAGTACGCGACGGAGGCTGTCTTTATCTTCGACGAGTAGGATATCGGCCACTGCGTGCATGATCGATTTTTCGATTAGTGGGTGTCAAGAAATATCCTATAGAACCGACTCGACCTATAGGAAGTTCGTTTCCCAAGCCTGTCACTAAAGGTAACAGCTTGCTGCTCATTCTCCTCGCGTAGATCGAGAAACCAGCCATTTCTCTCGGCTAAATCATAGGAACAGCGCTTGCCAAAGATGGACCAGGGATTGGCCTGTCGGAGGTAATCGCGTAAATGAAACCCAACAGCAAAACAAAGACGCAGCAGCGCGGGTTCACCATCACGCAGATGGTCATCACGCTGGCAATCATCGCGATCGTCTCGAGTGCCGGCGTGCTCGGGATCAAAACCGCGCGCGCGGAATTCAAGCTTCAGAACGCTGCCCGCATGTTTGCGTCCTACGTCGAGAAGGCGCGCGCCGATGCGATCCGGCGGCATGTCGCGACCGGCTCAGAGACGTCCATTGAGACTTTTGGGCCAGGCTCAACCAAGTATTCGATCACGATGGATTTCGGCTCCGGCGTAATCGAGACACGCAACTTCGACCTCGATTCCGGACTGAATTTTTCCACCGCAGCCAAGAAGGTTACCTTCGACTGGCGCGGCAGAATTGCCGAAGCGTGGGTGTTCCAGGTTCACAGCGAATATCTCGAGCGCAGTCTTCCTGTCGACGTCTCAGGCTCGGGCGACATCACCGTCGGCGAACAACATTTTCCCGACCAGCTTATTCCGCCCGTCGAGATAGCTGAAGTTACAGGCGACGTCGATACGAGTGCGACTCCGACGCCTTACCCGACTGCTACTGCCACTCCCACTCCAGATCCAGGTAATCCGGACGCTACCCCGACTCCAACACCAACACCGACAGCAACACCGACTCCGACACCAAATGGAAACGGCAACGGTAACAATGGCAATGGTAGTGATGGCAACAACGGGAATGGAAACGGCACCCCAACCCCAACTCCGACTGCAACGCCGACACCGGCTCCTGGTGGAACTCCAACGCCAACACCTACGCCGGTTCCACAGTGCGTTTCGTCAATCAGCCCGAGCAGTCTCTCGTTGAGCCAGAGCAACGCAGCGAAGAAAACCGGATCAGCGGTGTTTACGATGGTGAATGCCACCGGAACTCGCATTATCAGCGCCTCATTAGCCGGTAACGGAAACAGCCTCGTGCTGGGAGTGTCGTTACAACGCATCGATGGAAGTGGATCGAGCATTATCTCCGTCACGACAAAGAATGGCGCGGGAAATCGCGGCGTGTTCATTGTTCAGGTGAAGACGGATCCAGCTTGCGGTTCGGCCGTACAGCTTCCAGTTTCCGTAAGCAACTGAGGTCACAGATATGAACCGCATGAACCGACAAGAAGGATTTACGCTTCTCGAGGCCGCGATCGCGCTCGTTGTGCTCATGATCATCGGACTCGGAATCGCTTCGCTATTTACGTATGCGATTAAGGCGAATGCGCGGGCTGACGATCGCGAGCTCGCGATGGCGATCGCGCAAAAGCGAATGGAGTGGCTGCGAACCATACCGTTCAACACGCAAACGCGCAACGTCGCCTATTCATATCCGGACGGTGGCCTCGGCGGGACAGGCATCACCGGTGTCACGGAGAGCGTAACCAACGCCGGGCGCCCATACGTCGTAAACACAATCATTAGAGACTTGAGTACTGTGCCGGCGGGAAACCCTGATGCAGGGGCTGTGACACTCAAGCGCATTCAGGTTTCGGTGACGCCCGCCGGAGCCCAAACCGCATTCGAGACGGTCACCGTTGCCACGCAACGATCCACACAGGTCACCGGCAGCTATTAGCGATATTCAACCAGCGAGGACTTTTATGAGTTCGTCGAACAACCAGAACACGAGCGGCGGTTTCTCTCTCCTCGAACTTCTCATCGCGATGGTGATCACGATGGCGCTGATGACTGCGGCCTCGACTCTCCTCGCGAATGCGTTGCGCGTGCGCAACCGCGAGAACCAAAAGTCTGACGCCCTCGCCGACACGCAACGCGCGCTCAACATCATGTCGCGCGAAATCGCGAATGCCGGATTCAACATGACTGGCAATGGCATCGTCGCTGCTGACTCCGGATTGAATGAAATTCGCGTCCGCTCAAATCTGAACCACTACGACTACGATCCGTCCGTGACCAGCGACTCGCGGGCAAACGTGCAGGACCCGGGTGAAGACATCACTTACTTCATCAATGCAGCCGACAACACGATGTACCTGGCGCGACACGATAAGTATGGAACCGGCAGCACGGTGCTGGCGAACCGCATCGACGGTATGAACATTCACTACTACGATCAGAAAGTGACTTACACCGCGCCGCCAGGTGGAACGGACATCACGAATGTGTCGGCGACTCCAGTCTCTCCGTCCAGTGCGAAATATATCGTCATAGCCGTCTCGGTTACGTTGGACGCAGTCGGACAACCCAACACGGCTGGTTATCAACCAGGCTACTCCGTCCTGCTGTGTTCAGACGTTACCCTGCGCAATACAGATCTCTGGAGTTATTAGAATCATGACATCGACTAAATCCTGCGAGAGTCGCGCGGGCGAACGTGGCGCCGCGCTGATCACGGCGGTCCTTCTTTCACTGCTGCTGTTGGCTGCCGGCGGAATACTGATTCTGACTTCGACGATGACAGGCATTACGGCGCGCGACTCGACGGCTGAGATGCAAGCTTACTATGCGGCGGAAGCGGGCATTGCCAAGACGCTCGAAGTCTTACGTGGAAATCTGGATTCGAACCCGTCCGGCACGCGCGCGTCTTTCAAAAACGTCCTGTGTACACCGACCCTTTGGACCGCGACGGCGGGAGGTTACGTCGACGTTGCTTCCGATGGCAGCACGCGTTTTCAAGTCACTTCGATTCTGGATCCCGATAACCAGAACACCACCGCGATGTGTGCGATTGCGGCGTACAAGCCGAACCGTCTGCGGATTCGTGTGACGGGTTTAGGGCCGAGAGACAGCCGTAAGAACATGGAAGTGGTAGTCGATCGTTACACGCTCGAATATGACGTGAAGGCGACGGTCACGTTGCCGAACGGTTCGGGAAACCCGATCAGTTTTAATCTCGGCGGCAGTAATGTGACGTCGACATCGGGTGTCGATGCATCCGGTAGCGGCAGCACGATTTCAGCATTTGCGATCAGTAATCCTGACTACAACACGACGAACAACGTGATCGATGGTTGTGACGCGAACGGAAGCAATTGCAACGGCAGCGGGCCGAATGTGACGCCCGGCGATCCGGCCGTTCTTGGTAACGCAAACACGCCGAGTTTTCTGAAGGACGTCGCGAGTGCGAGATTGTTTTTGTATGGCAGCGAAGGAATGAAGCAGGCAGCCATCAACCAGGGACGATACTTCGGGAGTGGTGCGGCGGCCATCGCCAGCAGCGCGGGTCTCGGCGCCAACAATCCGGACGGTGTGTTCACGTTTGTTGACGGAGATCTCACGCTCGGCCCAGGCAATCCTACGGGTCAGGGAACTGTAATCGTGACCGGCAAACTCACTCTCAATGGAAACTTCCAGTGGAACGGCGTGATCATGGTGCTCGGTTCCGGTGAGGTTTACCGCAGCGGTGGCGGCCACGGAGACATCTTCGGTGCGATGTTCGTCGCGAAGTTTCCTACGAGCGGCGCGGATACGGACCAGTTTGGCGCGCCGGTCTTTGACACCTCTGGTGGTGGTACGTCGAACATCCAGTACAGCAGTGACGCAGTCGACAAGGCGAAGGCGGTCGGCGGTCATGCAGTCAAAGGCGTCCGCGAATACTAAATCCTATCTAATCGTCTGTCTGGAATCGGGCGGGCTTTCATACTTTAACTACATCCGTACAACGAGAATCGTCCACGGCGGCTGCGGTGCCGCACGCCGTGACCGCCGTTGGACGGTAAAGCGCCCCGCCATCTCCGGATGACGGGGCGCACTTTCTTTAAAAGAAATAGAGCTTCCAAAAAAAAGAACCAGTCAGTTGAAAAGAACAAGTCAGAATTAGAACAAGTCAGGAAGAGGGGCTTGCCCCCGCCGCTGCTTGGATTGGAAGAGCGGGGGCAAGCCCCTCTTCCTGACTTGTTCTTTTCAACTAACTTGTTCTATTTCAACTTACTCGCTCTAGTTATTGGAGCGTGAGGGTGGTTCGTATTCCTCACCGCCTGCAACCGTGCTTTCAGTGTGAGAGAGCTGCATCGTGAGCATCAATGGTTTGTAGGTGAAAGGCTTTGGCCCGCCACGCGTGTTCTGCGTGAGCATCACGAGATAATCCTGATTCTCCCGGAAACGCCAGACGCTGCCGCGCTGGTTCATGATCACAAACAAGAGTATCTCGCCATTAGCAGCTTGCATCTGTCCGACTAAAGAGCTTGCGCCGCCGTCTGTCCGCACCAGTGTGCCTGTCTTCGCAATAACACTGCCGCGCCAGGTAAGACCAGTAAACCGATCTTCGAGTGTGCCCGGATCGACACCGGCGACGGGCATGATCGCTGAAGGTGTGAGCCCGTGTTTATTCAACTCCACCCGTAGCTCACGATAGATCTTCATCATCACGCGCGGCGAGATGCGATTGACGCCGAGCCCACTCAACGAAGCAATCCTGAGATCGTCCGGACCGAGATTGAGCAGCGTCGTGAGTTGTTGCCGGACGGATTCAGGCCCGCCGAGTGCTTCGCCGATCCGCTCGGCCATGAAGTTGTTCGAATAGCACAGCAGCACTTTCAGGATGTCGACTAGCTTGCTCGACTTCTGCGTCAACAGGAGTTTTGCAGTCGGGGGAACCGGCGCAACGTCAACTCCGCCCATCACCGCCACGCTCGGCACTGTTTCCAGACTGGCGCGATCGTTGAGCAGGGTTCGTTCGTAGTTCCACGCGTTCATCGCTTCCGAGCTGCGGCGTGTTGAATCGAGCGTGTCGTAGAGACGCTCGCCCGAGCGCATCGCGGAGGCGCTGAAGTTCATCGTAAAGCCCGGCGCGACGAACAGATCGCCGCTGACCTGCTTGATGCCGAGTCCGTTTAGCTCACGCGCCAGCAGGATGCCGTGCTCGTAGTGAAATGATGGATCGCGGCCGGAGATGTAGAGATTACCGTTGATGACGCCGGTGGCTTTGTCGAGTACGCCGTCAGTCCAAACGCCGGTGGCGAAGCGGTGGTCCGGACCGAGAGTCCGTAGCGCCACTAGTGCGGTGGCGAGTTTCATTGTCGACGCGGGGTTGAACTGTTCGTTCTCAGATTGCGAAGCGACGACCCTGCCGTCGAGAGTCTCGATCAGCACGCCCTGCAAGCCGTAGAGCGGGCGCGCTGTTTCTGTTGGCGATGGACTCGGTGCTGGTGACGGGCTCGCAACCGGAACCTGGGCGAACGTCGCTGAAGCTAAAAAAAGAATCGCGCCGATCAGGCAACTCAGTCTTAAACTATTTACAGATCTCAACGTCATAGTTCACATCGCGAGAAGAGCAAGCTTTGATGCACAGCAACTGTTTGAGGGATGTAAAGTCTCGGCGGGGCTGCCGCAAAGCATCATACCAGAATTTAGTCATATCGTTGACAATGTTTCCGGCAGGCTCATAGAATCGCTGTATTGACAAACTACAGTGCAACGCAACCAAGAACCCGTCACAGTTGAACGCGTAGTCGCCACTCACAGAGCGCGACGCACAGAGATTCGGAAGCGGCTCCGTGAGTTTCAGGAAGTTTGGCGCAACGGATCTGATGCCAGGCTTTGGGAAGAACTGGCCTACTGCATTTTTACTGCCGGTGCTTCGGCGCGCATGGGACTGAATTCAGTCGACGCCGTGCGACCACTGTTGCTCAAAGGCGATTCGGACGCGATGACTGCCGCGCTGAAGAAAGCAGGCGCGCATCGCTTCCCGGTGGCGCGACCGCGTTACATTGTCAGTACAAGAAACTACTTTCACGCCGACTGCGGCATGGCGTTGCGAAAACGTTTGCGCTCGTTCTCAGATCCGTTGGAGCGTCGCGACTGGCTGGCGCAGGACAAGCAGGTCAAGGGACTGGGTTACAAAGAGGCCAGCCACTTTCTTCGAAACATCGGCGTGAAAGGTCACGCGATTCTTGATAAGCATGTGATGCGATGTTTGGCTGAGATCGGAGTGATCGATTCAGCCAGGCCACCTTCAACGCGAAGGAAGTACCTCGAAGTTGAGCAGCAACTGATTGGTTTCGCTCGCGACGTGCGTGTAGATTTTGACGAGCTCGATCTGGTTCTCTGGTCCATGAAGACAGGAGAAGTCTTAAAGTAGCTGGGCATCACACAGAAGGTAGAAGGTGTGAATCATGCAAGGTAATCACAAGAAGCGTTTTCGGCGGATGGCGGCCTTCAGTGTGGCCGCCTTCGTGCTTTGTTTTGCCGTTGCCGGTGTGGCTCACATTGCCAACGCGAAGGCTGACAAGAAGGCTTACAACAAAGGCTTTCGCGCGCTGCGCAAGGGCGACTTCGCCGAGGCTGAGAAGATCTTTCGCGACCTGCTCAGCAAAGACGCGCACGACAACGACGCCCGCCTGGGTCTGAGTTTTACCTTGCTGAAGCAGAGAGATCTACAGGGCGCTTACGATAACGCCGCACGCGTGCTCATGGTCGATCCACTCTCCGCGCGCGCCCACGCGCTACTCGGCTCGGCGATTCTCGGAGCCGGAGAGTTTCGCCTGTCAGTGGAAGAATTTAAAACGGCGCTCGCGCTCGATCAAAACGAAGCACTCGCAGTCGCGGGCCTCGCGATGGTTGACCTTTACGAGAACCGCCTGCCACTCGCGCTACCCGGTCTGCGCAAAGCAGCCGATATGGATCCTGACGAGCCTGACTATGTTTTCAACCTGGGCCAGGCTGCGGCGCGCAGTGAGAAGTACAAAGAAGCTGCCGATGCATACGAGCGCTTTCTTATCGTTGCGCCGAAGACTGATTTCGACCGGCGTGCTCGCATCGTCGGGCTCATCGACTTCCTCCGCTATCTCGGCCGCCAGGGCACACTTTACGTGCCGAGTGGTGAATATCGTTCCAGTGTTCAGTTTGAAGCGACTGACAATCGTCCCGTATTTCAGGTGAGAATCAACGGGCAGAAGGAACCGCTCAGGTTTGTGCTCGATACCGGATCGGGCATGTCAGTAGTTTCCGAACAGACTGCAAAACGTCTCGGCATCAAGTCAGTGGCGAAGGGCGGTCTCGCCCGCGCGGTTGGCGGTGGTGGCAAGTTTGAGATCGTCTACGGCTTTTTAGACTCGATCGAGATCGGGAATGCGAAGATCTCGCATGTGCCGGTCTATATTCGCAAGTTCTTCGACAGTCACATTCCGGTTGATGGTTATCTGGGACTGTCGGTGATCGCGAAGTTTCTCACTTCGATCGACTACGGCACGAGACGCATGTCGCTCGTGCGACAACAGCAGACGGAAGAGGTTGAGGTATGGACCACAGTGCGTCGACCGGAAACTTACCAGGCGCTGATTCCCGTGTCGCCCAACGACGGCGCGGTTGAAGTTCCACTACGAACGACGTCGAGCGGGTTCCTGAGTGGCGAAGTTGCACTTGACGGTTTCGATAAGAACGTTAACTTTATAATCGATACAGCGGCGAGCATCACCGTGATTTCGGAGAAGCTTTCGCAACAGGAGCAACTTCTCGATCTCTTGCAGCCTTCGAAGATGCGCGTGTTTGGAGCGGCGGGCGTGACGGAAGACGTGAAGCTGTTGCAACTGCCGCAACTGAGCTTGGGTTTGAGTAAACTCGAGAAGATCAACGCGGCGGTGCTCGATTTGGAACCGGTAAATGAGACTGCAGGATTCACGCAAAGTGGTATCTTAGGTGGTAACTTTCTGCGGCACTTCCGCATCTATTTTGACTTTGCAAGGGGAGCAATGCGTTTGGAACCTTTGAATCAGAAACCGAAGAACGTCGATACTCTCAATCCGGAAGTGGTAGTAGCTCCATGAAGCAAGCTCTTTATCTGGAGACGTCCGTGATTGGCGCTTACCTCGATAATGGTGAGCCGTTCCGGCGTGACTTGACGATCAGATGGTGGGAGCATGAGATGCCTGATTATCGCGCGGTAGTTTCACCGCTCGTATCGTCAGAGTTGTCTCGGTTGAAAGAACCGCATCGCACGTCGTACCTGAAATTGATCAGCAATCTCGAGCAGGTTGATCTGACTGAAGAGGCGGCGATTCTCGCGGAGGGTTACATCGCGCGCGGCATCTTTCATCGCAAGTACATTGCCGACGCACTGCACGTG
>Ga0207710_10001364_pt1 | contig 12272 bp, 7 predicted proteins | sample KBSS24metaG_FD_184400 | JGI IMG/M metagenome (GOLD analysis project Ga0207710, IMG submission 184400) | Switchgrass rhizosphere microbial communities from Kellogg Biological Station, Michigan, USA - KBS S2-4 metaG (SPAdes) (version 2) | ecosystem: Host-associated > Plants > Roots > Rhizosphere >...
TAAATGAGTTCCCATAATAAGGATACATGCCAAATGAGGGAACCGTATTTCCCCATAAAGAAATAACGGGCCGCTTATATGCAGCGGCAATATGCATTATACCTGTATCATTCGAAATAACAATTTTTGCTTTTTTTACAAGATCAGCACTTTCATTAATGCTGAATTTTCCACAGGCATTATAGATCTTTATAGTATCTGTTGAAGCTATTTCATCTCCATTTGCTGCATCTTCTTTTCCCCCTAATAAAATAAGAGGATGATCCATCTTTTCACAGAACTCTTTCCATTTGTGAACAGGCCATCGTTTGGTAAAATGAGCAGCCCCGATTGCACAAGCGATATACCCTGCGTGATGCGAAGCAGGAATATCTTCTTTTTTAATTTCTTCTTTGGGGGAAACAAAATAATCAAGCCCTGCGCCATCATTCTTTACGTTAAAAGATTCAACTGTTTTTAAATAGCGATTAACAATATGGATCTTTGGAAGAATATTTATTTTAAGACTAGTATAAATGTATTTTTCGACATTGAGTTTATAAAATGAAAAAGATTTTGCATTCAACGCTTGTTTTACTTTTAATGTTCTTACGTTATGATGTAGATCGATGATATAATCATAGTTCTCCGTTTTTAATTCTTCGATCATTAATTCCCAGCTATGGGCAAGCACATGAATTTTATCAATATAAGGATTGAATTCAACCACAGAACGAAATGAGTCTTTTACCAGAAAATGAATCTCTGCATCCGGAACTTGTTTTTTTAAACACCGGATAACGGGTGATGTAAGGACAATATCACCAATGGAAGAAAAACGAATGATAAGAAATTTCATATCTCATTCGATTTTAAGATTCAATGTAGTTCAGATCTTTTCCAAAACTTTCTTTTGTAAATATCGCGGCCGTAACACCAATTGCCATTATTATAATTGCAGCGATCCAACCACCAGTGTAATAATCAGTCAGGTTTCTTAATCCTTTGAATAAAGGGATAATAAATATAGCAAGCATTCCTCTCACCATATTGGGAATAGTAGTAGCTGCCGTAGCCCTGAGATTAGTACCGAATTGTTCAGCGCCCATGGTTACAAATATTGCCCAAAATCCAGTGCCGAAGCCAAGCCCTGCGCAGATCCAATACATACCCATTGCGCTTCCATGCCATTGAGCAGTAAAAAATAAGATCATAAATACTGCAGTGATCCCATAAAAAATATATAGTGCATGTTTGCGGCTGCGCAGTTGTTGGCTCAACAGACCGATCAAAACATCTCCAATAGAAATAGCTGCATAAGCATACATAATAGATTTACCCGGATCAATTTTCTCTGTAATTCCCATCCATTTACCAAACTCACTGGAAAATGTAACGAGTACTCCTATTACATACCAGGTAGGAAGGCCGATTAAAATGCCAAGTAAGTATCTTTTAAACCGATCTGCGTTATTAAAAAGCATTAAAAAATTTCCCCTCTTTATTGCAGTCTTTTTTACTTCTTTAAATATTCCAGATTCAAATACTGACAACCGAAGCAACAACAATAATAATCCCATTCCACCACCGATATAATAACAGATACGCCAGATAAAATTTTCTTTCATGACAAATGCAAAAACAGCTCCGGTAAGGCCTAAACCTGCAACTAAAGACGTAGCAATTCCTCTTTTTTCTTTGGATATTAATTCTGAGACTAACGTAATACCTGCACCCAGTTCTCCCGCCAGCCCAACACCCGCAATAAACCTTACTATTGAATATTGGGTAGTATTTGTTACTATCCCATTTGCAATATTGGCTATCGAATACAAAATGATCGATCCAAACAACACACTTAATCTTCCTTTTTTATCTCCCATCACTCCCCAAATGATTCCACCAATAAGAAGGCCTATCATTTGTATGCTTATAATATTTTCACCAACTGTGGTAACAGCGTCGCCGCTTAGACCAAGATCGATTAAACTCTGCCGGCGGATAATTCCAAATAAAAGCAGATCATAGATGTCAACAAAATAACCCAACGCACCGACAATAACAGGCAGGGAAAGAATACCATATTGCTTTGAGCTCATACTATTTTATTGAGGCAGTTCAGTACTTTCTTTTTCTTCACGGGAAAAGAAAATTTTATATAATACCGGCAATGTAGTTATCAATATAATTCCTATTGCGATGATCTCAATATGATCCTGCAAACTAAAATCGAATTTGCGTCGTACCCATGAATCAAGAAAATAACCAATAAGCATCATCATCGCAACCCAGCAAACACTTCCTATAATATTAAATGCCATAAATACCGGTCGATTCATTTTTACCATCCCTGCTACAATAGGTGCAAAGGTGCGAATGATTGGCAAAAATTTTGCGAGAAAGATCGTTCCCTTTCCATATTTATCATAAAACGCTTTAGCTCTTATAAGGTGTTTCTTTTTGAAAAGCCATGTTTCCCGGCGTTCATAAAGTAAAGGGCCTGTTTTTCTTCCGAACCAATAGCCAACAACATTACCCAGTATAGATGCGATCATTATCAGTAATATGATAGTGATATGTGGCCAGCCAAAGTGTGTAGGGGTATCCTGTGGCGCACCGATGAATTTATTGGCGATCTTATCTAAGAAAACACCAGCAGCAAATAGTAAAGAATCACCCGGGAAAAAGAAACCCACAAACAATCCGGTCTCTGCAAATACAACAAGAAGCAGAATATACAATCCACCATAATCAATGATCCAGTTAATAAAATTTTCGAGTATTCCCAGCAAATGTATCTGCAATAAATTTTCCATGCTATGCTTTTATCTCTTCATTTATAAATGTTCCAATTCTCCTTCCCATTTACTCACTACACTTGTTGCTAATGCATTTCCAATAACATTGGTCGACGTTCGCAACATATCACAAAAATGATCTATCGGCAATATTAATGCAATTCCTTCCGGCGGAATATTAAACATTGCACAAGTAGCTGTGACAACCACTAACGAGGCTCTTGGCACGCCGGCTATTCCTTTACTTGTCAACATTAATACAAGCAACATTGTTAATTGGGTAGCTGTATCCATGTGTATGCCATAAGCTTGTGCAATAGCAATGCTTGCAAATGTCATGTACATCATGCTGCCATCAAGGTTAAATGAATAACCAAGCGGTAAAATAAAAGCGACTATTTTGTCTTTGCACCCAAACCGCTCTAATTCTTCTGTCAACTTTGGGAACACGGCTTCACTGCTTGTAGTACTAAATGCAACCAGTAAGGGTTGGGCAATTCTTTTTAATAATGTTGGTAATCTATTCTTAAGAATTAAAAAACCTACTGAAAGTAAAATAGCCCAGAGCAAAATGATTCCAATTACAAAATAAAGAAGGTAGTGGCCATAAAAACTAAAGACGCTTAATCCTTTTGTAGCAATCACCGCGGCAATAGCGCCAAATACACCAAGTGGAGCAAACCACATTACATATCCAACCATTTTTAAAATAATATGTGATGCAGCTTCCAATCCTTTTATTACGGGCTTTGCATAATCATGAAGCGCAGTGGCTGCTATACCAAAGAAAATACTGAAGACAACTATTTGCAATATTTCATTATTCACCATCGCCTCAAATACACTTTTTGGAAAAACATGTTCTACGAATTTTGTTAATGAAAACTCCTGTGTTTTACCTACCAAATCTTTCGCTCCTGCAACATCCGCATTACTCAGATCAATAGATGTACCCGGATGAAAGAAGTTTACCAATAGCATTCCTAATAACAGGCTGGTTAAAGATGCAGTAATAAACCAGAGTAATGCCTTGCCCCCTACCCTTCCAACAGTTTTAAGATCGCCGAGTTTTGCAATGCCAACAACTAATGTACAAAAGACTAAAGGAGCGATGATCATTTGTACAAGCCGAAGAAAAATGGTGGTAAGAAGTTTGATTTTATCCGAAAAAGATTGAAGTGAGGTAACATAAGCAACTCCATGTTTGGGTTCTCTCTGTATTCCCTGAAATTCTTCCATTCCTTCGTCTTCTAAATAGTGTGCCCAATTGTGAATATAGTTTGCAGTCGTATTGGAAACAACAACCCAGGTTAAATTAAAAAAATCTATTCCAGAAGAATCAGCTTTACGCAGTGCTGCTTTATTTAAACTATCATTAAGTTTTTTATAAGTAGACGAATCCTTTACAACAAGAATAGTCTGATGAACTGTGTCTCCTGAAATTCGAAATACTATTGTGTCTAATCCTATATAATCTTTAGAAGGCGAATAAGTAATTTTTTCTTTATCGGCATAACGATTTTTTACATACCCCACAGTTACACCCAACAACATTGCAATCACAATAAAAACAGTCAGCCGGCTTCCTTTCATATTTTCACTTTAAAAAATAAAGAAGTCCGAAAATCGGGAAAAAAACCGGACGGCAAAAACATTTGCCCCTTAATAATACCTGCTGTAAAAGATTTGTGAGCCTTAATTAAATTATTCTTTATTTTACGATGCTTAATTCGACATTAAAAACCTCAATTACCAATTTATGAGTTTGTTTGTCAGAAAACCGATGGATACGTTATTAAACGAAGCCAAAGAAACCGGTACACACACTTTAAAAAGAACGCTTGGTGCAGGTGGTTTAGTCGCTTTAGGGATTGGTGCTATTATCGGCGCCGGTTTATTTTCTATTACAGGCGGTGCGGCAGCTAATCATGCAGGTCCTGCAATCACTATTTCTTTTGTGGTAGCTGCATTGGGTTGCCTTTTTGCCGGTTTATGTTATGCAGAGTTCGCATCTATGATTCCTGTTGCGGGCAGTGCCTATACATATTCGTATGCAACAATGGGTGAATTTATTGCCTGGATCATTGGATGGGATCTTGTATTGGAATATGCTGTAGGCGCTGCTACAGTCGGAATAAGCTGGAGCCGTTACCTTGTTAAATTTTTTGATGGATTTAATATTCATCTTCCTCCGGAATTAGTTACCGGTCCATGGGATGGAGGAATTATTAATCTTCCTGCTGTATTTATCATTGTACTGATGAGTTTATTGTTAATTAAAGGAACCAGGGAAAGCGCCACAGTCAATGCATTTATTGTTGCGCTTAAAGTTACCGTGGTTCTTGTATTTATTTTTCTTGGTTGGAGATATATAAATAATGCTAATTATCATCCTTATATCCCTGATAATACCGGAACGTTTGGTGATTTTGGTTTTAGCGGTATCATTCGTGCCGCAGCTATTGTATTCTTCGCATACATTGGATTTGATGCTGTATCAACAGCAGCACAGGAAGCAAAGAATCCAAAAAGAGATATGCCCATTGGTATTCTTGGCTCACTAGCTATATGTACCATATTATATATCCTGTTTGCACATGTTATGACGGGTGTTACAAGTTATACAACATTCAGAGGGCAAGATGGTATCGCACCTGTCGCAGTAGCAATCGAGCATATGGGAAAGCCTGATGCTGCCGGTGTTATTCATGCTGATTATCCCTGGCTAAATCGTGCCATTGTAGTGGCAATTCTTGGTGGCTATGCATCTGTAATATTGGTAATGCTGATGGGACAATCAAGGGTTTTCTTCAGTATGAGTAAAGATGGTTTGATCCCCAAAATATTTTCAACAGTTAATCCAAGAACGCAAACACCTGCAAAAAATAATTTGCTATTCATGCTTTTTGTAAGCTTGTTCGCTGCATTTGTTCCTGCCCGTGTAGTTGGTGAAATGACAAGTATCGGAACTTTATTTGCATTCATTCTTGTATGTATTGGCGTATGGGTAATGCGGAAAAAAATGCCTGAACTTCCAAGGGCTTTTAAAACTCCTGCAGTTCCATTGATTCCCATTCTTGGTATTGCAACTTGTTTGTTTATGATGGTGTTTCTTCCAATGGATACATGGATCCGTTTGCTTGTATGGATGCTGATAGGTTTAGATATCTATTTAGTATATGGAGCTAAAAACAGTCATTTGGGTAATGGCACTGCAAACAGGAAAGGGATGAAAATAGCCCGTTATACCGGCTTAAGTCTTTGTGGATTATTGATCATTGCTGGTTTATTGCATCAATATGTACAGGGATTTAATACAGACAGGACATTACTTTATATCGCAATTGCGTTTGCCGTCATACATCTTGGAGTTTTCGGAAGAAAGCTGGGAAGAACAGACGCCATTGACTAATAAGTAAATTATATTTTTAAAACCGTCACGGATCCTGAGCTTGTCGAAGGGCGGGCGGTTTTTCTTTTACATTCATTGCCTTAGATTTGCACTCCCAAATTGACTCCATCTTATGGGTTTTCCAATTTGACTAATTTGACTTTTTGACTTAATGACTATAGATAATGGGAAGAATTTTTGAAGTTCGTAAATCAACCATGTTTGCCCGTTGGGACAGAATGGCAAAACAGTTTACCCGCATTGGTAAAGAAATAATTATTGCTGTAAAGGCCGGTGGCCCTGATCCCGGCACCAATGCTGCATTGCGCCGTTGTTTTCAGAATGCAAGAAGTGTTGGGATGCCGAAAGATCGTGTAGAAGCAGCTATTAAAAGAGCACAGGGTAAAGAATTAGTAAACTATGATGAGATATTATATGAAGGTTATGGTCCGCATGGTGTGGCCATATTGGTAGAAACGGCAACAGATAATCATGTACGAACGGTTGCCAATGTAAAATCAATTTTTAATAAAGGTGGTGGGGTATTAGGCAATAGCGGAAGCGTAAGTTTTCAATTTAAAAAAATGGGGGTGTTTAAATTAAAACCAGAAGGTCTGAATGCTGATGAACTGGAATTTGAATTAATTGATTTTGGATTGGAAGAATTAGGTGAAGGCACGGGAGAAAATGGTGAGACCATTTTGGTTGTGCGTTGTGCCTTTACAGATTTTGGGAAAATGCAAAAGGCATTAGAAGAAAAAAATATTACACCTATCAGTGCGGAACTGGAATGGATACCGTCAACAACTGTTCCTGTAAATGATGCGCAAGCTGAAGATGTGAGTAAGCTGATCGAAAAATTGGAACAGGATGAAGATGTACAAAAAGTGTTTCATAATATGGGATAAAAAATCCGCCCTAAAAATTCAGAGCGGATTTAAAAACCAAACTCACGTTAATTTCAAAGTTTTATAAGTTTCAATTCCTTTTGCTTTTCTCCCTGTAATAAGCGTACGATGTAAGTTCCTGCCTTGTATTTATCACCTAATTTGATTGTTTGTTCAGCCGCTACATTTCTTATTTCGATTACTCGTCCATACATATCTATCACCTGCATTACAATTTTATCTTTTAGATTATTACTTCGCACTTTCAAAGTGAAATTATTATTGCTTGGATTGGGCATCGCTTTTACTTCCAATTCTTTTACATCCTGTCTTACTTCTTCAGTGATCATTTCTTTTTGTGTACTTGTAATAGCTGTATTCTGAACTACAATTGAGCTATTTAATCCTACAGCAGCTATTGGATTGGCAGCATCGCTTGCTCCCGGTTGATTATCGTAATAAATCTGTCCGGTGTTCTTATTGTAAATCTTCATTCTAACTTTATCTATTCCAGTTCCATCCAAATCGCCATCAATTACGGTCATGATGAAGTTTATTCCACTTTGTCCTCCAACAATTTTTCCTGTTCCTTTGAATTGAGCTTTTGCGCCTGATATAGAGAGATAGTCAAAATTCACTGCATTGTATTCAAAATCCCCGATCTTAAATTCAAACTGAGTTTCTCCTTTTGGCAGCGTTGCATTTTTAAAATAATTCATCGCAAATCCATAGCTCACTTTTCCTGTCGCTGTTGGGTTTGATTTTAATGCACCGGCAGGTGAATCAAAATAACCACCGCCGTAAGCATAACCACCATTGGGGTCATAAATAACAATTATTTCCTCAACGTCACCATTTGTATTTGCATAAGTAGTTACATTATTTTGGTCTATTGTATTCATTTGAAGTTTATAAACACCCGGTGAAGTGAATTTATAACTTCCCGTTACCTTTCCATTCTTTGTGCTCGTAGGCTCTGTTACTACTCCTTTTACTGTAGTATTATCATCAATCAGCCATTTGGCCGTATGCTTGTTTGTTGGTTTATCCCAGAATTCGCCTGCAAAATCAACTGTGCTTCCCACTTTGAATGGCTTGCCTGTTACTGGACCTGTTATATTATGCGCTACTCTTACTTCGACAGTTTTTGTTGAAGCATTTCCCTGGTGATCGATACATGTAACGGTGATAGTATAAATTCTTCCACTACCATTAGCTGCTCTTTCTGCTCTTAGTTTTACATGATGATCATCTGTAATTTCCCAATCGGGAGATGTATCGCCATCGCCGGTGCCATTAATTGATTCATTGCTTGTGACGGTAAGTAAACAACTTTCAACTCCGCAATTATCAGTAGAAGTGTAATTAACCGTTACATCTTTCATCTTATGATTAGGTGGTGCAAGTGTTGCAGGGTTTGCTGTTACATCTGAAATGACTGGGCCCTGATTGCTGGCATCTATTAATTCCTGCTTTGTAGGATTTACTGCATTATCAAAAACACTGTAGCTACCTGCAAGGCCATTATTTTTAAATAGCGTCAGAAGACCACAAAAATTATTCAGCTTTACATTGAATTTGATGATCAAATTACCTCCAACTGCACGAAGATTATTTAATCCATCGAGATCGGGAAGGAGACCATTAGTTTCTATAGTCAGGTCGCCTCCAATTGAGGTGAGGCTATTAAATCCATCAAAATGAGCAAAGGGTTCAGCTTCTATAATTAAATAACCCCCAATAGAGCTAAGTTTGTTTAATCCCATACTATGCAGGGCAGTATTTTCAAAAAGCTTAAGATTCTGTCCTACTGTTTCAAGGTTAGACAATACAGAAATATCACTTAAAAGATGATCTTCTGAAATAATTAAACTTCCTCCAATTGATTTAAGCTTGGTGAACCCATTAATATCTACCAACTCATCTTCAGACGCAAACATTAAACCTCCACTTATTGAAGTAAGGCTATTGAATCCGTGAATATCAACCATATTATCGTTCTGAAATCCCAGGCCTCCGTTTATAGATCCAAGACTGTTGAATCCATCAATATGAGCAAAAGCATTATCACCTATATCAAATACTCCAATAGAAGTAAGACCATTCAATCCACTAATGTTAGCAAGAATCGAATTGCTACTTATATGTAATTGGCTCTCTCCAATTGTAGCAAGGCCATTTAAGCCGCTGATATTAACAAGATGATCATTATAAACTATAAATAAATTCCCGCCAATTGAAGTGAGATTATTTAATCCGTCAATATGGGTGATGGCCGTATTACTTATTTGAAATAATCCACCGATTGTAGTAAGGTCATTTAATCCACTGATATCAACAAGAAAAGAATTATCTTTTAAATTTAAATACCCGCCAATTGTTGTAAGGTTCGTAAGCCCTTTAATGTCGATAAGAAGCGAGTTAAACAATTCGAAATTGCCAGTTATTGAGCTTAAGCTATTGAACCCATCAATATGAGCAAGTCCATCATTGTTACTTATATCAAATACTCCAATAGAAGTAAGACCATTTAATCCACTGATGTTGGCAAGTATTGAATTGTTGTTTATTCGCAATAAATTCCCTCCAATAGAAGCAACACCATTTAACCCGCTGAGATTTACAAGATGATCATTATTACCGATAAATAAGCTCCCGCCAATTGAAGTAAGATTATTCAATCCGGCAATACTGGCAAGGGCTTCATTTTTGTTTATTTGAAATAATCCTCCAATTGAGGTAAGACCATTTAATCCACTGATGTCAACAAGTGAAGAATTATCTTTTAAATTTAAATATCCACCAATTGTTGCCAGCTTTGTAAACCCTTTAATGTCGATGAGAGGCATGTTAAACATTTCAAAATTGCCAGTCATTGAAGCCAGGCTATTAAATCCATCAATATGAGCAAGTCCATCATTATCACTTATATTAAATTCTCCAATAGAAGTAAGACCATTTAATCCGCTGATGTTGGCAAGTATTATATTGTTGCTTATTTGCAATTTACTCCCTCCAATAGTAGTAACATTGTTTAATCCGCTGATATTTACAAGATGATCATTATAGGCTATAAATAATGTCCCTCCAATTGAAGTGAGATTATTTAATCCCTCAACATCGGTAAGAGCAGCATTTTTATTTATTTCAAACAATCCCCCAATTGAGGTAAGGCCATTCAATCCACTAATATTAACAAGTGAAGAATTGTCTTTTAATTCTAAATAGCCTCCAATTGAGCTAAGATTAGATAACCCGGCAATATTACCTAAAGCACTATTATTAAAGATTAACAAATACCCTCCAACAGATACAAGTTCCGAGAGGCCGTTGAGGTTTGTAATATTTCCCGCAACAGATTCCTGAATTGTCAAATTTCCTGTTACCGACGTGTAATTAAAGGCGTCAACTTGTGCTTGTGAAGTCAGCGTAAGATCGCCGTTATAAGTTTGGGCATTCAAATTTGAAGATAAGAAGATCAACAGTGCAGGTAAAATGATCAACAAATCAATTCTCTTTCTCATAAATAATTTTTTACAGTTATAGAATAAAGCAAAATATTATGGCGATAAAAGGATATGGAAAGAATTAAAACGTGATGCAAATTTTATTTGCCAAACAAACTATAACAATACCACATTGGGTGAATTTGGATCAGGCGATCCCCTTTTGAATTGCTTTTGTCACTGCCTCGCTACGGCTGGCGACATGAAGTTTTTTGTAGATATGCTTGACATGAGTGCGGATAGTCTCATAACTGATGAAAATTTTTTGGGCAATGTTTTTATAGTTATCACCTTTCACCATTAGTTGCAGGATTTCTTTTTCCCTCTCGCTTAAATTATAATTATCAGGCTCAGGTGAAACAAGGATAACATTTTTATTAGCGAAGAAACCTAATATCTTTTTAGCAACGCCCCCGCTAATGGGTGATCCACCATTGTAAACATCAGTAACGGCTTCAAGATATTTATGAGGCGGGTCTGTTTTTAAAATATAACCGGATGCACCCGCACATAAAGCTGCAAATATTCTTTCGTTATCATTGAAAACAGTTTGTATAAGAATAGCTATACCCGGGAATTCTTCCCGGATGAGTTTTGTTACTTCTATACCATTTAAACCTGGCATCTCGATATCCATTAATACCACATCGGGTTCAGCTCTTTTTACATCTATCTTCCAATTGTTACCATCAGCGAATACACCACAACATCTGAAGCCCGGAGTGCCATCGAAGATGGCCTGCAAAGCGTCTCTCAATAATTTATTATCCTCGAATATTGCTACCCGGATGTCTTGCATGTTAATTAAAGTTGGGTAAAATTACTCTTCATAATAATACCTCATTGGGTGATTTTGTAAAGAAGGGTTACAAGTGTACCATGTCCCGGCGAAGTTTGCAAGGAAAATTGTCCATTCATTTCCCTGGCTCTTTGCTCCATATTTATCAATCCATTTCCTTTCCGCACTGTAGATGGATCAAACCCCACGCCATTATCTTTTATAAAAAACCCGATCTTTTTATTTTCAACTTCTTTCATTGTGAGCTCGATTAAATTTGCATTGCTGTATTTGATCGCATTATTGATTGCTTCTTTACAGAAAAGATAAATTGAACGACGTTTATCAACCTGTAAATTTGTTTCGGGAAAATCACCTTTGAGATTTACTTTCAACTCAATATTTTTTATTTGAGCAATATTAGCCGCAAATTCTTCAAGTCGTTCGATCAATTTTTGAAGAGAATCCTTTTCAGGATTTATCAGCCAAACAATATCGCTCAGTTTGTTTATCATATCAGCAGCTGATTGTTGAATATTATTAAGCGATCTTTCTACCTCTTCAGTTTTGGAGGCTTTGATCTGTTGTTTCGTCAAATGACTATACATGGCGATGCCACTCAGCGTAGAACCAACTTCATCATGCAGTTCCCTGCTTATACGAAGCCTTTCATTCAGCACCTCCTGCTGATTTTGCAACTTCTTTCTTCGCACATAGCGGTAAATGATATAGCTGCTAAGAATTAAGATAATAATGACACTGGTCCATGCAATATTTTTTTGCTGGCTTTCTTTTGAAGCTAGCAGTCTTTGATAAGCTGCATCTTTTTCAGTCAATTCTAATTTTGTTTGTTGCTTCTCATTTTCCTTTTTCTCGTTTTCCAGGCTGAGTGCTTTTTGAGAAGCATCAAGTTTATTGATCTCATTTTGTTTT
>Ga0207710_10001374_pt1 | contig 12194 bp, 14 predicted proteins | sample KBSS24metaG_FD_184400 | JGI IMG/M metagenome (GOLD analysis project Ga0207710, IMG submission 184400) | Switchgrass rhizosphere microbial communities from Kellogg Biological Station, Michigan, USA - KBS S2-4 metaG (SPAdes) (version 2) | ecosystem: Host-associated > Plants > Roots > Rhizosphere...
CCACGATGCTACGCATCTCGTCCTCAGTGATCGAAGTCATCGTGGTGTAGTTGCCGTAGAGGAAAGAGAGACGAACGTCCTCGTCCTTTATAAATAGCGACGGGCGCGCGTCGGCAGGATTGCCGTTACAAAAACAGAAGATGCATTCGTTCGCACACTGCCGCGGAACGATCTGTTCAAACGACAGCCCGAAATCTTCACCTTCAGCACGCTCGAGCTCGACTTCCCAATCCTCGCCACTCTTCTTACGAACTTCGAGAACCAGATCCGTCTCGCCCGCGGTTTGAAAACGAAAGTCGAGATAGTCGCGCACCACGCGGCCGTTGACCTTTATTATCCGGTCCCCGCGCTCGAGATCCATTTCCGCGCCGAGGCTATCAGCCGCAACGTCGCAGATTTCGACGCCGCGGCGGCGGATGTTTGTAACGGCCGGAGTGACTGCAAATTCATACATGCAAACATACTGTGCCACAGATCTTCGCAGAGGAAAAATCGGGAATATGACGGGGATTGTGCTTTTCCTGTACCGAGTGTGCGATTTCAAGCATCTGCCCCTGCTTATGAAAAACCTAATTTTGCTCCCGCTTCTTGCTTCTCTAGTCTGCGCGTCCCTTATTTCAGTATCAGCCCAGCAAACGGCCGTTGTGCCGATCAAGGCCTCGGCTACTGCGCCCGAGCCATCGCTAACCGAAATTTATCGCGTCGGCGTTGGTGACGTGCTCGATATTCGCCTGCTTAACTCGGCGAGCAAGTCGTCCACTTTATTCACGGTTATGGTCGGCGGCCTGATCGACCTGCCTATCGCGGGTGGCTCGATCTCGGTCGCGGGACTCACGCCCGACGAGATTCAGAACATCATTTCCGCGGAACTTAAAAGACGAGCGGTTGATGACAAAGCTCAGGTTTCTGTTGGCGTGCGCCAGTATCTGAGTCATTCAGTGATGGTGACCGGACTCGTCGTGAATCCCGGCACGCGGTTTTTGAGACGTGAAATGGTGCCGCTTTATGTTGTGCTGGCTGAATCACAACTGCGAAACGACGGCGGACGCGTGGTGATTCTGCGCGGCGGAACGCCCGGCCAGCCGCATGATCTGAGCAATCCAGACACTCTTAACCTGACGGTGCAGTCGGGTGACGTGATTACGGTGACGACTCGCCCGCAGGAGTTCTACTACATCGGCGGCCGCATTAATTATCCGGGGCAGAAACTGTTTCAACCCGGCATTACATTGCTACAGGCTTTACTGGCGGCAGGTGGCACAAACAAGCAGGACAACAAGGTGGAAATCTCGCGCGAAGGTGCGGATGGCCGTCTCGTGACGATTAGCTTCACGATCAGACAGATCAAGTCGGGCGCCGTGCAGGATCCTAAACTTCAACCCGGTGACCGCATCGAAGTCTCCAAGTGAGCCACAAAAGGCACAAGATGGGTCCAAAACTTTCGTGCCTTCTGTGCTTTTTCGCGGCTAAATTTATTGACATTCCCGGCACGCTTTGTTAGTTATTCAGGGCGCTTCGGCCACCCCTGACAATCGAGTACAAGTTTCGATGAACGATAAACTTAAGCCCGCCATAATTGGCGGCGTCGTTTTAGGCTTACTGTCTGTTATTCCCTTCGTCAATTTCGCCAATGCCTGCTGTTGTCTCTGGGCGATCATTGGGGGCATGCTCGCTACACATCTCTACATCAAAAACTCGCCAACGCCAGTTACCGCCGGTGACGGAGCTATGCTCGGCGCCTTGGCTGGAGTGGTCGGCGCGGTGATCTCAATTATACTCGGGATACCTATCGATCTGATTATGGGACCGGTAATGAGGAACATGATGGTGGGCCTTTTCGAACGACTCGATCCTCGTCAGGCCGACATCTTGCGCCAGCAGTTTGAAGCTGCCGGTCCGTCAATTGGTTCCGCGATTTTCGGGGCACTCATCACGGCCGTGCTGCTCGTCGTTTTTTCGACTATTGGTGGTCTTCTTGGAGTGCCGATTTTCGAAAAGCGCAAAGGCGGACCACCACCTCCGCCTCCGATTAATGTGGGCGGCGAACCTGGCGGATACGCGACATAGCGCGCGCTCAGAATTCTTTTAATCGCAAAATGGTCTTCAGGAGAAACTGAATGTCTCAAGAGTGGACTCCCCCGCCCGCCTCGGGCGCGCCTGCCAGCGTTCCTAATTACCTGGTACTGGCAATCATCACGCTGTTCTGTTGCTTGCCGCTGGGCATTGTCGCGGTTGTGTTTGCGGCTCGAGTGAACGGACAGGTACAGGCCGGCGATACCGCGGGCGCATTGGAGTCCTCCCGCAAAGCGAAACTGTTCAGTTTCATCGGGCTCGGGGTCGGAATAGCCTGGTGGATAATCTGCTTCGCGATGGGATTGCTTGGCGGCATCCTCGGCGCTTTGGGCAACAGTTAACAGCACTTCACCGCATTCTCTCTGCGGTTCTCGGTGTATCTCCCCGTTCTCTGCGTTATGGCAACTAAAACGCAGAAGGCGCGGACATACGCTGAGAACCGCAGAGAAGATCATTATCATTTCCCAACCTAAGGAGTCTCACGTTATGGCAGAGAACTGGCCCCCGCCACCCTCACCGGTAGCACCAGCAATGAATTACGCTCTCTGGGTCGACCGCGTGCTCGCGGCAATCATCGACGGGTTGATCGCACTACTCGTAATGTTTGTGCTTTACGTCCTTCTGTTTCTGGTAGGCGGAATCGGTTCAATGATAATCGGAGCGGGCGAAGCAGCCGTAAACAGTCGTGGCGAACCGGGCGGTTTGTCGAGTCTTTTCGGTTGTTCCACGTGTTGCTTGTTCTTCATTCTTCCGCCCGTCTCTTATTTCACCGCTGGTTTGTTGAATAAGGTCTATCTCATTAGTAAGCGTGGTTATTCAGTAGGCCAGGGTTTGATGAAACTCAAAGTCGTCAACTCTCATGGCGATATAATTTCGACGGGAACGGCAGTGCTGAGATTGCTTTGTACTGTGGGATTGAGTTTTGTGCCTGTTGTTGGTGGCGCGCTTGATTTGCTGTGGCCGCTTTGGGACCCGCAGCGACAGACACTTCACGATAAAGCAGTCGGAACATTTGTGATCAAAACGGGCTGAGATGTTTGGACATCAGTATTTATCATCCAGGCTGGCGGGGATCTTTCTGTTCCTCGGTTTAATTCTGCTCAGAGTTGCGGCCTGGGCTGATGCCAGTCAGGTTTGGCTATTTGGCAGACAACTTAACTGGGGCTGCTGGTTCAAGGAACATTACGGATTTCCGTGTCCCACGTGCGGAATGACACGCAGCGTGATCCTCACCATGCACGGCGATTTCCACAATGCGTTCCTGCTAAATCCCGCCGGCCCATTTTTGATTGCCGGCTTGCTGCTGGTGGCATTAATCGCACTGCGCTTGCCAATGGCCGGGTTAAAGGAAATAAAATCGAGGCAACTGGCTCTTGGGCTGTCGCTTTACGGATGGGTTTTTGTATGCGTGATGCTGGGCCAGTGGACTTTCAAACTTCGTTAGTGATCGAAAATCGAAATGAGATATTGCACAAAGTGCGGCGCGCCTAACGACGACTACGCACAATATTGCACAAACTGTCAGGCGGTCATGGCTCCCATGGCCAACTACCAGCCGCCGCCACCCATCCAGACTGTGAACCCGGGTCAAATGGTGAACTGGGAATCGATGGGCGCGGACAAAAAGATTCCGGCCGGCGTCTGCGCGATCCTCGTCGGTGGATTTGGTGTTCACAAGTTCATCATGGGTTACACCACTGAAGGCATAATTCAACTGGTGCTTGGTCTGTGTGGTCCTGGTTGGATCATCGGATGGATCGAGGGAATTATTTATCTGACGAAATCCGATGAAGACTTTGTGAGGTCGTATTTTCAGAACCGGCGAGGGTGGTTTTAGGATTACGAGATGTACCGGCGCTCGACCGTTATTGCAATTTGGTCATTGATACTCGCTGGAGCTGCGTACCTGTTTGTGTTTGAGCCGGGTAAAACTGGCATCTTTCCCTCTTGCCTGTTTCGATCATTGACTGGTTTCCAGTGTCCCGGTTGTGGTTCAACTCGTGCGATGCACCAGCTTCTTCACGGCCACGTCGTCGCCGCGTTCGAGTTGAATCCATTTTTCCTGTTGGCGATTCCGTTTCTGTTGTATGCGCTGATTCGTTACAGCGTCGTCGTGATGCGTGGTGGGGTGCCGCGTCAGAACACGCTGCCGCCGCCTTACATTTACGCGCTGTTCTTTATCGTGGTGTCGTTTTGGATCTTCCGTAACACGTCCTTCTACCCGTTTGTCTCATAAAAGAGGTACTCAATGATGCGCGCACTCGTTGTCGCTCTCGTACTGATCACGCTCGTTGTTTCCAAGCCAGTTATTTCTGGTGTTGCATCCGATAAGCCGGCGGTTCCTTTACGACCGGTGCATACGTTTTCGATCGTCGCGCGCGATCCGGCGACGGGCGAGCTCGGTGTTGCGGTGCAGTCACACTGGTTTTCAGTCGGCTCGATCGTGGCGTGGGCGGAAGCGGGCGTTGGCGCAGTCGCGACACAGTCGTTTGTCGATCCGAGTTATGGAAAGAACGGTCTCGACATGATGCGCGCGGGCAAAAGCGCGCCTGACACGTTGAAGGAATTGCTCGAGAAGGATGAAGGACGAGAAGTCAGGCAAGTGGCGATGATCGATGCGCAGGGCCGCGTGGATGCGTGGACCGGAAAGAACGACATTCAGTCCGCTGGGCACATCGTTGGCAAAGATTTTTCGGTGCAAGCGAACCTGATGCTCAACGATAAAATCTGGCCCGCGATGGCTCGTGCGTTTGAAAACACCAAAGGTGATCTTGCGGATCGAATGCTCGCGGCGCTCGATGCGGCACAGGCGGCAGGCGGCGACATTCGCGGTCGACAGTCAGCCGCGATCGTCGTCGTCACCGGCAAACCGACCGGACAGGCGTGGAAAGACCGGACTTTTGATCTACGTGTTGACGACAGTCCGGAGCCGTTAGTCGAGCTTCGCCGTCTCGTGACTTTGCAACGCGCCTACAACCACATGAATGCAGGTGATCTCGCCGTCGAGAAGAAAGACAATGAAGGCGCGCTGCGCGAATATGGAGCGGCGGAAAAGTTAGTGCCAAATAGCGCGGAAATGATCTACTGGCATGCGGTGGCGCTCGTTAACATGGGACGAGTTGATGAATCGCTGCCGCTGTTTCGAAAAGTGTTCGCGATGGATCGCAATTGGATCACTTTGACACCGCGGCTCCCGAAATCCGGCCTGCTGCCCGACGATCCGAAGCTGATCGACAGGATCGTCTCAGTTGGAAAGAGGTAAAAATAGTACAATAAGTCCTATACTACTTGACCTGAACTCACCTCTGGCCTTATAAGAACAGGCACTGTGTAGCTGTAGCCCCGTTCCTCTCGCCCTGGAACTCGAAATCGAAGGACCAAAGCAATGCGCACGCTAACCCCCGGCCAATGGTATCTCCGTTTCACCTGCGAACACTGCCAGCAGAAGGAAATTCTTTTCGCCGATCTCTCCCGAGGCCAGACCAAGATCAAGGCAACGTACGTTGTCCAATGTTCAAGCTGTTCTCACACCGGATCGTACGATGGCGACGACATTGAGCGATACCAGCATCCTTCAACTTCTGACGCTTGACTCCGTTACTTGTTGATTGGTCCTTTCAACTACCAAACACAAGCCCATGATCAAGTAGAAGACGGTGACCACTTCGGAGTCGCCCCAGTTGTAGTGGACCAGTCCACTCGTGAAGAATCCCAGCGCGCCGCCTAATGCGCCGACAGCCAGGCCCCGCGCAAAATCGTCGATCGTTTTTTGTCGAGCGATGCGCCAGAGCATCCGCAGGTAAACGCCGATCAGGATCAACCACACGATCAGCGCCGGGACACCACGCTCCAACGCGATCTGCAGCAGGTTTGAATGCATGTGACCGATTGGCTGGCGACCGTTGTCAAACAGTCCCCACTCGTGCCAGTGTCCTTTGATGGAGTCGAGACCGACGCCGAAGATCAGATGTCGCGGCTTACTGATTAGCAGGTGAAATCCTTCCTTCCAAACCATCTCACGCCAGCTCGTCGATTGATCGCTCTTGTCAAAGAAGCCGATGCTGCGTCGTTGTTGTAGAAGGAAGACGCCGGCCAATACGAGCGGAATCGCACACGCTCCGACGATCACGATCGTGCGCCGCGATGAAGTCAACAACAACATCGCGAGAGCTGAAACTGCAAAGCCGATCCACGACGCGCGCGTGACCGTCATCGCGAGGGCGAACACTAATCCCGCGACCGCAAGGAATAGCAACACGCCGGTCTGGCTTCGTTTTTGTCTGAGTGCAAGAAATATTCCGAGCGCGAGCGACGCGATCAGTTGTAACACTTCAGCGTACGTGACCCAGTGGTTGTAAAAACCCGTGGCGCGCCAGTCGCGACCGCGCGACCAGCTACTGATGCCGAGTTGTTCCAATGCACTTGTTCCCGGCAGCAATTGCGCGCGCGGGATTTCGAGTTCCGGCGTCCATTCAACGCGATAGATCCTGACGGTCGCGATCGTGGGCCCGGAAGCGAGTGCTGCGGCTAGCTCTTCCGGAGTTCCGAGCGGCTTGCCATCGACTTGCCAGATCGTGTCGCCGTCAATAATCGGCGTCGCTTTCGTTACTGATCGCGTGCGAAACACTGCTTTTGCCAGCGGGCTGTCAGGCTTCACGCCCTGCACTTTCACCCCTTTCCCGATCGCGAGCTGACCCGCCGTGAGAAAGACATTGATCATGCACGACGCGATCAACGTCAGCGCGAGCAGTCGCACCAATCGCAGCGAGCGCGTGTTTTGAGAGAAGAGGTAGACAATCGTGAACAGGCTGGCCGCGCGCATCTTTCCGATGGACATCACCGGACTGTAAGAAAAGAATCCCGAGACGCCGCTGAGAATGAAAAATCCGAGGAGGGCAAAATCGACTGGGGAACGTTGGAGCTGCGGTCGCGGATAAACAATCAATCGGGCGACCCAGAAAGTCATGCCGAGCAGCCACGCCCCTTGTGTCACTGCGATTGAGTGAGGGGCGAAGGCGGCGATTAGGAATAGGCAGGCAACGATAGCTCGTTCAAGCCAGGTCGAAATCTCCATAGGCGACATATTAGAATGTCGATGGTCTACTAATCCAACTTAACCGGGAAATCCATGCGCTTCATCCTGTCAACCCTGTCAATCTTCGTAATCCTGTGTAACGTCTTTGCTCAAACTCCGGCCGATCACGTGAAATCAGTCCAGGAAGACCCGCGCGTCAAAGCCGCCTTCGATCACATCGACACAGATCGCGATGGGATTCTACGCGAGTGGATCGCCATCACTGAGATCAACGCGCCTTCAAAACAGGAGCAGGAACGCGCCAAATACATCGAAAGTCTGCTGCGTAAATCTAAGCTGGACATTCGCTACGATTCGGCCGGCAATCTTATCGCGACGCGCAAGGGAACCGGCGGTGGTCCTGTAACTGTTTTCGACGCGCACATGGACACCGTCTTCCAACCGGGTTTGAAGATCAAAGCGACCGTGCGCGATGGGCGCGTTTATGCGCCCGGCATCGGCGACGACACGCGCAACATCGAAGCGCTGCTCGCGACCATCCGTGCCCTCGACGCCGCCAAAATCAAAACCAAAGGCGATCTCGTCTTTCTCTTCACCACGGACGAAGAAGCCGGAATGACAGGCGCAAAGCGGTATACGAAAGATAACAAAGGCAAAGTGGATTACTACATCGCGCTCGACGGCGGTTACGAAGGGTTCACATACGCCGGCATTGGAATCAACTGGTATCGCCATCACTTTATTGGACCAGGCGGACACACGCGCTCGCGCACGCCGCCTTACTCCGCGACGTTGCCGCTCGCGCGCGCGATCGCACGCATTTACGAATTGAAAGTTCCGTCGAATCCGTCGTCTAACTTGAACATCGGCATGCTCAGTGGATCTGAAGTCGTCAATGCCAAAGCGTCAGACGCGTGGTTCACCGTTGATTTGCGTTCGACGAGTAATGACGTGATCGCCGATCTCGAACAAAAGATCGCAGCGATACTCGATGAAGAAGCGAAACGCGCAGGCGTGACGGTGAAGACCGACGTGATCTCCGCGTCGCCGGCGGCCGTGTTGCCCGGGAATCGCGAGTCGAACCTCGTGAAGATCGCGGAAGCCGTGCACCGCGCGATGGGTTTCGATCCGCCGATTGGAAATGCAGGTTCAAATAATTCAAGCGCCGCGCTGCTACAGGGAATCACGTCAATCTCGACTGGGGCCGGTCCGTGCAGCGACTCCCACGCGCTCACTGAAAACTGCGAGATCGACCCACTCTATCGCGGCATTAAAAAGATTCTTTTGTTAGGAGTGTCATTGGCGGGCGTCGATCAGTGAAGATCAGTGTCCCTGGCCGCCAATCATCACGAGCCCCGTGCGCAGGATGATCTTCAAATCGAGGAGCAACGACCAGTTCTCGATGTAAAAAAGATCCAGCCGCACCATCTCTTCAAAGGGTAAACGATTTCTTCCCGACACCTGCCACAGCCCGGTCAATCCGGGCTTCATGTCGAGTCGCTTGCGATGCCACAACTCATACGCTTCAACTTCGTACGGAATCGGCGGGCGTGGTCCAACGATGCTCATGTCGCCGAGCAGAACGTTCAGTAGTTGCGGCACTTCATCGAGACTCGACCGTCGCAGTAGTTTTCCAATCTTCGTGATGCGTGGGTCGGCGAGAAGTTTGTAAGTAGGCTTACTATCGTTACCGACGTTTGCTTCCGCGCGACCGGCGATGAACGCTTTCTGATATTCGCGGTGAAGTTCCGGATCAGCGCCCGCTTTCATCGTGCGAAACTTGTAAAGCAGAAACAGCCGCCCGTCCATGCCGACACGTTCCTGCGTGTAAAACACCGGCCCTTTTGAGGCAAGTTTGATGATTAGCGCGATCAAGAGCCAGAGAGGAAACAGCAACACGATCGTGAGCGCGGCAACAATCAGATCGAAGGTGCGCTTCAGTATGCGCGCGCCACTCGATAGCGGCTCGCGAAAGAGACGAATCATCGGCAACACGCCAATCTGATCGATCTCAGTCTTGCGCGGCAGGCAGTTGAATAAACTGGGTGCGATCCGAAATTCGACACCGCGCCGGCGGCCACAGCGCATCATCACTTCAAACAATGCGTCGGCGTTCACGTCAGCATCAGCGATGATCACTTCGTTTGCGCCGGAGTCGCGAATCACCTCGGGCAGTGAGTCGAACGTACCGATCACTGGCACGTCTTCGTAAGACACCTGCGCGTCAACACGCGTCGTGTCAACCACACCGATCACGCGATAACCGAGCGCCGGGCGTTCGCGCATTTCTCGTATGAACAACGATGCTTCGGGGCCGCGTCCGACGACGAGCGTGGGGATCAAGTTGATCTGCCGGCTGCGCACAAACATCTGTACGGCGCGTATGAGGAACCGCAGTGCGCCGATGCTGATAAGCACGAAAATAAAATCTGCAACAAAGACGCTGCGAGCGTATGAAAACGCGCGAAACTCAAAACCGCCGCGATACAGGAATGCTGCCGCTACGATCAGCAGCGAGCCGATGGCAGTGGCTTTGAAGATGCGAATGCTATCGTCGACAAAGGAAAACTCACCGCGCACGCGATAGAGGTTGCAGTAACGAAAGCTTAACAAACGAATCGCGACGACGAACACGAGTAGCGCAGCGTAAGGCGCGAAACGATCACTGAAACCGCCGTCCGTGGCAAATATAGAGACGCGTTCACGCGTGTAGAATGCGAGCATGAACGAGACTGCGGCAGCAAGGGCGTCAGCAACGACGAGCGCGATTTTGACGGCGGGCACGATCCAGCGCGGGGCACGCGCAGGCACCCGCACAACGCTGGCATCGATCACTGATTGTTTAGTTCTTTCCGCTCGCACCCGCATTAGTTTTTCTCCCGCGGCGGCGCAACGGCGCAACGAAAGCCCAATTTTTCTTTGCGCCGCTGCGCCGCCGCGGGAGAAATCTTCATTCGAATATTAACCTTACAACTTCTTCGATCACCTCAACCGATCGACGCGGGCTAATTGCCGGCTTCTTCCTAATCGAAAGGTTTTCAAGATCCTCTACAGTCGAGATGCGCTGCAATCTCTCTTCTTTCACCAACTCCTCATCCACCGCCGCCCAACGCCCCGCATAAATACTCGCCGCCGGCACACCCAACGCCGCCGCCTCGCGATTGATCGTCCCACCCGCGCTGATCACCAGATCACTCGCCGCGATCAGGTTCGCACCGTCCAACGGCGCCGCCGGAACAATCACACGCTCCTTCCCGGAATACGCCGCACGCTGCACTTCATTTCGCGGCAAGAGTATCACCTGTACATCCTCGCGGCTCTGCAACATCGCCAACGCTTCATCAAACAACGTGTTCTGAAACCGGTGATACAAAGCATCATGCGCCGGCGGCCGCACCAGGACCAGCACATTATCCGCGTTAACTCCAAGCTCACACAACTTCTCGCCAAACGCCGGATCCGGCTTGAAGTCAGCCAGGTAAACATCCTCCTTCGTCCCGTGATACCGCCGCACCTTCCCTATCCGCGCGCCATAACGTCGCAAACGCTCGGCCGGAAAACTCGCCGGCACGATGATGCGCGACGCAAAACGGAACGCGAGATGGTTCGCCGGCTGATGCTCGTAATCCATCATCGTGATGGTCTTCAGGCCCAGCGCGCGCGCCGCGAGGATTTGCGAATATGAGTTGTGACTGATGGCGAGATCAAACCGGCGCTTGCGCGCCCAGGCGGCGAGTGCCCACGCGCGGCCGCCGATGCTGCCGGCTTTTTTCGAGACAGCTCGACCGCCATGCACTCCAATAACCTCGGGCGAGAACCCGGCGGCCTGCGCGAGAGGAACTGTCTCCGCAAACTCCCGCGCCGTGATCTCGATCTCATGGCCCAGTGAAGCGAATCGCCTCGTTAACGCTTTGAAAAACGGAACGTGAGGAGAGTTTGCAAGATCGATCCAGAGGCGCATTGGCGATCACCACTGGAGCTCAACCAACCGGCCGCGATCGCGCATGGAGGTTTCGGCAGCTTCGATCATGTTCACCATGCGCAGACCTGCTGGTCCATCCGTCTCCGGTTGCTTGTTGTGCTCGATGCAGTCGATGAAATGGAGCGCTTCGGTTTGTAGCGCCTCCGTGTTGTCGAGCTGTGGCGCCCACATGTCGCCCAGACGATAGCTCACCAGCATCTTGTACACGTCTTCTATTCCGGGCGTGACATTGATCCCTTTGTCGTAGACCTTGAGCTTTTCGCTCGGCTCGAGATCGTCGTAGAGAATCATCTTCTCACTGCCGCCGATCAGCGTGTGACGCACTTTCACCGGCGTCAGCCAGTTGACGTGCACGTGCGCGATCTGCGCGCTCGCGAAGAAGAGCGTGATGTAGGCGACGTTTTCAGGTTGTCCGGGTACGTGACTGATTCCGGTTGCTGACACCGCCACCGGTTTTGATGGAAGCACGTGATCGATGATCGAAAGATCGTGAATCGCGAGATCCCAGATGACGCTCACGTCGTGCTGGAAAAGACCGAGATTGACGCGCACCGCGTCGTAGTAATAAATCTCGCCGAGTTGGCCTGACGCGATCAGATCGCGAATCTTTCGCACTGCGTCCGTGTAAACGAAGGTGTGGTCCACCAGCAGCACGAGGTTTCGCGCCGCGGCTTCGTCGACGAGTTTGCGCGCTTGATCTGATCTTGCGGCGAGTGGTTTTTCAACGAGCACGTGTTTGCCGGCCTTCAAAGCCGACATTGCCAACTCAAAATGCGACGAGACAGGCGTGGCGATCACGACAGCATCAATCTGTGGATCGTTTATGAGATCGGAGGAATCGGTGCAGGTCTTCAATCCCGGATATTGTTTGCCCAAAGACGACAGCCGCTCTTTGCGCAGATCGCAAACGCGCGTCACCGCCGAACCTGATGCCGCCATGAAATTTCGCACGAGGTTCGGTCCCCAGTAGCCGTAACCGATTACACCAATTCTGATCATTATTCAGTCCGATTCTTCGAGCAGACGCGACAATGCGTAAAGCATCCAGGCTTGCGTCCAGCGCATGTAGGGTTTGCGAACCGTGTAGAAGCGTCGTCGTTGATA
>Ga0207710_10001378_pt1 | contig 12174 bp, 10 predicted proteins | sample KBSS24metaG_FD_184400 | JGI IMG/M metagenome (GOLD analysis project Ga0207710, IMG submission 184400) | Switchgrass rhizosphere microbial communities from Kellogg Biological Station, Michigan, USA - KBS S2-4 metaG (SPAdes) (version 2) | ecosystem: Host-associated > Plants > Roots > Rhizosphere...
GTCCTCAGCGCTCTGAATTCCTGCAGGGCGCTGTTCCACTCAGCCTCGAGCCCGCGCGCAACCAGCTTGCTCTCCGGGTCCACTGCGCGGTAGCGCCGCTCGGCACGCTGTGCGCTGTACCGCGCGTGCTCGACGTCGCGACGGAACTGCATCAGGGTTGTTTCATGAGGGCGCTCCCGGTGCCCTCGAACCCCCACAACTCCATCGATCCTCGAAAATCATTCCCAATGACCGGCACCCTCAACCTCAGCACCTGGTATTCAAACCGGCCAATTTCACCGGTTTTCACGCCGCCGCTAACAAATAGGGGAACTCCCTCAGGAGATGCCGTGACAGCACCAACAAGAGGCGACCCGCGCGTGAGACTATCGCTTAAAGTGGTTTCGCGAATATTTTTGGTTAGAGTCGCGAGCACAGAGAAGGACCTCATGAGCAAGAACGCCGTCCAGACTGCGTCAGGTGGTGACCGACGACGTTGGCGGGCGCTCATCGCGCTGTGCTTCGGCGTGCTCATGATCGTGCTCGATACGACCGTTGTGAACGTGGCGTTGCCTTCGATCCGCGACGATTTGAAGTTCACTGAGAATGCGCTCATCTGGATAGTGAATGCGTACGGGGTCACATACGGCGGTTCGTTGCTGCTGTGCGGTAGACTGGGCGACCTGTATGGTCATCGCCGGATGTTTTTGATTGGCATTGCCCTTTTTACCATCGCCTCGCTCGCATGCGGGCTGGCGAACACACAAGGGCTGCTTGTCGCCGCGCGCGCGGTGCAGGGTTTGAGCGGAGCCGTTGTCGTGGCAGTCTCACTCTCGCTGATTATGAACGTCTTCGTCGGCGACATCGAGCGTACAAAGGCCTTGGGAATTTACAGCTTCGTGTGTCTCGGCGGCAGTAGCGTAGGCTTGCTCCTCGGAGGCACGCTTACCAGCTTACTCAACTGGCATTGGATCTTCTTCGTCAACGTGCCCCTTGGCACGGCGGTGTACGCGCTGTGTCTGTCGCTCCTACCGAACGTCCAAACGAAGACGGCTGACGGTCAGCTCGACGTCTGGGGCGCCGTGACTGTGACGACATCGTTGATGCTAGCTAATTACGCCATCGCGAACGATAACGAGACGAATGAGAATTCCGCTCAAACGTACAGATTGCTTGCCTGCGCGGCGGCATTGTTTGTCGTATTCCTCATCATTGAGACGCGTGCGCAGACACCGCTGATGCCGCTCCACGTCCTCAGACGGCGCAATCTCGCCATCTCGAGCGCCGTGTGCACTCTCTGGGCTGCAGGCATGTACGCGTGGGGCTTCATTTCTGCGCTGTATATGCGCCTCGTGCTCGGATACGGACCGATGCAGGTCGGTCTTGCGTTCCTTCCCGTGAACATCATCGTAGCCGCGTTCTCGTTGGGGCTTTCTGCTAAGCTGGTTACACGCTTCGGCATCAGAAAGTCCCTCGGCAGCGGCATGATGCTGACTGCGGCGGGTCTCGCGCTGTTAGCGCGGGCGCCTGTAGATGGAGACTTTATGACGCACGTCCTTCCGAGCATGATACTTGTCGGGCTCGGGGCAGGCAGCGTGTTCAATCCCTTATTGCTCGCCGTCTTGGGGGACGTCGCACCTAGCGAATCCGGTCTGGCCTCAGGAATCGTCAACACCATGTCGCTGATGGGCGGCGCACTCGGCCTCGCGATCCTCGCTAGCTTCTCCGTCGCGCGCACGAACGATCTGCTTGCGTCCGGCGCCTCCACTCCCGTTGCCCTCACCGGGGGTTACCACGTCGCTTTCCTGCTTAGTGCTGTCTGCGTTAGTACGGCTGCATTGCTCGGTTCCTCGTTGCTGCGGACGAGGGTGCGAGCAACAGAGTCGGATAGCTCCAGCGTCGGAGCAGCCGCCCCCCCGAGCGCAAAGGACTAGGTGTCACCTTTCGCCGTAATGGAGCCATTGAGTTTTCGGCATATAGGAGCCACTCGGTTTTCGGCGTAATGGCGCCACCGGGTTTTCGGCATATTGCAGCCAGTCCCGTTGTGGGGCCGGGCATCTCGGATCAGCGGAGCACCGCTACCCTCTTGCGCATCAGCCCGATGCGGAGGGGAGCGCGGTGGCACGCAGGAGATTCGAGATGTTTCAGTATCGACAGATCCTGGTGCGCGTGCGCCAGGGTGATACGGATCGGGAGATTGCTCGCAGTGGGTTGATGGGGCGGCGCAAGGTCGCAGCCTTTCGAGCTGCGTGTCAGCAACAGGGTTGGCTCGACCCGGGCACCGCACTGCCTGAGGATGCCACGCTGGCCGCCGCGGTCGGCCAGGCCAAGCGGGCGCGATCCACCATTTCCAGTGCCGAACAGCATCGCGAGCTGATCGCCCGATGGGTTGATCAAGGTGTCAACGGTGTTGCGATCCATGCGGCACTGCGTCGTGAGTGCGGTTACGGTGGAAGTTATTCCGCGGTCTATCGACTCATTCAGTCTCTCGGGGATCGAGAGCCGGATGCGACGGTGCCGCTGTGCTTCACGCCGGCAGAGGCTGCCCAGGTGGATTTCGGCGCTGGCCCGTTGTTGAGGAATCCGGTGACGCAGCGCGAGCGGCGCACATGGGCCTTCGTGATGACGCTGTGTTTCTCGCGTCATCAGTACTTGGAGTTTGTCTTCGACCAGACGGTGGCAACCTGGTTGGGGTGTCACCGCCGTGCCTTCGAGTGGTTCGGCCGAGTGCCAGACCGCCTCATCATCGACAACCCCAAGTGCGCGATCATCCGCGCCTGCATCCACGATCCGATCGTGCAGCGCTCCTACGCCGAGTGCGCCGAAGGCTATGGTTTTCGGATCGAGGCCTGTCCGCCGGCGGATCCGGCCAAGAAGGGGATCGTTGAGGCGGGCGTCAAGTACGTAAAGGGTAACTTCCTCCCCCTGCGCCAGTTCCGCGATCTGTCGGATCTGAACGCCCAGAGTCGTGAGTGGGTGTTGCAGGAAGCCGGCCTTCGCATCCATGGCACGACACGCGAACAACCGCTGGCGCGTTTTGCGCTCGAACGGCCTTTGATGAAGCTGTTGCCTGCGGTGGCGCCGGACCTGGGTGTCTAGGCCCAGGCCAGTGTCCATCGCGACTGCCACCTGCAGTTCGAGAAGAGCTTGTACTCGGTGCCGTTCAGTCTCGTGGGTCAGCGCCTGTGGCTGCGTGCGACCGACACCACCGTCACGATCTTCAAAGATCATCATCTGGTCGCCACCCATCTGCGGGCGCGTAATGCCGCCACCCGGCGCACGGTGCGTGAGCATCTGCCGCCGCAGGCGCAACTGTTCTTCGCCCATGACCGGGCTTGGTGTGCAGAACAGGCGGTCCGCATCGGACCGGCGTGTACGCGACTCATCGAGCAGCTGTTAGGTGATCGCATCCTCGAGCGGTTGCGCGCTGCACAAGACGTGCTGCGTCTGGCCAGTCGCTATGGCCACGTGCGCCTCGAAGCCGCGTGCGCCCGGGCTCTCGCGCACGACAGCCCTCACTACCGCACGGTTCGAACGATCCTCGTGGGTGGACATGACCTGCGCATCGAACCGACCTATGCCGATCCCGCTGCGATCTACCTGCACGGCGCGCGCTTTGCCCGGGCCGCCCACGAGTTGTTCGGCACGGATGAGCTGACCGGCGATGTTGTTTCTCCCGCGACCGGCAACTGAGGCCGATCGCGATCTGCAACCCACGACACTCCATAGGAGTTATCCGATGAACCCGCTCCCAGAACTATCCCCGTACCTGAAGCAACTGCGCCTCTCCGGCATCCTCGACTCCCTCGAGGCGCGTAACCGGCAAGCCATCGACGGCAAGCTGGCCTACACCGAGTTCCTGGCGCTGCTGATCCAAGACGAGGTTGCCCGGCGCGAACAGAAGAAGTTCGATCTGCGGCTACGGCGCGCCACCTTCCGCGCCATCAAAACGCTCGAGCAGTTCGACTTCGAGCGTTTACCCAAGCTCAACCGGGCACTCGTGAACGAGCTCGCCACCGGACGGTATCTGTCCGAGCGGGCCCCCGCACTGATCGTCGGACCCTGCGGCACAGGCAAATCCCACATCGCCCAGGCGCTGGGCCATTGCGCGGTTCGTCAGGGCGCCGATGTGCTGTTCACCACCTGTACACAGCTCACCGCCAGTCTTAACGCCGCACGCGCCACCGGCGGCTACGAGCGTAAGTTGGCGAGCCTCGCTCGCATCGCACTCCTCATCATTGATGACTTCGGCTTGAAGCCGCTGCGGCCGCCCGCGGATGAGGATCTGCACGATCTGATCGCCGAGCGTTACGAGACCGCCAGCACAATCGTCACCATTATATGGAATTACCCTCCACAGCTTACGTTTGAGTTGTCTTTGCGATTTGCATCTGATCATTGTGGTCTTGTCTGCAACGCACTCTCCCCACGCGCAGCGTGGGCAAGAAGCTCTTGCACCTCGGTGCCGATGGTATACAGGATCGCTTGCGTGCAACACTTGTAGTGACCGAACGCTGATGGCCGACCGTGACGTGATAAAATTGGATTGTTTCCGTAGCCGCGCACGAAGAACACTCATGGCCGCCACCGATGTAAAAGCCATCGGGTCTGCATGGCATCGCTACCCGATGATCGCAGCGCACGCTGATGCGGCGCGTTGGATCCGAAGTTGCGTGATGCTTGGGTTGGCAGGCAATACGATTGCCGCCTACTCGCGCGCCATGGAGATATTTCTGGGCTTTTGCCAAAGCCGGTCGGTGGAAGCGCGCTGCGCCACGCGCGAGCTCATCGCGCAGTACGTCCACTATCTGCGAACCCGGCCGCGTCAGGGACGAGGCAACATCGTGCGGATCGACTCTCAAGCGGCTATTTCGCAGCCATCGATCGGCTTCTGGCGCGTCTGAAGACCACGCCGACACCCGGCCAATTTTCCGCTACAAGCAGCTCACGCACGGCTGGGAGCGCAGACGAGCCCACAGCCTCGCATGCTCGCCAACAGCCAGTAGCAAGAGCTTCTCCCCGCGCAAAGCCGCGGTGAGACTGCGTTGCCTGGCAGACAACACTGAATAAAGATTCAGATGAAGAGCCAAGAAAGAGACGGATTCTGTAGAGCGCCGAACCGGCCAGAGATTACGCAGGATCAATTCCAAGTAACTTATAGCAACCTCGACTTCGCGGAGTGGGATCAGGCTTACCCGGCCAACCGGCTACTTGCTTCAGCAACTTTGGATCGGCTGCGACACAACGCCTACTGCCTGGTGCTCGACGGCGAATCCTTCCGCGCGCCACGCTTGGCACCCGGTGGGGTCAAAGCACGAGTTGCCACAACACCAAAAACCGCTCAGGCTTGAACCATCCGTAGATGCCCGGTCTCCGCACTCAAAACTGGCGCCATTACGCCGAAAAGTCCCGGCTCCTTAATGCCGAGAAGTGACACTAGGATTGCGAGGTATCGTTTTCCGTACCGTATAGGTGCTCGAGGTGCCTCTCGCAACTAAGATTGTGGCCCGCGGCCAATTGGGACTGACACGACCGAGGCACTCTGCCGGATCGTCTTTCGATGGGTCATTACCTCAATGCATTGATACTGCCGTACAAGTCATTGTCGTCCACCTCCTCGATCGCGTACTGCTGCGCCATATGACTGGTTGAAGGGTAGCAGGACGGATAACAGAACATCGGCAGATTATCGCGCGCCATACCACCACACGTCGCCGCCGAGAGATCACATGACGCCAATGCTGAATAGTACCCGACTAACTCTGGCAGTTACCGCTCGCGTACGCTTCCTTTGACGGTTCTGTCGCTATGTTGCGGGCTTCAATTGCGGGACTTTGCCCATAATCTCTGTCGAAAATAACTTGATACGGCCGATTGAATAGCGCTTCGAACCTTTCATGGTACGCTCTCCGCCGCCCTGCGGAGAGAGTTCGCGGCCGGCAATGGAAAAAATTCTCCAGTTGATCAAGTCGGAAACGTCCATCGACAACGAGGTGCGAAGCGGCTAACGCGCGAAGCATGGGAAGTGGCGGCTGTCGGGACCTCGAGCAGACGTTCTCGAGCGTTGAGACCCGAATCCAGCGCTGAGCAGTAGCAGGCGGCAGCCGTTGGTTGCACAGGTTTTGGAACCTCTCGATCATCTCCGAAATGGCACTTGGAATTTCCTCTGGATGGCCGGGCCGGCTCCTAACGCGCGGACGCAGCGGCACCCCAAGTTCACGAAACGCTCGTGAGATGAAATCCTTGTCTCCGACTATTCGTGGGTCTGTCGAAGATCCCTTGCGAAACAGCTCAATCTCGTCGGCGCTCGGGGATTGATCAAAGATCACTCGATAGGCCTCATCTTGAACGTGAGGATTTCGAGATCCGCGTGAAATCATCCGCAAAATCACGCTGGTCTCGAGCCCGCGCGCACGTTTGTGATTCCGATAGTAGGTATCACTGTTGAACTGTGGAGCGCTAACCGGGGAATCTGCGGCTTCAACGCGTGGAATCCAATGAATGAATCTGCCAAGGAGCACGAACCAGCGCCCTGGCTGAACGAGAAGAACTTGCGCGTGCGGCCGAAAGACCGAACCAGTCTCACGACGTGAGCGGTTGATTTTGTGGGCAAATTTCTCGCAGAAGCTTCCGAGTGCCTTGGTCAGTGAACCGCCACCTGCACGCACGCCCAAATGCATTTCATTCTGGTCTACATACATGAAATGAAGATGCATCCCATGCACCGCTAGCGTCGTAGTAAGAAGATCTCGAAACAGGTCACGCTCTAAACTGTTCGTGAAGATCATTCTGTTGTTTGCGGCCCTCCGAGAAAAGTAATACCAGCCAAAAGCCATTGTCGGCAAAACTCGCTCGCGCGACATCCCTGCGTACTCCGTGAATAGGTCCTTCTACGCCCACGGAATTTCCTAATGATCGTCGCTCCGGTCACCAGCCTGTGTGGCGCCCTTGTTTATCTGATCAATATCTTTCGCGACTGATCGATGGGTTCATCCGTGAGACCCTCATGCATAGGCGAAACTTGCTGCATTGGACCAACATTACCGTTGTCTAGAACTAAACCAGATCCCAACGTAACTGGACTTCGGTACAATTTCCTTTCCGCTACTAGCGCGCAATTAGCTCAATACTTGAGGCCGGCCACGTGACTCGCTCCTGCGCGCTCTTCAATTATCTTATGCACTAGCTACGATAGCATTTCAACAAAAACTACCCGTTTTGACGCCATTGAGGGACAGTTCTTTGAGGTAGCGTGTCCAGTGTCCTCGCAGCGTTAGTCCATGCGTTTGTATGGCTAGGGTTGGATCCAGACACTAATTCCAAATTCAGACACCGTGCTCAGCCCTCCGACGAAATACCGAGCACCGACGTTGGCAAGGCATAGCATGCCATCGCGTTGGACCGTGCAGGCAAACGTCAAACGTCGAGTGGACAGCGCATTACCAATAACTGACGTAGCTGAGAGCGCTGCCTGGACTCCTGAAAGATCCCGGCCGATCCTGAATGCCGCTTCTATCACAGCGGCGGCTCTTGCACCGCCCATCACACGCGCGTTCGCGAATTCTTCGGGCCAGGACTGTCGGGTCAGCGACCGCCATCGCGGCAACCGCCGCAGTGAGGTGGGGGGGGTGCCGCTAAGGCTGTACCTATCGCCCGCCACCTCCTTCAGAAAACATCACGCCGGTATCCTAACCGGGCTTCAGCCCCCGCCCCTGCTGCATCGGCTCGAAAATAGACATTCGTGTGTGACCGCAACGTTTACGCCGCTGAACTCTTGGTCAGTGATGAATGGTGAATACCGGTCACCGCTCGCCCCGACGGATCGGCTGCGGCTTCGAAACTCTGATCCCACGCGATTGCAGCGGGCGATGAACACGCAATCGACTTCCCTACCGGCACCGTCCTCGTACAGGCGGGGTCTGGAAAATGCAGCTCGAAGATTCGCCGATAACAATAGGCCTCCTTCGACTGCGGCGGATTGATCGGAAAGCGCGCCGAGGCCCTAGCCAGATCCCTGTCACTGACCTGCGATGCCGCGTGAGCCTTGAGTTCATCAATCCAACCGTAGCCCACTCCATCGCTAAATTGTTCCTTCTGCCGCCACAGTATTGAATCCGGTAGATAGTCTTCAAATGCCTCTCGCAGCACCGCTTTCTCCATCCGACCGCGACCCGTCATCTTGACTATGGCATCCATACTCATCGCGACATCGAGGAACTCACGATCGAGGAATGGTACTCGTGGCTCAACCCCCCAGGCCATCATTGCCTTGTTGGCTCGCAAGCAGTCATAGAGGTGCAACGCATCCAGCTTACGAATTGTTTCGTTGTGAAATTCCTGCGCTGAAGGCGCCTTGTGGAAATAGAGATAGCCGCCGAACACCTCATCCGAACCCTCACCGGAAAGGACCATCTTCACACCCATTGCCTTGATCCGACGCGCAAGCAGGTACATGGGTGTGGAGGCTCGCACGGTGGTAACGTCGTACGTTTCAATGTGCCGTATCACTTCCGACAGCGCATCCAGTCCCTCATCAAGGGTGAAGCGGAAGGCGTGATGCACAGTGCCTAGTGCAGCAGCGGCCACCTCGGCCGCGGCAAGATCAGGCGATCCTTCCAATCCAATGGCGAACGAATGTAGCTGTGGCCACCAGGCCCCGGTGCGATCATCGTCTTCGATCCGACGCCGTGCTAAACGAGCCGCGCAGGCTGCGACCAATGACGAATCGAGTCCACCGGACAAGAGGACCCCGTATGGGACATCACTCATCAACTGTCGGCGCACTGCACACTGAAGCGCGGTGCGCAGCTCCTTAGGCGATACAACCACTCCCTGCGTCGCTCGGTACTCACGCCAAGGCATGTTGTAATACTGAGTCAGTCTCTGGTCGTCGCTGCTGAAATAGTGTCCTGGCGGAAACTGCGTGACGTCGTGGCACTTTCCGATGAGTGCCTTCATCTCCGAGGCTACCCATAAGAGCCCGTTGGGATCATGGCCCCAATAGAGAGGGCAGACTCCAATCGGATCTCGTGCAATCAGCGCGCGGCCTCTGGCGCGATCCCAGAGTGCGAATGCGAAGATACCGTTCAGTCTATTCAGGAAGGAGTCCGGAGTGTCGGCGCGATACAGCGCGTTGATCACTTCGCAATCCGAACCGGTCAAATACTCGTACGGCACGCGGAGCTCACGCTTCAATTCGCGGTGATTATAGATCTCGCCATTGACGGCCAAAACCAGCCCACCATCGGCTGAATGTAACGGTTGCGACCCACCTTCCGGATCGACAATCGCGAGGCGCTCGTGCACAAGGATGGCGCCGTCATCCACATGAACACCACTCCAATCAGGGCCACGATGGCGCTGTCGCTGCGAGCGCTCCAATGCCTCCCGCCGCAGTGTAAATAGGTCATCGCCGCATTGTAGGCCAAAAATTCCGAGTATCGAACACATATACACCTCCTCTATGCGCAATCCGTGTCTTCACGACCTCCGGCAAGGCGTATAGTCGGCATTGACCGTCTATTTCAACATTGTGAGCATCGTCCGGACAGAACCGAGACGGAACCGGCTGAGACGAACCAAATGTGAAGCAATTACTGCACGAAGCATAGGGAGCGGCGGCTGACGAGACTTCGAACACAACTTTTTCGCGTCTAGAAACTTGTAACCGGTTCTGAGCAGTGCCCATCCGTAAGCGATCTTTGCAAGCGACCCGGAACCTTCGATCAACTCTCCGACGCCAGGTGAAACTCTCATCTTGCGCTGCGGGTTGCCCTCAGCACACGTCCAACTCGCGCACGCGTTCGCGGTTGCAGGGTATGCGTCGCCCCTGAGTTGGGAGACCCTGACCTCACAACCCTGCCATCGGAGGCTTGGACTCCAGCGGATGAACCGGGTAAATAGATCGCGGAACGCGTCCCGATGCGAGCTATTACCGACAATTCTCCTTTTGTCAGCGGCTGTCCGAGCGGAGTAACACAAACCGAAAGCGACACTCAGTAAGCCTGGCGCGCGCGACATCCCTGCGTGCTCCCTGATTTAATCCCTCGCGCGTTTCGAGATTCCCTCAAGATCGTCGGTCAGCTTGCAATCGCACAGCACAGCGATGTTTATCCGGCTACGAGTTGTAGCTGACCGTTGTGCGCGTCCGTGAGCCCGTCTCCTCGGAGTATCCTATACGCTGTTGACCACAACGTTCAATAGAGTTGCGGCAAGGAACGTGCCGTCCCAATGCGGGAATTTGAGGTGGCACGTCCGACGATTGCTCTGAGGAACAGGACAAGAAAAGCGGCACGTGCTACTTCTGGCAGCAGTAGGTGTCCGAAGGAGAAGTTGCCTGCGAACGCCGCTGTGCACTATCCGCCGCTCCTCCCAGGGAGGCTTGCCCAGGGCAGCCGAAGATGGCTCGCGAGCCATCCTGCGCATAGTAGCCGACGAAACGATCGGGGAGTGCGTGCGCGGTATTTCATCGACACGTCGCAGCCCCGCGTCGCCCATCGCTGACGCACCTCAGGCAAATACTTCACTGACCCTTCCGCTTCCTCAAACCTCCGGCAATCCCGGCACGGCTCAAGCACATGGTGAGCGAACTTCTTTGAGGTCCTCGTGTCCGGCAGCTAACCTTCGCTGACATACTTGAGATCAAAAACGCGACTTTTGCGAGTTGCGCATGTCCGACAGATTACTGCCATCGCGCCGTCGTGAGGCGGTGCAGCTAGTGGCCCTGCGGCGGTGTAGGTTGCGCCATAACACCACCACGCCGTGGCCAATGATGCCATGAAAATGACCAAAGCAAGGCACATAAGTCGCTGTAGGTTCGTGAAAAACTCATAAGCGTGGCGAGCCCGCGAGCGCAACTACCCAACGTGCCGATCCCATGGCCACTCCGCCCGGAACGCCGTTTCAAAAACGGCGCCGATGGAGACGGCGGATGATTCTGCAACCAATATCCACCGGCATGTTGACAGTCCCATGGCAATTCGCTTTCGTGTTCATACTACTGCGGCCGATCGGCCGTGCTAAGGGCCGTAACCCCAACCGCGCCTTTCCTCATGGGCGCTCGCAGGAGAATGCTGATACCGCGATCTCGGATTCTCTCGTGTTGCGCATATGGATCGAACAGTTGTTGATCTGACACGCACGCGGAGTCGAGTGGCCGTGCCGAACTATTTTCCGCTCCTCAAGAAACGTATTGACGCAAGTTGGAGATAACCGTCGATGGACCGACTGAACCATGATCTTTTGACCGGCGCATCAGTTGACGCTACTTCGACTCTACGCAGTAACTCTATTCATGTTACGCCACAAAGGCTGACACTCGTTGAGCTCAGTCAGCAACAGATCGACACGATTGCGCAGACTGTGCCCGGTGGGGCGAGCAATGTGCAGGATATTTACCCTCTGACGCCACTCCAAGAGGGGATGCTGTTTCATCACTTACTGAACGAGACCGACACGTATGTTTTATCAATTCTGCTGGAGCTGGAATCTCCCGAGCACGTTGGTCCGTTGATCGACGCACTACAGAAGGTGATAGATCGTCACGACATCCTTCGCAGCGCGATTCGATGGGAAGAGCTGCCCCGGCCGGTCCAAGTGGTCTATCGACGAGCACTTTTACCGGTCGAGGAACTGACTTTGGATCGATCTCGCGGCACACTGGAACAACTCAAACAACGGATGAGACCACAAGGCCAGAAGTTCGGGCTCCGGCAAGCACCACTGGTGCGGTTGCGAGTAACTGCGGGTTCGCATGGCGGGAGGAAAGTGTACGCGCTTCTGCAAGTACATCACCTTGTGTCCGATCACCAGTCATTGAGGATTGTTGTTGCAGAAGTACTGGCTTGTCTTGAAGGTCGTGAGCAAGAGCTACCCGCTCCAGTCGCGTACAAAAAATATGTAGCAGACGTGTTGGCAAATACCTTAACTGATGATGCGGAAGCGTTTTTCCGCAGCAAGCTCAGGGAAGTTAATGAGCCGACGGCACCCTTTGGGATATTTGACGTTTATGCAGACGGGAGCCAGTCTGAAGAGGCTCGTCAAGCACTAGATCCTGAGCTGTCGCGGCGGCTGCGGGCTCAAGCGCGGAGGCTTGGGGTCAGCGCCGCTAGGATGTTCCATGGGGCTTGGGGGGTGGTGGTGGCTCGTACTACCGGGCTGGACGACGTGGTGTATGGGACCGTTCTATTGGCTGCT
>Ga0207710_10001391_pt1 | contig 12135 bp, 4 predicted proteins | sample KBSS24metaG_FD_184400 | JGI IMG/M metagenome (GOLD analysis project Ga0207710, IMG submission 184400) | Switchgrass rhizosphere microbial communities from Kellogg Biological Station, Michigan, USA - KBS S2-4 metaG (SPAdes) (version 2) | ecosystem: Host-associated > Plants > Roots > Rhizosphere >...
GCCTCTGGTCGCCAGCTGGGGTGTCGCAGGTGATATTCCGATACCGGCGAAGTACATCCCCTGATTGCGCCCGGATACGAAAAGCAGAGGCCGGTATGGCTACACGAACCGGCCTTTGCATTCGTCGGCACCGCGAACATCGGAATGCTGCGAAGGGAACTCTAAGAATTTGGTTCACAAACGGCCAAGAATTCGACTGACGGATGGTGCGGAGAGGAATGATTTGCGAAGTGGCTCATCGGGTTCGAAGGAATCCGCCTGAGCGAGGATCTGCTCTGCGGCTCGCACGCGGTGGGCTTCAGCGGCCTTCGCATTTCGATCGAGCAGGTTTATTTCCCAGGCGGTTGCGTGAACTGTCCACGCCGTCACTGGAAGGTCGCTGTTCTCCACGACCTTGAGCGCCTGTTTAGTCGCTTTGCGGGCACCAGGAAGATTATCCTCGGCGATCGCGACTCGTGCTTGCAACTCCCAGGCGAGCGCATTCAAATTTGGCTCAGCAGTGGAGCGGGCTTCTTTCAAAAAACGATCTGCGGCAACCCGCGCTTTGGTGAAGTTCCCAGAAGTCAGCCAAGCATTTCCAATTGCCAGGTGAGCCTGCATCCGCCAAAACCAATGTAGAAAAAATTTCGGAGTTATTCCTGGATCTATTATTTCCTCGAACGTTCGTATAGCACGTTCAAACTGAGTCTTTTGAACATACTTATATCCCCGCGCTAGTCGCGCGAGGGTTTCAGGTTGTCCTGTAGGATATAAAACGGAGCCGCCCGTCACATCCGCACATAAGCGGTAAGCTCCCTCATAATCGAAAATCAGAATACGCAGCCATGCTTCACGAAAATTCAGAAGCCAGGGATCGTTGCCGTTCTTCCTTGCTCTTTCCTGTCCCTCTCGTAAAACGCGCAAAAGATCGCCAAACTGACCCGAAAATAGAAGGCCGATGGTTTTGGTACTCAGCGAGAAAAAGTACTCAATAAGACTGTAAGTTTCATCAGTTTTTGGGGAGTTGGCTTCCAAATCGGTGAGAACCCGGCGATAACCGCCTTGAAGTAATAAGAGGTATGAATGCAGGCTTCGATGATAAAGCGGTAGCGGGTTGTCATTAAAGTTACAGATGTTTTCAAACATGGATCTCCAGGTCTCCCAATCGCCTTTACGCCAAGCGTCATAGACGAGGCTATAACCGGCTGACATCAATTTACTTAGGGAAAGAGGCAGTGAATCAGTTAGACCTACACTTAGTTGAACTGCCTGCATCGTGACTTCAAGGCCGCGATCTGGGTCAAGAAAACCGAGAGGCATTGCCAGACAACTTAGAGCCCGCACCTGGGCCTCCTTATCGCCGGCATTGGCCGCACATTCTACTTGCCTCTGATAGGCATCGGCAGAATCCGACATCGCTCCGATCCAATAGTGCGTGTCGCCGATTAGTTCGAGAATCCGAAGCTCCAGCTCCAAACGTTTGTTAGCGGAAACTCGGTCAACCCGCTCAAGGGCATCCTGGAGTATCTGAACAGAATCTTTATATGCAAAGCGCCGCGCCGCATTTTCCGCCGCAACAATGAGAAATTTGATCGTGTTCTCGAAATCAAATCCCTCCTCGAAGTGCATCGCGATCTCCGAGGCGATCTCATGATTTGTCGGGGTGAAGAGAGATTCAAGCCTTCTTGCTAGCAGCCTGTGCAATCTTGATCTGGTTACGTCTGAAAGGCGCCGATAGAGAACGTCTCGATAAAGCGCATGCCTAAACTCATAATACGGGGAAAACCCGCCGCTTTTGACCTCACGAATGCCAATGGGCCGAAGAAATTGGCGTCTTTCCGCCAGGGCTTCACAGATGTCTTCGATTCGGTCGGTCTCGATCTCAAGCGTTGGCGCAATGACCCAAACAGAGAAGTGGTCGCCGGCAACACTCGCACTTTTTAGTATGTCCCGCTCGGTGTCGTCGAGTTGCTCGAACTGCAATTCCAGCGCTTGCTGCAATGTCGCAGGGATAATGTGAGCTAGCTCCTTTAGGGGCTTTGTGAGTGTCCATGATCCGTTGCCAAGAACGAACATTCCCTTATCGACTAACTCTCGAATCAGGACCGTCATGAATAAGGCATTCCCGCCCGAATTCCGATAAACAAGATGAGGGAATTCCGGGGGCACAATGCCTCCGTCTAATTCCCGGTTCAGGTAGGTGGCAACGTCAGATTCGCCAAGGCTCTCAAGCGCGATCTCGCTGCATAGTCCGTGAACCAAGAGTTCCTGTTTCAGAATTTTGAGCCCGTTGGGGACGCCGACCTCGGACATGCGGGCCGTACAAAGAAGGATAAGCTTCCCCTTTCCTCGACCACGAGCCACCGCGGAAATCAAATCCAGGGTTGATGTATCAACCCAATGAATGTCTTCCAGAACAAGAACGATAAGATCACGCTCCGCGAGGGTTTCCAGAGCGTCACAAATTTCTCGCAACATCCTTTCCGACGTTGAACCGAGGATCTCCTGCTGAAGATAACGATGCTGCTCTCTCCGAATAAATTCGGGAAACTGAACAAGCCAAGTTGGAGAGCGCTCGGTAATGGTCCGCACTACCCGAGCGCCGTCCGGTCCGCGCATCAGCTTACCAAGAGCATCAAGCACCGGGTAATATGCTTCCTTGCCGCCGAAACCTTCGACACACTGACCCCTGGCAAATCGCAGGTTTGGTGTCACAGAAGCGCGCCGATGAAATTCATCTACAAGAGCTGTTTTGCCTATTCCGGCTTCGCCTGTGACAAAGATGACTTGCCGGTGACCGCGCGCGGCGGTTTCCAAACAGCGCTCCAAGACAGCGATGGCGTCTTCCCGGCCGACAAATCGGGAATCCGCTGCGGGGCCCGACAGCGAAGCTGAGGATTCGGATTCCTCGATCGGAGCAACAAACCGATAGCCTCGCTTGGCGTGAGTTTCAATAAATATCGGATCATCGTGTCGGTCACCGAGAACTTTCCTGATCTCCAAAATGTACTTTCTGAGGATCTCAGGATTTACATATGTGTCCGGCCAGACCGCTTTAAGAAGATCTTCTTGGGTGACAAGTTTGCCAGCATTTTCTACCAGGAAACGAAGCACATCAAAGGTCTTAGGTGCGATCGGCACCCTATCATTGTCTCGCCATAGGTAGTGGTTCAATGGGTCGAGCCTAAATTTGTGAAATGACTTCATTGACGGGCCAAAACTCTACGAAAATAGATGTTTGAATTCTACAACAACGCTGAGAAATATCGTGTAACGTCCCTTTGACCCGTACAACCTCGCGAGGTCGAGGGCAGCATTTGATTAGGTCGTTGGCCGTCACGCGAATTCCACAAAAGCTAAACGGCTCCTTCACACTTTGTCTTATTTCCTTATCGTATTGTGTCTCTCATGGCCGGACGGTGCAAAGCTGCCTGGTCAGACTTTGAAAATAAATTAAATACGGGAAACATAAAAAATGAAAAGCTTAGTTTTAGTGTTAAGTCTGCTTGTTTTCGCGGCCACATCCTTCGCGCAAAACAAACATCATAACGACGACAACGTAGTTAGCTGGAAGAATATTGTGGGAGTGATCACCGCCCTCAATGTCGACAACCCTGTCAACAACGGAAATGCCAACGACCCCAATGCGATTCACAGCGGAACATTTCCGTGGAGCGTAAGACGCGGAAGCGTTAGTGTCGATCTGGCGAGCGGATCTACTTCCTTTTTCGTCGAGGGATTGTCGATCAATGGAGCACAGTTCAGCGGCACGCCCGGACCCATCACCTCGGTTGTGGGTACGCTGGTTTGCAATCCGGGTCAACCGAATCAGGTAGCCATTGATACGGACGCAGTTTCACTGACTGCGCAGGGCAGAGCGCGATTCCTTGGTCAGTTGGCCGGAATTCCTAACCAATGCACAAATCCGCTATTTCTGATTCGGATCGCAGGACTTCCCGGTGCGAACGGGCTCTGGATCGCCACTGGGACCGAGCGGTCATTTGGTGAAGACGAATAATAATTGCTTACTAATGTCTACTCCTTGGGCGAGGTCTTAATGGCCTCGCATTTTTTTCCGAAAACCAGAGATCTCTCCTCGCACGGATCTTCGTACCAAAAATTTCACGGAAATTAAACGGAGGCTTCACGCCATAGCGAACCGCGTTCTTCTTTAATTAAGAGAGGCGATTCAGCATTCAAAGGCCTTACCGGAAATAAAGTCGCAATCATAACAAGGGGACCGATCATGACCGCTTTCATAAAAATTTTTACCTTAATTCTCGTTGTTTCAGCATTCATCGTGGTGATGTGGGCAACTCAACCCGCAGTATCCGCCCAGAGATCAGGCAACGCGATTTTGAACAGTTCGTTCACCTCGCCGAACTCCGATTCAAATGATGAGTCTCTGATATTACTCAATTCGGCCACGATCAATGTTCGATCAGCCGAGACACAGGCAGCACGCAAGTTGGTCGAATCGTTCGACGGCAAGCGCATGCATTTAATTCGATTCAAGGGCCCGATACAGCCAGAGTGGCAAAAGATATTGACCGACAAAGGGTTGGAGATCGTAGATTATATCCCGAACTACACTTATCTCGTGTACGGGGATGCGAATACAATAAACAGCCTCCAAACGTTTTCAAAGGACGCAACCAGTCCCATAGAATGGGATGGTACATACGAGGACCAATACCGCATCTCCCCCGACGTTTTCACTTCAAAGAATCAGAACGGCATTCGCAGCCTTACCAGCGATCAGTTCCAGGTCCAGCTTTACAAAGATCCTTCCGCCAACGATGAGACGATGGGATTGATCGATTCGATCAAGACTGCTCCGATCAAAGGCCAGCAGGAGATAATGCATTATGTCAACTTTGTTGTCGGGCTTGATTCGGCCGGCCTCGAAAAGCTGTCTTCCAGGCCTGATGTGATTTCGATACATGGATACTCAGCGCCGGTAAAATTTGATGAGCGCCAGGACATTATTCTCGCGGGGAACTTTACGGGAAATGCTCCCACGCCGGGGGATTATCTGGCGTATTTGGCCGCGCACGGCCTTACCCAGCAGCAATTCGATGCATCGAATTTCGCCGTTGATATTACCGATAGCGGTGTCGACGTCGGGAACCCCGCTTCACCGAATCAATTTGTACTGCGGCGTCTGGGCGACCCTGCGGGGGCGAGCCGCTATATTTATTCAAGGCTCGAAGGTCGTCCGAACCTGGGAAGCACGCTTCAAGGCTGTGACGGCCATGGAAATCTGAATGCCTCGATCATAATGGGCTATGTCCCAAGCGGATCGCCGTTCAATGCGTTTCCGCACGCCGACTCTTCATTATTCAGATACGGCCTGGGCGTAGCTCCGTTTGTAAAGCTTGGCTCGTCCGTTATTTTTGATCCAACAACCTTTACGAATCCGAATTTCGTCAGCCTTCAATCAGATGCGTACAACGGTGGCTCGCGAATCAGTTCTAATAGCTGGGGCTCTCGCGGTAATAATGCTTATACCTCCGATTCACAAACGTACGATGCTCTCGTGCGTGACGCGGAACCGATTGGTTCGGACTTCCCTGCAGCGGGAAATCAGGAAATGGTTATTGTATTCGCGGCCGGCAACAGTGGACTGAACGGACAGAACACTGTCGAGTCTCCGAGCACGGCCAAAAACGTCATATCAGTCGGAGCATCAGAGAACGTCCGATCTTTTTTGGGAGCCGATGGGTGCGGGATCGACGACAGTGGGGCTAATAATGCCTCAGATATCATTTCCTTCTCGAGCCGCGGCCCAACATCCGACGGTCGTACGAAACCGGACATCATGCTGCCCGGAACGCACGTATCCGGAACCGTTGCCCAAAATGCAGCGAGCCCAAATCCTGTATCGGGAAACGGTACCGTACTCAATTGCTTCACCGCTTCGGAGGTTTGCGGCGGGCCAGGAAGTCCTTTTTTTCCCCTTGGCCAGCAGTGGTATACGGCGTCGTCCGGAACTAGTCATTCAACACCGGCGGTGGCGGGACTGGCGGCGCTGATCCGGCAAGACTTCATCAATCGCGGTTTGACGCCGCCAAGTCCGGCGATGACAAAGGGCATCATCATGAACTCTGCCAGATATATGACCGGGACCGGCGCAAACGACACTCTTCCCTCAGACAGCCAGGGAATGGGTCTGGCCAACTTGAACAACTATTTCGACATTTTTGCACAGGCCCGGATCATTAGGGATGAGGTCAATGCCGAGCGCTTCACTGCGTCCGGACAGCAGAGAATATTTGTCGGCAACATTGCCGATGGTACAAAGCCGTTTCGCGTCACGCTGGCATGGACGGACGCTCCCGGGTCCACAACCGGTAATGCATTTGTCAACAATCTTGATCTTGAGGTAGTAGTCGGTGGTCAGACTTTTCTTGGCAATGTTTTCAATGGGCCCAACTCGACCCCAGCGGGCTCGCCAGACAACAGGAACAATGTCGAAAGCGTCTTTATTCCTGCGGGTGTGACCGGCAATTTTGTGGTCAGAGTAAAAGCTACTAACATTGCCGGTAACGGCGTTCCAAACAATGCTGATCCTCTCGATCAGGATTTTGCATTGGTTGTTTCGAACGCGAACGAGGCTCCGCTATCGATTGTTCAGGGAGACACCGTTACGGTTAAAGCTGAAAACGGCACTCCGGCGAACAATTCTCCTGACCCGGGCGAGACCGTTACTGTGGATCTTGCGCTTCAGCAAATCGGGAGCGCAAAGTCGGGTACAGTGACGGCTACTCTTTTGGCTGGCGGTGGTGTTGTGCCCATAACGACAGTTCAAGATTACGGAACGATGGATGTCGGTCAGCGGGCCGCGAAATCGTTCCAGTTTTCAGTGGCTGCGGGGCGGGCATGTGGAGATCAGATAACACTGACATTTGCGATTAAGGATGGAGCAAATCCGCCGGTTCCGTTCGTAAAGACGTTCACCTTGGGGACCCAACAGGGTACACCGGTGACTTTCACCAATCCGACCCGGATTGACCTTCCTGACGGACTTGACCTTCCCGTCCCGATCTTTCCGACGCCCGCTAGCTTGTATCCGTCGAACATAGTCGTCAACGGTGTGTCTACAACGGCGGTCAGGTACAAGATCACGGTGACCCTCAACGGTTGGACTCATACGTTCCCGTCCGACAATAGCTTTCTCCTGGTGGGTCCCAATGGGCAGAAGTTTCGACCGGTTGCCGGACAAGGAGGCGCAGCTGACATTTCAAACATTAATTTGACCTTGGACGATGACGCAGCTTCAGTTTTGCCGTTTCCACTGGTAAGCGGCAGCTTCAAACCTTCGGCGCTTAACCAAAATTTCGATTTTCCAAGTCCAGCGCCAGGCCAACCTTATAGCTTTCCGCGTACAGCGGGCAATGCCAGCTTTGGATCGCTGTTCGGTCCGTCTAATCCCAACGGTGTATGGAGCCTGTACATCGTGGATACCGCTGTGAGTGACTCGGGGTTCATATCTGGCGGTTGGAGTCTAACCATCACACCATTATTAAATGTATGTTCGACGGTTTCTTCCCCTGGTACATCCACCGAAGCCCGAGCGGATTTCGATGGAGATGGGAAGACTGATTTTTCGGTGTTTCGACCGAGTGATGGGAACTGGTATGCATCGAAGTCGGGGGGAAGCGGGGCGTTGGTGGTGAATTGGGGAGCGGCGACGGATACCTTGATGCCGGGAGATTTTGATGGCGACGGTAAGACGGACACTGCGGTTTTCAGGCCTTCGAGCGGGCAGTGGTTCATTCTTCGGAGTTCTGATTCTACGGTCAACATAGTTGGATGGGGAAATCCGGGAGATGTGCCTGAGATCGGGGATTACGATGGCGACGGCAAGGCGGATCAGACGGTCTATCGTCCTTCGACCGGACAGTGGCTGCTTCTGAAGAGTTCGGGCAATGGTGTATCGATCAGCGATTGGGGCAATGCGACCGATGTTCCGGTACCTGCCGATTACGATGGCGACGGAAAGACGGATGCAGCCGTGTTCCGTCCATCGACCGGTCAGTGGTTCGTTCTGCGTTCGACAGCCGGAGTTCTGGTGACGGGCTGGGGCAGTCCGGGAGATAAACCTGTCCCGGCTGATTATGACGGCGACAATAAGGACGACATTGCCATTTACCGCCCATCCGGAGGCAACTGGTTTATCTTCAAGAGCACCGACAATACTGCGCTGATCGCCAACTGGGGCAACGCGACCGACATTCCGGTACCAGGCGACTATGACGGCGACGGACGCGACGACGAGGCCGTCTTCCGAAACGGTACCTGGTTCGTCTTGCAATCGGGAGGTTCACCTCTGGTCGCCAGCTGGGGTGTCGCAGGTGATATTCCGATACCGACGAAGTACATTCCTTAGACATTCGTCAAATGCAAGAACCCCTTAAGGGCGGCCAGCTTACAGGCCGCCCCTTTTGGGCTCTTCTATGTCTCCTTCTCCTTTTCCCGGCCTGTTCGAATAAGGAGCGTCCTGAATGGGATTCCCGGGGACCTCCGAGTGCGCCAAAAAGTGTGCCTTGGGTCTAAATAACTAAAAAGGAAAGGTTTGCGGGAAAAAGGCGATCTCAAGGGCCTTAAAAAGAGAGCAAAAACTATAAATTTTTTCATTTTTTCTATAGAAATAATGACTTTTTCTATAGAAATACTGATTTTTTCTATAAAAATATTGAGTTTTTCTATAGAAATATCGGGTTTTTCTATAGAAATCTTGGCTTTTTCTATAAAAACATTGAGTTTTTCTATAAAAACATTGATTTTTCTATAAAAACAGTAGGTTTTTCTATAGAAATACTGCGTTTTCTTATCGTTTTTTGCCCCTTTTCTTTGTCTTTTTGGCTTATTTTTCAGAGCCTCTGCCTAAGCTTCTTATAAGGGTCTTTTCCACCATTCAAAGCCTCCTTTGAACTTAAAATAAACTTGACAACAACACACTCAACTATTATACTTACTTAATGCTCAAGCAGAATTTGTATTATTTATACTGAGCAACGCAATTTTAATAACCGGAGATACACAGAATGAGCAAAATAATAGGTATCGATTTGGGAACAACGAACTCGGTTGTCGCGGTCATGGAAGGCGGCGAACCTGTAGTTATTACAAACTCGGAAGGCGGCCGTACAACGCCTTCGGTCGTCGCATTTACTAAAGACGGGAACCGTCTGGTCGGGCAGGTCGCTAAGCGGCAGGCTGTGACCAATCCCGAGAACACGCTCTATTCGATCAAGCGTTTCATGGGGCGCAAATATGATGAGGTCACGGACGAGATCAAGCAGGTCCCGTATAAGGTCGAAAAGGCTTCGAATGGCGACGTTCGCATTAATGCTGAGGCCAAACAATATAGCCCACCCGAGATCGCGGCAATGGTGCTGCAAAAGTTAAAGCAGTCTGCCGAAGATTATCTTGGATCAAAAGTAGACAAGGCAGTCATTACGGTTCCTGCCTATTTTAATGACGCACAGCGTCAGGCAACAAAGGATGCAGGCAAGATAGCCGGACTCGATGTTCTGCGAATCGTGAACGAACCAACGGCTGCTGCTCTGGCGTACGGACTTGATAAGAAGAAGGATGAGATCATCGCGGTATTCGACTTTGGCGGCGGTACTTTTGATATATCAGTACTTGAGGTTGGCGAAGGTGTGGTCGAGGTCAAATCGACGAACGGCGATACGCACCTTGGCGGCGACGACGTTGACGAAGAGTTGATCGAGTGGATCATCGACGAATTCAAGAAGGACCAGGGAATCGATCTTTCGCAGGACAAGATGGCGCTTCAGCGTTTGAAAGAGTCAGCGGAAAAAGCCAAGGTCGAGCTTTCGAGCGCAATGGAGACGGAGATCAACCTGCCCTTTATCACGGCGGATGCATCTGGCCCGAAGCACCTTGTAATGAAGCTTACGCGTTCCAAGTTTGAACAACTCGCGGAGCCCGTCTTGAAAAAGCTTATGCCGCCGGTTGAAAAGGCGATCAAGGATGCCGGTCTCGAGCCTAAGGATATCGAAGAGATCGTGCTGGTTGGCGGTTCGACACGTATTCCGAAGGTCCAGGAAATGGTAAAAGGCTTTTTTGGCAAGGAGCCGAACAAGTCAGTCAACCCGGATGAGGTCGTAGCTCTTGGAGCGGCGGTTCAGGCCGGTGTGCTTGGCGGTGAGAAGACCGACATCCTGCTTCTGGACGTGACACCTTTGACGCTGGGCATTGAAACCCTCGGTGGAGTGTTCACACAGATGATCCCGCGTAACACAACGATCCCTACTCGCAAGAGTGAGATCTTTTCGACGGCTTCTGATAATCAGACGAGCGTTGAAGTTCATGTGATGCAGGGTGAGCGACCGTTGGCTTCGGACAATAAGACGCTCGGGAAGTTTCACCTCGTTGGTATTCCGCCCGCACCACGTGGTGTTCCGCAGGTTGAGGTTACTTTTGACATTGACGCGAACGGCATCGTAAACGTTTCTGCTAAGGACGTCGGTACGGGACGCGAGCAGAAGATCACGATCACTTCATCGTCGGGTCTCTCGAAAGAGGAGATCGACAAGATGATGAAGGACGCTGAATCGCATGCTGGCGAGGACGAGAAGAAGAAGGCTGAGATCGAAGCACGCAATCGTCTTGACGGACTTGTTTACAGCGTCGAGAAGACCTTTGCCGAAAACAAGGAAAAGGTCGACGCGGCGGCTGTGACCGAGATCGAGGCAGCCATTGCCGATTCCAAGACCGCCCTTGCGGGAAGTGATGTCGATGCAATGAACAACGCTTTCGAACGATTGCAGACCGCATCGCATAAGCTGGCAGAAGTTCTATACAGCCAGGCCGGTGCTGCGACCGGAGGCGATGCAGGAACGTCGGAGCAAGCTTCGTCAGCGACCGCTGGTGCGGAGGGCGACGGAGCGTCGTCAGGCAGTTCGGACGATAACGTGATCGACGCTGAATATGTCGATGTCGAAGACGAAGGAAAAAAGTAAGCAATAGGCAGTGAGCGGTAAGCAGTGGGCCGACCGTTCACTGCTGCCGCTTTTTTTGTGCAAAATCATGACGGCTTTGGAATGCGAGCCCTGAAAGGTTCATGGCTTATTGTTAACTGACCCAGATGGCAAAGAAGGATTATTATCAGATACTCGGTGTCAAGAAGGACGCGAAAGCGGACGAGATAAAAAAATCGTACCGCAAGTTGGCGCGCAAGTTTCATCCGGATGTAAATCCGAATGACAAGACAGCCGAGGAAAAGTTCAAAGAAGTACAGGAGGCCTACGACGTTCTTTCCGATGAGAAAAAACGCAAGGTCTTCGACAAATTCGGATACTACAATGACAATCTGGATCCCGATTCGCCTTTCGGCGCCGGAGCGGGCGCCGGCGGAGCAGGGGCTGCGGGTTTTGATTTTTCGGGCTTCTCCTGGGACACACAAACTTCGGGCGGCGGTGGCAGTTCGAGCTTTCGTGATATTTTCTCCGACCTGTTCGGCGGCAGCGGAGGTGCGGCGGGAACGAGGACTCCGCCGGAGCCTCCTCGGGCGATGCCGAAAAAGGGTCGCGACATCGAGATACCGCTCGCTCTGAGTTTTGAAGAGTCCTTTAACGGTCTGACGACCAACATCACGGTCAATCGATCAGAGCAATGTTCGCGCTGTCAGGGAGCGGGCGACACAGGCGGTCCGGTGGTTGCTTGCGCAACGTGCAAAGGCACGGGGCAGGTGATGAGGACGGGCGGGCGGTTGCAATTTGCACAGGAATGTACGGATTGCGGCGGCACGGGACGTCGTCGCGAACCGTGTTCGGTATGCCATGGGAAAGGTGTTACGCCGAAGACCGAGCAGGTCAAGGTGCGAATTCCAGCCGGGGTTGACACAGGAAGCCGCGTTCGTATTCCAAAGAAAGGTCACGGAGGACGCTTGGGAGCCGAACCGGGCGATCTGTTCATCGTGACTAACGTTGGTAAGCATCCTTTCTTCACGCGCAAGGGTGACAATATTTACGTGACCGTTCCGATCAGCGTGCCGGAGGCCGCTCTTGGAACAAAGATCGAAGTGCCCACGGTCGAGGGCAGGGCTCAACTGAAGATCCCGCATGGCACTGAGAGCGGGCAGAAGTTTCGCCTGCGTGAGCGCGGGTTTCCAAGCTTAAG
>Ga0207710_10001392_pt1 | contig 12108 bp, 9 predicted proteins | sample KBSS24metaG_FD_184400 | JGI IMG/M metagenome (GOLD analysis project Ga0207710, IMG submission 184400) | Switchgrass rhizosphere microbial communities from Kellogg Biological Station, Michigan, USA - KBS S2-4 metaG (SPAdes) (version 2) | ecosystem: Host-associated > Plants > Roots > Rhizosphere >...
CGCGGTCGAAGCTCCGCGGCACGATCCAGAACGACATCCTCAAGGAGTACATGGCGCGCGGGACGTACATCTACCCGCCGCGCCCGTCGCTCCGCCTCATCACCGACATCTTCGCGTTCGCCGCGAAGGAGGTGCCCAGGTGGAACACGATCTCGATCAGCGGCTATCACATCCGCGAGGCGGGCTGCGACGCGATCCAGGAGGTCGCGTTCACCCTCGCGGACGGCGTCGCGTACGTGCAGGCCGCGATCGACGCGGGGCTCGACGTCGACACGTTCGGCGCGCAGCTCTCGTTCTTCTTCAACGTGCACAACAACCTCATCGAGGAGGTCGCGAAGTTCCGCGCCGCGCGGCGGATGTGGAGCCGCATCATGCAGGAGCGCTTCGGCGCGAAGACCGATCGCGCGCGCGCGCTCCGGTTCCACTGCCAGACGGCGGGGATGACGCTCACCGCGCAGCAGCCGCTGAACAACATCGCCCGCGTGACGGTGCAGACGCTCGCCGCGGTGCTCGGCGGGTGCCAGTCGCTCCACACGAACGGCTTCGACGAGGCGCTCGGCCTGCCGACGAGCGAGGCGGCGACCATCGCGCTCCGCACCCAGCAGATCGTGGCGAACGAGTCGGGCGTCGCGGACTTCGTCGACGCGCTCGGCGGGAGCTACGCCATCGAGTCGCTCACCGATCGGATCGAGCGCGGCGCCGATCGCTACCTCGCGCGGATCGACGAGCTCGGCGGGATGGTGAGCGCGATCGAGCAGGGGTACCCCCAGCGCGAGATCCAGAACACGGCGTACAGCTACCAGCTCGAGATCGAGAAGAAGCAGCGGATCATCGTCGGGCAGAACGCGTTCGTGCAGTCGGCCGCGCCGGTGCCGGTGATGAAGATCGATCCCGCCATCGAGCGCGCGCAGGTGGAGCGCCTCGCCGCGATGCGCGCGCGGCGCGATCCCCGGGCCCACGCCGCCGCGCTCGAGCGCGTCGCCGGCGCCGCCGCCCGCGACGAGAACCTCGTGCCGCGGATCCTCGACGCGGTGAAGGCGTCCGCGACGGTCGGCGAGATCGCGAACGTCCTCCGCGCCGCGTGGGGCGAGCACACGGAGACGCTCGTCCTGTAGCGGGCCGCGCGCTCGCGGGCGGCCCGGCCCGTCGAAGCGCAGGCTCCGGGGCCTACCGCGCGAAGAGGGCGATCATCACGGCGATCGCGAAGATCGAGATGATCGCGATCCCGAGCGCGGTGCGCGCGCCGCTGCGCGGGCGGACGGCGGGGCCGAGGGGAGCCGAGAACGCCGCTCCCTGGGTCGCCGACGGGGCGCCGGCCGGCAGGTCGCCCGAGTCCTCGAGCAGGTCCGAGCCGCGCACCGACGACGCCACGAAGAAGACCTCCGACGGCTCTTCGCGCGGAGCGACCGCCTCGCGACGCGGCGGCCCGTCGAGGGTCGACGCGGCCGCGCCGGACGCCTCGGATCCCGCGGCGGCCGACGCGGGCGACGGCGCGGTGTTCGCAAGCGGAGGCGACGCGGCGGCAGGCGCAGCTCCCGGCAGGAGCGAGCCGGCGCTCGACGGTCCGAGGCCGCTCGCCGCCGCGGGCGCTCCGATCGATCCCGCGCCGCTCGCCGGAGCCGGAGCTCCCGGCCCGGCGCCGCTCGGGCTCGCGGACGCCGGCGCGCCGGTGGATCCGCTGCCTGGCGCGGCCGACACGGGCGCTCCCACCGATCCCGACCCCACGCCGCTCGACGGCGCCGGCGCGACGGCGCTCGGCGCGGACGGAACCGGCGCGGGTGCCGCCGAAATCGCACGAGGCGGGCTCGACGCGAGGGAGCTCGCCGCGGCGGCGCTCGCGGGGCGCGGCGCCGCCGCTCCGACGGCGGGGGGCGTGGCGAGGACGTCCGGGCGCGGCGGCGAGACAGGACGTGCCGAGCCGCCACTGGTCGGCTCGGCGACCACGATCGACGGGAGCTCGGGGGCGACCGGCGCGCGGCGCGGCGGGACCACGGCCGCGGGATCAGGCGTCGCGAGCGACGACGCGGCGGCGGCGAGCATCGCCCCGACGTTCGGCGAAGCGGCCGGCGATCCGCCTGCGGACGAGCCAGACGAGCCTGAGGAGCCGGACGAGCCCGGCGTCGACTTCGCGGACGCGGGCGCGCTCGACGCCGGCGGCTGCGCCATGGGGCGAGCCGCGTCGGTCGGGACGCGCGGCGCAGGCGGGACGACGACCTCGTTCCCTCCGGCGACCGGATAGCCGGCGGCCTCCCGGGCAGCGCGGATCAGCGCGAGAATGTCCGAGGAGGCTTCGCGCATCACCGTCTGAGCGCTGTAGACGTCCTCGCCGCCGTTCGCGGGGCGCAGCGTCTCGATTTTCTTCTCGGAATCGTCCGACATGGCCACGGAGCATTATGCACCGAAACGGGCCTCGCCCGGGAAATCGGCGATGGCTGTGCGATTCTTCCCTACGCCCTCGCCGGGCGATGAGCCGATCCGGACGAGCGAGCCGCGCTATGCGCCGATCCGGACGAGCGAGACGAACGGCCGCCCCGCGGCCGCCGATCGCTCCAGATCGATCTGGAACGCCAGATACAGGTCGTTCGCGTCGTCGGCGTCGAGGAGCACCTGCTGCACGTCCCAGCGCGCCTCGCCGTGGGCCACGGTCATGTGCGCGGGGCTCCGCGCCGCCGGATCGGCGCGGACCGGGCCGTGCGCCGCGACGTGATCGCGGAGCGCGTCCTCGATGCGCCGGCCGGTCCACCGGTCCTCGTCGGTGGTCGACTCGAGCACCTGCGCGGCGCCTTCGTAGTCGCGCCGCGACAGGGCGCGCACGAGGCGGAAGATCTCGTTTCGGACGAGCACCGTGAACGCCTTCACGTCGCGCGTCACGTCGTCGCGCTCGTCGGGCGCGAGCGGATCGACCCGCGCCTTCGGGCCGAGGGCGCGCGCCGGATCGCGCATCCGCTCCCACTCGTCCAGGAGGCTCGAGTCGACCTGCCGCACGATCGCGCGGAACGTGGTCACGACCTCGTCCACCGACTCGTCCTTGAAGCGATCGGGCACGGTCTGGACCAGCGTCTTGTAGACGTCGGAGAGGTACCGGAGGAGGAGCCCTTCGCTCCGCTCGAGGTCGTACTCCTTCACGTACTCGTGGAACGACATGTACTTCTCGACCATGTCCCGCGCGATCGACTTCGGGCGGATGTTCTCCTGCCCGACCCACGGGTGCTTCCGCGAGAACGCGTTGAACGTGTCGTAGACGAAGTCGCGATTCGGCTTCGGATACTCGAGCTTGTCGAGCTCGGCGATCCGCTCGTCGTACTCGACGCCGGCGGCCTTCATCTCGGCCATCTTCTCGGTCTTCAGCCGATCGAGCTGCTTCGTCAGGATGATCTCGGGGTTTTCGAGGATCGACTCGACCTGCGTCAACAGGTCGAGCGCGTACGTCGGGTCGGCGTTGAAGCGCGTCCCCTCGGGATCCATGAGCGGCAGCGTGTCGAGCAGGTACAGAGACAGCGTCTGGTTGAGCGAGAAGTCCTCGGGCAGCTCCGCGTTGACGAGCACTTTGTGCCCGTCGACCTCGAGGATCCCGGCGTCCACCATCGATCGGAACAGGACGAGCGCGTTCTTCGCGTGGATCCGCTTCTCGGCGCGCCGGTCGTGCGAGTCGCGGATGATCCGCGCCATCGCCTTGCACCCGCTCTCGCCGCGCGCGCCGCGCGACAGGACGTTCAGGAGCATCCCGTGCGTCACCTGGAAGCGCGACGCGAGCGGCTCGGGCGGCGCGGTGACGAGCCGATCGAAGGTCCCCTTGTCCCAGTGGACGTACCCGCGATCCGGCGGCTTCTTCTTCACGATCCGCCGCTTCTTCACCGGATCGGCCCCGGCCTTCGCCTCGAGGCGCAGGTTCTCGATGACGTGCTCCGGCGCCTGCACGACCACGCTCCCCTGGTCGTCGAACCCCTTGCGCCCGGCGCGACCGCCGATCTGCTGGAAGTCGCGGACGCTCAGGATGCCGGTCTTCTCGCCGTCGAACTTGCACAGCTTGGTGAGGAGGACCGTGCGGATCGGGATGTTGACGCCGACGCCGAGCGTGTCGGTGCCGCAGATGACCTTGAGGTGCCCCTTCTGCGCGAGCTTCTCGACGAGCAGCCGGTACTTCGGGAGGAGCCCCGCGTGGTGGAGGCCGACCCCGTGGCGCACGAAGCGCTGCACCTCCTTGCCGTACGGCGTGTCGAAGCGCGCGTCCTTGAGCGCCTCGGCGATCGCCTTCTTCTCGTCCTTCGTCGAGTAGTCGACGCTCATCAGGTTCTGCGCCTCTTCGGCGCACGCCCGCTGCGTGAAGTTGACGATGTAGATCGGGTATTTCCCCTCCTTGACCAGCGCCGCCACGGTCTCGTGGAGCGGCGTGTCGCGGTACGCGTAGTCGAGCGGGACGGGCCGATCGTTCGACGTGACGGTGACCGTGGGGCGCGCCGTGAGCTTCGTCAGCGCCGCCTCGAACGTCGCGGTCGGCCCGAGCGTCGCCGACATCAGGAGGAACGTCGCGTTCTTGAGGACGAGGAGCGGCACCTGCCACGCCACGCCGCGCGCCTTGTCCGAGTAGTAGTGGAACTCGTCCATGACGACGACGTCGACCGGCGCGTCCGCCCCCTCGCGCAGGGCCATGTTGGCGAGGATCTCCGCGGTGCAGCAGATGATCGGCGCGTCGCGGTTCACCGCCGCGTCGCCGGTCATCATCCCGACGTTGTCGGCGCCGAAATCCTTGCACAACGCGAAGAATTTCTCGCTCACCAGCGCCTTGATCGGGCACGTGTAGAAGGAGCGGAGGCCGCGCGCCATCGCGAAGAAATGCGCGGCCGCGGCCACCAGCGACTTGCCGCTCCCGGTCGGCGTGCCGAGGATGACGTTCTTGTCGGCGACGAGCTCGAGCACCGCCTCCTCCTGGGCGGAGTAGAGGCGGAGGCCGCGCTCGTCGACGAAGTCGAGGAACGACTCGAGGAGGGCGTCGTCGCTCGGGTTCTCGGCTTCGAGCTGGAGCTCGCGGAGGCGGCGCGCGAGCGGGGGCATGATCTCGTTCAGGGGTCGTCTCCTCGGGGGGGCGCGAGTATATCGACCGGCCGCGCCGCCGCCAGGCCGGTCAGGCCGCGCCGCCGCTCGTCTGCGCCCGCGGAGCGCCGTCGGCCGCCCGCGAGAGGCCGAGCGCGGCGCCGAGGAGCGCGTCGGTGATCCGCGTCGGCAGGAGCGCGAAGAGCGCCAGGATGAAGTGGATCCGGAACGGCGCGACGTACCGCGCGCGGGCGCGGCGCGCCTCGACGGCGTGCACGATCGCGCGCACCACCGGCTCGGGGCCCACCGCGGTCTTCTCCGTCTGATCGCGGATCACGTCGGCGCGCGCGAGGACCGGGTCGTAGCAGCTGCCCTGGCCGATCTGCGCCACCGAGTCCATCGTCCGCTCGAAGAACTCGGTCTTGATCGGGCCCGGCTCGATGAGCGCCACCTGCACGCCGAACGGCGCGAGCTCCATGCGGAGCGCGTCGGAGAGCGCCTCGACGGCGTACTTGCTCGCGTGGTACGCGCCGCCGAGCGGGAACGTCACCTTGCCGCCCATGCTCCCGACGTTGACGATCCGGCCGCGCCGCCGGTCGCGCATCCGCGGCACGAACGCGCGCGTGACCGCCATGAGGCCGAACACGTTCGTGTCGAACTGCCGGCGCAGATCGCCGTCGCTCACGAGCTCGATGGGCCCGAACACCGGGATCCCGGCGTTGTTGACGAGGACGTCGACGCCGTGGCCGGCGGTCCGCCGATCGATCTCGTCGCGCGCGGCGTCGATCGACGCCGCGCTGGTGACGTCGAGCACGAGGGGCTCGAGCCGCGCGCCCGGGATGTTTTTGGCCTCTTCGACGAGCGACGCGAGCGCGGCCTCACGCCGCCCTGCGGCGATGACGCGATGTCCGCTCCGCGCGAGCGCCAGCGCCGCATGGCGGCCGATGCCCGAGGTAGCTCCGGTGACGAGGACGACCGATTGTTTCATGGGCTCTCTCTCCTGTAATGGTGAAGACCTGGCACAGAATGAACGTTCATTCCCACGATGAGCGACACGAAGCGCCGCCCCACGACGGCGGGACGACGCGGAGATGCAGAAAATGCGAGGGGGAAACTGCGCCGCGGTCGCCGATCGGCAACCCGCGACGAGCTGCCGCGCGGACGCGACGGCGACGTACGCGCGATACGACGAGGCGACGTGGAGCGTGCGCCCGCGCGCCCCACGGGAGCGGACGAGCTACCGGCGGATCGCCTCCCAGCAGCACTCTTCCGCCTGGTGCACGACGGCCGGCGTGAGCTCGTAGTGCCCCTCCCACGCGCCGCGGAGGACGCCGAGGAAGGCCCCCCACACGACCGCGAGGAGGAGGTCCGGCGGCGCCGCCTTCGTGACCTGCCGCTTCGAGCTCCGCGAGAAGAAGTCGCGCGCGGCGCCCATCACGCGCGCGTCGAGCGCGCGGCTCTCGTCGTCGAGGTAGTCGGCGTGGTGATGGAGCTCGATGAAGACGAGCGCGTGGGGGCTCTCCTCGGCGAACGAGACGGCGCGCTTCCAGAAGTGGTGGAACTGCTCGCGGACCGGCGCTTCGTGCGGAAAGCCGCCGAGCAGCGCCTCCCCGAGCGCCGCCTTCTGCCGCTTGTAGAGCTCGTTGACGAGGGCCTCCTTCGACTCGAAATACCGGTAAATGGTGCCCGCGCCGACGTGCGCGCGCTCGGCGACCGCCGGGACCGCGGTGCCGTGGAAGCCGCGCTCGGCGAAGAGATCGAGCGCCGCGTCGAGGATGATCTCGCGCTTGTCTTGTTTGTCTGGCTTGTCTCGCTTGTCGACCGAGACCGGCTTGGATCCGTCGACGCGCGGCGCGAAGGCCTTGGCCGGCCTGGGCGGCGTATCCGAGCGCGACCGCGATCGCTCGGCCGCGCCGGCCGGCGCGGGAGGCGCGATGGCGCTTTCACGCCTGGGGGGAGGTTCGGACCGGCGAGGACGAGCGGCGGCTTGGGTGGACGTGCGGGCCATTGGAATGAATGTTCATTCCGTAACAAGCGACGGCGCGCCGCGCAAGGGCTACTTCACCGTCCGGCGCGCTACCTGGACGATCGCGGCGCGGCGCGCTCGTCGAGCGCGTCGACGCCGCAGCGCCCCGGCGCGATGGCCGTGGCGCGCGCGGCGGCGGCGCCGCAGCCGACGTGGACCGTGATCTCGCGATCGGGCGCGCCGTCGCCGTCGAGATCGGCGACGCCGACGGCGCGGCCGGTCGCGTCGGTCTCGCGCTCCCAGCGAAACTGGAAATGGAGCGCGCCGGTCGGAGCGAAGCGCGCGCACGTGAACGCGGGAGCGCCCCACGCGCCGGCGGGCGCGCGGTAGCCGTCGCGGCCGATCGACGCGATCGACGCCGGCACCGGCTCGGTCGACGGGGGCAGCGGCGCGCCGCACGCCGCGACGCCGCGCGCGAGCTCGTTGACCTCGACGCGCCCCTCCGCGACCAGCGAAGCTTGCAGGAAATGCCCGCTGCCGACGGCGCGAAACGCGGCGAGGATGCCCGCCGAGCCGGCGAGCACCAGCGCGGCGCCGACGATCACGACGCGCCTGCCCGACAGCCGCTTCGACGCCGCGTCCATGCGGGCGTCGATTAGCGCAGGAGGCCTCCGAATGGAACATTCGAAGGCCTTTTGCGCGCCGTTCGCGGGGACGCGTACTCTGCGCGGCGTGGACCCCAAGCCGCAGCGCGCGTCGATCACCGAGATGACCGAGTACGTCCTCCCGCAGCACGCGAACGCGCTCGGAAACGTCTTCGGAGGGCAGATCATGGCGTGGGTCGATCTCTGCGCGGCCATCTGCGCGCAGCGTCACGCGGGGCGGCTCGCCGTCACCGCGTTCGTCGACGGTCTGAAGTTCGAGAGCCCGGTCAAGGTCGGCGAGGTGGTGCGCCTCCGCGCGCACGTCACCGCCACGTTCCGCACCTCGATGGAAATCGAGGTGCGCGTCGACGGCGAGGACTCGCGGACGCAGCGCTCGTGGCCGTGCGTGAACGCGCGCCTCGTCTTCGTCGCGATCGACGACGCGTCCAGGCCGACCGCGGTGCCGCCGCTCGCGATGGAGGACGACGCGGTCCGGGCGTCCCAGGCGCGGGGCGAGGCGCGCCGGCGCGCGCGCCTCGAGAAGGTGTGATATCGGGCAGTCATGGACACGGTCACGATCGCCGATCTCGGCAAGCACGTCGGTGAAGAGGTCTCGCTCCGCGGCTGGCTCTACAACAAGCGCTCGAGCGGCAAGCTCCACTTCCTCGAGCTCCGCGACGGCACCGGCATCGTGCAGGCGGTGGTGTTCAAGGGCGACGTCTCGCCGGAGCTCTTCGCCGCGACCGACCGCATCCAGCAAGAGTCGAGCATCGAGGTGATCGGCTCGGTCAAGGCGCACGCGAAGATCGCGGGCCAGTACGAGGTGGCGGCGAAGGACGTGCGCGTCATCTCGCCGGTCGCGCGCGAATACCCGATCTCTCCGAAGGAGCACGGCACCGACTTCTTGATGGACAACCGCCACCTGTGGCTCCGGTCCAAGCGGCAGCACGCGATCCTCCGCGTGCGCCACGCGATCATCAAGGCGGTGCGCGACTTCTTCGACGGGCGCGGCTTCACCCTGGTCGACGCGCCGGTCTTCACGCCGAACGCGTGCGAGGGGACGAGCACCCTGTTCGAGACCGACTACCACGGCGAGCCCGCGTACCTCACGCAGTCCGGGCAGCTCTACATGGAGGCGGCGGCCGCGGCGTTCGGCAAGGTGTACTGCTTCGGGCCGACGTTCCGCGCGGAGAAGAGCAAGACGCGCCGCCACCTCGCCGAGTTCTGGATGGTCGAGCCGGAGGTGGCGTTCCTCGATCTCGAGGGCGACATGAGGCTCGCCGAGGACTTCCTCGAGTACGTGATCGGCCGCGTCCTCGAGACGCGCCGCGAAGAGCTCAAGATCTGCGAGCGCGACACGACGATGCTCGAGAAGGTCAAGGCGCCGTTCCCGCGCATCTCCTACCACCAGGCGATCACGATCCTCCAGGAGAACGGCCACCCCGAGGCGAAGGTCGGCGACGACTTCGGCGGCGACGAGGAGACCGTGATCTCGAGCAGGTACGATCGCCCGCTCATCGTCCACCGCTACCCGACGGACCTGAAGGCGTTCTACTTCAAGCACGACGAGGACGACCCGTCGCTCTCGCTCGGGATGGATATCCTCGCGCCCGAGGGCTACGGCGAGATCATCGGCGGCGGGCAGCGCGAGGACGATCTCGACAAACTGGAGCGCGCGATCGAGGCGCACAAGCTCCCGCGCGAAGCGTTCGAGTGGTACCTGGATCTGAGGCGGTACGGGAGCGTACCGCACGCCGGATTCGGCCTCGGGATCGAGCGGACCGTCGCGTGGACGTGCGGCTTGCCGCACGTCCGCGAGACGATCCCGTTTCCGCGGATGCTGAACCGCCTCGCCCCTTGAGCGCCGCTCGTCGCCTGCGACGAGCGGCGCGACGTCATCGCCTGACGTCGCGCGAGAGCGCGTCGTATTCCGCGGCGAGGGCGCGCTCCGCTTCTTCCTCGTGGGCCGCGCGCCCGAGGCGCCTCTGCAGCGCCCACAGCGCGATGATCGCCGCGATGAACGCGACGGAGATGCCCGCCGCAGCGCCGCGGCGCCGCTCGGCGAACGTGGTGAGGGTCCCGTCGATGCCGCCGCGCGCGACGAGGGCGGCGTCGGCGCGAAGGACGAGCGGCACCGCGCCGAGCGGCGCGTGATAGTCGAGCTCGGCGATCGCGGCCCCGCGATCGCCGAGCGAAATGCCGGGCTGGACGAGCTCGGTCACCGTGCGATCGAGGCCGAGCTCCGCGGCGGGCTCGAAGCGCGCGCCGCCGTCGCCGGCCACGTCGACGATCTGGATCGCGTCCCCCTCGACGAGCGGCGCGCCGAGGTGCGCTCGCGCGGCGCGACGCGCGTTCGGCTGCGTAAAACGAAGGACCGCGACCCCCTCGGGCGCGGCGGCGAAGTCGACGGCGACGATCCCGTCCCGCTCGAAGACGGCGTGGACACCGGGCGCGGCGTCGAGCGTCTCGCCGGGCGGAAGGGGGGCGGCGAGCCGCAGCCGAAGAGGCGCGCCGTCGCCGTCCGGCGGGAGGACGATCGTCGAGCGCCACTGCAGATCCTCGCCGACGACCGTGCCGACATGTAAGGCAGCGCGCGCCGCGCTCGGCGGGGGCGCGCCGGCCGCCGCGGTCGTCGACGCCGAGAAGCACGCCACCAGCCACGCGGCGGAGACGAGCGCGCGACGGCTCACCGCTCGACCTCCGAGACCGTGGGATCGATCCCGTGGCTGAAGATGGTCCGCTCCGGGACGATGGGCGACGCGAGCGCGATGAGCTGGAGCAACGTCGCGAGCTGGATGAGGACGAAGACCGCGGCGGGCACGAGGAGGATCGCGCGCTTGCCGCGCCGCAGGACGCTGCGGACGAAGACGAGCGTGCCGACGGCGAGCGCCAGGAGCGCGCTCGCGACCGTGAGGAGCGGACCGGCCCACGCGCTCGAGTGGTCGTACAGGGCGACGACCGGCGCGAGCGCCGCGAGGATCAACGTCGCCCCGAACACGCTGGTCGCGAAGCTGACGAGCATGTCCGTCCCACGCCCCGCGGCGCCGCACAGCTTCCACGTCAACATGCCCGCCGGGACGGCGCACACCGCGGAGAGCAAGACCACCATCGGCACCTTGTAGACGTTGGCGAGCGAGAGCTGGACGGAGCGTCCCCCCGCCGCGAGCCCCCACAGCGCCGCGAACGCGAGCGCCGCGAGGAGGGCCGCCGCGACCAGTTGCAAGCGGCGCGCGCGCCCGTTCGCCTCGTCCGGAAGCTCGGCCCCGCATGCGAGGTTGAGCAAGAGCGAAAAGTTTTCCATGGTCCGTGTTCTCCCTTCGAGACCGGAGAACAAGCGGCCGGCGAACGCCGCGTCATCGCGCGATGAAACGTCGACGCGCGTCGTATGAATCTCGCGTGAACGCGCTCGCGCGACGCCGGGTCGCGATGCCGAGCGCGCTAGCGACAGCCGCGGTGGTGCGGGATGATCGGGAGGTACACGCCGTGGACGTACTCTTCGGCCGAGCGACGCCACGAGCTGTCGCGGCGGAGGGCGCGCGCGCCGAGCTCGCGGAAGCCGCGCGGATCGTCCCAGTAGGTGGCGAGCGCGTCCTCGCAGGCCATGGCGAGCGAAGGCACGCTCGGCGCCGCCGCGACGAACCCGGTACCCGCGTCGTGCGCGGGATCGTACGGCTCGACGGTGTCGTGGAGACCGCCGACGTCGGTGACGATCGGCACCGACCCGTACCGCATCGCATAGAGCTGAGTGAGACCGCACGGCTCGTAGCGCGATGGGACGAAGAAGAAATCGGCCGCCGCGTAGACGCGGCGCGCGAGCCGCTCGTCGAAGGCGATCCGCGCGGCGACGTGCTCGGGGAAGCGCTGCGACGCCGCCCAGAGCCCGTGCTCGAGATCGGGCTCGCCGGTGCCGACCAGGATCGCGCGACCGCTGCGTCGGACGATGACGGGGAGCGCGTCGAGGAGGAGGTCGATGCCCTTTTGCCACGTGAGGCGGGAGACGATCCCGAACAGCGGCGCCTCGGGGCCGCCGAGGCCGGCCTCGTCGAGGAGCGCCTCCTTGCAGGCCCGCCGCCCCTCGATCGCGTCGTCGTCGCCGTAGGTGCGCGCGAGCGCCGCGTCGGTGCGAGGATCGAACCGCTCCGGGTCGATCCCGTTGACGATCCCGAAGAGCTTCCCGCGACGCGAGCGGAGGAAGCTCGAGAGGCCGAACCCACCCTCCGCCGAGAGGATCTCGCGCGCGTACGTCGGGCTCACCGTCGTGATCCGATCGGCCAGCGACATCGCGCCCTTGAGCAGGTTCACGAGCCCGCCGTGCTCGAGGCACTCGTGGTGATAGGCGTCGCGCGGCAGTGCGAGACGATCGATCACGTCGGAGCCCAGCACCCCCTGGAACGCGAGGTTGTGGATCGTGATCGCGGCCGGTACGTGACGCCACGCGTCGCCCATCGTCAGGCGGGCGTAGAGGAT